>ENA-ORDI01000393-ORDI01000393.1-marine-metagenome-genome-assembly--contig:-NODE-393-length-30873-cov-4.900442_pt1 | contig 30873 bp, 22 predicted proteins | sample MGYA00248628_ERZ508525 | MGnify/ENA primary metagenome ERZ508525 (study PRJEB26195, sample SAMN05422138) | marine metagenome | isolation source: East of Porto Seguro, South Atlantic Ocean | place... | reverse complement strand
TTTCATTTTTCTTAAAACCCGATTTTCATTTTTTGCTGTTGCTTCTTCGCTTCTACTTTTAAGAGGTATCAAGAGAAAAGAATATTTTAATAATACAATCGTAACACCGTTTCGGCAACACAACCTAAACGACTTCTTCCTTCTACTTCAATGCTGACTTCATTCACTAGCTCTATACTATTCTTCATCGGAACAGCACTAATTAATTTAACTCTTGCTCTTATTCGAGCTCCTGATCTTATAGGATACGGAAATCTTACCTGATTCAAACCATAGTTTACAACCATTCGTACATCTGGATATAAATTTTTTGGCTGCAAGCTATCTGTCAATTTAGGAATCAGCGCTAGAGTTAAAAAACCATGAGCAATAGTAGATTTGAAAGGAGATTCAACTTTGGCCTTTTCTGGATTTATATGGATCCATTGTTTATCCCCTGTTACATCAGCAAAATTATTGATACACTCTTGGTCTATAGTCTCCCATTCTCCTATAAAAATCTCAGCACCTAACCTCTGATATATGTTATCAAAAGCTTTTTTAATTATCGCATTTGAAATATTTTCCTTTTGAGTAAAAATATTTGAACCATCCATGGATTTAAAATTGGACATCCATGGATTATTTAGTGTGTTTATTATTCTATTATTTATTTTATTTGACCAAGATCGAAATTTTGGCTCTAAAATGGCCCTATACTGTTCAGTATTATCTTTAATATCCGATCTCTTTTCTTTTATGAATTCAAATACATTCATTATTTATATTTATCCATATTGATTGATTTTTAAATAAAATTTATGACCCATCGGGTCATGAGGTTCACGCAACGTCTTCTTTTTTGGATTGGTTAAAAGACGATTCATAATCTAATATGACTTTTTGATTTCGAATGATTCGAATTCGATTTGCAACCATTTCGACCGATATTATTTCACTTTTTGGCATTTTATTATCAACATGATCGATTAATTATTCTAAGGGAAAATTAGGAAATCAATTTTCATAGAACCCTTCTTAAAAATCCATTTTCATTTTCTAATGTTGTTCTCGCCTCATCGAGCGAGCAATTCAATTTTTCCATAACAATGGCTGTTTTTACTGATTTTTCCGCTTCATATAGTTTTGCTTTGGCTGAATCAAAATCCAATCCCGTTATTTGTGAAATGATCCTTGTTCCTCTATCGACCAGTTTATCATTCACGGCCATGAGATCCACCATGAGATTTCCATAAATTTTTCCCAATTTTATCATGGTGGCAGTAGAGATCATATTCAGGATCAATTTTGTAGCTGTGCCTGCTTTCATCCGGGAGGACCCGGTCACCACTTCCGCCCCAGTATCCGCATTGATCACCACATCTACCGCTGTCATTTTAAACGGATTTGGATTTGTCACAAGATAAACTGTTTTTGCTCCATTCTCCCTGGCATGATCAAGAGCTGAAACCACATAAGCAGCAGCTCCACTACACGATATTCCGATCAATGTATCATTTTCATTGAGCTGATATGACTTTAAATCCTGAATGGCTTCTTCCGGCCGATCTTCAGCACCTTCAACGGAATTTCGCAATGCTTTTTCTCCTCCAGCAATGACACCAATAAATAATCCTTTCGGTGCTGAATAGGTCGGGGGAATTTCAGAAGCATCCAACACGCCGAGACGTCCGCTTGTGCCGGCACCCACATAAAATACACGTCCTCCATTTTGAATCGATTTGACGGTGAATTCCACCGTTTTCTCAATGTCCGGTATAGCAGCTTCAACTGCCTTGGTGATGGAATGATCTTCTCGATTAATTATACTCAAAATATTTGCAGTAGACATAGAATCAATCTGCACAGACTTGGGGTTTTGTTGTTCAGTATTCAGTTCGCCGCGGGATTTCATAGCCTGTAAATTACCAATCTATGAAGATGTGGAAAAACATTACTCTCGACTTTCCGGGAATGGATCTCCACCATATTTCCGATCTATTATCAACTCTTGATGTAGCCTCTGTCATGATCAAAGATAAACAGAGGGAGGCAGATTCAAATTGGTTTGATGATCCGGAAAATCCAAATCCACTCTCAGGGGATACCCATGCAGTTGTTCTGATGATTCCTGGGAATCAGGATGTGAATCAACTCATACATGAAATCCAAATTATTTTGAATTTGGATAGGTTGCCTGATTATATTGAAGAAATATTCGAAGATCGAGATTGGGTCACCTATACCCAATCCCAATTTAAGGAGATCAGAATTTCAGATTCATTCCGAATTGTGCCACCCTGGGAATCAAAAAGCTATTTTGATGGACAATCCATCATCATTCAACCTGGAAGCGGGTTTGGTACAGGAACTCATCCCACAACTCAACTTTGTTTACAATGGTTGGAAAATAATTTAAAGGGAAATGAATCTGTCCTTGATTTTGGCTGTGGATCGGGAATTCTATCGATTGGCGCAAAGTTGCTGGGCGCTGGCTATGTTGAGGGTGTTGAAAATGATCAACTCGCCATCAATAATGCCAATCGAAATAATGAATTGAACCATACATCTATTCCATTTCACCATTCTGACAAATTTGACGCAAATCAAAAATACGACGTGGTTATCGCTAATATTCTATCTTCAATTTTGATTCGATTAGCGACAAAAATAGGACCCCTAATTGGATATAAGTTGGTTTTATCCGGGATCCTTGAAAATCAGGCAGAAAACGTAATTCAAGCCTATTCAGAATGGGTCAATCTGTCGACACAAGATGAACTGGATGGATGGGTCCTGATGGCAGGACAATTATAAGGTAGAAAAATATCGTCGTGTTTCTGTCATTACTTTAGGCGCCAGCAAAATAGTTGAAACCATGGTCGGGATTGCCATGATCGCATACATCCCGTCAATCAAATTGATCACAATGGAAATGGATACGGTGGCACCTAAAATGGTAGAAAGGACATAAAACCAATTATATTTTTCTTTCCAATGGCTGCCCAGTAAAAATCCGGTGCATTTTGCGCCGTAATAAGATTGACCAAACATAGTTGTTATACTAAAAGAAAACACAGCAAAGAAAAGAATCAGATCACCCACCATCCCCAATTCCTGTGAAAATGCCTTGGCAGTCATGGTAACACCGTTCAAGGAGGGGTCATTCCACACGCCGGAGACCAAAATAGCAAATGCTGTAATGGAACAGACCAGAATCGTATCAATAAACGGCCCTAGCATAGCTACAAGACCTTCCCTGACCGGTTCCTTTGTTTTTGCTGCACCATGTGCCATCACTTCTGTCCCCAATCCTGCTTCATTGGAAAATACCGCTCTCCGGATCCCTTGACGAATAACTTCCCCAACTATTCCTCCCACAACAGCATTTCCCGTAAATGCATCCGTAATTATTAAGTTGAATATTGATCCAAGTTTATCATAATTCTTAATTAGGATCCCTAAACCACCTAATAAATAAATTAATACCATTATTGGAACAATTCTGCCAGCAACCAGTCCAATCCGTTTTATACCACCAAAGATCACTCCAGCCACAAGAATTGCGATTAAGATCCCAGTTACTACATTTCCCATAAAGGGATTTGATGAAAACATTCCCAATGGTAAAAAAACAGAATCCCTAATGTATTGCGTTAATTGGTTGGCTTGGAACATAGGTAGACAACCAATAAGGCCAGCCGAACTAAATAATACCGCTAATGGTTTGAATTTTTGACCAAGTCCTTCCTGAATTACATACATGGGGCCACCTTGTAGTTCACCCAAGTCATCTTCCCCACGAAATAAGATTGCCAAAGTACAGGTGAAAAACTTCGTAGACATGCCTACAAAGGCTGAAACCCACATCCAAAAAAGTGCACCGGGACCACCCATATGAATTGCCACGGCTACACCACTTATATTTCCCATTCCTACGGTTCCAGCTAGAGCAGCTGATAGTGCTTGGAAATGATTTATATCGCCTGGATCATCATCATTATCATATTTCCCTAAAAGAATATCCAGCCCGTGTTTAAAGTATCGGAATGGGATAAATCGACAATAAACAGTGAAAAACAGTCCACCGAAAACAAGTAGGATAAGGAGAAATGGTCCCCACATGAAACTTGCAAAAGCTTCAATTGCTGATTCTATATTAATCAACTATACTTCCGGAGTTTTAAGTGGGTACAATCGGTTTCCCAATAAAGTGCATGATGGCCCAGATGATTGCGGTTCCAGACAATAATATAACCCAAACTGGTATACCAAATCCTATACCTAGACATCCTAAAGTTAAAGACAAGATGCCCACTGTAAGTGCATAGGGCATTTGGGTTTTTACATGGTCAATATGATCAGATGCACACGCTGTGGAAGACAATATTGTCGTATCAGAGATTGGGGAACAATGGTCACCAAAAACTGACCCGGATAAAACTGAAGCAAATGTGGCTAAAAATATGGGTGATTCAACAGTTGCATTAGGTGACATATTCAAAAGATGCATTGCCATAGGCACAACTACCGGAACCAAAATAGACATGGTTGCCCAGGAAGATCCGGTTGAGAAACTTATGGCTCCAGCCGTCACAAACGTAATGAATGGGAGCAGAGCCGGAGACAACACATTGGAAGAAATACTCACCAGATATTCTGCTGTTTTAAGATCTTTGCACACTGAACCGATCGTCCAGGCCAAAACCAAAATAATGCAGGCCATGATCATGGATCGCACACCGTTCACCCACGCATCCAATACTTTTTCCAAAGACAATATCTTTTTTCCTATGGATAATCCAATGGCAGTGATACTGGAAAAGGAAGCGCCCCAGATGAGACTGGCATAGGGATCCGATGCACCAATAATGTCACGGAGTGTTGGATTTGGCATGTCAAGACTTCTCATTCCCGTAATAAATAAACCTCCCATGGTCACAGCAACAACAACAAAAATGGGAATGAAGGCATTGCTCCAATGGGATGATTCTGTACTTTCTGTTTCAGCCATCAAACTGGGATCGGATAAGGGCTTTGCCGTATCTGATAATACTTTTCCCGTAGTCATGGCCCGTGTTTCGGCCTGGTGCATGGGACCATATTCCCTTTTTAGAAACACATTCAGGAATATGAAAACCAAGGTCAAAATACAATAAAAAGAAAAAGGAATACTTTGAATAAATGTGAAATATGGATTAACCGTAACACCGAATTGCTTATACGGAATCTCTAATAAACTCATTTGAAAAACAGACCAACTGCTGATCACGGCAATACTGGCAACCGGCGCGGCAGTGGAATCAACGAGGTAAGATAATTTTTCGCGGGAGATTCGTGCTTTGTCTGTAAAGGGTCTCATCATGTTTCCCACCAGCAAGGTGTTAGCATAATCATCAAAAAATATCACGAGTCCCATGAATGCGGTGGCCATTTGGCTTCGACGGTTGGATGTTGCATATTTCCCAGCGGCGTCCACGGCACCTTTCATGCCACCATTGACTGTTATCACACCAATCAACCCGCCAAAGGCCAATGTAAAGATCAAAATAGACGCATGGCCATGGTCTGTAACAGAGGCTACAATATACGTGTCTAATGAGGTGGTTAAACCGGAAAGTGGATTTCCGGTAATCATGGATGCCCCCACCCAAATTCCCATAAATAGAGCCAAATGGGCTTCATGGGTGATGAGTGCCAGAATGATGGCTATCAAAGGAGGCCCGATCGATAACCAAGTTAATGATTCCCCATTAAGAGGGGGTGTCCCATTATCACCTGCAACGCCAAATCCTATCAACATGATACTTAATATTGAAAGGATTTTTAACAGTTTTACTATTTTCATGGCGAGAAAGTTAAACCCTGAGTATGTCTTTGCAAACGGATAAACAAGGTGCAAACAATTAAGGAACTAATACAAAAGGTTGATTCCTAATAATGACAATAAAATTGTATCAAAATTAATTTTCAAATCATATCCTCAATTACCAGGGTAGATTCATGATCTCGTAAATGCCATTTAATGGTCTGGTCGTTTTGGACTGAATTAACGGTGTTAATTCTACGCTTACATAAGAAGCGTACAAGCATCTTTCCTTTTCCAGTAATTCCTTTGAATCTCGTTCCTCGATTCAGCATCAACACAATGCCTACATTTCATTACGGCAGGCAGGGGGTTGATGGACTCCATATGACTTAATCGTTTGGGGTCAGTAGTGTATAAAATAAAGTATCATTCCTATTTTTATTCATTATTGCTGTACTCATTAAAATTTAGCCTTACAAAATAACTTCGTCAATTTTGCATACGTTATTTCGCAACAATTCCAATGATCGTTTTATTTCATTTTAAGAAGAAGTTGGGGGAAATTGTCAGGCGATACAATGAACAAACTCGATCAATATCTCATTCGTCAGTTCTGGACCATCCTGGGAATTTTTGTTCTTGGATTTGTCTCTATTTTCGTTATTGTAGATCTCATAGAAAATTTAGACCGGTTCATGGATAACAAGGTGCCAGCAGGAATTGTTTTCCAATATTATCTCTATACTTTACCCTGGTTTGTGAGCATTGGGCTCCCCATGTCCATGCTTCTATCAACAGTTTTCAGTTTAGGGTCCATGGTAAAACAAAACGAATGGACAGCCATGAAGGCGTCCGGGATTAGTCTTTATCGGGCATCATTGCCACTACTTTTATCAGGAATTCTCGTGAGTGGCGGATCGTTTGTTTTAGATAATAAATTGGTGGCCATTGGAAATGAAAAACGATTTGAGATCGACCGGGATTATGTAAAACGAAAATCACGTCATAAGCTAAAGAACACACTCAAAAATATTTTTCTCCAGAAGAATACATCCAGCCACATTTCCCTCGGTAAATATTATATTAAAAAATCAACCGGGCATGATCTGACGATTGTGGACCTGGGACAATCAACCATCCGGAAAAGGATTGATGCTAAAAAAATAAAATGGAATCCCGATTCATCCCGATGGGCATTAACCGGGTATTCGATCCGTGAATTTAATGAAAATGGGGTTGAAACGGATGTTGCCTTCGGAAATTCAGATACACTGATCACACTTGGTTTTTTACCGGAAGAGATCCAGCAACAAGCCCGAAAACCGGATGAATTGGATTATTTCAAACTCACTGAACGGATTAAGGAATTAAAAGAAAATGGCGTGGATACCCTGCGGTGGGAGGTGACACGATATTTAAAAGTATCCTTCGCCTTTACGAATCTGATTGTCGTGCTTTTCGGTATTCCTTTAGTGGTTTTAAAAGAGAAAAACAGTTTATCATTTGGGGCCGGTGCCAGTGTATTCGTGATCTTTGGTTACTATGCCTTTATAAAATTTGGCCAATCACTGGGATTTAACGGAATTATTGAGCCGTTACTATCAGCTTGGTTGGGGAATATTTTATTTCTGACCGGTGGAATAATTTTGCTGTGGCGGGCGAAAACGTAATTCGTTTTTAACCTGGACTATTTTTCAGTGAGAAAATATTTATCACAAGTACAGAAATGAGTGAAGATAGGAGAATTATTTTGGTAAATAATTATTTAAAACATAATTATGTAAAAGAGCACAATTTACGTTTTTAATATTTACGTTTAATTTTTGATACGATTCTAAAACTTCTTTTCTTTCAAATCCACACTATTTCAATGCTGGTGAATTAATGAAGTTAAAATTAATTTTATTTTTTTGAAGATGGTGAAGAACCTTCCTTTTCCGATTTTTTTGGAGATTTTCCAACCCATGTAAATCCAAAGGAGAAATTGAATCCTTTCATGGTATGCAGCCACATGCCATTTCGAAATGAAAAACCCAGGTCAAAGATCACAGGACCTTTCTTAACACCAAAACCCATGGCCAATTCTTTCATTTCTCCGCCAGCCCAGGAATAACCTATCCGCATGGGAACTGCCGGAATCCGGTTCCATTCTACCGCCATAGCCCATTTCCATTGTTGTCTTGCGTAATATTTATTTTCAAATCCGGCGACCAAATCCGTAGCGAATAAGAAATTGTCAATCTTTTTTGAAGCACCAAGCCTGAAAGTAGCTGGATAACGTATTACAAATTCAGGCCGTTTGCCATTTGCTAACGTATCCACAAAAAAGATGGTCTCATTCGTGAATAAAGAGTCATTTCCCATTTTATCCATACGAATCGTGTCAATATTAAATGTATATAAAATGGATTCATTCAAATCCAGTGTATCTTCCCCAAAGGTAAATGGATAAAATTTGGACATAAGGGGGTTAATACTTGAAGGCTTCTCACCTCCTCCACTTTGATTCCATTTGATAGATCCAACCATATTGATAAATGATGCACCAAATTGCCAACCATTATAGGGTCGGGAAATCACGCCAATATCCAATCCGAATCCCGCACCACCCACGCCTTGCCGAATAATATATTTTCCTGAACCGTAGATCCCCAGATCATCTGTAATCAAAGTCGCTGAAGAAGAATCTTCGTCAATCCCAAGGTAAAATAATCCTTGTAGATATTTGGCCGTAACTCCCCAGGACATGGATTTAAAGGGAATCCCAAACGAAAATCCGTATTCGTTCAAGCCCACAATTTCATAATTAAATTCAAGGTCCAGGGTCGGTCTTTGCCCATTTCCATAAAAAATGAGTTCCAATAATCCCATGGGAAGCTTGTAATTCTGTAAAATGATATTATTGGATGTAAAGGCCATATTCCCTTTCGAAATATTCATAAAAGGTATGGGCATATGGGTATCCACAAAAAAGGCCATTCCATCCGAAGCTTCCAATTGATCGAATAGGGCGTCCTTATCAGCAGTGTCCAATGTATCGCCGCTGTATTGTGCGATATTTTGAATAGAGAAAAAATTCCCCAACATACCCACATCAAGCTGAAACGCTTGAATCATAAACGGGTCATTTTGCTGGAGCCCAATAATACCCGGATTAAATCCAACGCAAAAAATTCCATCAGCAATGGTCGTATAGGCACCCGCCATGCCCACCATTCGTGGATCACGTTTGGTCTGGGCTTGAACTAAAAATCCAAGCATAGAAAATATGAGAATAATCCGCTTCATCAGTTATCCCTCATACTCAATTTTTGTTTTCCACGCAACAAACGATTTGATCTCGAGGAAGATCTAATCTTTAAATAATGGCCATTTATATCACAGGCCTTTCCGTTGGAGGACACAATTTTTAGTCGTAATGAATCTGTCTCTGATAATCCACTGGTAGACAGATCCCAGGAATAAGAACCAAGATTACTCAATCCTGACTCAATTTCTGTCCAGTTATCCGTCAGGACACAGTTTGCTGATTTATACGTAGCGGAGTCGCCTGTTGTTGAGTAGTAAAGATCCACTTTTTCTTCACTTTCACCACCAACGCTCCAGAGGATTTCATAGGTCTGATCGGTATATAATGTTTGTCCGCCATTGGGATAGGTTATTATTAATTCAGGATTCACAGCACCAAATGCTCCGGAACTGCTTAACCGAAAAGTGATGAAGGAACTGATCTCCAGGTAATCTTCAACAGATATAAAGACACCAATAGAATCCGTCCCGGGTAAATGAAATCTCGGCATGGTATAATGACTGCCATAATCTGTCAGTAAAAAGATCTGTGATGTATCGATGGTACTGGCATAGACGCCAAAACCTGGTACCGCTACCATACCTTCAGGATATCCTGTCGAATCATCGGCGCCATAATAGGATTCCGGATTTGGCAAAGAAAATTTGAAAAGCGTATCCACGTACGAGATGATTGTATCCGTTCCGGAGGCAGTATATTTCACGATATATGGTAAACCATCAAAACATTCTGAAAAATCAGTCATAACGTTGAAGATATAAACCAAACCGCTATCGGGTGAAATATCGCTGCATTTTCGGAGAATATATAAACTGTCTGACTCATTAAGTAAACCTCTGGCAGCGAGAGAATCCCGGAAAATACCCAATTGCTCCCAGGTTGTATCTGTAGGAAAAAGAGAGTCGTTACTCATCAAGACAGACACTTCTGCACCAAAGGGCAATGCATTTGTAATGGTTGAAACAAGTTCTGTTTCTAACAAACTGTTCCGAATTTTATAGCGTGTGTCATGTTCAAATTCGTCAATTGCAGTGGCGGTTCCGCCCATGAATGTCATGGGTTCTAACTGCAGGACAAATGGTATCGTTACCCGAAATCCACCTGCAATGGCCTTACCGCCTTCAATCGAACCGCGACCATCCACCTTCACCTCAGGTGTAATAATCAGACTTACGGGATTGGATGCAAGTAAATCAATAATAGATGAGCAGGTATCGCAAGGCGCATCTGTTTTTGTAAAGGAAGGCAGGCTATCTTCGACAGACTCATAGATTGTAATAGTTGTTCCCAGTTTGCTCAGACCAATGATGGTCATGGCAGTATCTGTATTGGCACTAGTCAATGGAAACCCAATCGTATCAACGATCACCGGGACATAGGTAAGCTCTCCCAGAGAATTATAGCCTTTGAATTCCATGATCATTTTAATGGGCAATCTGATCTGGTTCTTAAAAATAATCTCGAAAACTGCTTCAGTGGGAATGGCACCTGTAAAACCAGCCGGAAATTCCTGCTCCGTAGGTTCCGCAGGCATTTCCATATATAGATTTGCACCGATTGAAGAAAAGGATAACTGATCCAACCGCATATTCATGGTAAACTCACCTAGGGGAGAACCATCTAAGGGAATGGTTGCCTTTTGCTCTGGAATCGTCATATCCAGGACAAGGTCAAAACTTGTAAATGCACTGTCCGGCCAACCATCATTATCATTATCTCCGTCCGTGCTTTGTAATGTATATCCACGCAAATCAAATGTTTTGTTGATCTCAATCCCATTTTTCAAAACGGTTTCAATCTTTACGGAGTCACCACCGGGCGGGGGTGAAAAATTCTGGAAATTCATTAAGAAATTCATATCAAAAGGAAATGTACTGGCCAGATCGCTGATAATCAGTTTATTCTCATTGTAGGCTGCACCCTGGTTTTTAAGCACATTTCGATAGATTTCCATCTTGCTTATACCAGACTCAGACATATCCATCTCTGGTAATTCCATGGGCGGCATTTCAATGCCGTCTGACATGGAATAATTATTTGTTGTTACATCAATACTATCAATTCCGGCCATTTTAAATGTGATATTGAAATCGACATACAATGACCCAGGAGGAATTGTTACATAATCAGTCGATGCAGAACTCAAAGACATACTCGTAGCCATTTTTAAGAAACTTGTCAATCCCTTGCCAGATAAATCTGTGGTATCAGCATAAGTGACATCTTGAGAAATTGATGGGATCTGGTTATGGTTTGCCAATGTATCAGAGAGAGGTTCAGAAGATCCAGCGACCATTCTAGAATAAACACCCACTATATCAGTAGGGATCCCATTATTTTTAAATAGAGTCCGATAAACACTGTTGGTAGCATGGCTAGCAATAATAAGCGTATCTACGCTTGCAATGATGGGCGGATCATCGGGGAGTGGTATTGAAGATAATCCGAGATCAATTGTTGTATCTAATGCACCGCTCAACAAATCCATTGCACCATTAAAAGCCGCTACAATTAAAGAATCGTAATGGTTTGCTTCCAATACATGGGAAACTGTATCGGGGAATGCGAATGGGGTATAAGCTGCGATCCAAATGGTTGTATCTAAGTAAACAGGATCCCCTGTAATGGGATCATTGTAAAGAAAAATGGATGTATCTATAGTCCAATCCGTAGTATCGGGGTAAATCTGTTCACCATACAGAACAACGTCAATCCGCTGACTAATTGTAATCTCCGGTAGCTCTATATCCATACTGATACCTGGAATTTCTCCCGATGATATTTCCTGATTGAGTCCCAGAGGAACGGAAGGAAGATCGGGAAGTTCTGTGGCTGGCATTTCTCCTTCCTGGACAATCTTGAATCCCAAGGAATCATCTGTCAGAAAAATACCAGCGGATGAATCAGATATATCAGACATTTCGTACCTTGTTTGTACAAGCGGGATCTTCAGGTCAATATACCATGTGGGCATTTCGAATTTTTCAGGGATGTCAAAATCACACGCCGCCGTAACCATTAAAAAAATGGTCAAAAAAGTATGGAGAAATCCCGTCTTCCAACGAGATTGGGTCTGTTTCGGGCTTACCTTCATTTTATTGCCAATAGTGTTTGGACTTCCGCATTCAAATTTGTGGAATAAATCCGAGAGAACCAAAAACAAAAAACCCCACAATTTCTTGTGGGGTTTTTATGCGTTTTTATTGAAATTAGATCAATATCGATAATGTTCCGGCTTATAAGGGCCCTCTTTAGAGACACCAATATAGTCCGCCTGCTCGTCGGTCAATTCAGTCAAAATAACTCCCAAATGATCTAAATGGAGACGTGCCACTTCTTCATCTAATATTTTTGGTAACATGTAAACACCGATTTCCGGTGTATCCTTTGCCAACGCAATCTGTGCTAAAACCTGATTCGTAAAGGAATTGGACATGACAAAACTCGGATGTCCTGTGGCACATCCCAAATTCACCAATCGGCCTTCTGCCAGAATAAAGATCTGATGTCCATCTGGAAATGTGTATCGATCTACCTGTGGTTTGATTTCTTCCCGATCAACATCTGAATCCTGATTCACTGCATTAACCTGTATTTCATTATCAAAATGACCAATATTGCAGACGATGGCTTGGTCTCTCATGCCAAGCATGTGTTTTTTGGTTATCACATCTTTATTTCCTGTTGTGGTCACAAAAATATGAGCTTCGGATAATGCGTTTTCAACCGTGGTAACTTCATATCCTTCCATGGATGCCTGGAGCGCGCAGATGGGATCAATCTCCGTGATCAGGACTCGGGCACCATATCCTCGCATGGATTTAGCACAACCGCGCCCCACATCACCATATCCACAGATCACAACCGTTTTACCTGCTACCATTACATCCAAAGCACGTTTGATCCCATCGACCAGAGATTCACGGCAGCCATACACATTGTCAAATTTTGATTTGGTGACAGAATCATTCACATTATAAGCAGGAAAAAGAAGATATCCGTCTTTTTCCATTTGAACCAAGCGATGAACACCCGTGGTTGTTTCTTCAGAAACTCCGATGAGATTCTTGGCAACATGATGCCAATGGTTCGGGTCTTTTTCTAATACATCCCGAAGCAATTTTTCGATAATTTGCTCTTCCTCAATGTTTGTTGTGATTTCAGGCGTTTCACCATATTTGGCAAAATACTCTTCCAACTCATATCCTTTATGGATCAAGAGTGTTGCGTCCCCGCCATCATCTACGATCAGATCTGGACCGGAACCGTCCGGAAATGTGAGTGCCTGTAGTGTACACCACCAGTATTCTTCTAATGTTTCTCCTTTCCAGGCATAGACGGGAATACCGGTTTTTGCAATGGCTGCTGCTGCATGATCCTGGGTAGAAAAAATATTACAACTGGCCCAGCGCACCTCAGCGCCCAGTTCCACCAATGTTTCAATGAGAACTGCCGTTTCTACCGTCATATGGAGAGACCCGGTCAGTTTTTTCCCAGCTAGTGGTTTTTCGGGTCCATATTTCGCACGTGTCACCATGAGACCGGGCATTTCTTTTTCAGAAATACCCAACGCTTTTCTTCCAGCACCAGCAAGAGTGATATCCCTAATTTTATTTGGTAAAGATTCAACAATGGTTTGAGTGAGTGTTTCAGCCATGATTCCCTCTATAATTTGGACCGAAGTGTATCGGCCATGTCAGTTTTTTCCCATGTAAACAATTCCAATTCCCGACCAAAATGGCCATAGGCTGCTGTTTGTCTGTATCTGGGTTTTTTCAAATCTAAATATGCAACGATCTCTCCCGGGCGTACCGGAAATACGTCTCGTGCAATTTCAGTGAGTCTTTCATCACTCGTTTTTCCTGTTTCAAATGATTTCACATAAAAGGATGTGGGTTCCGCAACGCCAATGCTGTATGATAATTGGACTTCACATTTATCCGCGAGACCTGCAGCCACAATATTCTTAGCAATATAACGAGCCATATAGGTTGCACTTCGATCTACCTTTGACGGGTCTTTCCCTGAGAAGGCACCGCCACCATGAGGGGCATATCCGCCATAAGTATCAACGATGATCTTCCGTCCGGTTAATCCCGTATCTGCTTCGGGACCGCCATAAACAAACCGGCCCGTTCCATTCACAATAAAATCTTTGGAGTAGGGATAATTAAAAGAATCCAAAACAGGTTTAATAATATGTTGAATGACTTCCCCTCTCACAAATTCCAATTCTTTTTCTTCTGTGCCGTATTCAGCCAACATATCATCGTGTTGTGTCGCAATAACCACTTTATCCACAGAAACGGGTTCTCCATCTTCATAACTTACAGAAACCTGGGATTTTCCATCAGGACGAAGCCAAGGCAATGTGCCGTCTTTCCGCAGGACAGAAAGTCTTTCTGTTAATCGGTGTGAGATCTGAATGGGGAGTGGCATGAGCTCAGGTGTCTCTTTGCAAGCATACCCGAACATGAGTCCCTGATCACCGGCGCCCTGTTCAGAAATATCATCTGAATCAACACCCTGTGCGATTTCCGGGCTTTGCTCATGGAGCATAGACAAAACACGAACTTCATTAGGATCTACGCCGCTATTGCCGTTACGATACCCAATTTCTTTAATAGTTCTTTTTACTATTATTTCAACATCAACTGTGCTTGTAGTACGCACTTCGCCAGAAACAACAATCAGACCTTTTGTTGCAAGTGTTTCGCACGCTACATGAGCCTCGTTATCTTTAGAGAGAATATCATCTAAAATTGCATCAGATATGGCGTCGCAGGCCTTATCAGGATGCCCTTCTGTAACGGATTCTGATGTAAATAATATTTTACTCAATTTATTTTCCTTTTTTATGTGTCGATCTTGGCTTCTTAACCGAATAGAACCGGCGCGAAATTTAATAAAATCATTTTATGAATACTGCACTGATTTAATACAAAATTCCCTGTAGATCCGCGCCAATTCCTGGAGCATTTCTACCGATGACTGGAAATTGTATGACATGATATGTTCCACATTTAATCCGATCGGAACTTTTAAATTTTTCTCCGTAATAAAATTTAGCGTATCGTTTAAAACTTCGATGGCTACATCCAACGATCGTTCAATCATGGAGCCTGGCCTACCCTGGAGATATCGTTCTGTTTCGGGAGGAATTTCAACACCAAGCCACTTTAGAAAATCAATATTCTTTTGGGATGAAACGGGTGCAAAACTCAACAACAACCGACGTGGAAATGTATTCAAATCATCACACCGTTCTTGGTAGTGGTCAATCATTTTTACAATATTGGATGAATCATACAAAACTTGCGTTGTGAAAAATTCTGAACCATGCTCACTTTTTTTGATCAAATTTTTTGATTCGATTTCCCGGCTTGGAATGGCGATCCCACCACAGAAAATATCGCCGCCATTCGAAATATACTCTCGGGAGACAGACCTTAAAACTTCATTAACTGTTGGACCCGGATATTCAACTTTGCTCGACTCACCCCCAACAATGATCAAATTTTCGATCTCATAATCCCTGTTCGTTTCTTCTATCCATCGCATCTGGGCATCAAAGGGTTCGTGAACCACGACTCGGTTTACGATGGCTTCCACGCCAACAATATCCTGAAGGAGTCGCCCAAATTCCCTAGGTTCGCCACGTTTTTGATTGGTAACAGGCCGGTCACCACGCCCACTTTCATCACGGACTTCAGGAATATTGATGGCGTCAATATGGGTTTGGGAGAGAAGCGAACTAATGATCTCTGCATAGGAATTCAATGTCCCATCCTTTTCCAATGGTGGTAAAATTTCATAAGCGACAACCGGTCGCTGCGGTTTTTTTACTTTATCTCGTATTCTCATGCGTATTGTTCATTTTTTAAAACACTAAAATAAATAGAGTCCGGATGAGAAAAGTACCACCCGCATACCGATGCTGCAGGCCACATGGCTCGGGTTTCAGTCAACAAAACACCGATTTCATTTTCTACATCCAACAGGTTCCAGATCTTATCTTTCTCTTGATGATCCGGACAACTGGGATAGCCCGGTGCAGGACGAATCCCCTGGTATTTTTCTTTGATCAATTCTTTATTAGAATAAATCTCATCAAATCCATAACCCCAGTCATCTTTCCGGATTTTTTTATGGAGCCATTCAGCAGCGGCTTCTACAAATCGATCTGCCAAAACTTTCACCATGATAGCATTATAATCATCATGATCTGATTCAAATTGCTCAACCAGTTTTTCCAATCCATGTCCAGCCGTAACGGTGAACAACCCAATATGATCATCACCATTTGGAGAAATAAAATCTGCGAGACAAAAATTGGGTTTATTCCCCTTATCGATCAATTGACGGGGAAAATTGAACGTAATCTCATTTTTTATTAAATGCACTTCTTCTTCTTTGGATTGAGCAGGAAAGATCCCAAACACAGCCTTGCTTATTAATGAATTTTTTTCGATGAGAGATGCCAACATATTTTGAGCATCATTAAAAAGTTTTCCCGCTTCGACTCCTTTTTCAGAGTCATTTAAAATTTCTGGATACGTCCCCTTGAATTCCCACGCATGAAAAAAGGGTGACCAGTCGATATAATCCTTTAATTCATTTAATGGAATCGATTCGATCTGTTGAATCCCGGTTTTTTGGGGTTGAACAGGTTTATAATCCAATTTTGGTTTTCTGTCTCTTGCAGCATTAACTGTTAACAGTTTTATCTTTTTTTGGTTTTGATAAAAGGTTTCTCGGATCAATCGATATTCTTCTTGGATTGATTCGACCAACTCTTTTTTATGATCCGGGTTTAACAATTTACCCACAACACCCACACAACGGCTGGCATCTATTACATGAATTACGGGTGCCGGATATTTCTCTTCTATTTTTACGGCTGTATGTTTTCGACTCGTGGTAGCGCCACCGATCAAAAGGGGAACTTGAAATTTCTGCCGTTTCATTTCTGATGCTACATGAACCATTTCATCCAAACTCGGTGTGATCAAACCAGACAGGCCGATCATATCCGCATTGACTTCCCTTGCCTTAGATAATATTTTATCCGCCGGAACCATGACACCCAAGTCAATAATGTTGTAGCCATTGCACCCCAAAACTACGCCCACAATATTTTTTCCAATATCATGAACATCCCCTTTCACTGTTGCTAAAACGATGGTTCCATTGGAGATATCTTTTAACCCTTTTTCTTCTTTTTCTTTTTCAATAAACGGAACCAAATGCGCTACTGCTTTTTTCATAACCCGGGCTGATTTTACCACTTGGGGCAGGAACATTTTCCCTGAGCCAAATAAATCTCCAACGCGATTCATTCCATCCATCAATGGACCTTCAATCACATCAATCGGTCGGTCCAATTGAATCCGGGCCTCTTCAGAATCTTCCACAATAAATTGGTCAATTCCTTCGACTAAGGCGTGGGATAATCTTTCCTGGATCGGTAATGATCGCCATTCATTATCCCATTTTTTCTCTCGCTTGATTCCAATAAATGCTACAGCTAATTCCACTAATCGGTCCGTGGCATCGGGATGACGATCGAACAAAACATCTTCGATAGCATCACGAAATGAGGGTTCAATATCATCATAAACAACCAATTGTCCCGCGTTGACAATTCCCATATCCATTCCATTTTGGATGGCATGATAAAGAAAACAGGAATGCATAGCTTCGCGAACCGCATTATTTCCCCGGAATGAGAATGAAAGATTACTTACGCCGCCACTGATGTGAACAAGGGGCATTTTTTCTTTGATCGTTTTTGCAGCGTCAATATAGGCTTTGCCATATTGATTATGTTCTTCGATTCCTGTTGCCACAGCAAAAATATTGGGATCAAAAATGATATCTTCCGGGCTTATTCCAACTTTTTCAGTCAATAATATATAAGCCCGTTGGCAGATTGCCACTTTCCGCTCAAAGGTATCCGCCTGACCCTGTTCATCAAATGCCATAACGACCACGGACGCACCATATTTTTTGACCAAATTCGCGTGCTGGATGAATTCTTCTTCTCCTTCTTTCAAGGAGATGGAATTCACAACACCCTTTCCCTGAATATTCTTTAAACCCGTTTCAATAACACTCCATTTCGAAGAATCAATCATGATGGGTACTTTGGAGATCTCCGGTTCGGAAGCAATTAATCGTAAAAATCGTTCCATGGCTTCTTCGGAATCAATCAAGCCTTCATCCATATTCACATCAATGATCTGAGCCCCATTTTTTACTTGTTGTCGAGCCACAGACAATGCTTTGTCATACTGATCTTCTTTGATCAATTTATTAAATTTAGCGGATCCGGTGACATTGGTTCGCTCGCCCACATTGATAAAATTGGAATCAATGCGAATGACCAAGGGCTCTAAACCACTCAATTTTGTCAACGGTTCAACTTCCGGGATTGACCGTGGCGTAATCCCATCAACCGATTTTGAAAAGGCTGATATATGGTCTGGGGTAGTCCCGCAGCATCCACCCACAATATTGACCAATCCTGATTCAGAAAATTCCTGGAGGAATCCGGACATTTGATCGGGGGTTTCATCATAGGCGCCAAATTCATTGGGGAGTCCTGCATTGGGATAAACGAGAACATTCGTATCAGCAATCTGAGAAAACGCATCCACATAAGGACGAATCTGTTCTGCGCCAAGAGCACAGTTCAGTCCCACAGCCAACAGATCCATATGTCGGATCGAATGCCAAAATGCTTCCACCGTTTGACCGGAAAGTAATCGTCCACTTGCATCGGTGATCGTTCCGGAAACCATGACAGGAATCTCATTACCAGTCTCTTCGAATAAGGATTGAATTCCAAAAAGTGCTGCTTTACAATTCAAGGTATCGAACACCGTTTCCACCAACAATACATCACAGCCGCCATCCACCAGACCTTTGGCCTGTTCAAAATAGGCAGCTGATAATTCATCGAATGAGATATTCCGGAAACCTGGATTGGATACATCCGGGCTCATGGATGCTGTTTTATTGGTGGGACCTAATGCACCGCAGACAAATCTTGGTTGATCAGGTGTCTTTTCTGTGAATTCATCCGTAGCCTTCCGCGCAATTTCTGCAGCAGCTTTATTGATCTCATAAACCAGGTCTTCCGTTTGATAATCAGCCTGGGAAATGCGGGTCGCGTTAAAGGTATTTGTTTCAATGATGTCAGCGCCCGCATGCAAATAGCCCCGGTGGATCTCACCCACCACATCCGGACGAGTTAAACACAGAAAATCATTATTCCCTTGCAGGTCGCAGGGATGATTCTGAAACCGGTCACCACGGAAATCTGACTCTTTAAGTCCATAAGACTGAACCATGGTACCCATGGCGCCATCCAGAACAAGAATTCTGTTTTTTAATATGTGTTCGATTTTTGGCATAAAAAAAGCCGGCGCTGTGTCCGGCTTCTTTTTTCAGAACCTTTTTAGCGCTTGTTTAATGTCGGGGCAATATGGTGCAAATCACGACGGATTGAAATTAGATAAACTCTATGAAGAGTTCAAATATTTTTCAAATTTTTATTTTTCTTTATTATCTATGATTATGGAGTACATCCATATGTTTTTTAAGTTGGTGCATTGTTTTTTCAACAGCATTGTCAATGGACTTGATCATGTTTTTTGTCACTGCTTTTGCGAAGAACCTATTCCCAGGAACTGATAAACTGATCTCTGCTGTATGATCGTTGTGTTCATGTTCCAATATGATCTGGCATTGTGTTGCTCTATCATTGTATTTCTTGAATTTTCCGACTTCCTTCTCCGCATATTCACGAATGTTATCGGGTGCGTGAAAATGTCTGGCAGCAAATTCTATAACCATAATGTTTCCTTTTCGTTTTTTTACAATGAAGGACCGGCATTTAGTACCGCCGTGTCACCTAAATCATATTGTTTATAATTCATCTGAAACTTTTGAACCAATTCTTTTGCTGTGGCATGGTACTCGTTCAAATTATCCCAAGTACGGTCAGGATTCAAGAGATTTGGATCAATTTCGCCAAGTGATATTGGGATTTGAAATCCAAAATATGGATCTGTTTCAAATTCGGATTTTTCAATCTGTCCACCCAAAATGGAATTAATAATCTCCCTGGTTTTTGGAAGGCTGAATCGTTTTGCACCGGATTTTGCGCTGGCCCCAACCCATCCAGTGTTTACCAGATAAACATCTACGTCAAATCTTTCCATTTTCTCTTTCAAGAGTTCTGCATAACGTAAGGGGTGGAGTGTCAAGAATGGGCCGCCAAAACAGGGAGAAAAAGTTGCAGTTGGTTCTGTAATTCCCCGCTCCGTCCCTGCGACTTTTGCAGTGTAACCGCTGATAAAATGATACATGGCTTGTTCCGAAGATAATTTTGCAACCGGTGGTAACACACCATATGCATCACACGTTAGAAAAATGATCTTTTCCGGATGCCCCGCGACGCTGGGTTTCCCCTGTCCATAAACAGAATTATCAATATGATTTAATGGATATGAAACTCGTGTATTTTCCGTTTTGGATCCATCTGTAAAATCAATGATTTTTGTTTCGTCGTCATAAACCACATTTTCCAGCAAGGCACCTTCCCGGATAGCATTGTAAATATCCGGCTCTTCATCCTTATTCAGGTTAATGACTTTTGCATAACATCCACCTTCAAAATTGAAAATGCCATCATCAGACCAACCGTGTTCATCATCCCCGATCAGCGGACGAATAGGATCGGTGGACAATGTGGTTTTTCCTGTACCTGAAAGGCCAAAGAAAATAGCAGGATTGCCACCATCCACAGTCACATTTGCAGAACAATGCATAGACAGGACACCTTCTTGAGGCAGCAGGTAATGAAGGACAGAAAAAATGCCTTTCTTCATTTCACCGCCATATTCCGTCCCACCGATAATGGCAATACGTTTCCCCAGATGGAACAAGATGAAAGTTTCAGAATTCATCCCTAATTCTTCAAAATTTTCGTTGGATACATCCGAGGCATTAATGATGGTGAATCCTGGTTTAAACCCCTCTAATTCGCCTTCTTCAGGGAGAATGAACATGTTATGGACAAAATGAGCCTGCCATGCTTTTTTTGCAATGATTCGTACATTCAAAGAATATTTAGGATCAGCACCTGCGAAACCGTCAAAAACATACGTTTTAGACTCATGGGACATGTTATAATAATTTACAACTTTGTCATAGAGTCTATTAAAAATTTCTTCAGAAACCTTTTGGTTCACCGGTCCCCACCAGATTTTATCAGAAGAACTGGGCTCATCCACAATGTATTTATCCTTGGGAGAACGACCCGTATAAATGCCCGTATCCACCATGGCAGCACCCCGAAGCCCAATAACGCCCTCACCGTTATTCACAATATCATTCACCATAGATTCAACGGAGACGTTCCGATGAACATGGGTCAAATTCACCAGACCGAGTTTATCCAGTCCCAGGGCATTCCCTGATATTTTCATTATTTATTGCTCCTCTTACGATCCATGTGGATGCGCATCTTTGTAAATGTCTTTCATTTTTTGCGGATTTACTTTTGTGTATATCTGTGTTGACGATATACTGCTATGTCCCAAGAGTTCCTGGATAGAACGGATATCTGCATCATTATCTAATAAATGTGTGCCAAAGGTGTGCCGTAATGTGTGTGGGCTGGCACCTTCGCTCCCACCCAATACTACTTTTAAATAAATTTTAATTCTTTGCTGGACAGTTCTAACAGCGATCCTATTTTCTCCCCGGCCAGTGAATAAAGGTGTTTCCCGTGGTGACATCCAACTATGCCCTCGGTTTTTCAAATAGGTTTCAAGAGCGTATTTTGCTGGATTCCCAAAGGGGACAAGCCGTTCTTTATTCCCTTTGCCTAACACTTTTAACATTTTTTCATGTGGATTTATGGAACCGATATTGAGTCCAACCAATTCGCTCAACCGTATTCCAGTTGCATAAAATAATTCAAGGATAGCTTTATCCCTGATTCCCGTTAGGGTTGATGTATCGGGTATATTCATGAGTTCATCAATCTTATTTGATTGTACAAAGATCGGAATCCGTTTTGCAATTTTTGGGGTTTTAATATGCATCGCAGGATTATCCGAAATCACTTCTGCCTGAACAAGATATTTAAAAAGCGATTTGATGGCTGCAAGGCGTCGCGCGATTGTTTTTGCTGTATTCCCATCTTCGTATTCTTTCCCGAGAAAATGTCGAATAGTTTGACGGTCTATTTTGCCAAAGTCAGACAGAAGATTTTCGTCATAGTGTTGAATAAAACTCCGGAATCGTTCCAGATCATGTTGATAGGCAGTTAAAGTATGCGTGGAGTATCCACGTTCGTGTTTAATATAATTCAGGAATTCTTTTAGGGTCGCTGTGCCTTTATTTATCATAAAATGACTCAATTGCATTTATTAAATTTAAAAAATCTAATGGTAAAGGGGATTCAAAAAATATGGATTCTTTCGTCCCGGGATGTGTGAATTCCAACCGCTTTGCGTGCAGTGCATGACGGTTAAATTTTTTCATTTTCCTTTTATAAAAATTGGTGAATTCGGGTAGAAATCCCCGGGTCTTTGACACACTACCCCCATATTTCACATCACCAAATATTGGGAATCCTGAATAGCTTGCATGGACACGGATCTGATGTGTCCTTCCTGTTTTTGGGAAGAATGATACTTTGGATAAATGTCGGTATTTTTTTTCCACTTCAAATTTTGTCAGGGAAGGCTTTCCGTCTTTTGATACCATGTAAGATGTGGGGTCTTTCTTTTTTCTCGCAATGGGTTGATCTATTTCCCCGGAATTTTCCGTCCAGAGTCCCCAGGTTAACGCTGTATATTTCTTTTTAATTTTTCGATTCTGGAATTGATCCGCCAGGTTTGCATGTGCCCTATTTGTTTTAGCAATGACCATAAGACCTGAAGTATCAGCATCCAAACGGTGAACAATACCGGGACGGGTTTGACCATTCAGATCAGATAAGGAATTAAAATGATGAATGAGCCCATTCACTAATGTTCCGGTTCTGTTTCCGATCCCTGGATGAATAACCAGCCCTGTCGGTTTATTGATGATAACAATCTCTTCATCCTCAAAAAGGATGTCCAAGTCCATTTGTTCGGGAATCGGGTCAGAATTCAGTTCAACTATTTCTGGTGGATTTACCTTTATTTCATCATTGAGTTCGAGTGAATATCCTGTTTTCCGATTGAGTCCGTTCACTAGGATATTGCCTGATTTGATCCAATTTTGAATTCTTGAACGGGAATGGTCGGGCATTTGAGAAACCACAAACCTGTCTAAGCGAAGCCCCACATCTTCAACATTATGAATATGAAAAGAGATCAAACCAGGGATTTTTTAACAGATTCTTCTTTATGAAATATAATTGAGTGATAAATGAAAAGGACCATACCAACCGTCACAGCGGAGTCGGCTACATTGAAAATATACCAGTGAAAATCGCCTATCATAAAATCGAGAAAATCAACCACTTTTCCATTCATAACCCTATCCATTAAATTCCCGATGGCCCCACTCAAAATGAGTGCTAATCCATATTTGACCAGGGGATGCCCATTTCGTTCTTTCCAGAGAAATCCAATAATGAATCCGGTAAGCAATAGGATTAATGAAAGAAGGACGATATTCCCACCTGGAAAGGAAAGGCCAAATGCCATGCCATCATTCGTTACGTAAGTCAGATGAAAGAAATCCTGTATGACTGGTTTTGATTGGTAGAGATTAAGAGAAGATTTAATTGCCGATTTTGACCAAAGGTCCAGGGCAACAACGGCTGCAATGAGCCCAATGAGGTTCATGAAAAGTTAAGCCAAATTCAGTTTTTCTTTCTCTTTACATTGAACACATTTAGTTGCGTTGGGAACTTCCAACATCCGTTCTTCCGGAATCAGTCCTTCACAGATCTTACAAACACCAAATGACCCATCTTCAATCCGTTCCAAGGCTTTTGTAAGGAATTTATGATAATCGGATTCACGATTCATAAAATGAAATCCCTTTTCCCGTTCATAGGAATCAGTTCCCGCATCCGCCATATGCACACTATATACAGCATCTTGAGACAAGCTGGAATTACCACGGGTATTTGTATCAAGCGTATCCCTGATATCATCCATTTCATGAGCAACATCATTGAGTTTGGCTTCAATACTTTTTTTGAATTTTACGAGTTTGGTTTTTGAATATGTTCTTAATGGCATGTCACTGTCCTTTTTAAATCCTTTTTAATTTTATAGTATAAGTTTTTTCCTTCAGTTCCACAGACCCTGAATGGTCTGCATTTTCAAGATTTTCTGAAATATGGTTTGTCAAAGTTTCATTCCGAAAATAAGCATCAAATTTACCCACAGCAGCAGCAATTTGCCCATCTAAATCCCAAGAGATTTCTATGCGGTCTTCTACAGCAAATCCAGCATCTTTTCTCATGTTTTGAACCGACCTGACCACGTCTCTCACGATGCCCTCCAAGATCAAATCTTCTGTCAGTTTCAACGATAATCCAACGGTGATGCCACTATCACTCGCTGCGGCAAATCCTTTTTCTGCTTCTGTTTCAATAAAGACATCATCACGGTCCAAACGATAAACGCCATTTTTTAAATTTATTTCCCCCGTGGTTTGGATTTCGTCCACCAGATCATTCGGGCTATTCTGTTCAAGAAGTGTCCTGATTTCTGCCAATCCTTTTCCATATTTCTGCCCCAGCGTCCGAAGATTCGGTTTAATCTTGTAGGAAATGAGTTGTCCAGCTTCTGTGAGACGTTCAATTGATTTTACATTTAATTCGTCAAGGATTACCTCCTTGTTTTCTTCAACGAAATGTGCAATCGAATCATTTTCAACTGCAAAGAAAGCTTTCGCCAGAGGTTGGCGTATTTTCTGGTTGGATTGATTCCGGGCAGAACGTCCCAATTCAACGAGTTTTTTCAGAGCATCTACATTCTGGATCAGTTCCAAATCGATCCAGGATTCATCTGGTTCCGGATACCCACAAAGATGAATGGATTCTTTTACTCCCGATTCAGAATTTCGAACCAAGTTCTGATAAATCGTTTCAGAAACGAATGGCAGGATCGGTGCAATGGATCGGATCGAATGGGTCAAGACATGATATAGTGTGGCATAGGCTGCATTCTTATCATGGTCATCTTCCGATTTCCAAAACCGACGCCGATTTCGACGGACATACCAATTGGACAGATCTTCCAGGAAGATCTCAAAAGATCTCATAAAGCCATCAACCCGAAATTCATCCAACGACTTCCGCGCATCCTTGATGAGCAAATGTGTTTTGGCAAGAATCCATTTATCCAAAATCGTCATGGACGCTTTGTCCAATGGATGTGTTGCAGGATCAAACCCATCAACGGCTGCATAGGTAGCATAGAATGAATAAACATTCCACAACGTGATCAATTTCTTCCGGACTTCATCCGCAGAGCTATACCCAAATAAAAGATTATGTTCAACATGCTGCAATGCATACATCCAGCGCATCACATCCACACCCATTTTTTCTGCTGCATCATCGAACCAGATCGTATTGCCCCAACTTTTGTGCATATCCCGGCCGGTTTCATCCTTGACGAGTGCGTGGCCAAGCAATGTTTTGAAAGGTGCTCTTCCTTCCAATTCTGCCGCCATAGCGAGCAGGGAATAAAACCAATTCCTGAATTGTCCTGGGAAACACTCCGTCACAAAATCACCGGGAAACCATTCATTCCAGTAATCCCGATCCGTGTTGTATTTAAGTGTTGAAAATGGAACGATACCCGCATCTAACCAGGGGTTGCCAACATCCTTGATCCGTGTGCCGATTAATCCCGTTTCTGGATGTTTGATCTTTACTTTATCGATCCAGGGACGATGGGGCGAATGCCCTTCAAATTCTTCCCAGCCCGCAAGGGCTAATTCTTTTAATTCTTCTTTTGATCCCACAACAAAGAAAGATCCATCTTCAAACGTCCAGATCGGCAGTGCCAATCCCCAAAACCGTTTTTTGGAGATCATCCAGTCGCCCATATTGTCCAACCATTCGTGCTCACGATCCTGGCCCCATTCCGGGATCCAATTAATATCATCCACGATTGTTTTGATCTTCCCACGCCAATCCATATTGATGTACCATTCATCAACAAGACGGAACACCAATTCATCGCCGGAACGCCAACAGTGTGGATAGACATGAGGATAATCTTCAACGTGAACAAGAAATCCACGTTTCTTTAAATCTTCAATGATGGCTTCTGTGGTGGATTTCTCTGTGGCAACTTTTCCTGAGAGCCACCCAAATTTGTTAATAAACTTTGACTCGTCATCTAAGGGAGCAAGGTTAACCAATTTGAGTTTTTTCCCGATTTTGTGATCAATGTCCCCACATCCTGGCGCCATGTGGACAATGCCTGTTCCTTCACCGCCCACAACAATATCATTCCCGATATTATCCTTTCCTGGATCGACAACCTTGTGCAGGTTTTTTGAAGTAACCCCTTTTTCTTTCAAATTCTCATTGACAATGGGGTACCCACCAGGCTCCTGTTGGGCCTCAAAATCATCGAATGGGCCTTCATATTCCCAGCCAACCATATCAGCACCTTTGATGGAGCCTAACTCTTCGTATCCACCCCGTTCCTTAAAGATCTGGGCAAGTGTCTTGAGCTTGGGGACCCCTTTAACCCACTGCTTCTTATCCTTGAATTGTTTTTCCAACCGCTGGAATTCAAGATTCTCTTTTGCAAAATAATAAATGGATCCATCTTGTGCCCGCAGTTTCAAATAATCCAGATTCACATTCACACCAACCACCACATTTGAAGAAAGTGTCCACGGTGTCGTCGTCCAGACAAGAAGGTATTCATTTTCCCGTTCTTTGATTGGAAATCGAACAAAGACAGCTTGATGTGCCACAAGTTTCCGGCCTTCGATTATCTCCATTTGAGAATAAGAAGTTCCGGATCGTCCGCTCCACGGAACAACATCATTCCCGCGATACACCTTTCCTTCTGTCCATAATTTTTTCAAAAATGACCATATCGTATAATTATTCTCATCGGACATGGTGTAATAGGAATTATCCCAATCCATCCAGTATCCCAAGCGCTTTGATTGTTCTGATTGAATCCCCGAATATTTTTCAACACGTTCCTTGCACAGAGTCACAAATTTTTCAATGCCGTATTCTTCAACTTCGCGCTTGGATTTAAAGCCCAATTCTTTCTCAACTTCAATCTCAACCCATAATCCCTGGCAATCAAATCCATTTTGATAGCGCAGCTCAAATCCACACATAGATTTATAGCGGTTATAAATATCTTTTAGGGACCGACCCCAGGCATGGTGCACGCCCATGGGATTATTGGCTGTAATAGGTCCGTCGATAAAACTCCATTTGGTTTTACCTTTATTCAGTTCACGACGTTTTTCAAAAATGCCTTTCTCTTCCCAGAAATTCAGGACATCATGCTCTGCGGCAATGAAATCAACTTTGGTATTTACTTTTTTAATACGCATAAAATTGGATAAAAAACATAAAAATATGACGGGGAAATTATCTCAATTAATCAAAGATAGTCACGGATGTTTTATAAATAAAAAACGCTCCAACAGCAGCGCTTTTATGAAAATATATTGTCCTTAATAGTTCAGGGTGAAAAATCTTGATTTGCCATTCGGTTTTTTAACCAGAATTAAAATGGTACCTTTTATACGTGATTGATTTGCCAATTCTCTAAACTCTGAAACAGATGTTACTTTTTCTGTACCAACACGTTTTATAATATCTCCTTCACGGATTCCTTTATCATACGCTTCGCCATTGGGATCGATCCGGGTTACAACTAAGGCATCCTCATTGGAAAGATTATACTTTTTTTGCAAAGAAGACGTGGATTTTTTCAATTGAAATCCGAACTCATCCAAATTAGCGTTTTGACGGATGGCAAATTGTCGAGGATTTATTGGCAATTCTTTCAACACAACCTGAATTGTTTTTTGGGACCCATCACGAATAATCTTTACACTGCTTACGCTATTCGGTGCTGTCAACGAAACAACATTTCTCAAATTTGCAGGGCCACTAATTTTATTCCCATCAAATTCAACTATAACATCCCCCTCGCGGATACCTCCATCTTCAGCAGGACTGTCCTTTACAACATCCGTGATAAGTGCACCATTGAGAGTTTTTAGTTCCAGAGCTTTCGCGGTCTCATCATCTAACTCCTGAATGTAGACACCAAGCCAGGATCGAGTAACATAGCCTTTTGCAATCAAATCCGCCATGATCCTTTTTGCCATATTAGATGGTATGGCAAATCCAACCCCGCGATTGGCACGCTCATAACCGCCTGTTGCTATGGCAGTATTGATACCTATTAGTTCACCAGCCATATTCAACAGGGCCCCACCGCTATTACCAGGGTTAATTGCCGCATCCGTCTGTATAAAATCCTCATAGCTTTGCGCACCAATAATATTGCTCCGACCCAAGGCAGAGACAATACCAGTTGTCACGGTATGGCTCAAATTTTCAGAAAATGGGCTACCAACAGCCATGACCCATTCTCCGACTCTGATTTTATCAGAATCTCCCAATTCAATTTCAGTCAGGTCATCAGCATCAATCTGCAGTACGGCCAAGTCTGATTTGGGATCAGTACCAACAACAATAGCCTGAAATTCCCGCTTATCGATCAGTTTAATATGGATGTTGTCCATTTCATCTACGACATGATTATTCGTCAAAATATAACCTTTTGAAGCATCAATAATAACCCCCGAGCCCAAGGCATTGGTTTTAAATTCCCGTTGACGTGGCATGTTCGGGTTAAAATAGAAAAACCCGAATTCATCTCCGAATCGATCTAATGAAATCACTTTGTCAGTGATTATAGTGACAACTGCTGGTTTTGCTTTCTCGGCCACATCTGCAAAAGCCTGACTAAATTGACGAACAACTGAATTCTGGGCTGACACAATGCCAATAATCAAAACCGAATAGATTATTTTTTTCATTTTTTTTAAACCTATTATTTGGTTATTTCAATGCAATAATAATAATTGGAGTTCCATAAAAACTAAAAAAGCCCTTCTTACAACTGACAGAAGGGCTTTTTTGGTTTTATTTTTAAGATTATTTCAGGAATAACATTTTCTTCGTGGCTTGGAAATTATTCGATTGAATTGAGTAAAAATACATGCCTGTTGCAACCTGACTGCCCATATCATTGGTTCCATCCCAAATAATGGCATGATAGCCCGGTGTCATATTAACAGATGACAAGGTGCGAATCTTCTGTCCCATCAGGTTATAGATGGCGAGATTAACGTTTCCTGCTTCAGGTAGATCGAAACGGATCTCCGTTGATGGGTTGAACGGATTCGGGAAATTCTGATGAAGTGCGAATGCACCCGGGATCACTTTTACTTCAGACGAATTTGTCCGGGCAAGATGATTGATCAGGCTTCCGTCGGCCCCCGCTAGATGAATACCCTCCAGTGTTACATGGGCAATATCGCGTTCATTTCCAATAAATTCAACCAGAATTGACATAAATGAATTATCCGTGGCTTCAATGCGTCCACCTTGAAGATTAGCGGCAAGGATTTTCAATATACCCTCTTCTTTTTCAGAGTAAGAGACCATGACATTTTCCTGGAAATTCAGCAAGGAAGGTGACCTAACAGTCACCATGGACGGATCATATTTGAGTTCGAACTCAATTCCACGAACCGGACCATTGTATTCAATGTCAAAGGTCAATCTGGATTTTTCGAAATCAGTTATGAGATCGATGTAGGCAATTTCACCGGCATCAAATCCAACAATTCTGCCTGTTCCACCAAAAATGATGTCAACCATCATGACAACATCGGCAATATTGATTGATTCATCGATATTTACGTCACAATTTCTGAATTGGTCTTCTGTGGGAACATCTTCTTCAAGTATAAAATCCACGACTGCTAATACATCATTAATGGTCACTTCACTATCAAAGTCAGCATCGCCAGGAGTGAAAGGAACTGTACAAGCGATATTGGAATGTCTCGATTCTAAATCACCATAGTTATCTGTTGCCCAATATGCTGAAATATTGTAGCAATATTCCAAATAATTCGGGCTTGCGGTTACAGTTGCAAATGTATCCATTGTTGCAACAACAAAAGTTTCAGTTCCTTCTAAATCAACTTCATAAATACGATATTCAATCAGATCATCCCGATCCACATTTGCTGGGGAAGGGTTTAGTGGCATGTAAGGTTCATCCAATTGTGTAATGAAATCGGGATTCTCAGTATCCGATTCATTCACAGTGCCGGATGCATTGAAGTTGGCAATTTCAGCAATGGATACCCGTCCATCTTCAATCAAATCCCCTGTTGCAGTCATGACATAATTGCTACGTCCAGGTGCACCCATGAATTGAGCCAGGATTCCAAAATCACCTGTGAGGGATGGATCTCCAGCTACAATGTCAAAAATGGTTGCCCAAGCTGCACCGGTATTTACCCAGTTCCGGTCATAGTATTCAGGTGATTGCGGTTCAATATCGTTGGCAATTGCCATAAATCCTGAGTTATTTTCATTCACAACGACATATATATCACCACTCGTGACTTCAACTCCTACGCCGGAAACATCAAATTCAAATTGAATTAATTTTTAATCATTATTTGGATAAAGTATTACTTGTGAATTATTTTCATTAATAGA
>ENA-ORDI01000391-ORDI01000391.1-marine-metagenome-genome-assembly--contig:-NODE-391-length-30968-cov-9.223496_pt1 | contig 30968 bp, 39 predicted proteins | sample MGYA00248628_ERZ508525 | MGnify/ENA primary metagenome ERZ508525 (study PRJEB26195, sample SAMN05422138) | marine metagenome | isolation source: East of Porto Seguro, South Atlantic Ocean | place... | reverse complement strand
GATTATTTAACATATTAGACCATATATTACATATTTTAAAAATATTGATTTATATATATAAGGCTGTTTATGGAATTGGTTAAAGACATTGAAAAAGACCCAAAACAGAGCAATGGGATTTCTGAAAAAGAGGCTGAAGAAGCTTTTACTAAAATTATTAAATGGATAGGTGAAGATCCTTCAAGAGAAGGTCTTAAATCCACACCAAAAAGATTAGTAAAAGCATATAAAGAATATTTTAAAGGTTATAGCGAAGATGCAACAAAAATTTTAGAAAAAACATTTGGCGATGTTCAGGGTTATGACGACATGGTTATCCAAAAAAATATTTCACTCCAAAGTCATTGCGAACATCACTTGGCCCCAATAATTGGAGTGGCGCATTTGGCATATATTCCAAATCAAAAAGTAGTTGGTTTAAGTAAACTCGCCAGGGTTGTAGATGTTTTTTCAAAAAGACTTCAAACTCAAGAAAGATTAACAATGCAAATTGCAAATGTTTTAATGGAAGCATTGGATGCAAAAGGAGTTGCTGTTTCAATTGATGCTACTCATCAATGCATGACTATGAGAGGAATTAAAAAAGAACAAGCAACAACTGTTACAAATTATTATTTAGGTAAATTTAAAGAAGATTTAAGTTATCAAAATAGATATTTGAGATTTATTAGCAAATAAATCTTTTATATAATTAAAATCAATGTCAGACAGTTTTAAAGCAATAGTTATAAATCAAAGCGGAAAAGAGTTTACAAGAGAAGTTAAATTTATAGAAAAAAGTTTTTTAAAACACGGTGATGTTTTAGTAAAAGTTGATTATTCTAGTTTAAACTACAAAGATGCACTAATAATGAGAAACGGTGCTCGATTAGTAAAAGAGTTTCCACATATCCCAGGCATTGATTTTTCAGGTTCAGTAGTTGAAAGTGGTAATAATAATTTTAAACCAGGTGACGAAGTAATTTTAACAGGCTGGCGTGTTGGTGAAATTTATTATGGTGGTTATTCTCAATATGCAAAAGTTAATGGAGATTTTTTAGTTACAAAACCACAATCTCTTACATCAAAACAAACAATGATTTTAGGAACTGCAGGATTTACTGCATTGTTGTGTTCTTTTGCAATTAAAGCCAGAGAAGAATTATTGTTAGGAGAAAAAGTAAATGATGTAATTGTAACAGGAGCATCCGGCGGTGTTGGAAGTATTTCTGTAATGATACTTGCTAAATTTGGATATAATGTAACTGCTGTTACTAGTAAGCCAGATAATAATGAATACTTGAAATTAATTGGTGCAAAAAACATTATAAGTAAAGCAGATTTTGACAAAGAGGCAAGACCATTGGATAAAGGTTTGTGGGATGGCGCAGTAGATACTGTTGGAGGAAATATTCTTGCTAACGTACTTGCTCAAACAAAAGATTCTGGAATTGTTGCTGCTTGCGGAAATGCATCTGATATAAAATTAAATACAACCGTTATGCCTTTTATAATAAGAGGAGTAAAACTTTGGGGAATAAACTCAGTTAATGCTTCTAACAAAAGAAGAAAATTTATTTGGAATGAAGCTTCAAATTTAATTGATTTTGAAAAATTAAATGAGTCAATTAAAGAAATTAGTTTAGAAGAACTTTTAAATATTTTTCCAAAAATGCTTAAAGGCGAAACCTCTGGAAGACATATAATTAATTTAAATAAATAATGGATTGGGATAAATTAAAGATTTTTCATGCAGTTGCTGAAGCAGGTAGTTTTACGAGCGCTACAGTTAATCTAAATCTTAGTCAATCAGCTATAAGTAGACAAATTCAATCTTTAGAAGAAGATTTAAAAGTTAAATTGTTTGAAAGACACGCAAGAGGATTGACTTTAACAGAAAGTGGTGAATATGTATTTAAAACTGCACATGATGTTATTATCAAACTAAGAGAAGTTGAAACAACCCTTGTAGATAAAAAGAGCAAACCTTCCGGAAAATTAACTGTTACAACAGTTGTCAGCTTTGGAACTACTTGGCTAACACCTAGAATTCAAGAATTTATGCAATTAAATCCAGAAATTGAGATAGAATTAATATTTGATGATAAAGAGCTAGATTTAAGCACCAGACAAGCAGACATAGGGATTTTTATGAGAAGACCTAAGCAGTTAAATTACATTCAAAGAAAATTAATTGATATTAATTATCATTTATACGGATCTATCAAGTATTTAGATAAGTATGGATATCCAAAAACTGTTAATGATTTAAGTAAACATAGCTTTATTTCATATGGTAGAGGTGCTCCATCTCCAGTTTTTAATCCTGATTGGGCATTAAAACTAGGTATGAAAGATGGAAAAAAAAGAAAAACCGTTATGAAAGTGAATAGTGTGTATGGACTGCTATTAGCAGTTCAAAGTGGCGTTGGAATTGCTGCTTTACCAGATTATTTAACGGTTAATGTTCCAAATATTGTAAAAGCACTTCCCAAGATAGAAGGCCCAATAACAGAGGCTCATTTTGTATACCCTCAATCCCTTAAAAATGTTGCTAGAGTTCAAGTTTTTAGGAACTTCTTATTTAGTAAAATTTCTGAGTGGAAATTTTAGTATTTTCTGCATTAATCTGTGCGATTGATAATCATTCTCATTGACATTAGTAGTTATTTTTATTAAAAAACGCAAAGATATGGAAAATACAATAACACCTTTTTTGAGTTCTTTTTTTATCCTTTTAAGAGAAGGGTTTGAAGCAATGTTAATAGCTATATTGGTGTTTATGTATTTGGATAAACTTAAGGCAAGAAATAAAAGACCAGCAGTTTATTGGGGTATACTTGCTGGAATAGTTGCATCTTTATTTGTTGCTTTAGGATTTAAGAAAATTGCCGGAATTACTCATGCACACGAAGAATTATTTGAAGGAACGGTAATGATAATTGCCTCAGGTATGTTGGCATACGTAGCTTTTTTCTGTCATCATGCAAAACAACATGTTGAGGGTGAAGTTAATAAAGCAATTGAAACAGGCAATTCAATCGTTTTATCATTTACAGTTTTTCTTGCGATTTTAAGAGAAGGTTTTGAAATTGTTTTATTTTACGCTGCATTAATTGGTTCTGGAATTTATAATACAGTACCAGTTTTTGGTGGAGCAATAATTGGTGCACTAGCTTTAATTGGGGTTTATTTTGGATTAAACAAAGTTACTAAACTTGTTCCAATTGGAATGTTTTTTAGAGCATCAAGTATATTGTTAGCAGTACTTGCTTTATACTTTGCGTATGAAGGAGTTTATGAGTTTAGCGAAGGTTTAGAAGAATTAATTCATTAAATTTAAGTATTTCATTCAAATAAATTAATCTATATAATTTAAAAAGGGGTGTCGAAAGACTGAGATTAAACCCTAAGAACCTGTCCGGTAATTCAGAAAGGGAAAAGACATGGATCAGTTAAATTTATTAAGTCAAAGTTCATCGTTATTATTAATAATAATTATCTGTTTATGTTTTGTTATATTTGGAGTTTCATATTCCAAAAAGTATCAAGGATTAAATAACTATTTATTAGCAAACAGAAGTATTGGAGTATTTTCTTTAACAACTAGTTTGGTTGCATCAGCTCTTGGTGCTTGGATTTTATTTGGACCTGCTTCAGCAGCCACATGGGGAGGTTTGGGCGCTGTAATTGGATATGCACTTGGAACAGCATTTCCTTTATTTGCCTTAATTTATTTGGGAGAAAGATTCAGAAAATTATACCCAAAAGGAAAAACAATAATTGAGGTAGTTAGGTTAAGGTTTGGAAATAAATTATTTAAACTTATTTTATTTTTGACAATCTTTTATATGTTTATTTTTCTAGTTGCGGAGCTAACAGCAGTATCATTATTAGTAAATTATATTTCAGGAACAAGTTTATGGATTACTGCTTTAATTGTTATTGTTAGTTCTCTTATTTATACTTTGTATGGCGGTTTAAGAGCTTCTATTTTTACAGATAATATTCAGTTTATAGTAATTTCACTATTACTACTAATATCGTTTAGCTATTTAATATCATTTAATTCTAGTGAATTTAGTTTTGAGTTTATAAAGCAGAATAAACCTATTTTATTGAGCTCTGGTTATTTGCCCAACTTTACTGCAGGATTAACATTCTTTATTGCTGTAGCATCAACCAATTTATTTCACCAAGGTAATTGGCAAAGAGTTTATGCTGCAAAAAGTAATAAAGTCTTAAAAAAAAGTTTAATCATTTCTTTTTTTATAATAATTCCTATTGTTTTTTTTATGGGTTTTAGCGGACTAGTAGCTGCATCAATTAATTCTAGCGTTATTCCAGATCTAGCTTTTTTTTCATTATTATTGAAAGAACAGAATCCAATAATATCCGTAATAGTAATAATTTTAGCTATCTCGCTTACGATTAGCAGTATTGATACTTTAATTAATGCAATTTCTAGCTTGATAATTGTCGATGGAAACAAAATATTAAAATTTAAAAGTGATTATTTAAAATTATCTAAAAATATAATTTTTTTATTATCATTAATTGCATTAATAGTTGCATCAAAGGGGTTAAGTATTTTATATTTATTTTTATTAGCTGATCTATTGTGTTGTGCTGCTGTATTAACTATTTTTTGTAGTTTTTATGATAAAAAACTAAGTGAAAAAAACGCATATATTTCAATTATAATTGGCTTATTGGCAGGATTATTGTTATTTCCAAGTCCAGATTTTTCTAAATCGATATTAATTGGAATTTTATTTCCAGTGAGCAATTTTCCGACATTTATGTCGCAATCATTACTATTTATGTCATTTTTAGTTGCTACATTTTTTCCTATACTGACTTGGAAAATTAAATAAAATGATTAGGATCATAATTTATGCTTAATTCTATATTACCATTTATAGTTTTGATTTTAGTAGTGGTTTTTATTCATGAGTATGGACACTATTATTTTGCTAAAAAATATGGAGTAAAAGTTACTGACTTTTCAATTGGTTTTGGAAAAGAATTATTTGGCTGGAATGATAAACTAGGAACTCGCTGGAAAATATGTTGGATTCCTCTTGGTGGATATGTCAAATTTTTTGGTGATAGAAATGTATTTTCTCAAAGCGATCAAGAAGAAATAATTAAAAAATATAGTGAAGAAGAAAGAAAAAAACTATTTATTTTAAAACCTCTTTATCAAAGATCGTTAATCGTAGCTGCAGGACCTATAGCAAACTTTATTTTAGCTATAGTCATCTTTTTATTTATTTATATGTTTGTTGGAAAGGATTTTACTCCAGCTGTAATTAATGAAGTTCAAAAAGATAGTCCTGCCGAAGTTGCTGGATTAATGAAAAATGATGTTATTTTAGAAATTGATGGAACTGAAGTTAAAAGCATACTTGATGTTTCAAAGTTAATTACATTGTCAACTTCTGATTTTATTGATTTTAAAGTTTCAAGATATGATCAAGATGTTCTATTAAAAGTAAAACCAAATATCGTAGAGACAGAAGATAATTTAGGTAACAAAATTAATAAAAGAATGATTGGAATTATGGTAGGCCCATATAATAATAAAGTTAACCATGTCAAACTTGGTCCTGCCAAAGCCTTATATTATTCATTAAATGAAGTTTATTTTGTAACTATTTCTTCTCTAAAATATTTAGGATCAATTCTAACCGGGTCAGGTGACAGTTCTCAACTAGGTGGTCCAATTCGTATAGCTAAAATTACTGGACAAGTTGCTCAATTTGGGATTGTCCCTTTTTTAAGTATTATGGCTTATATTTCAATTAGCTTAGGTTTGATTAATTTATTTCCTATTCCATTGTTGGATGGTGGACATTTAATGTTTTATGGCTTTGAAAAAATTTTAGGACGTCCTTTAAGCCAAAAAACTCAAGAAGGTTTTTTTCGAATCGGAATGTTTTTGCTTCTTTTTATAATGTTTTTTGCAACTTATAATGACCTTAAAGATTTAGGCTTATTTTAAAGGATTTTAAGTCATATAAAAATCCAATAAAATCAACATTTTTTAAGCACAATATATTGTGTATAAAACAATTTTTTGTACTAAAAAAAAGCTTGAATTATCAACGATTTTGTTAAAGATGAAAAAAACCTAATAACCGGAGCTAAAATGAACAAAAAACAATTAGTTGCTAAATTAGCTGTATCTTTAAATCAAAGCAAAGCTGATGCAGAGCGTACTTTTGATACTATTACCAACGCTATTCTTGATGCATTAAAAGATGATGACTCTGTAAAAATTGCTGGTTTTGGCACTTATAAAGTAGCTAAGAGAAAAGCTCGAATTGGACGTAATCCTAGAACAGGAGAGCAAATTCAAATCGCTGCTTCTCAAAAAGTGAAATTTTTACCAGCAAAAGCGCTTAAAGAAATTTTTAATAAATAGATCTATATCTTAACAGCCTTTACTAATAATAATAAAGGCTGTTAAAATTAGGGGTTTTATAAGTCTTATTTTAAATTACTTAAAAAATTTAAAACTTCTTTAGCGTGATCTTTGACTTTAACAGATCTCCATTCTTTTATAATTTTATTACCTTTAATTAAGAAAGTACTTCTAATTATTCCCATAAATTCAACACCTAGAAACTTTTTTTTTCCCCATATTTTGTAGGATTTTATAGCTTCTTTTTTTTCATCAGCTAATAAATTAAATTTTACGCCATACTTTTTTTTGAATTTTAAGTGACTTTTTAAATTATCCTTTGAAATACCGTATATAGAACAATCATGTTTTTTAAATTTACTTAAAAGTGAATTAAAATCTTTGGTTTCCAAAGTACAGCCAGGTGTGTCATCCTTTGGATAAAAGTATAAAACTACAAACTTGGATTTAAGCTTATTTAATTGAAATACTTCATTAGAAGTGCTGGGTATCTTAAAATTTGGAGCGTTTTTACTTGTCATTTATAATCATTTTCTTCCCACAAAGATTTATAATTAATAAATGGTGATAAACCATAACTAGAATTTACATTAGTCATATGAATAGATAAGGATTTAACTGGCGAAATACAGAGTTCTTTTTCATAAATTTTATTTAAATATTTTTCAAAAGGATCGTGTCTATCCAAACAATTATTATATAAATTATCCCAATATCTTTCTATAAACTTATGGCTGATTAAAAAGGTACAAAGTGTTTTAGAATTTGTTCTCCAATGTCTTTTACTGCCAATTAAAAGATTTGTTTTTTCATTATCCATGTAAAGGTAAGGATAATCAACTGGACAAACTACAAGCTCTTTATTAATTTGTGAAGATACTCTTTCATAAGAAGATACCATCTCTTCTAAAGCGGATTCAAAATGTATATAATCGTCCTCAACAAAAAAAACTAAATCTTTACCTTCATTTTTTCCTATTTCAAAACATTTTAGTAAGCTTGATAAATTTGCAAAAGTCTCATCCGAAGATTGCTTTTTTATTAATTCTTTATGTACATCATTTTTGTGATTTATTATTTCTACACTTGAGATGGTTTTTTTTATTATTTCTTTAATTTTTATTAAATTTTCATTTTTGGAATTATCATCAATAATTTTTAATTTTATTTCTATATTATTGTTTTTTTCTTTAAGATAATTTATTGATTTAATTAATGAATTTAATGATCTTAAAACATATTCAATTTTTGGAAATTCAAATATCCTTTTTTTATTTTGATCCCATATCTCAACATTGGTATTTGTTCTAAATAATATTAAAATTGAATTTATTTTTCTAGTTAATTTAACTTCACCCAAAGGAAGCACAATTGATTTATTTAAATTAGAAAGATTTTCATCAACAGATTTTTCTAAGGTAGGTGAATAAAATTCATTTTGATCAATTATTTCGTAACCTAAAATTTTAGAAATTTTTATGAATATTTTTTTAATAATGTTTTTTTTCATTTAATTTAAAAATTCATCTATTGCATAATCTAATCTGTCTTGCCCCCAAAATAACTTATTGTTTACTATAAATGTAGGTGCTCCAAAAATTTCTTTATCAAAAACTTCTTTCGTGAGTTTTTTTAGAAGATCCTTAGTTTCTTGTTTTTTTATATCATTAAAAAAATTATTTACATTAATTTGAATTTTTTGTAAAATATTTTTTATATTTTTTTGGTCAGATAGATCAATGTTGAATGACCAATATGCATCAAAAAAATGATCAATATATTTATTTTTAAGCTCTTTATTAATTACCAGAACACCTCTCATCAGATTCAGTGAGTTAATTGGGAATTTATCATTAAATTTAAAGTTAATATTAAATTTATTGGCAATCATTTGACAATCTTGAAAAATAAATTTTTTTTTTGATTTAATAAAAGCTGGCGCTGTAATACCTGCTAATTTATGTAATCCTCCAAGTAAAATTGGTTTATAAATAAAATTGATGCTTTCTTTTTTTTCCATCTCTCTTATTCTTTTATGAGCTATAAATGAGTAAGGACTTGTAAAGTCATAATAAAATTCAATTGATTTAATCATAGAGAGAAATTCTTTTAGCAAAGAAAATTCTAATCAACCAATAAATAAGAATTCCAACTGGTCCAATAAAATATGTAATTATCAATGGAAAGAAAATTAGAATTTTTGATATCATAAATTTTTGACTGTCACTGACCATCCAGCTTCCGCAAAATAAATTGATAGCAATAAAATGAAGCCAAAAAAATATTAAGAAAGATGTATCTGTAAGTAAGCTTCTTAATTCATCTAGACCTAAATAAAGATTAAAATTTCCTAGGAAATTGTAACCAGAGACAAAAAAATCATAAATTAAATAAACATAAATCACACCTAAAATAACAAATGGAAAAATAGAAATTATAAAGAAATTACAAATTTTAGATCGAGGAAAAAAAATTAATATAAACCAGAACGGAAGAACACCAAGGTTCAACCACAAATAGATCATTTCGATAGTAAAAAAAGCAGATATTTGTTCGATCATTAGCAAATGTATTATATTACATCATTCAATGATTCCTATTAAAAATAAAAAGAAATCTTTAGAAGCTACCGTAGAAGAAATGCGCAATTTTTCATTTGCTTATATAGAAAAATACTCTCCTTCTAAACAGCAAATAAAAACTTATTTATTAAAAAAATATCTAAAAACAAAAATACCAAATGTTAATAAGAAAAATATTACTGATTTAATTGATGTTGTTACAGAAGATATGGAAAAAACAAAATTTATTAATGACAAATTTTATTCAAATTCAAAAGCCAAAACATTAATCCAAAGAGGTAGTTCAATTAACAAAATAAGAAATTATCTATTCTCCAAAGGTGTAAAAGATAAATACATCAAAGAAACAATCGATCAAATTAAGGAAAATAATGAAGATCAAGACTTTTTTTCTGCTATAAAAATTTGTAAAAAAAAAAGAATTGGTCCTTCAAGAGATGAAAATAATAGACCTTTATTTTATAAAAAGGATATAGCTATTTTAGCAAGATCAGGCTTTGATTTTGAAACTTCTAAAAAGGTAATGACATTGGAAAAAGCTGAATATTTAAAAATAATTAATTTACTTTGATTTATTATTCTTATTTTTTATAACTAAATAATATTCCATTTTTCTTTTTATATAATTTTTTACAAAAACAAAGACTATAAGTCCAAAAATAGAGACCGAAACAATAATTATCAATATTATTCTAAGCCGTTCATCCATTATAAAGCTGAAGATCTTTTTAAAATTATACTAGTATTTTTAAAATCTTTTTTACCGTATAAAATTTCATTTTCATCAAAATCAGAAATTTCACCTCCCGCATTTTTCAATATTGCATGACCGGCTGCAATATCCCATTCAGATGCTCTTGGTTCAGCTACATATAAATCATATTCACCTGCAGCAATTACGCAGAATTTAAGTGAACTTTTCATTTTATTATATTCAGTTACTTTAAATTTATTATGTAATTCTAAAATTTCAGGTTTTAGATTGTTAGAGTAAGAAACAGCCTTAACTTCACCTTGATTAGTTAATTTTTTACAATTTAGTTGAATTTCTTTTTTATTTTTTAATTCAAAACTTAAACCTGGACCATATGCATAAAATAATCTATTTTTTGCAGGAGCATTAATTACACCAATTTCTGGTTTATTATCAATTATAAGCGCTGCATTAAGTGTAAATTCGTCTTTGTTATTAATATATTCGGATGTTCCATCAATTGGATCAATTAACCAAAAAGTTTTTAAATTTTCTTTTAATTTATTTGCTGAAGTTTCTTCCGAAATGATAGTTACACCTGGCGTTATATCTTTAATTTTTCTAGTTAAAATATTGTTAACCTCAATATCTCCATTAGTAACTGGCGTATTATCAGGTTTGATTTCTTTAATTAATCCTTTTTTTCTTAACTCCAATGATATCTCGCCAGCTTTTAAAAAAGTATCAACCAAACCATCAATAATTTTTCTCCTATCTTGTAATTTCATTTTACATATTTTTCTAATCGAATATTTTTTGAGTTAATTACTATTTTTCCTACGTTTTCAAAATTTACAGTAATCTTTCCATTGATAATTGACTGAACTTGACCAATTCCCCATTCTTTATTTGTAGGATTTACTACTTTGTCTCCTGGCTCAAAATCTATAATCATTTGATGTACCTTATAGTAGAAATAAGTATAAATACCAATAATATGACAATTAAACTTAACTCTATTGGTTTAGAAAAAGATCCAAAAGATACAACAGTAGTTGTAGCAATGTCGGGTGGAGTAGATTCATCCACAGTTGCCGGGATAATGAAAAGAGATGGATATAAAGTTATCGGCATTACTTTAAAACTATACGATGACACAAAAGAAGTTTCTAAATCTAAACAATGTTGCGCAGGCCAAGATATTATGGATGCTAAACGTGTGGCAGATAAGTTGGGAATTGAACATAAAATTCTATATTACCAAGATAAATTTAAACAAGGAGTAATTGATAATTTTGTTGAAAGTTATTTAAAAGGCGAAACCCCAATTCCTTGTGTACAGTGCAATCAAACAGTAAAATTTAGAGATCTATTTAATGAATCAAAACATTTAAATGCAGATGCTTTAATCACAGGTCATTATGTAAAAAGCATCACAAAAAATAATGAAACTAACATGTATCGTGCAATAGACCATAATAGAGATCAAAGTTATTTTTTATTCAATACAACTAGAGAACAATTAAATTATTTAAGATTTCCACTAGGTGGAATGATGAAAAATCAAACAAGAGAAATAGCAAAAAAATTAGAACTTAATGTTGCAGACAAACCTGACAGTCAAGATATTTGCTTTGTGCCAAATGGAGACTATTCATCAGCTATAAAAAAATTTAAACCAGACTCTTTTCAAAAAGGAAATATCAAAGACATGAACGGAAAAGTAATAGGAGTTCATGAAGGTATAATTAATTTTACTATTGGCCAAAGAAGAGGAATTAAAGTTGCAGCTAAAGAACCATTATATGTTATTGAAATTAATGCAAAAAAAAATGAAATCATAGTCGGACCCAAAAATAAATTAATTCAAAAACATATAAAATTAATAAATCTTAATATTTTGTGTAAACAAAATGAGTTAAAAGATGAAATTTATGTAAAAGTTAGATCAACAGGCAAACTTCTTAATGCAAAAGTCGACCTAGTAGATGGTTTTGCAAAAGTAAACCTTTTAGAAGATGAATATGGAATATCGCCAGGTCAAGCTTGTGTTTTTTATTCTAAAAATAGTGATGGTTGTCGAGTTCTTGGAGGTGGATGGATTACCAAATAAAAATCCTATTGTTCTTTTTTCCACATAAAAAAAGTTAATAAATAAAAACCTATAACTCCAACAAAATAATTCCATTCAAGAGCGTGTTTTATATGTGTATTTCCAGGAAAGCTTATTATTGGGATAGAAGCTATAGCAACAATAATTAACGTTGAAACAAGTATAGCTTTCAGTTTTAAAAAATTTAGATTTATATATTTTAGAAATTTTTCTTTAAGTTTATATAAAGTTATTACCAAATATGCCTGAGCAACAATTTCAAAAATTATAAAAAATAGTATTACCACTCTTCTAAATAATTTATATAACGTAAAATCAAATTTTATACCTAAAAAAATTGAATGAAGCGTTAAAAGAATTGCTGATCCAATTCCAAAAAATAATATTATTTTTAAATTATTATTTTCAGGATCTAAATTTGAAATTATTCTATTATTATAAATCCAGTATTTAATTAAAAGAAATGAAGTTAAAAACATTGCAGGTTTAAAAATTAAATATGTTGGGAAAACCCTTGCAGTTCTGCTTATTGAAGCGCCGCCATCAATATAGGGTATGGTATTTAAAATTACATCCTGTTGATTTGGAAATAGATCATGGAACTGAGTTATTAAAATCAAACAGACATTAAGAGCAAAAAAAGGTACAATAAAAATCCACAAAGTAATGGATTTTATTTTACGAATTTCATCCATTTAATTGAAACTATTTTTTCTTATTTTTTTTTCGAGCTCTTCTTTTTTTGGATCCCATTTTCCTACGGCCTCTGTGTTTTTTTGGATACCCCATAATCTCCTTAATTTTATTATTTTATTGACATATTTGTTGGATATAGCATTGTTAAAAAAACATATCAAATTTTTTTATGGCTAAATCATTCAAAACTTTGTTAAAACATGCGGGCAGGGATTTTTACAATCAATCTGTAAATCCTCCTGTAGTAAGAGCTTCAACACTTATCTTTAAATCAATTGAAGATATAATAAAAACACGAAATAAAAGCAAAAAAAATCCAATTGGTGGTCATTTTATTTACGGGAGAGAAGGTTCTTCAACAACTTTTGCTTTACAGCAAATGTTGAGAAAAATAGAAGAAAGTTATCAAGTTTTTTTAACACCAACAGGTTTTGGATCAGTATTTTTAGCAATCTTTAGCGTTGTTAGACCCGGTAATGAAATTCTTCTATCAGATCCCATCTATTCTCCTACACGTTTATTAACAGAAAATTTTTTAAAAGAATTTAACATTAAAGCTATTTTTTATGATCCAAACAATATTAATGATTTAAAAAATAAAATATCAAAAAAAACAAAGCTTATTTTTGTTGAAAATCCGGGAAGTAATACTTTTGAGTTTCAAGATTTGTCTAAAATTATTTCTTTAGCGAAAAAAAATAAAATTTTTACAGCAATGGATAATACTTGGGGAACTCCATATTTTATTAAACCTATTAAATTAGGATTTGATATGTCAATTGTTTCAGCAACTAAATATTATTCTGGTCATGCCGATGTTATGGGTGGCAGTTTAGCGGTAAATAAAAGAGTTTTTAAATATGTTGAAAAAGCAAATAAAATCACGGGTTTTAGACTTAGTCCAGATGATGCTTATTTGATTATCAGAGGCCTTCGAACTTTAGATGTTAGACTGGACAGACATCAAGAAAATGCAAAAAAGGTAGCTATTTTGTTATCCAAAAATAAAAAAATTTTAGAAGTTTTATATCCAATTAAAAAAAACACGCAAAGATTTAAATTGTGGAAAAAGTATTATTCTGGGGCTTCTGGATTGCTTGGTTTAAAAATAAAATCAAAAAACAAAAGATCAGTTATTAAATTTGTTAATTCTTTAAAATTATTTGGTTATGGATACAGTTGGGGTGGCTTTGAAAGTCTTGCTTTATATCAAGATGTTAGAGAACAAGGAAATAGAAAATTTTTAAATTTAAAAAAAGATGAACATTTAGTAAGACTTCATATAGGCCTTGAAGATCCAAAGGATTTAATTAAAGATTTAAAGAGATCTTTGAAGTTTATTAAATGATTCAAAAAAATTTTATCCCAAACAAAACTGCTTTAATAACTTTAATAGCCGCATGCTTAGTAGTTATTATTTCATTAGGTATCAGACAGACTTTTGGTCTTTTCTTTTTTGATTTTGAAATTGATCTTGGTTCCACCCAAACTGAATTTGGATTTGCAATGGGTATACAATTACTTTTTTGGGGACTACTTGGACCTGTTTTTGGAATAATTACAGATAAATTTAGCGGAAGAATAGCTGTTATTATAGGTTTTTTATTTTATTTAGCTGGAATTTATTTTTTAAATTATGGACCTAATACAGGATTTTGGTTTATTTTTGATATTGGAATTTTAATTGGAATTGGTCTTGGAGCAACTGCAATAAGTATCCCTGTTTCTATTGTGGCTAAACATTTTCCTTTAAATACTAGAACTATGGCAATCGGAATTGTTACCGCTGCAGGTTCTTTTGGATATTTTGTGTCTCCAATGTACACAAGTTACACATTGCTGGAATATGGATGGAATACAACATTAGTTATTTTTGGAGTTATGATTATCTTTGGGTTTTTTATTGCATTCTTTATATCAACACCAAAACAAGAAGTTCAACAAGGATATGAGAATAAACAATCGGCTATGGAATCAATTAAAGAAGCTTTTTCAAATAAAAGTTTTAATTATTTAACATTGGGTTTTTTTGTTTGTGGTTGGCATATAGCTCTTGTAGCGACACATATTCCTATGCATATAAGAGATAAAGGGCTTGAAGATTGGACTGCAACAGCAATTTTAGCACTAATTGGATTGTTTAATGTTTTTGGAACTTTAAGTAGTGGATATTTAGCCACAAGGATTAGTAAGAAAAAACTATTGAGTGCGATCTATTTTCTAAGGGGTGTTTCATTAATATATTTTATCTTTATGCCTCCTAGTACAATTAATGCGCTGATTTTTGGAATTACTTTTGGATATCTTTGGTTAGCTACAGTTCCACCAACATCTGGAATAGTTGGTCATATTTTTGGAACGAAATATATCACTTTGTTATATGGATTTGTTTTTTTAAGCCATCAGGTAGGATCATTCTTGGGAGCTTATCTAGGAGGTCTATTTCATGATTTATATGGCTCTCTTGATTATGCTTGGTACATTTCTATTGCTTTATCTCTTTTTGCAGGTTTGGTACATTTACCAATAAAGGAGAAAGCAATTGAAAGACCTCAACTCGCATAAACTGAAATTTAGTCCTTATCTGGAAAAACTTTACCAATCGGACAAACCTTTAATAATTTATAAAGTAAAAGATGGTTATAATTTGTACACAGATTTTTCGAAAAAAATTGTACTTACTAATCATAATATAGATAAATTTTTTAATATTTTTTCTAATAAAAAAATTAAAAAAGAAACAGATCTTTATATTGGTTTTTTTGGTCATGAAATCTTATGCAACCTACTTAAAGTCAAAATTAAAAATCAAAAAAAACTTAATTTTTATAAGGGAATTTTTTATAAACCCGAGACATTAATAAAAATAAGAAAAGATATAAAAATAATTTCTTCAATAAAAAATCATTTTTTTAAAAGTTTTTTCAATAAAACTCAAATTTTAAGTCCTTTTAAATTAAATATTAACTATCAAAAATATAAAAAAATATTTGATTTATTTTCACAAAAAATAAGACAAGGAGAAACTTATCAAATTAAAATTTGCACAAAATATAAAAATAAATCTGAAATAAACTCTGTTAATTTTTTTTGGAAGCTTATGAAGATCAACTCTTCGCCAGAGTCCTTTATGATCAGAGATAAAGATTTTTCGATAGTTAGCTGTTCTCCAGAAACATTAATAGATAAAAAAGGAAAAAATATAATTACAAAACCTATAGCAGGTACGTTGCGTAAAAATAAAAAAACAAACAAGTCTCAAGCTTTAAGTTTCTTTAGAAATAACGATAAAGAAACAAAAGAACACAATATGATCGTTGATATGGAAAGAAGTGATTTATCAAGAATATGCAAATCTGGCACAGTAAAAATATTAAAAAAAAAATATGTAGAAGAATACAAACATCTTTTTCACTATGTAACCACAATACAAGGCAAGCTAAGGGATAAAACTAGCCTAAAAGATATCATAAAGTCCATGATGCCCGGTGGTTCTGTAATTGGCTGTCCTAAGATAAGAACTCTTGAGCTTTTAAATAATCAAGAAAAAGAAGACAGAAATATATTCACAGGAAGTTTTGGTTATATAAAGTTTAATCAAGATATGAGATTTAATATTATTATTAGATCTATTTTGAATTTTAAAAAAATCTCAGAAATCTCAGCGGCATCTGGTGTAGTTTTAGATAGCTCTCCTAAAAAAGAATTTAATGAAAATTTTATAAAAGCCAAGTCGCTATTGGAGCTGTATAAATGATTTATATTATTGATCATCAAGATTCATTTACATGGAATGTAGTCCATCAATTTTCAAAATTTGAAGAAGTGTATTGCACAAATTATTTTGAAATAAACCAAAAAAAATTAGATCAATCTAATACAATTGTTTTATCACCTGGGCCAGGCTCACCAAAAGATTATCCATTTACGTCAAAGATATATAGAAAATATAAGGGTAAAAAGAAATTAATAGGGATTTGTCTTGGTTACCAACAAATTTTATTCAACGAAAAGGGAAAAATTGTACAGCAAAAGAATATTTATCATGGTTATCAATCAACGGTTAAGGTTACAAAAGAAAGTAAATTATTTAAAGAAAACATAAAATTTAAAGTTGGAAGATATCACTCTTTAAAATTATTTGAGCCTTATGACTCTAATAGTATAAAAATATCAATGAGATGCGATAAAACAAATATTCCTATGGGTATAGAAGATTTAAAAAACAAAGTTTTTGGATTTCAATTTCATCCAGAATCTTTTTTGACTGAAAATGGTAACTTTATTATTAAAAAAATCTTATCGGCATAAAGATCTTAAAGAAATAAAATTTCATGATCTTTGGAACTCTTATGGAGTTTTTACAACAATGAGAGTCATTGAAAAACCTGCTAAAATTATATTTTTTAAAGAACACATAAATAATTTAATTAGATCATTAAAAGTTTATAAAATTAATAAGAAAAATATTAAACAAAATATCCTTAAATTAATTAAATTAAATTTAAACAAAAATAAGAAATATGATCATTTATTTAGAGTGGCTGCAAATAATAAGATGATCTCAATTTCTTTGAGGAAAAGATTAAAACCAAAACTAAATTTCAGTCTTAAATTAATTGATTATAAAAGAATAGAACCTGAATATAAAAATTTGAAATATAAAAAAATTCTGAATTTTTTAAAAAAAATGGATACAACAAAATCAGACATAGCTATATATAAAAATAAAAAAATATTAGAAAGTGGAACTTCTAATCTTTTGTTTATTAAAAAAAACAAAATATACTCACCAATTAATAATTTCTATAAGGGAACTACTTTAAAATTTTTTACAAAAAAATTAAAAAAAATAAAAAAAAGAAACATTTTTATTGATTCATTAGAAAGTTATGAAGAAATTATTGTTATTGGTTCTGGCAAAGGAGTAGTTTCAGTTAATTCAATTGAGAAACCATTTTGGAAAAGAAAAAGTTTAAAAAATTACAGAATTTTATCAAAAATCTATCAACAAGCTATTACCAATTGCCCTCGATATAACGGTTGATCTATTATATCAACTGTACTAGAAACTTAATTTATTTGTAGGGGATAAATAATTATGATCACAACCAATCCATTTTCTATACTTAGCGAAACTGTCCCAGCCATAGCAACGCAGTCATTTGTAGTAGTAATGGCATTTCTTGTGGTCATAGGAACACTTGTAGATATTATTCATAAAAAAAACGTTAAATATTTTTTTGAAAATGCAAAAAAAGCGAAACAATCAGCAAAAAAAAAACTTACTACTAGAGAAAAAACTTCAGTAGCAATTAAAACAGTCGCGAGTGATATATTAACTACTTCCGAATTAGGTGCTGGCAAACGTAGAGTAGCTCATCTATTAGGAATGTATGGTACATTATTGTTTTGGTTTGCCTCGGTAATTATGATTTTCTGTTATTCATCAATTGACACTGTTACACCTATTATCTGGCCGATATTGTGGCACGTTGGAGCCATAATGACTTGCCTTGGTGGCTTTTGGTTTTGGCTTTTTTTAAGAGTTGATGTTTATTCAGAGGCACACCCTTGGTACCGAATTATACAAGCTGATCTATTTGTACTGTCTCTGCTTGCAACTGCAACATTTGGATTAATTTGGTCATTTTTACAATCATTAAATATAAGTGGATGGGACAATTTATTTTTAATTTTTTTTATTATATCCAACATTATTTTATTTGGAGGAGTATATTGGTCAAAGTTTGCACACATGTTCTATAAACCAGGAGCAGCATTACAAAAAAATTTAGCTGAAGCAGATGGTTCAAGAGATAATCTTCCTCCTCCTGCTGATGCTCCTAAACAATATGGTTTAGGAATAAATAGAGAAAAAGCGAAACATTATTAACATGATAACAATAAAGAAAGAGAGAAAATAATATGTCAACTTTTGTATATATGACTCGTTGTGACGGGTGTGGGCAATGTGTTGATATTTGTCCTTCTGACATTATGCACATTGATGAAAATATTAGACGAGCAAAAAATATAGAACCTAATTTTTGTTGGGAATGTTATGCATGTGTAAAAGCATGCCCAAACCATGCAATTGATGTTCGTGGATACGCTGATTTTGCACCTATGGGCCATAGTGTAAGAGTTAGGCGTGAGGAAGAAAAAGGTACAATATCATGGAAAATTAAATTTAGAAATGGAACAGAAAAAGATTTTGTCTCTCCAATCACAACCAAGCCATGGGGTAAATTTATTCCAAAACTTGCAGAAGGTAAAAAACCAAGCCAGGAAGAAATTAATTCTCAAAAACTTTATTTAGAACCCGAAGGTCTAAATACAAAAAAAGAATTACCAACAGTTCCTAAAGATTCCTTTAAAAAAGGAGTTTATTATTAATGGCTAAAGTTAAAACGCATTATGAAGAGTGCGATATCCTTGTCGTTGGTGGTGGAATGGCAGGTACAGGAGCTACATTTGAAGCAAGACATTGGGGAAGAGATTTAAAAATTGTTTGTGTAGAAAAAGCGAATATAGATAGAAGCGGTGCAGTAGCTCAAGGTCTATATGCGATTAACTGTTATATGGGAATGCAGTGGGATGAAAATCAACCAGAGGATCATGTGCGTTATGCACGTAACGACTTAATGGGCTTAGTACGTGAAGACCTTGGCTATGATATGGCTCGTCATGTTGACTCAACCGTACACATGTTTGATGAGTGGGGTTTACCAATGATGAAAGATAAAAAAACTGGACGTTACCTTAGAGAAGGTAAATGGCAGATAATGATTCATGGAGAAAGCTTTAAACCAATTGTTGCAGAAGCTGCGAAAAAATCTGCTGATAAAATATACAATAGAATTATGATAACTCACTTGCTAATGGATGAAAGCAAGGAGAATAGAGTAGGTGGCGCAGTAGGCTTTAATATGCGTACTGGTGACTACCATGTTTTTCGTGCCAAAGCTGTTATAGTGGCTGCCGGAGGTGCTTCACACATCTTCAAACCAAGAGCTGTGGGTGAAGGTATGGGAAGAACTTGGTACGCACCTTGGAGCAATGGTTCTGCTTATGCATTGCCAATTGCTGTTGGTGCAAAAATGACCCAAATGGAAAATCGTATCGTTTTAACAAGATTCAAAGATGGTTATGGGCCAGTTGGTGCTTATTTTTTGCATCTTAAAACTTATACTCAAAATGCTAATGGAGAAAATTATGAGAAAAAGTGGTATAACCAAACTAAAGAAATAGTTGGTGAATATATTGACCATCATCCAGTACCAACTTGTTTACGCAACCATGCTTTTGTTCAAGAGGTTATGGCAGGTGGTGGCCCAATTCATATGGTTACAACTGAAGCTTTTCAAGATCCTCATTTAGAAACAATAGGATGGGAAAATTTTCTTGGTATGACCGTTGGACAAGCTGTAGTTTGGGCTTCGCAAAATATTGATCCAAAATATACAAACCCTGAATTAACTACATCTGAACCATATGTTATGGGTTCTCATGCTACTTGTTCAGGTGCTTGGGTAAGCGGTCCAGAAGATCTTTCACCACCTGAATATTTTTGGGGTTATAATAGAATGTTAACTGTTGATGGACTTTTTGGTGCAGGAGATACAGTTGGTGGTAGTGCTCATAAATTCTCCTCAGGTTCTTTCACAGAAGGTCGTTTAGCTGCAAAAGCTGCAGTTAAATATATAGAAGATCAAAAAGCAGAAAATATTAAAGTTACTGATAAACAGTGTGAAGATTTTAAAGAAGCTATATACAAACCTTTAGAAAATTACACTGTAGGTCGTAATGAAATTACAGGAGGAACAGTTTCACCAAGTTATATTTTACCAATACAAGGGCTGCAACGTCTTCAAAAGATTATGGACGAATATGTTGGTGGTGTTGGTGTTAACTATATGACTAATGAGAATTTGCTTAAAAGAGGTTTAGAGTTATTAGATTGGTTACAAGAAGATCTAGAAAATGTTGGCGCTGAAGATTATCACCAACTTATGCGTGCTTGGGAGTTAAAACACCGTGCTCTTACTTCGCAGTGTGTAGCAGAACATACATTGTTTCGCAAAGAGACGCGCTGGCCTGGCTATTATTACAGAGGCGACCATTTAAAATTAGATGATGAGAACTGGCATGTATTAACTGTATCTAGACGTGATCCTAAAACTGGCAAATTTACTATGGAAAAAGCACCCGTTTACCACATCATTGATGAAGAAAAGAAAAAAGTAGCTTCTTAAAATAAAAGTATACAAATGAAACTTCTTGAGAAATCAGACCAAGAGATAATAGATATTGCTAACCCCATATGGGACAACCTTGTTAAATCATCTAATATTAAAGATTATGGCGGTTTCACAAGAGATTTTTCATCACAAATGTTATTCGGTGCAAATGAAGTAGAGCTAGGTAAGCAATGGGCAAATAATAAATTATTAAATAACTTATCAGATAAAAAAGAAGTTTTTGGATGCTTGAGAAGAGATATTTATATTTCAATACTTTATAAACAGACAAGCAACGCAATTCCGGGGGAATTTCTAGGTCGTTTAGTTCTGGGCGAAGAAGATGGTGAGGTAAAAGTTTTTGGAGCAACAATCTTTTAAAGCGCTCAACTAACAATAAAAAATAATTTGAATCTATTAAAATAACCTTAGACAAACTATATAAGTTTTGCTATTGACAAAGAATGTTACAGTCTTTTAATCAAATTTATAATAAAATTTTAAAAAAAAACCCGAAACAATTAATTTTATCAACCTCTAAACCTTTTATTATTTTAGGACTTTTCTTATACTGGGGAGTGATTCTTTTAGGCACTTTTTTACAGCTAAATTAATCATCACTAAACAAAGTAAATTCTTCTTTTTCTTTAAATCTATTGATTGACAATCATAAATTTGAAGAATAATTACTGATTAATGGAAATTTTTCTACCCATAGCAGAAGTTTCAGTAAACATAATTACAATTTTTTCTCTTAGCACAATTGTTGGTATTCTTTCAGGATTATTTGGAGTTGGTGGGGGATTTCTTATGACTCCATTTTTAATTTTTTTAGGCGTACCCCCAGCATATGCGGTAGCAAATGAAGCTAACAATATATTAGCTACATCTGTCTCAGGATCAACAACCCATTGGTTAAAAAATACATTAGATTATAAAATGGGAATAATGATTGTTGTTGGTGGTGTATTTGGAACCATTCTTGGAATTCTTACCTTTACTTATTTTAAGGACATAGGAAAAATAAATATAGTTATTCCTTTGGCATATATGTACATACTTGCTATCATTGGAACTGCAATGTTAGTTGAAGGCGTTGCAGAAATAGACAGAGTTAGAAAAAAAATCTTTTTAAAAAAGAAACTACACTCACATTATTGGATACATGGTCTTCCTTTAAGAATGAAATTTAAAAAATCAAAATTATACGAAAGTGCATTTACTCCAATTATAATAGGTTTGTTTGTAGGTTTTATTGCTGCAATTATGGGTATTGGAGGTGCATTTATATTAGTCCCTGCAATGATTTATATTATTGGTATGCCAACTAAATTAATTCCTGGAACTTCTTTGTTTGTAACAGTTTTTGTTAGCGCAATTGTAACTATTCTGCACGCATTTAATTACGGATCTATAGATTTAATTTTAGTTTCCATGTTAATTCTTGGTTCAATAGTAGGTGTTCAATGTGGACAAAAAATCGGAGAATTTATTGATAGCACTGAATTAAAAACACTTTTAGCAATTCTTTTACTATTAGTAGGTATTGCTATTGCTTATGACACTTTTTTTGCTCCAGATGTAATTAAAGAAGTGGCTTTTAATGGCACAAAAAATTTAGGTCCTTTTTCAACTTTTATAAGAGAACTTTCCAAAAATTTTCCAATTCAATATGGAATAATTTCTATTATTTTTGCAGTATTATTAGGAGTTGCGGCTGCATTTATCAGAAGATTTTTTTCTGATTTAAGAAAAAAGCATTTTAAAAAAGCTTAATATTTATTTATGAAAAAAAATAATTTTTTTTATTCTTTAATTGTAATTTCAATTCTTTCTTTTATTCCTGTAAAAGCAGATCAAAAATTTGATTTAGGCAAAGATTTATTTTTAAATAAAGGAAATTGTGCAATGTGCCATATGCTTGCGGATGCCCAATCTTCAGGGATGATTGGTCCAAATTTGAATGAATTAAGACCTGATAAAATGATAATAGAAAATGTTGTTAAAAATGGAATAGGGGTTATGCCCGCCTTTGAAGGAATGTTATCTTCAGAAGAAATAGAAGCAGTAGCTCACTATGTTTCTATTGCTGCAAATAATTAGTTTTCAGGCGCTCCTATAGAGTTTAGTAATAACGAATTCTTTGTGACCCAATGTTTCAGCGCATGTTAGCCTACCGTTAGCAACTCTTAAAGTGACTTTAATTAATTCATCTCCAGCTTGATCTAAATTCATTTCTCTTTTTAATATTTTTGATACATCTAAATCAATATGTTCGCTCATTGATATAGCAGTTTTTGGATTCGCGGTTAATTTAATTACTGGTTCAATAGCATTTCCAATAATATTTCCTTGTCCAGTTGGAAATAAATGAATGTTAAAACCAGCTGCTGCTTGTAAAGTTAGACATTCAGCTGCTGCAGAAGATGTGTCCATAAAATATAAACCAGGCCCTTTTTTAGGTTCTTCAGCTGGTTCCAATACATCTATATATTTAACTTTTTTCCCAATTTTTTGTAAATTTCCAAAAGCTTTTTCTTCAATAGTTGTTAATCCTCCAGCTATATTTCCTGCAGTAGGCTGTGATTCTGATAGATCGTTTGTTTTATTTTCTAAGATAAAATCATTGTAACTATTCCAAGTATCTAAAAATTTCTTTTTAACAGTTTCATCTTTAGCTCTTGTTGCACATACCTTTTCTGCACCTGTGATTTCTGAAGTTTCTCCAAAACATATATGAACTCCATGCGGTTCTAACTTATCCATCAAATTTCCAACAGTTGGATTTGAGGCAAGGCCAGACGTTGTGTCAGATTCACCACATTTTACTGAAATCCATAAATCGCTTAGCGGACATTCTTCTCTTTGTAGTTCACTTGCCCATTGTGAAAATTCTCTAGCTTTTTTGGATGCTTTCATTATAGATGCAATATCTCCGTTTCCTTCAATACTAAATCCTTCAACTGGTTTTCCAGTTTTTGCTATTTCATCAACAACTTTTTTTGTCCATTTCGGTTCAATTCCTATTACTATTACGGCTGCAACATTTGGATTTTTTCCAGCTCCTATAATTGTGTTAAAGAATAATTCTAAATCTTTACCAAATTGTAATCTTCCATAAGAGTGAGGTATTGCAATAGTACCTTTAATATTATTAGCGACTGCTTCAGCGCAAGCATTAGAAATATCATCAACAGGCAAAATGATTACGTAATTTCTTGTTCCTGCTCTGCCATTTTCCCTTTTATAACCTAAAAAACTTTTTGGAATTTCCATATTACCATTTTTTTGTTTTTACATTGTGAACATGAACATGTTCACCTTTTTTGATTGATTTAATAACTTTACCAATGTCATGCCCATATTTTAAAATTGTATCACCTTCATTCAGGTCAACCATAGCTATTTTATGGCCTAAAGAGATCTCATTTAGTGATTTTATTGAAACTGTTTTGTCATTTTCCATTATCCAGCAGCTACAGTCTTGATTAGCTTTAGTTTTATCAATAACAACAACTCCCACGTTGTCTTTTTCATCATGTATTATAATATCTGTACTTGCCATTGTAACGATTTCTTACTAGAAATTTAGCTGAACTTATATATTAATTCTGATTTTGCAAATATAATTTTTATATAATTTACTAGAAAGGTTGTAAATCGGTATGACAAAAATGACTACAGAAGAAGCATTTGTAAAAGTTCTTCAAATGCATGGCATTGAACATTCTTTTGGAATTATTGGATCAGCTTTTATGCCTATATCAGATTTATTTCCTAAAGCTGGAATTACTTTTTGGGATGTAGCACACGAGACAAATGGAGGTTTAATTGCCGATGGTTACACTAGAGCAACTGGAAAAATGTCAATGGTTATCGCTCAAAACGGTCCAGGAATAACTGGTTTGGTTACACCAATTAAAACAGCTTACTGGAATCATACCCCATTACTTTTGGTAACACCTCAAGCTGCAAATAAAACTATAGGACAAGGCGGTTTCCAAGAAGTAGAACAGATGAATTTATTTAAAGATATGGTTTGCTATCAAGAAGAAGTAAGAGACCCTTCTAGAATGGCTGAAGTTTTAAATAGAGTTATAGAAAAAGCAATAAGAGGTTCTGCACCAGCTCAAATTAATATTCCAAGAGATTATTGGACTCAAATTGTAGATATAGAGTTGCCACCAATCGTAAGATTAGAAAGACAAGCAGGAGGAGCTGAAGCAATTAATAGAGCTGCAAAATTATTATCTGATGCAAAATTTCCAGTTATTTTATCTGGTGCTGGAGTAGTTATTGGTGGAGCAATAGAAGATTGTAAAAAACTTGCAGAAAAGTTAGATGCACCAGTTTGCAATGGTTATCAACACAATGATAGTTTTCCTGGAAGTCATCCGTTAGCAGTTGGACCTTTGGGATACAATGGATCAAAAGCTGCTATGCAACTAATTTCAAAAGCAGATGTTGTTTTAGCTCTTGGTACCAGATTAAATCCATTTTCAACTTTACCTGGATATGGATTAGATTATTGGCCTAAAGATGCAAAAATAATTCAAGTTGATATGAATTCAGACAGAATTGGTCTAACAAAAAAAGTTATGGTTGGAATATGTGGAGATGTAAAATTAGTAACTCAGCAATTATTGTCTAAGCTAGCATCAAACGCTGGTGATACAGGTAGAGAAGAAAGAAAAAATTTAATTCATCAAACTAAATCTGCTTGGCTTCAAACTTTAACAAGTTTAAACCATGAAGAAGATGATCCAGGTACTGTTTGGAATAAAGAAGCAAGAGAAAGAGATAAAGATAGAATGTCTCCTAGGCAAGCTTGGAGAGCTATTCAATCAGGGATGCCAGAAGATGTAATTATTTCAAGCGATATTGGAAACAATTGCGCTATTGGAAATGCTTATCCAACTTTTGAAAAAGGAAGAAAATATTTAGCACCTGGTTTGTTCGGACCTTGTGGTTATGGTTTTCCATCAATTCTTGGAGCAAAAATAGGTTGTCCAGATACTCCCGTTATAGGTTTTGCAGGTGATGGTGCTTTTGGAATAAGTATGAGTGAAATGAGTTCTTGTGCTAGAAAAGAATGGCCTAAAATTTCTATGGTTATTTTTAGAAATTACCAATGGGGAGCTGAAAAAAGAAACTCAATACTTTGGTTTGATAATAATTTCGTTGGAACTGAGCTTGATCCAGAATTAAGTTATGCAAAAGTTGCGAATGCTTGTGGTTTAAAAGGAATTACTGTCAAAACAATGGAAGAGACTACAAAAGCTATTAAACAATCTTGCGAAGATCAAAAAAAAGGGATTACTACTTTTATTGAAGTTATTCTTAATCAAGAACTAGGCGAACCTTTTAGAAGAGATGCTATGAAAAAACCTGTAAAAGTTGCAGGAATTAATAAAGCAGATATGAAGCCCCAAAAACCAATAATATAAATTTATTAAAATTCAAAGTTTAAAGATTAATACTATTAATTTATAAAATCATTTAAATAGGTAAACTTTGAACAAAATTTACCATTTAAAGCTGTAGTAGCTCTATTTATTCGACCATCATCTTGATCTATTAAATAAGGTAAAATTTCCGATATAACGCTACTTCCAAATTCTTCACTAGCGTCTCTCGGCAATTCTGAAGGTAAATTATCAACTGCCATAACAGCAATACCTTTATTGCCTAATTCAATTTCTTTCATTGAATCTGTATTAATTGAATAATAAGGTTTTGCAATTGACGTAGATCTTATAGTGGTAGGTACTGATCCATTAATATCGCATGTAACGTCACCTATAATTTTTAAATTTTTAAATTCACTAATTTCCTTTTGAGAAAATAATTTTGGAAATTTTGGATCCCAATAATGACATGCTATAAACATATCTGTATCAAAAAGATAATTTTTTATTTTGTAATTATATTCATGAGGATTTAAAATAAAATCTTGATAAGAAGAAGCTTTACCGTCATTTCTTTCAACATGTTTTTTTGCAGAAATATTAGAAAAAATAGCTTCATCATATTTTTTGTTTAAATAATCATTAATTGAAACCTGTCTAATATTAGCATGTTTCAACATTTCTATAGCGCCTTTGGAAGCACGTCCGCTTCCAGTAAGTAATATTTTTAGTTTATTAAAATTTTGTTTACTAATTAGTTTTTTAATTTGTTCATAGTTATTAATTTCAAAAGCTCTTGGAAGTGGTTGTTTATTGTATAATTTTAGGTAAAGATTTAAAGTATTATAGGTACCAATAATACCTGCAAATCTGCCAAATCCAAGATATCGATAACCTTCTCCTGAAATATTTCTTACATTTTCATAGTCAATCAGTGTTATATTTTTTTTTATAACTTCTCTTAAAAGTTCTTTCTTGTATATGATGGATTTGTCTTCTATGATTTGGCCAATATATTGACGAACTTTACTTGTGTGTGAAAAAAACAAATAAGTTTTATCCTTAATAAGAGTTGATAATTTCACTTCTTTAACCCCAAAAATGATGTCTGCAGAACTTAAATCATCTGTTATATGAGCTCCTGCTTTTAGGTAATCTTCATCTTTAAAACATCTTCTTTTTGATGGTTGAACTATTATTTTTAAATTAGAAAATTTATTTAATAAATTTGATATTTGAGCAGGAGAAAATGGCGTTCTATTTTCATCAATTCTTGCTTCTCTGAGAATAGATAAAGTAATTTTATTGTTTTTCATGTGATGCATATGGTTTTAAAGTTTATTATCCTATTAGTAAACAAGATCTCTCTATAATATTAATCATTAATATAGGCATATATTCAAGATTGTTTTATGAAAGAATTAAAGTTACTAGAGAAATATAAATGAATAAAATTTATTCCATTGAAGAAATTAAAAAAATTGAGCAACATGAATTTAAAAGACTCAAAGACTCATTTATTTTGATGAATAGAGCAGGAACAAATTGTGCTAAAAAAATTCATAAATTACATACTAAAAAAAAGATTATTGTTTTATCCGGACCAGGAAATAATGGAGGTGATGGTTTAGTTATTTCACAAGTTTTAAAAAAATTAAATAGAAACGTAAATTTATACTGTCTAAGGCGTAATTTTTATAAAGGTGATGCCAAAAAAGCTTACAAAAAGAATAAATTAGTAAAAAATAGCTTTAATAAATTAGTGATTTATAGAAATTCAATAATTGTAGATTGTTTATTTGGTATTGGTTTAAATAGAAAAATAAATGGAATTTATAAAAAAATAATAAAAAAAGTAAACAAATCAAAACAATATATAATTTCTATAGATATTCCATCAGGGATTAACGGTAATACAGGTGAAAAAATGGGCGAAGCTATAAAAGCCAATCTAACTTATGCTTTGCATGCTAAAAAAGATGGTCATACAATTGGTATGGGCAAAAAATATTCGGGAAAAGTTAAAGTTGTTGATATTGGAATTAAAGAATAACAAAATCTAATTTTTGTTTACTTAATCTTTCATTTACGCTTTCTGTAACCAGATAAGTTTCATCTAGATTCATCGCTAATTGATTGTCAGAATCCATTAAGATCAATGTATAAAAAATACCATTCCAGATTTAATGATTAGAGGGTTAACAGCGTGTATTAAATGAGGAATGCTCATACTTTTTTCTATCAAATTTGATATCTTGTACGTCCATGGGTGTCTTGGAACATAAGTAACCTTCAGGTTGTAAGTTAATATAAATAGTGAGCATGATCTTTACATTGCGTGGTTCATAAAATTTTGATCAAATAATCATTATGGAAAACAACAAATGAAGCAGAAAAATCGAAGCAAGAAGAAAACTAGAAAAAAAGTAAGAAAGAAAAAGATTAGAAGAAAATCTAGAAAAAATACATCAAAAATAAGTTTTAAGAAAATAAAAAGCATAAAAATTAGCAAGCAACTTAAGCAACTTAAAAAACTTAACTTACTGCCAAAGGGTAAGAAAAAACAAATAATTGATAATCAAATAAATCTGCTTAAGGGAATAAGTTTGCATAGATTAGCAAATTTTACATCTCAGTCACTCAATAAAGTTTATGAGAATTTTAAAAAGAAACAAAAAATTAACAAATTAAAAAAAATCAAGCTTGAAAAAAGAGAAAAAGCCAAACAAATTAAAAAAATGAGAAAAGAACAAAAAAGAATAGATAATATTAATAAAAAAATAAAATTAATAGAAGAAAGAAAAAGAAGACAAAAAGAAAAAAAAGAGCAAAAGTTAAGAGCTAAACAAATTAAAAAAGAACAACAAGAACAAAGAAAACTAGATCGAATTAGTAAAAAAATAAGATTAAAAGAGGAAAAACAAAGACAAAAAAAAGAAAAACAAAGACTAAAAGATGAGGAAGAACAAAGACAAAAAGAGCAAGAGGAACAGAGACAGAAAATGGAAGAGGAGCAAAGATTAAAAGATCAAGAAGAACAAAGATTGAAAGAAGAGGAAGAAGAACAAAGACTAGGACGTCATGATAGACATAGAGTGTTTGAAGAGGAACAAAGATTAAAAGAGCAAGAGGAACAAAGATTAAAAGATCAAGAGGAACAAAGATTAAAACAAGAGAAAGAACAAAGACAAAAAGATCAAGAGGAACAAATAAAGAAGCATGAAGAAGAGGAAGAACAAAAATTAAAAGAGCAAGAGAAACAAAGATTAAAAGAACTAGAAGAACAAAAATTAAAAGAGCAAGAGGAACAAAGACAAAAAGATCAAGAGGAACAAAGATTAAAACAAGAGAAAGAACAAAGACAAAAAGATCAAGAAGAACAAAGATTAAAAGAAGAGGAAGAAAAAAAAGAATAAAAGTTAAATTATCCGCTATAAAATTTATTGGTTCTAATAATTAGAGAAAGTAATTTTTAAACTACAGCGAAAGTAAGTTAAGAAAGATTATAAACATCCAAGTCTAATTTCTGTTTCCCTAATCTTTCATTTCCTCTTTCTGTGACAAGATAAGTTTCTCCCAAGTTCATAGCTAATTGATTATCAGAATCCATCAAAATCATATGCATAAAAAAAATCATTCCCTGTTTTAAGACCAATGGATTGCCGGTATATATCATAGGTGGAACGTCCATCCTTAAATCTCTGAATTTTTAATTTCACTAGTTTTCCCCCTGAGTTCCAAATTCGTAATGTTCATTAGATTTTTATCCGATCTTATGGTCTGATGTAATTAAACAAAAGAAGATATTACTAATATGACAAAGGACAAACTAGATACTGGACTGGAAACTAAAGAGGGTGAACCAGTACTTAAATTCACTAACCTGTGAAATTTTTTAATTTATCCCGCCTCTGGCTTCGAGGTGTGGGGTTAATGGCACAGAAAAGAGTGTCTATATTTTTTAGCACGAATCAGATATTATTACATTAGGGGCGGTGGAGACCGAGAGGCGAAGCCGCCTTTAAGATCCTTTTGCAGAACGCAGGACTGCTGAAAAAAGGTGGTAGGGTTAAATTAACGTGACCTTGGCAGCAGACGTTCTCGCTCGGCTGCTTTTTTCTTGTCTTTCTCCCTCTTATCTTTTCTTTTCTTCATCTTTTTTAAGTTTTTCTTTAACATTTGGATTTGTCGTATTTTCTCTTTTGATGGCAATTTTTTCATTTTTTTCTTTCTTTTGTACAATACCATTGTCAATTCGTCCATCCGCATATGTCAAAGTTCCTTGTCAGTGATATTCACTATCTTTAAATTCTCCCACGTATTTTGTTCCATCTCCGTGCGTGTAAGTCCCTTGTCCGTGTGATTTACTATCTTTAAATTCTTCAACGTATTTGTCTCCACCTTTCCAGGTGTAAGTTCCTTGCCCGTGCATTTCGTTTTTTTTCCATTCTTTAACGTATTCTGCTCCGGATGCCCACGTGAAAGTTCCTTGTTCGTGTTTTTTGTTATCTTTAGATTCTCCAACGTATTTTCTTCCGTCAGGAAATGTGAAAGTTCCGTAACCATTTTTACAATCACCTTCAATACATTGAGCAAACCCAACATTGCAAAACATCAAAACCAAAAATATGTATAGAGATAGTTTTTTCATAATTTCAATATTGCTTTTCTAACTTTTAAAAAAACCCCATAAGAAATTTCACTGTGTAAAAGAATGCAACTAATAGAAAAACTGCAAGCATTATCCTATCAAAAATTCTATGTTCTTTTCTTTTTTTGCGCCACATTCAATTAATTTATCTTCTCCATGTTTTAGTAAATTT
>ENA-ORDI01000390-ORDI01000390.1-marine-metagenome-genome-assembly--contig:-NODE-390-length-30992-cov-3.204367_pt1 | contig 30992 bp, 29 predicted proteins | sample MGYA00248628_ERZ508525 | MGnify/ENA primary metagenome ERZ508525 (study PRJEB26195, sample SAMN05422138) | marine metagenome | isolation source: East of Porto Seguro, South Atlantic Ocean | place... | reverse complement strand
TTGCGAAAACCCAATGGCTACAAAACACCAAAAGATAAAACTTAGTGGTTGCACAATAGTCTTCATTGTTCAGCTCTCGGATTGCATGCTTGCTTTCGATTCTAGCATGGTCTTGATCGTTTCCTCATCGAGACCGGCTTCCTTGAGAATCTCAACGCTGTGCTCACCCAGTTTCGGGGGATGTCTCCTGATGCTGGCTGGGGTTTCTGAAAACCGGGCCGGAAAACCGGGCATTTTCAAAAGCCCTTCACTCGGATGTTCATACAGTGTCCAAAAACCAACCGCCTCCAGATGCGGGTCTGTGAACAGGTCCTGCAAACTGTTTACCACATTGACCGGGACTTTGCTGTCTTCGAAGATATCCAGCCATTCCTGGGTGGTCTTGGTTGCCAGGATTTTACCGGTCTCGGCATAGGTTTCGTCGATGTTCGCGACCCTCGATGCCAGGTCCTTGAAACGCTCATCCTTGATCAAGTCTTCTCTTCCGGCTTTCTCACAGAAGGTTTGCCAGTGGTTGTTCATGTACGGCAGGACCGCAATGTACCCGTCTTTGGTCTTGTAAGGCTTGCGATGGTAAGACATCAGCCGGGTGTAACCCGCCTTGTCCAGGGGCGGTTCAAAGGTCTCGCCCCAAAGGTGTTCGGCCATGACAAACGACACCATGGTCTCAAACATGGGGACCTCGATCTCCTGACCGATACCTGTTCTTTCGCGGTGGAAAAGAGCTGCCAGGATTGAATAAACAACGGTAATGGCTGTGGTTTTGTCCGCCACAACGGTCGGCATGTACCTCGGTTCGCCGAGAACCATTTCATTCAGCATGGCCATACCGCTGGCGGCCTGGATGGAATCGTCCAGTGCCCCTTTTTCCCCATAGGGACCGTGCTTGCTGTAGCCGTAGGTGCCGCAGTAGACAATCTCTGGATTGACAGCCTTGATGTCCGCGTAGTCCAGCCTGAACTTGGTCATCACCTGGGGCCTGTTGTTGTGCAAGAAGACGTCACAGTCTTTGGTAATTGCCAGCAGTGCATCCCTGGCGCTGTCCTGCTTTAGATCAAGAACCAGACTTCGCTTGTTGCGGTTGTTGGAAAGATAGAGAGCAGCCATGCCCTTGTTTCGGAAGGCGCCGAGCTGGCGGTTGCTGTCGCCAAAGGGTGCTTCCACCTTGATCACATCAGCCCCCATGTCGGCCATGATCTGGGCTGCCCAAGGACCCAGGACAACGCTGGTCAACTCAATTATTTTAATCCCTTCTAAGGGTCCCGCCACGATCTAATCTCTTGTTATTTTGGGTACAAAACCGATAAAACACACGGTCATCTAATCATGATCGTGGTCGTGATCGTGATAATGGGGGTATTCGAAATCAACGAAATGGTTGTGACCTTCCGGTGCTCGGACCCACTTGTAGAGTGCCGGTTTCATCCGGCGAAAACGGGCCGCTGCCCGGTCGGCATTCTCCTTCGGTGAGGTCCAGGGATTGAAATGGAAGTAATTGTGCAGATGGGCATCGGTCCGGCCAATGGCGATGATCCCATGCTTGCTGTAAAAGGCTCCGTGGTTGATGTAGGGCGGCCGCCAGAAATAACCACCGGTAGGCACGTCGCCAAACTGCATCATCCAGGAAGTCCCCCAGATGTGGTAGACCTCCTCACAACAATCGTGGTAGGAAATGTTGTCCTGCTGGAAACCGGGAGTCATACAAAAGAGAAAGGTGTGGGCTTCGGTATGCAGGTCGTATTTGAGCAGCTTCAGCATGCAACCCGATGCCACCGAGGGAACGATCCTGGTGCCGGGCATCCAGTTGATGTCTTCGGTGGAATTGATGATCGACAGCCGGTACCGCTCCGCCAACGGGTGGTCCTCATCCGAGGCGACGAAACTGGGTTCACCGTAGTTGTAAAACATGATCACGACAGCACCCTGGCTGACTTGCATCGCAGGCATGGAAACGCCTGGGGGAATGAGGAAGTAATACCCTTCGCCGTAGTTTGTGTCGCCGTAGGTGATGGAACCGGAGACGATGAACATTTCCAACTCGGAGTAACTCATCCCGGGAGGCAATTTGTAACCGCCTTCAAATTTTACTTTGAGTGAACAGGCGCCGCTGTCAATGTCCATACTCAAAACTTTGTAATGCATGCCTTTGCCAAACCCGGGCAGGGTCATGCGTTTGTAGTCCATGATGCGTTCGTCAAAAGGCTCAATGTGTGGTCTGGGCATAGTAATTCCTTCTTCTAATTAATGATCAATACCTTTTAAATCCTTGGGCTCGTAGGTCACCCTGAATTTGCGCCTGGGTTTCTTGGGCAATTCCTCCGGGGCAACAACCCGCCTGATATCGCCATCGATATTGGTACCTCGGGTGGTGATCCGGTCAAAGAATGCAGCAATCCACTTATCCCGTTTCGGGGACAGGTCTTCCATGTTTTGCAGGATCTTTTTAAAGCGTTTCTGCTGTTGCTTTAATTCGTTATTGATCCAAGATTTGACTGCCTTGGATTGGGTGTGTTTGATTGAATTTACCGGCCTGCCTGTGCCCGCAGGTCTTCCTTCCGATGCCTCGCCCATTTGATTCGCCATGGTCGCTCCCTGTCAAATAATTACAATTTACTCCCTATTAGGTTATACCGTTGTGATTGAAGATGGAATAACCAATCCATCTTTTAACTTAATTTAAAAGAGAACACAAGAATCCAACAGCGAACTGTCTGGAGTGAGTTTTATTAAGGGTAAAATTTTTCGCCTTTTTCTGCTTTTTTCCTGAGGCTGTCAGGAACCGTGAATCGCTCACCAAATCGGTTGCAATAGTCATCACAGGTTGCTACAAATTCAGCAACGCCAACGGTATCGATATAGGAAAATACTCCGCCTGCCCAAGGGGGAAATCCCCAACCGAGGATGGAACCGATGTCACCATCATCCGGAGACATAAGGACATTTTCCTCGAGACAACGGTAGGCATCCAGTGCCTGGATGGTCATTAGCCTGGTTTTGACTTCTTCAACATCCGGTTGTTCATCACTGACAGGAAACATATCCGCCAGACCCGGCCAAAGTCTTTTTTTGGCGCCTTCCGGATAATCGTAAAAACCCTTGCCATATTTTTTTCCCAATCGATCCTGTTCAACCAATTTTGCAGAGACCTTCCATCCAGAAGCCGGCTTGTAGGCATCTCCCATGTCTTCCACCGTTTGCAGATGAATTTTGTATCCGAGTTCAATGGATGTTTCGTCCTGTACTGCCAATGGCCCAACCGGATAGCCGGCCTGGCGTGCAGCATTTTCAATCAGCGCCGGTGACACACCTTCCATCAACATTGTATTGGCTTCATTGCAAGCAGTACTGAAGACTCTTGAAGTAAAGAACCCTCGACTGTCGTTGACGACAATCGGGGTTTTTCGGATTTGCTGGACGTAGTCCAGTGCTACCGCAAGTGCACGATCCGATGTTTCTTTGCCGAGAATGATCTCCACCAGGGGCATTCTCTCCACCGGAGAGAAAAAATGCATGCCGATGAAACCTTCAGGCCGTGACGAAGATTCAGCAAGCCCGGTGATCGGCAGCGTTGAGGTGTTGGATGCAAAAACGGTTTCCTCGGGTATCACCGCTTCGGTTTTCTGGGTCACATCTGCCTTGATCTCCCTGTTTTCAAAGACTGCCTCAATAATCAGATCGCATTCTGCGAGGTCATTAAAATCGGTGGTCACGGTTATCCTGTCTAGGACTTCTGCTGCTGCCTCGGTGGTCATCTTGCCTTTCTTTACTCTTTTTTCGAGGAATTTTTCCGTGTACTGTTTGCCTTTTACAGCGAGTTCCTCGGTTGAATCGAGAAGCACAACGTTCATACCGGAACGGGCACTGACCAAAGTAATGCCGGAGCCCATCATCCCTGCGCCAAGCATGCCCAAGGTGTTGACTTTTGTCTTCGCAAATCCTTCCGGGCGGGCACGGAGTTTGTCTGCGGATTTCTTGTTGACAAACAAGGTTCGAATCATGTTGCCCGCGACTGGTCCTGCAATGAGTTCGGCAAAGTAGTTGGTTTCAATGCGCAGCCCTGTATCAATCGGCACCTGGCATCCTTCATAAACGCAGGAGACAATCGAGATCGGTGCAGGGTAGTTGTGGTTTGTATTCTTCGCCACCAAAGCGTTGGCAATCAAAAACGTTTGGATGGTGCCAATGCGGTTGGCGTCCAAGCCACCGGGAATTTTAAACCCTTTTTTATCCCAGGGCTGAACCGGATCGCCTTTGTCCTTGATCCAGGCTTTGGCTGTATCAATCAATTCTTCCTGAGAAGCCAATGCATCAACAATACCCATTGCCTTGGCCTGGGCGGGTTTGAGATGCCTGCCTTGGGTCATCAGTTCCAGGGCCGCCTGGCACCCGATCATTCTCGGCAAGCGCTGGGTACCACCGGCTCCCGGCAACAGGCCAACCTGTACTTCAGGCAGTCCGAGCACGGCATCCGGCCTATCGGCTGCCACCCGGTAATGGCAAGCGAGAGCAAGCTCCAGCCCACCACCAAGCGCGGTGCCATTGATGGCGGCTGCAAAAGGTTTGCCGCAAATCTCCATTTCCCGGTACACAGTTTTAATGCTGTCTGGCCCACCAAGGATTTTGGCCAATTCCGCGGCCCCCAATCCCGCCATTAAGGGCGACATCGATTTGAGGTCGGCTCCGGCCATAAAATCATTTTTTGCAGAGGTTACAACAGCGCCGATAATTGCCTCGTCGCTGACAACTTTCTCGACACACTCCCGAAGATCCTGTTGCAACTCGGGGGTAATGACATTCATCGGTTTGCCTTGGACATCAAGGGTGAGGACGGCAATGCCATCATTGCCTACATTCATAGTTACTGCTTTACTCATGGTAAATTGCCTTATTTATCAATATGAAGTCTAAACGCGTTCGACGATGGTTGCGGTGCCCATCCCGCCGCCAATACACAAATTGACCAGGCCGATGTTGAGATCACGTCGCTCCAATTCATCAACCAAAGTTCCCAGTACCATCGCCCCGGTTGCTCCCAAGGGATGCCCCATGGCAATAGCCCCGCCGTTAACGTTAATTTGCTCGTGGGGAATATCCAGTTCCTGCATGAATCTGAGGACCACAGCAGCGAAAGCTTCATTCAATTCAAACAGATCAATGTCGTCTTTCGTCATGCCGCATCGCTTGAGCACTTTTTTTGCCGAGGGGCCGGGGCCGGTGAGCATGATGGTAGGCTCGGTTCCTGTAGACGCAAACCCTACAATTTTTGCCTTGGGCTGTAAACCCAGTGCATCTCCCACTTCCTTGGAACCCACGAGTACTGCGGCAGCTCCGTCAACGATGACACTGGAGTTGCCGGCGTGGTGAACGTGTTCGATGCGTTCAATTTCCGGGTACCGCTGGATGGCAATGGAATCAAAACCGAAATTTGCACCCATCTGGGCAAAAGAAGGTTTTAGTTTGGCGAGATCCTCCATCGTCGTGCCCGTACGGATTGCCTCGTCATGATCCAACAGGGTTTCGCCCAATTGGTCTTTTACCGGGACAATGGAGTTGTCAAAATAACCGCTGTCGCGTGCGTGCGAGGCCCGTTTCTGGCTTTCCACGGCATAAGCATCCACGTCTTCCCTGTTAAAACCGTGTTTCGTGGCAACCAGATCCGCACTGATGCCCTGGGGGATGAAATACGAATCGTAAGCCACCTGGGGGTCGACTGCCATGGCCCCGCCGACAGAGCTCATGGGGATTCTCGACATCGATTCGAGGCCGCCGCCAATGCACATGTCTGACATCCCGGCCATCACCTGGGCAGAAGCTGAATTGACTGCTTCCAGCCCTGAGGCGCAAAAACGATTCAATTGCTTGCCCGGTACAGTCTGGTCATAGCCTGCATTTATCGCCCCGATCCTGGCAGGGTTTGAGCCTTGTTCGCCCTGGGTGTGAACAACCCCTAGAATGATGTCGTCGACACGGCTGGTATCGAGATCATTTCGATCCTTGATTGCCTCAAGTACCTGGGTCACCAGCTCCACTGGGGTGACTTCGTGCAAGGATCCGTTGGGTTTGCCTCGTCCTCTTGGTGTTCTCACGTGGTCGTAAATAAATGCGTCGGTCATATTGCACCTGCTTGGTTGGTAATTTTATTATGGTGATATTACTAGAATTGACTTTTAAACGAAATGAAATGGACCATATTCTTCCCCGACAAACACAGCATTCACTGCAACAGTAACTGGATTTTCGGGTACAATTCACTTTCCATAAATTAAATGCGAGGCAAAATGGACATCGAAAACAAGACAATCATCATCACTGGCGCAGCCAGAGGCTTGGGTGCCGCAATGGCAAAACGCCTGGCTGCACACAAATGCAAACTGGGTCTCATTGACCTTGACCAAGAGAGCATCAATGCAACCAAGAAAGCCTGTGCTTCTCTCGGCGCTGAAGTCATGGCCTATGCTGCCGACGTCACTTGCGAAGAGGATGTGACTGCAACGTTCAGGCAAATTGTTGCCGATCTTGGTCCGTTGCATGGAGCGATTAACAATGCCGGGATTACCCGCGACGCACTTCTGGTCAAATTCAAGGACGGGAAATTTGAGAAAAAAATGTCCCTTGAAGATTGGCAGGCAGTTGTCAATGTCAATTTGACTGGGGTATTTCTCTCTGGCAGAGAAGCCGCCCAGCTGATGATAGAATCCGGCACCAAGGGGGTTATTATCAACATTTCCAGTATCGCCAGGCATGGCAACTTTGGGCAAACCAATTACTCAGCAACCAAGGCAGGTGTTCAGGCAATGGCTGTGGTCTGGGCTAAAGAGCTGTCGCGTTATGGCATCCGGGTGAATGCGATAGCACCTGGGTTTATCAACACGGAAATGGTTGCCGCGATGCCCGACAACGTCAAAGAGAAACTTGCAGCGATGATTCCTTTGAAGCGCATAGGTGAACCCGATGAAGTTGCCGAAGCAGCAGAGTTTATTTTTCAAAATGATTACTTTTCTGGACGATGCATCGACCTCGATGGTGCATCAAGGATGTAGTCAATCTTTGCACTAAATTGAGGTTTCCATGGCTAATGTTGTCATAACAGGAAGTACCAAAGGCCTTGGCAAGGGGCTTGCCGATGCCTTTGCCCGACTGGGACACAACGTTGTTATTACCAGCAGACGGCAGGCAGACATTGCAACTGTCACCCAGGAAATTAACAAGAAATCGGAAGGCCAAATCATCGGTCAAGTCTGTGATATTTCTGATAAAAAACAAGTTGAAGCCCTGTGGGATTTGGCAAAAACTGAATTTGGCTCTGTTGATTATTGGATCAATAATGCCGGGTATGCCTCAGGCCAGAGTCCAATCCACAAGATTTCGGAAAACCTCATACACAGCATGCTTGACACCAATTCACTGGGAACCCTTTTCTGCTCACAAGTTGCGATAACCGGCTTCAGAAAACAAGGTTCCGGTCGCTTGTATAACGTGCTTGGGGGAAGCTTTGATGGCAAACGAATCATCAAAGGTATGGGTGTCTACAGTTCAACCAAGGCAAGCATCAATGTCCTGACAAAATACCTGGTTGCCGAAAATAAAAATACCAACATCATTGTCGGCAGCATCAGCCCTGGAATCCTGATCACTGAAAATTGGCTCAACGAACAGCAACGGCTATCCCCTGAGGCCTGGAAAAAGATCAGACCCAGGATCAACATGCTTGCTGATCAGGTTGAAACTGCCACACCCTGGATCGTTGATCAGATGATCGAGAATACAAAAAGCGGGAAACGCATCGCATGGCTCACACCCTGGAAAATCATCAGAAGAATTATCCAGGCAAAATTGTTTGGCAAAAAAAGAGACCTGTTCTCGAGACACGGTTTATAAATCACGGTGTCCGTCACTATCTTCCACAACCCACGTTGCAGCAAGTCAAGAAGCAGTCTTGCAATACTGAACGAGCAAGGCTTGGAACCGGAAATAAGACTCTATCTTGACAATCCACCGACAGCAGGCGAATTGAAATCCATACTGGCGATGTTAAACATCCCTGCGAGAAACCTGTTAAGACGGGGAGAGTCGGAGTACAAATTGCTGAACCTGGCCGACCCAGATGTCTCAGAAATAGACATTATTAAAGCGATGACAGAGTACCCAAGGTTAATTGAGCGACCAATCGTGATCAAGGACGGCAAAGCTGTGATCGGTCGCCCACCTGAAAGAATATTAAGCCTATTCTAGATGGGTTCGTGATAGATAGCATCACTTGAGCAGCATTTATCTCTCTACTCTTCCGGAGCTATTTCCAAGCGTATCCCATCCATGTCTTCGGTCAGTTCAATCTGGCAAGTCAGGCGGGATTGGTCCTCCCTGAACGATTCCAAATCCTCGAGCAATTCAATTTCATCCTCCTCCCTCGGCGGCAGTGAAGAAGCCCATGGTTCCTCGATATAACAGTGGCAGGTGGCACAGGAACACATACCACCGCAGAGAGCCAAAACACCATTGTCCAGGTCTCTCAAGGTTTCCATTATGGGCAGCCCTACTTGGCCTTCTACTTCCAGCTCCTCGCCTTCACTATCGGTAACGTATATCGTGGTCATATCCTTGTCTGGTACACATCTGGCACATATGCTAAATAAAAATACAGAAGGGATTAGAACATAGAATCTGTTGAAATGCCACCGGCGGCAAGAGGGCAAACTACCAACATTATTGAAACAATTGACTAAGCGTTGTCCATTTGATTTTGTCGTTTCGGTATTGTTACAGCAACCACGGCTCCCGTCTCTTCATGATTCTCAATGCTAATGGTGCCCTGATGCGCCTCAATTATTTGTTTGCAAAGATAAAGTCCGAGACCAAAACCACCACTTTTCCGGCTTCTGGATTGACTGGGTCTGTAAAACGGTTCGGTAACTTTGGTCAAATCTTCTTTGCTTAAACCAGGGCCAAAATCCCTGATCTTAATTTCGTAGGTGTGCTCCATTTGCTCGACCCTGATTTGGATGGGTTCACCTTCAGCGGGGTTGTAGCGGATCGCGTTTTCCAAAATGTTTTTAATCATGACCTCAAACAAGGTTTTATCTGCCTCAACCTGTGCTGCACGGTCCAATGGAATGAACGCTATATTTGACTTGGACAGAAAACCACTTTTTTGAATCATCTGACCGATCATCTCACTGAGCTCAAAGAGCTCAAGCTTTAATTTCTTGTGCCCATAGTTTATTGCCTCGCTGTCCAACAAATTGGCAATGATTGTTTCCATGGCATTGATTTCATTCAATAAATCTTCTTTAATTTTCGAATCTTCCAACAACTCCACTTCCAGCCTGGCGCGTGTCAGCGGCGATCTCAACTCATGGCTGACCCCCAAGTTCAATCGTTGTTTTGCTGCCAGCATTTCTTGGACATTGACAGCCAACTGGTTGATTTTCTGGGCCAGGGAACCCAGTTCATCTTTCTGTTTTACGTCGATCCGGTATTCCAAATGTCCCTGACCAATCTGATTGGCTCCTTCTTCGATCGATTTGATGGGCCTGAAAATTCTTTGGACCAGTGCATAACAAATCAAAAGAATCAGCAGTGTGATGGCAATAATTGCTTCAACGATGTAGGTTCGCTGGACTGCTACTGACATTTTTGGGGTCACCAAAAAAATAGTGTAGTCACCATACGGGATTTTGGCATAGGTTCTATTTTTGTATCGGGCAGCCTCCACTCCCTCACGCGAAGGTGCTCTTCCTTCGGCAATATCAGCCTTGATTTTAGCCACGTTCAAAGTGCTCAATTCAAAGTTAATCGCATCGGTGATAATAAATTGAGGCGAAGAGGTCCAGTCCAAATCTTTGCCCACTATTTTCATGTCAAAGGGCATTTGAACGACAACCTCTGCTGCTTTGCCTATGTTGGGTGGGTATTGGATGTCCTCCAACATGTAATCGTAGTAACTGGTTTGGTAGTAACCGATCGTTTCTCTCAGTTCGTCTGCATCAATCAAATACCGTATGCCAACCGTGAGCCCGTAGAGGTAGGCTACCGCGGTTACGAAAAAAACCAAGGTTACTTTTACAGACAGCGACTGGAAGGGTTTTTTCATGCTTCTAACATCGGTTTGTTCCCGGGTAGAAACATGTAACCTTTACCCCATATGGTTTTTATAAATTTTGGTTCTTTGGGATTGGCTTCTATCTTGTGTCGCAATCTGCTGATCAAAATGTCGATTGATCGCGAAAAGATCTTGGCTTCAATGCCCCTGAGGTGTTTGAGAATGTCATCTCGTGAAAACAACGTGCTTGGGCTTGCGAGCAGCAACTCCAGCAACTCAAACTCCATGTTGGTCAGACTCAATATTTGTCCATCCATGCTGATCTCTCTGCGGATCGCGTTAACCGCAAATACGTCTTGTCGGTAATGAGCCTCACCCTGATCGGTGACTCGTCTGAAGAGGCTGTGAATTCGAGCAACCAATTCTCTCGGTTCGAACGGTTTGGCGATATAGTCATCTGCACCCATGTCCAAGCCTTTGATCCGGTCAAATGATTCGCCTCTGGCACTGAGCATAATGATGGGGATTTTATGCTTCTTTCTGATGCCTGAGCATACCTCGAATCCATCCATCTTTGGCATCATTACATCCAAGATAACCAAGTCCGGCTGATGCTCTGCAATCAGGTCAAGGGCGCGGGTTGGTTCCGTTGTGGAATTTAGCTCGATCTCAAATTTTGTTAAGTAATTGCCCAGTAAATTGGCCAATTTGGCATCGTCATCAATGAGTAGGGCTTTGAGCATAGCAATTTAAGACCGGTCCCATCTGTTGGCAACGGACTTTATTTGATCCACCCCAATCCGTAAATCCAGCATCCGGCTTGCTTCTTCCTCACCAAAAACTTCCACAGGTAAAATGTTCATGGGATCGTATCTGTAGCCCAATTCTCTAACTTTCAAGTCGTATTCTTGTTGCGCTGCACGTTCAGACAAGGGCACCGTCTCCGCTTCATCCAACCATTGAAACCAACGGTTGATAAACGTTTCTAAATAGCGTGCACAATGGTCTATGTTTTCATCGTTCAGTTCTGCGTGTGAGCTCACGCAAACTGGTGACATTAAAGACCTCAGATAGGTGCCGTGGCTGACAAAGCGTGTCCAATTCGGTTGTGCCCGAAATTCCAGGAAATCTTTGTTGACTGGTTCGTAGTATTTCATTAAATAATCAGGGTTTGTCCTCAGATCCATCCGAGGTGTGTATTCTGCATAAAAATAGAGAAAAGGAATGGTGCCGAAGATCACCGCTAAATGTGGCACCCTGGTTTCCTGACCAAGGAAAACGGTTGCATTGATGTCCAGGATACTTCTTTGACGATTGCCAAGCCATGAATGCACCAGCCAATCAACTTCTTCCCCGCTGTAGGCGGTAAAGGAGCCTTCCAATTGTCCATGCTTTGGGTGTTCCTCAGAAACAAAGTAATCTCTGCCTGCACAAGAGGGGTGTTTTTCCACAGAAAAACGTTCTTTCACTCGCTCGATGATGCCCGTTTGAATACCCCAACAACGCTCCCACGCATGGCTCACATCGACGTTTGGATTTTCACTGAGAAATTCCATTATGGTTTTGGTTTCTTTATTCTGGCTCACTCATATTTCTCCTTGTCCAATAGAACCAACAGTATTCCATCAACAAACCGATAGATCTAGTCTATTGGTGACTATATAATCGTTTTGTCAACTTACCTAAGAAATACGACCCACAATAATGCCATCACTGACCATAAATGATCATGAAATGTATTACGAAATTCATGGACAAGGTGACCCAGTTGTTTGCATGGGTGGTTGGGGCACATACTGTCACGGCAAGGAAACATTGCTGGCACGAGGACTGACCGACGAGTACCAAGTGCTGGTCTTTGATTACAGAGGCATAGGAGATTCAAGTGATAACTTGAATGTTGAGCCGACCATGGCTATGCACGCCAATGATCTTATAGGTTTACTTGATCATTTACAGTGGCAGAATGTACACATGATAGGCCTTATTGGCATGGGCTGTTGTGTAGCACAGGAACTCGCTATCCACAGACCTGATCTTGTTAGAAGCATGGTCAATATGGGTGCTTGGGCCTATTGCGATCCATACCTTTATGATCAATTGAAACTTTTTAGGGACGTACATCGCGATTCAGGTTTTTTTGCCTTTCAGAAATTTGTCAGCATGTACTCGTTCCTTCCAGAGTACTACAGAAAAAATCGTGATCGGTTACTTGGACCTGATGGGGGATGGAAGGAATTGAATAACAATTATCCAACCCATGAAAGACTAGTTGAAGCTTGCCTTAATCATGATGTCCGGGGCAGACTTGAACAAATCAAGGCGCCCTGTTTAATTATCCATGCTGCAAAAGATCTGGTGACAGGTCCAAGAACGACCCTTCTGCTGGAACAACAACTGCCCAACGCCCAAGGTGTAATGATGGAGGAAGTGGCACATGTCGTTGCTGGGAGAGAGCAAAAAATAGAATTCTGCAAAATACTTTTCAGTTTTTTACACCAACATTAATACAGATTAAATACTCTTTGGACACCAGCAACCAGTTACCAAAAACCAGTGAACAAGGTCTTGAAGGCGGATGGATGGAAGGTCATTCGATTCTGGGAGGAAGAGATCAATACCAATCTAGACCAATGCATTGCCGTAATCAAAAAACACCTCGAGAACTGAGAAAGCAGTTGCTTGGGAGATAAGGAATGTTTTGGTTGTATAAGGCCCATAAAATATTCATAATGATGGCCCGTTAAGCCCAACTGCATCAGAACCGGGAAAATAGAATGTCAAATATGCGTCGTGGATCGAAAATAGAACTAAAAAATGGGCATCTCATAGTCCCCAACAACCCAACAATACCCTTCATCGAAGGCGATGGCACTGGACCCGATATTTGGCGATCCGCAGTCAGGGTTTTGGACGCTGCAGTAGAGAAAGCTTACCAAGGTGAACGAAAGATCCAGTGGCTTGAAGTCTACGCCGGCCAGAAAGCTTTTGATCAATTCAACAATTGGCTTCCAGACGAAACCATACAAACTTGCCGAGAATTCATGGTCTCAATCAAAGGACCACTGACAACGCCAATCGGTGGAGGGATAAGGTCGTTGAATGTTGCGTTGCGGCAAGCACTCGATCTTTACGTATGCCTTAGACCGGTAAGATGGTTTGAAGGGGTTCCATCGCCTGTCCGCAAGCCAGAAAATGTGGACATGGTTATTTTCAGAGAAAATACCGAAGATATTTACGCTGGCATAGAATTTGAACAGGGCAGTGATTCGAACAAAAAATTTCTGCAATTATTTAAGGAATCTTTCCCCGATGATTTCCGCAAAATCAGGTTTCCAGAGTCATCTGGAATCGGCATTAAACCTATCTCACGAGAGGGATCAGAAAGACTGTTGCGTGCCGCATTCGACTACGCCATAAAAAATCACCGTAAAAGCGTTACCTTGGTGCACAAAGGCAACATTATGAAATTTACCGAAGGTGCTTTTAGAGCCTGGGGTTACGAATTGGCAGAAAGGGAGTATGGAAATCATGTCTATACCTGGGATCAATGGGAGCAGACCAAAGTCAAACATGGAGAAGAAGCTGCAAATCAGGAACAAAGGGATGCAATCGACAACGGCGCCATACTCGTTAAAGACGCCATCGCTGACATAACGCTGCAACAGGTTCTTACCAGACCCGCTGAATTTGATGTGATTGCAACAATGAATCTGAATGGAGACTACCTCTCCGATGCTTTGGCTGCCCAAATTGGCGGCATTGGCATTGCACCAGGTGGCAACATCAACAACATTACAGGCCATGCCATTTTTGAAGCCACCCATGGCACAGCACCAAAATATGCGAATCAAGACAAAGTGAACCCGGGCTCTGTCATTCTCTCTGGAGAAATGATGCTGAGATACCTTGATTGGGTTGAAGCTGCCGATTTAATAGTAAAAGCCATGGGCGAATCCATTCGTCAAAAAACCGTCACCTATGATTTTGCCAGACTCATGGAAAATGTTTCCCCGGTAAAATGCAGTGAATTTGGAGACGCCTTAATTAAGAATATGTAAGCCGTTACAGGCTGATGACGGCCTGCCCCTTGGCCAGAGCCAAAGGTCCGCTTCGAGCGATTGCTATCACCTCTGCCACCTTTTCTACGGCCTTTAAAAAATCATTGTTGGAGTTGTAATCAGTCATAATCTCAAGAATGATAAAACCGTCTACTTCGCTTATAATTTTGCTTTCTTGTTCATCAACTAATGCCAGCAGCGCATCTCTTTTTCGATCTTCGAGCCTGATTTTGATCATCATTAACTCACGTTCCACGTGATCGAGCAAAGTGATGTCCAGAACTTCAACAACGTCGATTAATTTATAGAGTTGTTTGGCGATTTGTTCGATCACAGCATCCTCACCTTCAGTTACCAAGGTTAATCTGGATACCATAGGGTCCTGAGTGGGTGCTACACTCAGAGATTCAATGTTGTAACCCCGGGTTGAAAACATGGAGGCAACGCGTGACAGCGCACCGGTCTCGTTCTGAAGCAATATTGCAATGGTGTGTCTCATTGTTCCTATTCTATATGTTTTATAAAAGACTGAACATACTACTCCGACGATTGAAAGTTTTGCAATTTGTTACTTACAATAGATGGTTTATAGTATTGTATTCGGCTGCGTTACTTTAAAGGAAACGGTGAAGACAGATACAATGGCAACACCTACAAAAATAGAGGGTTCGGCGATGATTGTCCGTGTTCTTGCTGAACAGGGAGTCAAGATCATTTTTGGCTACAGTGGTGGGGCAATTCTGCCAACCTACGATGCGGTTTTCAGATACAACTCGGAAAACCAAATAAACGGAAAAGACCCAATGCCGCTGATTGTTCCAGCCAATGAACAAGGAGCTGGATTTATGGCCGCGGGCTACGCCAGAGCAACCGGTAAACCGGGGGTGGTGTTGGTAACTTCCGGACCGGGGGCAACAAACACAGTCACCCCCGTCAGGGATGCCATGGCCGATTCGATTCCCCTGGTTGTTATTTGTGGCCAGGTAGCTCGGGCTTCCATTGGCACGGACGCCTTTCAGGAAGCACCAATCACCAGTATCATGGGCTCTGTTGCCAAGCATGTCTTTCTGGTAACTGAATCAGAAAAACTGGAAGCCACAGTCCGAGCTGCCTTTGAAATTGCTGCATCTGGAAGGCCAGGCCCGGTGGTGGTTGATGTGCCAAAAGACATCCAAAATTCAATGGTCATCCCCGACCAGGATTCAAGATTAAACATAGCAGCCTACCGGGGAAGACTGAGCCAAATTCAAGGAAGAGAATTGAATGATGCTGAATGCAAAAAATTCTTTACTTATTTGGGCCAATCGGAACGTCCATTGCTCTATGTTGGGGGTGGAGTCATAGCTGGAGAAGCATCGGAATCCTTACGGGGGTTTGCAGAAAAATTCCAAATACCGATTGCGACAACACTCATGGGCATTGGGGCAATTGGCACTCAATCGGTCTTGTCATTGAAGATGCTCGGCATGCATGGAACCGCCTATGCAAATTACGCTGTTGAGGATTGTGATTTCGTCATCGCAGTGGGTGCAAGATTCGATGACCGAGTGGCTGCGATGCCCAAAAAGTTTGCTCCGAAGGCGAAAGCAGTAGCACATTTTGATATTGATCCATCAGAGATAGGCAAAGTTAAAAACGTCGATTGGTTTTACATTGGAATTCTCAACAAAGCCATAGCCAAACTTTCAGATTATTCTGATCAAAATAATCTTGCCTTCAACTTTTCCAGTTGGTTAGACGAAACACAAGAACTGAAAATAAAACATGCTCTAAGTTACGACAGGGAATCAAATCTTATCCAACCCCAGATGGTCTTGGAGGAAATCAATAAATTAACCAAAGGTAAGGCAATTGTCTCCACGGGTGTAGGCCAACATCAAATGTGGGCTGCTCAATACTTTGACTTCAATCAACCAAGACAATGGCTGACTTCCGGCAGCATGGGCACAATGGGATTTGGGTTGCCCGCGGCCATAGGCGCTCAATTTGCAAAGCCTGAATCAATGGTCATCGATGTTGATGGGGATGGCAGCATCCGAATGAATCTGGGAGAACTGGAAACCGTTACGGCTTATGACTTGCCGGTGAAAATTCTCTTGCTCAACAATGCCGGAGATGGAATGGTGAAACAATGGCAAAAACTCTACTATGGGGCAAGATTTTCCGGAAGTGACAAAACCCTCCGCCAAAAAGATTTTGTCATGTGTGCCAAGTCTGACGGTTTTCAGTACGCAGAACAGTTAACGGAAAAGAAAGACGTTGTAAAGACGATAAAACAGTTCATTGAGTTTCCCAAGGCTGCTTTCCTGGAAGTGGTGATTGATCCGGATGCCATGGTTTACCCGATGGTTGGGCCTGGAATGGCTTACGATCAAATGGTCACCGGGGAATTCATAAGCAGTCGAGATACCGACCAAGAGATCGATGAAATTGATCCAAATGCAATGTTTTAACTTGGCTGCTGTTCACCCATGGCATCTATGCCGTAGGTTTCCCCAGATTGGGTGTAGAGAACTTTTTTCCTAAAAAATCTGAGCATTCCCATGTGGCCCATTCTGGATGCACCGATTCCAGAGTATTTAAACCAATTTTTTTCACCATCAAAAACATAGGTTGTTACCCCGCAATCTTGAATACTAACTGCGCCGGCATCCAACTGCCTTGCAATCCTCTCAGCTTCAACTCTATCTCCAGCCAAAACTCCTGCTGACAAACCGTATCGGGTATCATTCGCCAACTGAATGGCCTCATTGACATCCGTATACGTCATGATTGGAATAATCGGGCCAAACGTTTCATCGGTCATCACCAACATCGAGTGATCGACATTTTTCAGGACTGTTGGCAGTATCCATTTCCCCCCACCGTGCTGTTCAATCACACCACCGCACAGAATCTCTGCCCCTTTCTCCTCAGCATCTCGCAGGTGCGCCTGAATAATATCAGCCTGCTTATCAAAAATAAGAGGCCCGATGTGGCCTTCGTGTATGTTGGGGTAGTTGATTTCAACTTGCTCTGACAATTGAACCAACTCCGAGGTAAATGCTTCAGCAATGGCGGAATGAATATAGACCCTTTCTATGGATTGACAGGCTTGACCTGTGGCTTGCACAGATGCCCTCAAGACAACTTTAGCGCTGTCTTTTGGATCTGCATTTTCAGTAATGATAACCGGGTCTTTGCCTCCGAGTTCAGCATAGATGGGAATGAAATTTTTGGCACCACTCTGATAAACAATTTTCCCGGTTTTAATACTGCCTGTAAAACACAGGGCATCGACATGCTTGATTAAATCTTGTCCGGTTTGGCCATCCCCTTGAATGAACCTGCAAACCGCATTCAACGCCGGCACCTGCTCGAGAGTTTTTTGCAAAGGTCCTATAAACCTCGGGGTAATTTCGCTTGGTTTGACGACGACCGCTGATCCGGCCATTAAAGCAGGTATCAAATCAATCAAGGTGATGAGAAAAGGAAAATTCCAGGGACCAATAACACCCACTACTTCAAAGGGTACCAGCTGTTGCTTGTAGGTAACGGTTGGGGCAGATGACTGCCTGGCAATTTGCTCTGCGAACACTTCCTCGCCAATTTGCAACCAGTCTTGGATCATTGTTGACAATCCTGCAAGTTCAATGGTGGCTATAAAATACCGCCCGGTATCTGTAATTAGTGCTTGCAGAAGTTCTTCATTGGACGCAACAGCATCAGCCCAGTCTGACAGTACACCTGCTCGTTGTTGTACAGACATATCAGCCCAACCTAGCTGCCCCTCTCTGAGGTCAGCGACAATGGATGCAATTTGGGTCTCGCTGGTGACCTCAAAGGAGTAATCCATCTCACCTGTTCTCGGGTTCCTGGCCTGTAAGGTCCTGTTTGTTTGATTTGAACTATTCACTGATTGAGCCCGATCCTTTTAGCAATCTTTTAAAAAACCAAGACTACGATTAAAACAGGCTTTCATCAATAACTATTTTATGAGTCTCTGATGCTCGGAAACATCAATGTTACCCCCACTAAAGACAACCACTACGCTTTTTCCGCTGGGAGTAAAGCGACCCTTAAGAATCAGAGCCAATCCCACGGCTCCACTGGGCTCGAGAATGATGCCCAATTCGTGATAAGCATATTTCATTGCCGCAATGACATCGTTATCATCAACGGTGAAGATTTCATTGATTTGTTGTTGGTTGATTGGAAACGTCAGTTCACCAGGGGTTTCTACCATCAGGGCATCACAAATCGATGTATTCTTGATATCAATTTTTTGTCTGCTGCCCGCAGAGATCGATTTTTGTGTGTCGTTAAAAAACTCAGGTTCTACCCCATAAATCCGGCTTTTGGGTGCGAGGTTTTTCAACGCTATACCGGATCCTGCTATCAGCCCCCCACCACCAATGGGACAGATGTAATCAGCAATGGATAAGTCCATCAAGGCCATCTGTTGCACTGCCTCAATGGCAACAGTGCTCTGTCCAGCAATAATATCTACGTGATTGTAAGGTGGGACCAAGAAGGCATTGTTCTTGTTTGCGTGTTCAGTGGCAATTTGCTCTCGATCCTCTTCATAGCGGTCGTAGGTAATAATGTTTGCCCCAAAATTCCTGGTGCCGTTAATCTTTGCCTTCGGTGCATCGCTTGGCATGACTATGGTGGTGGACAAACCCAAAAGAGAGCCTGCCATTGCAACCCCCTGTGCGTGATTGCCAGACGAATAAGCAACAACATCCTGGGGGCCATGGTCCATTAAATGCTGATGCATGCAGTAGTAAGCCCCCCTAATTTTAAAAGACCCTGTGTGTTGCTCAGACTCGGCTTTAAAAAAAACATCAACACCCAAAGATTGATTCAGTTTGTTTGAAGAGAGCAACGGCGTCTCTCTAACAATGCCTCTTAGAACTGTGTTTGCATCAAGGATTTTTTCTAAAGCAATCAAGTTAATTGTTGTATAAAATTTAGACTACAATTTCAATTAATTAATGAGTTAAATGATATGGAAACCTACGTTGTAACAATATATGCACAATTTGAACACGCCAATGAAGTGGCCGATTATTATACAGGCCTACAACCCCTCTACGAAGCGGCAGAGGGTTTTATCGGCAGAAAAGTTTATCGCGCCAAAACGGGAGCTATGGTAAAAGCGGTTATGGCTACCTACTCCAAAGAGGAACTTTCCGGAAATCCTGAAGAAGCCCACGCCCAAGGAGAACACTTTGTAATGATTGAAGAATGGGAATCAATTCAACATCGGATCAATTTTGGCAGAGGTTTAAGCAAGGAACATCACATGAAAGTCATACCATTTATACTTCCTGAACATTCGCATGAATTTTACTCCGAGCTATAAGTAATTTCTCAAAGGACCGCCCAGGAAAGACCTCAAGAAATCATATTGTCTATTTTCTTCGCGCAGATAAAATCATTCTCAGACAGGCCACCGATCGAGTGTGTTGAATACTTCACTCGACAAGAGCCATACTTCACAACAAGATCGGGATGATGGTCTTCTGCCTCTGCTATCCAAGCAACTGCATTCACAAAGGAAATAGTTTTAGCGTAGTTGGAAAACTTGAACTCCCTCTCAATATACGCCGTATCATCAGAAATATTCCAAGCAGGGTCAATAGCTTGAGATATTTGTTTGGCTGCTGCCATATCAAACGGCTCCACCCCGCCCTCGCACGGCACGCAATGTTTCTTGTCAAGGTCGTCAGTAGTCATTCTTTTTCTCCTGATCTTGCAGTTTATAAATGAGGCAATGCGACAAATGTCCCGCCATTTTGCTCGGATAGTTTTCTCATAAGATGGGCAAATTTAGCTCCATTTGCGGTTCCTATTTGTGTTGGAAACCCAATCCCGTGAATACGCACCAATCTATTTCCAAACCGGTCTGCTTTGTTAATCCTGGCAACGTATCTGCAAACCGCTTCGACGGAACCTCTGGGGAAATCGTCGCCAAAAACATAGATACTGATTTTCTTGTCGCGGTCATAAAAGGTGTTGATTGCCTCCGTGATCCCCTCAACAGGACTGGAATCACTGTAGGGATTCCAATATTGCAACCGGCTGGTGATGTTTTTCCTGATCGATGGGGAATCTGGTATCCATCTGCCAGCATAACTAGAAAACATATATTCCCCTTCATCATTGAGCACTTGAATGCCTTTCAATTTTGGGTAAACAGCTAGGGTTTCGGTTATTTTCTGAATCACAAGATTCCAGGGGCCCTGGGTCATGCTGCCAGAAGTATCAATTACAAAAATAATGTATTCGCTATCTACCGGTATCCCGCCAACAGTGGTTTCATCTTTTGGCCTGTAATCTTTGAGCAATCTTCTCATTATTTCAGTCATGGACTGTTTTGCAGAAAGCAATCCATTCATTTCAGCCGTTTTTTCATCGGCCAGTGCTTTTGAGGCTGTAAATTCGCCTTGCAACTCTGAGAGATCGCCAGTCAACCGGTTTTTTTGCTCATCATTTTCCGACAGCTGTTCCCTTACCTCGGTCAATGTTTGGTTAAGAACAGTTGACTCACCCCGGATAAGGTTCAACTCTTGCTCGAGTGTAACTATAAGTTTTTGGAGTTCCTCTTGACTTTTTTGGATGGTGACCGGCTCGTATATCTTGGTGATAACAAGCAAAAGAATAACAGCACCAAAACCACAACATACCACATCAAGAAATGAGAGGTTAAAGGTCTCCATGTCCCGTCGCTTTCTCATTATGGCCAATCCCGAGATGGTGCCATAAAACTGCCTTTTGACCGAATTGCAAGTCTCCAAAATGCCTCTGCCGCAAACGGATCGCCATCCATCGGAAACAACAGGACATTGACAGGTATAGGTGGTAATTCACGCAGTGCCTGAGCAAAATATTTTGCCCGTTGTTCCGGTTTCACCATGGTTTCCCGTGAAGGTATTCGTCTTCCTTGTGTGGGCAGACCGTCGGTGAGTAAAAAAATATTATCGGGTGCAGGGTCCAGCTGTTGGATGGCTTCAAATGCATTAATTAAGCTGGTTCCTTTTTGCGGAACACTGCCTCGCAAATTGTTGACAGCTGTTCGGATTGTAGAACCATCAGTGACTTCAAGCCAGGTGCCGTCGGTTTCTTCAACAACACTTTGGGCTGTTTCATTAAAGGTATAAATTTGAAATTTTGTCCCTTCTGTCAATCGCGTCGCCAGCCAGTCAACACTGTTAACGGTGTGTCTCCACTTCGGAGCCTTGACTTTCTGTTCATCCTTCATATTTCTATAACGAATGACATTGACGTAGGTTCGCCCGAGCATGCTGGATGAAGCATCGACCAGTATCAGGACATGGCTGCCGCCCATTCTCAGTTCAGTTACATACTGTCTATTACCTTCGCCAACGTATTCTCTGAGTAATTTTCCCGGTTCTGTTTTTGCCAATTCGGACTGTGCCGTCATCCTTTTGTTGGCTTCCTCCAGTTGTTGCACGTCCGATTGGAGTTGTTCAATGCTACCGGTTGCTGCCAAAGTTTGATTCTTATGTTCGGCAACCTCTTCAATCAGTTTCTCTATGGTCTCAAGAAGGAGTTGCACGTTCCCCTTGATGACCACGTCTTCCTGTTCGGTCTTGTCAATTGCATTATTGATCCTGACCATTCTTTTTTGTTCATCAAAAATTTCTTCTTCTAAGAATTCTGTTTCGTTTTGCAAGGTTTCGCTGGCTTGCAGACTTCTGTCTTTCACTTGGGCGTTGATGATCATAAAGAACAAAATGACCGCCCCGAAGCCGCAGCAAATAACATCAAGAAAAGACAAATTAAAAACGTTGAACTGTCGTCTCCGTCTAGCCACGAGAATCCCCACTTATGAACATTCGTTGTTCAGAAAATTGTTGGACTGGAAGCATGATAATTTTTACGAAATAAGTCATGGAATCGGTTGAAAACATGCAAATAAAACTCGACCCTACTCCCCTTTAAGGTGAGTAATTAGATTCTGGTCACAGTAATTTTCAGTCTCAAAAATCTGTCTCTCCTGCAACAGTTGCAATTGATGTACTAAAAACATGATCACAATGCTGATCAGTAGGGCGATGAATGTTGAATTAAAGGCAATACCTAGATTTTGGGTAACCCCGCTGATGTCGCCATCGGCAGCGCGATGGGCCAGAGACAATGCAGCCCCGATACCCCGAACTGTGCCGATAAACCCAATTGAGGGAATCGCCCAAGCAATGTAACGGATCATGGAAAGCTCTGACTCCAGCCGGTCTGCTTCTGATTCAACCATTGTGTGTGCGGAAGTCGCTGCATCTTGCACCTTTCCAGTTGTTGCAAAACGATTCAAAGCGTTGATCAAGATCCTTGGTAGCAACAGGCTCTGTTTGCTTTCAGCTAGATTGTCCAATTGCCGCAAATACCCCGAGGTGTCTTCTGGGGTGATTCTCATACCCTGCTGCAGGGGAATAAGATCTTCTTGCAGCAGTTTCCTTTCATTGACTGCCATTCGTGCTTTCAGGGTCATGATTGCAAATGCCCACAACATCAAGATAAAGCAGGCTTCTTGTTCAAAATCCTTAATGATCACGTACAAAGATCGCTCCGGGACATAGTTGATGTCCTCAGCAATCATGGCTTGCTGTTCTTGGATAACAGCCTGTGCCTCTGGGCGAACAACCGAAACAAAAAATGCGTGCACCAAAATGATGGAGAGAAGCAATGCCAATCCTTGATAAATGAATTCCTTTGAAAGATTTTTACTATTCATATTAATTCTCTATAGGTATTTAAATATCCGATGGAAAACTGACGGCTATATCTGCGGAAAGCGATTCTGAAGGAACAAATTCCTCCAGCACCTCATCCTCTTCAAATGCAGCCTGTATTCGAGCCAGCTCCTCCTCAATTTCCTGGTCACTGAGGGCAGCAGCATCGATTTGGGATGAATTATTCTCCTGGTCTTGCAGCCACAACTCTGAAGGGTCTTGATCTGGGCTTGCAAAACCCGGCATCACCACCAATCCGATGATCATGAGAAATAATGTAAGCAGTGTTAGGCTGAATCTGATAGTCATGGCTTTATTCATCAATGTTACTGGTATCAGTATACCTCGCAATTCTAAATCCGACATCCAACCTACCCAGGGTGCCATAATCACGGTAAGTGAATCGAAGTGAACTGATGCTGGAGTGTCTCCAACTCGACCCACGAATTACTCTAACAGTCCCTTCTCCGGGACCCAGGGGATCCAACTCAACTTGATTGAGATTTGTTGGGTAGACTGCGTAATAATCGTTTACCCACTCAGCCACATTACCGCCTAAATCATAAATGCCCAGTGGACTGGGGTTAAATTTCTCAGCCGGTGAAGTGACCGGATAGCCGTCCCAATAATCGGTCAAAACATTTGCGATCAACCCTTCGCCTGACTCGTCTGCATAATTGCCTGAGTCTGTTGCAACAGGCATGCTTGCTCCCCATGGATACCTCTGTTTGCCAGCCCCACCATTGAACCTAGCTAGCCACTCCCACTCAGCTTCGGTGAGGAGCCGGTAACCATTGGTAACGGGCTGAATGAGTTGATATTGACCGTTGATTTTTTCATACGCAAGCTCTAAAGATTCCCTGTAACTGAGTTGTTGGCAAAAATCCACAGCATCTTCCCACGTCAGCATAACTGCAGGATGGAGCCCATTTGATAATTCTCTAAAAGTTTCTGCTCCAGAGGTATGCCTGGGCTTGAATTGTCTGAATTCCTTGTTAATAATCTCACGAACTCCGACGTAAAACGGTCGGGTAATCTGGATCAAACGTTCGGTTTCATTGGCACGTCGGCCCTGATCTTTTCTTGGGGCACCCATCACGAAAGTTCCTGGGGAAACCAGCCTCATCAGCAAACCTTGAGTAGTTTTAATAGTTGTTGGCATTGCAGCCAAAACTGCTTCCTCCGGTGTCATCAAGCGTATTTTTAGATTTTGCTCATACCCAGGTGTTGGCTGGATACTTATTTCCTGGGTTACGTATCCTTCTTTTTGGACGCTCAAGGTTTGTGCTTTGGCCAACAATTCTATTGTTGATGGAATTTTTGCAACTTGTTTTCCATCGGCAAGGATGCTTGCACCCTCTGTCCCAGTCACCCTAATGAAACCCTTCAATGGCTTAAGGTTTGTTGCGAATTCCAGGAAATCCTTTGCTCCGGATGCTTGCATCTCTTCTCTGGTTTGCAAAACGATTTCTTCAGTTAGGGATTGATAGCCTGGTTTGGAGACTTCCACAACATGCGCCTTGAGTGGCGGTAATTCCACCATCACTGGTGACAAGCCCTGATAGATTGAATTGATATTTACTGCCGCACCGTTTGGATTGGTAGTGACTTTTAATTTACTGTCCAATCTGGATAATTCAATTGAATCCAGAGACTGCGCTTGGCTTGCTTTGACAATTAACGATTGTTCAAATGGCTTGTAGCCAGATTTGTTCAGAATCATTGTATGCTCACCTTCTAGAACCGCGAAAGTGTTTGGGCTGATGCCTGAAAGTTCCCCGTCAATCAGGATGTTCGCTCCGGTCGGAGAAGACTGAACTGAAATCTCTGCCCATGCCGGTGTCAGAACAACCTCGATCTCTTGAGTAAGCTCCATGCCTTCGATCTGGATGTCCTGCTCAACAGCGAAGTATCTGTCCGAAGTAATTTTTACGGTGTGCGGACCTGCAGCAATGATAAAACCCCCTGCCAAAGCTGGTTTCACCACATCACCATCCACCGAAACAATCGAATCGATTATAGGCAAAGTGTTAATAATCAATTCACCGGGAAGTTTTTCTAAGCCAAAAGCGACTTCCTGACTTGAATCTTCATTGATGGCAATGGTTGCAGACAATGGATAATAACCCGGATGTGAAACATCCAATTGATAATCGCCCTGCCGCAACAAATAGCGACCCCCTATTTTGAGGTGTGGAAAATAACCGCCAATGATGCTGACTTCCGACTCCAAAGGCTGAAGTTTTATAAGAACTGCATTTGCGGTAAAGAGGTAAAAAAGAAAGTATGCCAAACCCAGGACGAAAGTTGCACTGCTGAACTTGAAAATCTTGCTTCCAAAGATAGTTGATCCGGCAGTTTTTTGCTGAAACTGTGTGGGCTGCAATGAATCCTCATTCGAGGAGACAGTCAATGTCAGTTGATTAACCCCGTCAAGCTCAAAAGAAATTGATTTATCTGCGATATCAATCCGGTCATTGTTACGGATCCAATGGTTGCCTGTGAGCAACCGACCATTGATCAAAACCTCTGGTTTCTCGCTAACAACTTGGATGAAAGGACGCCCATCCAGAAAGTCAAGGAGAACCACAACGCCGATTGATAGTGGCCCCAGAATACGGATATCTGCATTTAGGTCTGTGCCTATCCTAACGGGAAGATTGTCAGACTCAAAAGGTCGGAAAGCTTCCCCTTGGCGGATTGAAATCTGACTCATATCGGTTCCTTGCATTCCACTCGGATGACTTGGTTTGTTGCTCTCCCAGATACTTTAAACCTTAATTGAAAATCCCGATAGCCTGATCTTGAACCCGTAGCTATGTAAACCCCTGGCCGTAAGGAAACAACAGTTTGCTTGAATACGCCTAGACTCCCAATTTTATAAATAACCACTTCCGTCATTTCGTCTGAAAATATTGTGACAGGAACCGGGATTGCAGCGATGGAAAGGATTTGCCTGAGGTCAGCGATTTGTTTTTCCAAAGAGGGTCCTTTGTTAACAATGCTATCGGCTTTCGCCAAAAACTGAACGGCTTGATTGAATAGTTTGTCGTCGTTTAATTTGTCAGCTACGTTGGTAAAGTAAATGAGGTTGTTTTCAAGCTCAATCCTTTGATTCACTCTAATTAGATTCTCCTGAATTTCTGAGATATTTGGATCCAGTTTCAAGATGCTTGCGTACAATTCTTGGGCACTGGCCCACCTTTCGTTGACCTCTGCACTTAATGCTTTGTATTTCAGTGTTTTAATTTTCGCCATACTCTCCCGAAGACCCAATTCCTCAATTGCCTGAGCGACTTGCTCTGATCCGGGCTGTATTGCCGATGCTTGCTCAAAGGCAGTACGAGCCTCATCGAACTTACCTTTCTTGATAAGTTGATAGCCTGATGAGAGAAGTCCCTGGTATTGTTCTGCGTCGAATGCCTTTGTGCTTCTTACCAATCCACTGAGAGCTTCCAGCCACTCAGAATCGATAACCAATGCATTCGCAAAGGATTGCATAGCTTCTTGCCATTTTCCTGCAGCTTCAAAATTTAGACCCAGAGTGGTGAACTCCAAAACTTTATCGAGTTTAAAAGCACGTTCCAGCCCTTGCTTGGCTTCTTGGTTGGTACCATCGATAGCAAGAGCAATTTCAAAATTTGCAACGGCCTCGTCTTTGTTTCCATCCAAAATTGCGTTCAGGCCTTGGTTAAGCGCTTCTTCCAAACGAACGGGTACACTGACTTCCATATCGGCCAAGATCTGCATTGCCTCCCGGTACTTTGTTGCCGCCAAATCATATTGAGCTGATTGATAGCCATCATCCCCATCTTGCTGCAAAAGAAGAACCTGTGACCACTGATCCCCTCCCCAAAATTGAATGCCATAGAGCTTTAATTCATCAATTTTAATCAATAGTTCTGCAAACAGGGCTTGGGCAATGGGTTTTTGTGCCAACACAGAGCGATCAATTTGCGTTGTTACGGTGTTGCCTTCTTCAACAGTTGCAACTTTGTCCTGGGTTTCATCGACCAAGGATGGAAGGACAAAGACGACAATTACCAAAATTGCCAATAATATACCCAGCAATGAATAGGCGAGAGTCTTGCTGACTCGAGTTCTATTCCCTTTTTCGAGGTTCAGCTGTTGGATGGTCTTAACCAATGGCTCATCCGGATTGGATTTCAAATCCGGTTTGATTTCTGAGCCGTTTTCAGAGGTCTTGTGATCCATGAAAATTGATTTTAACCCTGCGGGTCGGAATTTTCAGAGATATTAAATCCAGTTTCTTCGGTGTAGATTTGTTTTAGCAGTTTCCGCCATTCGAGAAATTTTTCTCTTGCGGTACCTGTCAGCCTCAGCGTCTGACCTTCAATTTCTATAATCAGAGGCTTGGCTTGGGTATCAAACGAAGTTCCTAATTCTTTCAAAGATTCTTTGTGAACTTTGGCTTCGGCTGACATGCCAAAACCACTTTTGATTACTTCAATTCCACCGTAAAGTGCAGCTTGTTTCGCGTAACTGCTAGTCTGGCTGTTTCCTTCATAGGCAATAGCACCGAGTATTGCAGCAGCCCCCAAAAGTTGTCTTTTCAAAGCACTTCTTTTTAAGTCCTCGTAGGTGAGCATCTCTTCGCGGGACAATTTTCGCCAATTTTCATATGGAACCGAGATATCCTGGTAAAGCTTTGCATAATATTCGTTTAAGGTGTCAACCAATACAAACTCACGCTCTTTGACATTCTGAATGCGACTCATCATCTCATCATCTTCTGATGGCAGACGTTTGGCGCTAAATATATCTTTTTCGTCTTGCATAAGGTAATCGCTGTAAACACCGGGCACCAACTCAGCAGCAAACCTCAAATCACCAATCTCACTGATTCTTCTCAATTCGGGCGACGACAAAGAATTCCTAATTTTCAACAGGTCGTTGGCAATCTTGTTATAGAAACTTTGATATGGGTCCTGGCTGTAATCCCTTTGTTGGCTGTAAGCGCTTCTTGAAACGGTCGTTTCATAAACTTTGTTCATCCACTCTCTACCAGTGATGTCCCACACTCCAATACGTACGGCTACTTTGAGCCCGTTTGAAACTTCTATTCTGCCCCAAACAATTAAGTCCATGGCTTCAGATTTCTCAGGCAAAACCCAAACGCCGCCCCAGAAACCTGTGTCTTCTAATGTTGTTTTGAGGTGATAGGGAATGTACCTTGCTTCAGCTTTTCTTATTTCAGGAAAAATAAACTCTTGGTCTTCTTCCGGAAGATTCGGATCGAAAATCAAAATACCAACATCCAATAATTGTTCTTCGGTCAATTCAATTTGTGCCCGTTGAATAGATACATTTTCATATTGAATGGTCTTTGATGATGTACAGCTGACGGTTGCCAACAAGAGCAGAGTCAACAAAGAAAAAGCTGGCTTTATTTTTGATAGATGCAACATAACTTTGAAATTCTACTTGATCCCCATGTGTTTTCTATACTCATTCCACAGGGCTTCCCGAATTAACGGATCATCTTCCAGTATTGCCGCTTCCCTGATTTGTCTTGCAATAACATCTTCCCCTCGAATGCCTCCTGTACTTTCATCAACAGGCAGTTTATCAATATCATCAGGTATTCTGTCAGCACACTCTTCTTCATCTTTGCAGTCAATCTCACTGACGCCATTTTTTTCAGATGTTGCCTCTTGTTGACCTTGTTCAGATGAACCCATCTCTGCACCATCGGCCATATCCCCAGATTGCATAACACCTTCCATGACTCCAGATTGTACGGCTGTCGCATCCGCCGATTCCTGTCCACTCATGCCCCCTGGACCTTCTCCGGAAGAGGCAATGACAATTCTTTCACCTGCCATCTCTTTGTCAAACACTCCCAGAGACTCATTAAAGATAGTGGATGCAGATTGACCCGATGACATTGAACCCATATTTGAGTTCTGTGCTCCTGTTTGGGAAGAGCCAGCTTGAGATGGGTCAGAAGATGCCATCCCTGATGTTGTGCCCGATTGGCTTTGTTCGGATCCAGACCCAGATTGCTCGGCACTGGAGCCACTTGATCCTTGAGTACTGGAGGCACTTGACCCCTGGGCACCTTCTGAGCCCGAGGATTGCGATTGAGAAGATGGGGAAGATAAGCCACCAGATGAACTCATGGATCCAGACGATTGCGAGGATGAAGACGATGAGGACGAGGATGATGAGGGCTGTGGCAACGGAGTTGCAGACTGGTTACCACCACCACCCATTTGTTGCATAGCACAACCGCTAACCATAAACAGGAATAAGCAAATTAAACACAATTTATATGCTGACATTTGACTAACCTCTAACCTCAAGACATCTCGTCGAATATTCATAATTATAACAACAAATAATGAAGAAATAATGGACGCAAAACTTAATATCTGCTCGTCACATGCCTTCATAATTTGATACGATCTGACTCTAATATCAATTTTGTTTAAGGAGTCGTGATGAGCAAAGACAGCGTTTTAAATGAGCTACGGTGCCAAATAGGCACTCAAATCCATCAAAGCGATTGGGTAACGATCAGTCAAGAAATGATTAATGCATTTGCCGATGCCACAGACGACCATCAATGGATTCATATTGACCAAGAAAAAGCAGCCAAAGAATCGCCGTTTCAGGCAACCGTTGCACACGGATACTTTACCCTTGCACTCTACCCAAAATTAAGAGGACTTGTGGATCCGTTAAATCCTCCTTTCCCGGATGCAAAAAACATCATCAACTACGGCATCAATAAATTGAGGTTCCCTGGACCGGTAGTTTCTGGAAGCAAGATCAGATCCAATTGCACTCTGCTTTCTGTGGAGGAAGTCAAGGGCACTATCGAATTAATAGAACAGTATTCGGTTGAAGTGGAAAATCAAGACAGGCCCGCTTGCGTTGCTGAATGCATTATTCGGTTGAATTTCTAGTCATACGCAAGGTAAATACCCTAGATTTTTTTAGGAGCACCTTTTTCCGATACTTCAGCATCATGGTGTTTTTTTGCTTCAAGCAATTCAGGCATCAATGCATCAAGTTGTTCTATAGTCCAAAGATTTTCAGTAGTGAAGGATTTAATGACGGCGGGTTGTTGCATGATGCCCAGGGTCCCTGCTTGAGAATGAATAATTTGGGAAGTCACATTATCAGCGGCATCAGAGCACAACCAAGTTACAACAGGAGCTATTTGCTCAGGTCCTTGAGTCCAGTCATTTTCATCGTACTTTCTTCCTGCTGCTTCTATTAAGTCAATAGTAAGTCGGGTAGCTGCTCCAGGGGATATGGTATTTACTGTGCATTTATATTTGGCTACTTCCAAAGCTAGTGACCTTGTGAAACCAGCTATACCCGCTTTAGCTGCTCCGTAATTGGTTTGTCCAAAATTCCCAAATAAACCTGACACAGAAGACATATTTAAAATTCGACAGTTCAGTCTGTTGTCATCCCGTATGTATCTCACAAAAGGGCGTGTGCAGTTGTAATGTCCTTTTAAATGCACTTCCATGATTCCATCCCATTCGCTCTCTTCCATATTGTATAAAGTTTTGTCCCTTAAAATCCCAGCATTATTGACCAAGATATCCATTGCTCCGAATGAATCGATGCAAGTTTGAAAAATACCTTGCCCGCCTTGAACCGTCCCTACGGTATCATAGTTAGCTGAAGCTTCCCCTCCTAAGTCTTTGATTTCTTTAACAACTTCATCAGCAACTTTTCCTCCTCCAGTTCCATCTCGATCGCCACCCAGATCGTTAACTACTACCTTAGCTCCTTCTTTTGCAAAGCTCAGACAGATTTCTCTGCCGATACCTCTTCCCGCACCAGTTACAACAGCTATTTTTCCATTTAATACACCCATGATTCTCCCTTTAGATATTTTTATTTACTTTATTTTATCTTAATCATTTATAAGAAAAATGTTATAAAATTTTATTTAGTCGATGGAGGTTGCGATTTATTATTATCTGGAAAAGAAAGTGATCTAGCAACACCTGTTGAAGATATGATGCACCTTAAGGCTGTAGTTAATTTACCTATTAAAAAAAAATATATATCTAAAATTATTTTATTTATAATATTACTTTTACAAACTACTATTTTAATACTTAACTTTACAACATCTACTATTGAAGGATTTGATAATCAAAAAGGTAA
>ENA-ORDI01000387-ORDI01000387.1-marine-metagenome-genome-assembly--contig:-NODE-387-length-31117-cov-7.646811_pt1 | contig 31117 bp, 30 predicted proteins | sample MGYA00248628_ERZ508525 | MGnify/ENA primary metagenome ERZ508525 (study PRJEB26195, sample SAMN05422138) | marine metagenome | isolation source: East of Porto Seguro, South Atlantic Ocean | place... | reverse complement strand
CAAACAATATTAAACGTAACCGTTCACAATATGGATATACAAGAAGCTGTATCAGCGCCAAGAGTGCATTCACAATGGCTGCCTGATGTAATTATGGCTGAATCATATAGTATAATTAAAGATGTAAGAAAATTATTAGAGGAAAAAGGCCATAAAATTTCCCCTTATAAAATATATTCTGGCATGGAAATGATCGGTGAGATGAACGCAATTTTAGTTAATGATAACGGCTATTTTGGCGCCGCAGACACCAGGGGGGAAAATACCGCAATCGGTTATTGATCAACTATATCCTTAATTTCTTTTTCCCATATCTGAATTTGATTTTCAACCCATTTCAACCCAGGGCATTCAATAGTCTCCACTAAACCATCTGGATCTATCCACACCCAATTTTCTATAGGATTACCCAAGCTGAAATTTCCCTTGAGTGCTATAGTACTATCTGGATACCACCAAGTCCAGTGACCAATATATAATCCATTTTGAAATTCACCTTCCAAACTTTTTACACCGTCAGGATACCATTCACTTTGTTGGCCATGGGGTTTCCCCTTTGAATAATTATGAACATATAGCTGATGTCCGTTGGGATACCAGCGCATTTGAGTGCTATCTTTTAAATTATTTTTCCAATAAAACTCCCATTGGGGTGTACCATTTTCATACCAACCCCGGTCGTTACTTTGCTTTAATCCATTAAAATAATTAGCCTCTCCCTCCTTGCGCCCTGATTTATACCACAAAATCATTTTACCCTGTAGTTTACCATTTTGGTATGGCTCAGCAGAAGAAACAATTCCATTTTGATACCAGAAAGTCCAGGTACCTCGTTTCAAGCCACCCAAATATTCTCCTTCCTGTTTGATTTTTCCGCTAGGGTACCAATATGTCCAGATACTATCCTGATAAAGGTTATTAAAAAATCCCTCCTGTTTTTTTACCCCGTTTTCATAATACCAGATCCAATGTCTATCTTGAATACCATCTGTTAACATTCCTTTAAATTCGAATTGTCCATTATTATACTTATAATAAACCTCTCCAGTATAGGGTTCTTCCTTTTTAAGTAGGTATTTCCTCTCTGTTCCATCTAGATCATAGCGGCTAACTAAATCCAAAATGTTAATCTGTCCGCAAAGACTAGTAAAAAACACTAGTAAATAAGTATTTAGATTGTATTGTTTTAATTATTTCAGTTATTCCATACAATTTGTTTAAGAACAATTAATTATATATCAGACAAGTATTCCGCAAACCCAATTATATTTTAATTAATCAGCAGATCTTCAACAAGCTGAACAAAAATTGAAGACCCTACCAAAAGTGCATTTTCATCAATGTCAAAGTGGGAACAATGATGAGGCACTGTAAGAAATTCTCGATCAGTTGGCGCTGAACCAACAAAGAAAAAACATCCGGGAATTTTCTGGACATAATAACTAAAATCCTCCCCGCCCATTGATAAATAAGGAAGACCGCAGCCGTTACCAACCACTTTTTCCGCAGAGAACTTCAGTTTTTCATACGCTATTTCATTATTGATGGTTGGCGGATATCCATCCATGTAGGTGAATTTAATATCTGCACCAAAGGTGCGGCTAATACCATTAATTATTTCTTCCATCCTCCATTTAATCATTTGTCGATTATCTTCTGTATAGGCCCTAGTAGTACCTTTTAACACAACTTTGTCAGCAATTACATTGAAATTATGGCCGCCACTAATTTGGCCTACGGTAACCACAGTACTTTCCAAAGGATTTGTATTACGGCTAACAATACTTTGTAATGCAGTCACCAAGTGGGCGGAAACTAAAACGGCATCAACTGTACCCTGGGGTGTGGCACCGTGACCACCAACTCCTTTAATGGTTATTGCGAATTCATCGGCGGCGGCCATTGTTGGCCCATCCTTAACCCCAACTTCGCCATATTTCTGGTAATTCCATAAATGGATACCATATATTTCATCAACCGTATCCAAACAGCCGTCCTCGATCATATAGCGGGCGCCACCGCCGCCCTCCTCAGCAGGTTGAAAAATAAAGCGGATATTTCCTTTTAATTGTTCTTGAAATTGTTCTAGGACTGTTGCGGCACCGAGCAGCATAGCTGTATGTCCGTCATGTCCACAGGCATGCATAATTCCATCATTCACAGAACGGTATGGAATATCTCCGGTTTCCTGAATCGGTAAGGCATCCATGTCTGCGCGCAAACCGATTGTCGGGCCACCTTTATTTCCCTTCAGATCGCCTACTACCCCCGTTTTACCGATACCGGTCACTACATCAAAACCAAGGTCTTTCAGGTGTTCAGCGACCAGTTCGGATGTACGATGTACATCGAATCCAAGTTCAGGATATTTATGAATATCCCGGCGAATAGCGATTATATCATCTGCTATTGCTGCTACTTCAGATCTTACCTTTACAGCCATCTTATAATGCCATGCCCTTAATAATTTCGGTCAAAAGATTGGTAAAATCATCTTTAACCTGAGCGGATACTTTTATAACGTCATCGTGGGAAAGCGGTTCATCAATGATCCCTGCCGCGTAATTGGTAATTGTGGAAATACCCAGGGCCTTCATCCCTAGTTCAGCTGCTGCCTGGATCTCCGGTACTGTACTCATGCCTACAGCATCTCCCCCGAGAGACCCTAAAAATGATACCTCAGCTGGTGTTTCGTATGATGGGCCCAATGTCCAACAATAAGTTCCCTTCGTGATGGACAAATCAATTTGATCTGCAGATTTAACAGCCAGTTTGATATATGCTTGATCATGATATGGTGTGCCTGAATATTCCTCCGGTTCAGCCACACTGGCGCGGAAGGTACAATCCATATGACTATCAATGATCATCAAACTCCCTGGTCGCAAATCCGGTTTCAGGGATCCAGCTGCGTTGGTAATTATTAATGATTCGATACCCAGCGCATGAAACAATTGAACAGGTAACGTTATCGTTTGTATATCATAACCTTCATAGTAATGGAACCGTCCTTTGGCGGCCAGCAAAGGAATATCATGTAATGATCCAATAGCTAATTCACCAGCGTGGCCTCGGACCGTTGATTCTGGATAGTCTGGTATATCTTTGTATGGTATTAACATGACATTATTCATCTGATCACAAAATCCACCCATTCCGGACCCAAGTACAACAGCAATACTGGCTCGGATCTCAGTCCGGTCAATAATGAATTGTTTCATTGCTGATATATTATATCTCAATTAAAACTTACCTGATCCAAAACAGCGAGCTGACCACAGCCACCATTAATTTCCGTTCCCTTACTCCAGCGAATGGTTACCATAAAATTTGCACCTTGAAGTCGATTTACAAATTGTTCAATTTTTTCTTCACTTGAACGGTGGAACGGTCCATCAATTTCATTATAAGGAATCAAATTCAGCTTACACGGCAAATCGCCGATTAGATCCAATAGTCTATCTGCATCTGCAATATCATCGTTTACATCGGCCAACAATACATATTCCAGTGTAATCATTTTTTTGGATATATGATAGTAATCCCAGGCAGATTGAATTAAGGCATCCATTGAATGTGTTTTTGAAATAGGCATAATCTTCACGCGTTGATCCTGACTACTGCTATTCAGGCTGACTGCCAATTTATACTTATGACCTTCTTGGGTGTATTGCTGGATCTTTGGCACAATACCGACTGTGGATATGGTAATTCTTTGTGCGCCCAGATTTATACCTTCTTTGTGGTTAAGCAAGTCAGCTGCATTTATCACCTGCTGATAATTTAAAAATGGTTCGCCCATACCCATAAACACCACATTAGTAATCCGTTTATTAATGGAATTCAGTATCAGCAAATATTGATCAACTATTTCTCCGGCAGTGAGATTTTTTATGAATCCCATTTTTGCTGTTGCGCAGAATTTACAATCTACGGCACAGCCCACCTGAGTACTGACACATAAAGTGACTCGTTTTCCCTCTTCCATAATGACTGATTCGATTTTTTCACCAGAAGGTAACTGGAGTAGAAACTTCTGAGTTGGCTCAAAATCTGAGCTTGTTTTTTTTATTAGGGCCAAAGGATGTAAAACATATTCATTGGCAAGTAAATCACGAAATGAAGATGGCAAGGTATTCATCGCATTAATGAAATCGACCTGTTGTTTATACACCCAGTGGAACAATTGTTTTCCTCGAAATGGTAATTCGTCATGCACTACCGCAAGGGTCTCCATTGCGGAAATATCCATACCAACTAGTTGAACTTTTTGGGTTACTCGTGCGTTAGACATACCACTGAATTTCCAGTGCTTGTAATGACAGAACAAGACAATAACATTGTTTCCTGAGAGGGTGCCATTTAATTTTGACCCCTTCTGAATCATAAGCAAAATAATAGATGGAAATTACGTGGATAAAATGACAGACATAAAGCTGGTGAAGCAGCTTACAGAATCTCGTGATCGGTTCAATACGGAAATATCAAAACGTATTGTAGGACAGCAAGATATAATAGATCATATTCTTATCGCTTTACTTTGTCGGGGGCACACCCTTTTAGTTGGTGTCCCTGGGTTGGCAAAAACTTTATTGATAAAATCAATTGCTGAGCTATTAGACCTGAATTTCAGCCGTATTCAATTTACGCCTGACTTGATGCCAAGTGATATTACAGGAACAGAGATCATTGAAGAAGACCATAATACTGGAAAAAGGGAATTTCGATTTTTTAAAGGACCTGTTTTCGGAAACATAATTCTAGCTGATGAAATTAACCGTACTCCACCAAAAACACAGGCTGCATTATTAGAAGCGATGCAGGAGCATAAGGTTACCACAGCTGGTCAGACCTATACACTTGAAGAACCATTCTTTGTTCTGGCGACACAAAATCCCATTGAGCAGGAAGGTACTTACCCATTGCCTGAAGCACAGCTGGATCGCTTCATGTTCAATATAAAGATCGATTACCCTTCCTTCGAAGAAGAGGTGGCAATTGTCAAATCTACCACCAGTGGAATAGACAATGAATTAAATATCATACTCGACCGGGGAGACCTGCTGCTTTATCAAGACCTTGTGCGCAGGGTACCTATTGCAGATAATGTTATTGAATTCGCTGTTGACCTGGTGTCCAAGACCCGCCCGCAATCAGATAAGGCATTCACTGCGGTCAGCGATTGGATCGAATGGGGTGCGGGACCCAGGGCATCACAATACCTGGTACTAGGTGCAAAAGCAAAAGCTGTGTTGGACGGCAGGCCTGCGCCTGAAATAGATGATATAAAAGCAATGGCTCGACCTGTACTAAGGCATCGTTTAATTACCAACTTTAATGCGGAGGCAGAGGGGTTAAGCACTGATGATATTCTTTCTATCTTATTGGAAAAAGACACAAAGTAAATTTTATGGAATCAATTGATAAACGAAAATACCTGCAGCCAGAAATGGTAGCGCGGCTGAGTAATATGTCTCTGCGGGCACGATTAGTGGTTGAAGGATATATAATAGGCCAGCATAAAAGCCCCTTCCATGGTTTTAGCGTGGAATTTGCTGAACACCGCGCTTACGGTCCGGGCGATGAAATACGCCATGTTGACTGGAAATTATTTGCAAAAACAGATCGGTATTTTGTAAAACAATATGAAGAAGAAACAAATTTGCGTTCCTATATCATATTGGATACCAGTCGATCAATGGATTACAAAAGTGGCAGTGTATCCAAGTTGGAATACGGAAACTATCTTGCTGCAGCATTATCTTACCTGATGCTTAACCAGCAAGATGGGGTCGGACTCGTTCTCTTTGATAACAAGATCCAAAAGTTTCTCCCACCGCGGTCAATACCCAGTCAAATCAATGCAATATTGACCCATTTGGATAACGTAGGCCCTGGAGAGGATACAAACATAGGTATCGTATTGCATGAGATGGCTGAGCGGATCAAGAAACGGGGCTTGGTGATCCTTATATCAGATTTATTGGATGAACCTGATACAATTATTGGTGGTCTAAAACATTTCAGACACAATAAACAAGAAATAATCGTATTTCACATCTTGGATAGAAAAGAACTGGAATTTGATTTTAATGATCGTACCCGGTTCAAGGATATCGAAACGGGGGAACTGATAACTACCGAACCGTGGCAGATACGAAAAGTTTACCAAAAAGCTGTTCAAGCATACCAAGATTCGTTCCGTTTACGGTGCCGCGAACAAAAAATCGATTATGTGCCTCTATTCACAGACCAAAACCTGGATCTTGCCTTAAATAAATATTTGAAGAAGCGGAAACGCTTAGGCTAACAAAAAACCCCCACGTGGGGGTTTTTTATTTGATCTATTATAAACTCTTTACTAACCGCCCAATCGCTTCGCTTTTTCTAAATAGCGTAGTGACTCATCAGGTTCTCCCTGTTGCAACAATACGCGCGACATACCCCGATAATGATCAGGATTATCCGGATCAATAGCGATCAATTCCCTATAGAATTTTTCTGCTTTGCGCCATTTTTCTGCACTTTCAAACAACTGCGCCATACCCATCACCGCTTCAATATCATCAGGGTTTTCATCAAGGGCATTAATAAAATTGTATTCAGCCTCTTCTAAATTACCTACCCTGTTATACAGAATACCCAGGTTGAAATACAGATCCGCTTTTACTTCACGGTCCGTTTCTTTATCAATTGCAATTTCATAAGTCTGGATCGATTCTTCCAACTGCCCTGTATCGTAGTAAATCTGAGCCAGATTTCTAATAGATTTTGTATTACTCGGTTCCAGTTCAACAGCTTTTTTAACATAAGGTAACGCAGCTTCAAAATCTTGTTTTTGCATAAATATTTGACCAGCTGTCACATTCACAGTGGCGTCATCGGGTGATAGCGCCACTGCTTTTAAGATATAATCCTCTGATTTATCAGTATTGCCGGCCAAGTGATTACAACGAGAAAGCATTGTGTATGATTGCGCCTCATCCGGTTTTATTCTGGCTGAAACCTCGAAGGTGGTAATAGCCTTTTTCATTGCTGCATTAGATGCTGAATCCGAAGAAGCGGCTTGATACTCATTAAACTCCACAACGCCCCTATTGTATATTTCTGCCCAAAATTGTGATCGGGCCATAACAACAAATTCCTTAACTGTTTTCTCTTGCCCTAATATTTTCTTATTTGGGTCAATGGTCAAGGCCCTATCAAAAGACTGGTTCATCTTTTCCCAATCTTTTTTCTGCACACCATAGATATGATACCCAAGTTGGTAAGGTATCTCTGGATTCTCCGGCTCTGCATCAACCGCCTTTATGAGAAACTCTTCTGCTTTCTCCCATTCCTGTTGCTGAATGTACAATTTAGCAGATGTATACTCTTGGCTCGTGCAGTCTACAAATATTACTGCCGCAAACCCAAGGAGGGCGATCCATATACGTTGTTTATTTAACATTTTTTCCTCTTGACTAAATTTTGATTAAAAAGCTGGTGAAATTAGGAGTAGATCGCAATCCTATCAAGAATTAAGGGTTTTACGCAGGTAGTCCTTACGGTGATTAATTTCCTCATTAGATGCACGATGCAGCGATTCAATACCAAACCCTTCGATACAAAGGCTCGCTAGGGCTGAACCATTAATAATTGCTTCTGTCATGGACTCACCATGGGCCACAGCAGCTGCCAAACCACCGCCAAAGGCATCGCCCGCACCGGTCGGATCCACTACATTTTGCACAGGAAATACGCCTATTGTATCCACGCTGTGACCAGAGTACAAACGAGCACCTTTCGTACCGCATTTTATGACCACTTGCTGTGGACCAAGGGACTGCAAAACGGCACCTTGATCATCATGATTCTTGCGACGAGTGAATTGCTCAGCTTCAAACTCATTAAGCAGTAAAACATCACAGTAACTGATGACTTCTTTTAATTTTTTCCGTGCTGTGTCGATCCACAAATTCATGGTGTCGATAATTACGCATTCCCGTTTTGAATTCTGCTGTAATACAGATAATTGCAATTCGGGATGAATGTTAGCCAAAAAAAGGAACGGGATATTTTTATTTTTTTCTGTCAGTTTCGGTTCATAGTCAGCAAATACACCTAATTCAGTAAATAATGTTTCGCGATCATCCCAATCTTCCGGATAGCGGCCACCCCAACTAAACGTTTGTCCGTCTTTTTGATCCAGGTTGGATAGATCCTGCGAATATTCTTCAAATATCTTCATTCCTTCTGCAGGAAAATCCGTACCAATTATCCCAACCAAATGCACATCGGCCGATTTACCCGCAGACACAGTAGCATAGGTCGCCGAACCACCTAGAATGGATTCCCGTCGATCAGAAATAGTTTCGATAGTATCCAAACCAATGGAACCAACTATCAGTATAGATTTGCCTGACATACAGGTCTCCATTTTAAGGGATTTCGAAAAGATGAACAAAACCATATTATCTTGCTAAAAGGAAGGCCATGGCATTATATTTTGAGCTTATGGTAACTAAAACGTTTGCTATCCTAACAGATATCCACTCCAATCTCTTCGCATTGGAGCAGGGAATCTCTATCATAGAGGAAAGAAAGGATGTGGATCAGCTGGTCTGTCTGGGAGATTGTTTTGCTTTAGGTCCTGCTCCAAAGGAGACCCTAAGTCTTCTTAAAAGTCTGGATAATTGCATATTTATTCGTGGTAACCATGACCGTTACCTCATTGAAAAACTCTGGGAGCAAGAACAACCATCCCTGGAAGGCATGGATCCTTATGATCCAATCTGTCAAGCGATCGTTGCCAACGAAGAATGGACCGCTGCGCAACTTGGACAAGAAGGGTTGGATTTCGCCCTGGAAATGCACGTGGCCCATCGGGAAATAATTGGCAATATATTGGTAGAATTCACCCATGCCTGGTATCAACGGGATGACCAGCCGCCCTCAATGGAGGAAATCAAGAACTGGCGTAATCATATTAAAAACTCATACCCAAAAATCGAAAAATTCATTTTTGTACACGGTCACATACATACGCCAAGGTACGAAACAGAAGACGATCTGACCATTTACTGTCAGGGATCAACAGGATTGCCATTTGATGAAACGCCGAAAGGCGCGGTTGCATTTCTCACTGTGGGTGATTCCGTAGAATGGGATGTTGTCAGGTATGATTATGACCGAGACGCTACGGTTAACTTGCTGGAAGAACGGCAGCCGCCATTTTATTCCAATCTGCAGAATACTGTTCGCTATGCTACCATCAAAAATGATTAGTAAATCCAGCGCTGTAGTAATATAATTCTTTAATTTTTACCGCAATTAATCAAATTACATGCTTTATTTTGACCATAGTGCGACAACACCTATTCACCCTGATGTACAATCATTGATCAATGAATTAAATCATGACATTTATGGGAATCCTTCTAGTATCCATGTCGCGGGTAGAAAAGCAAAACACGTAGTCGAAACAGCCAGAAAACAAATCGCTGATGCAGTAAACTGCGCTCCCAAAGAAATCATTTTTACCGGTGGCGGAAGCGAAGCGAATAACCTGGTCCTGTGGAACATGATCCACAGAGATCGGAAACACGTCATCACCAGTGCAATTGAACATCCGGCCATTCTTGCTGTGTTGCGACAATTGGAACACCTGGGTATAACGCACACCATAATCCCGGTTAATAAATATGGCTGGGTAAATCCAGAAGATATTGATGCAGCAATCAGGGATGATACAGGACTCATAACCATAATGCTGGCCAATAACGAAGTCGGTACAGTTGAACCATTACAGGATATCGCTAAGATTGCGAAAAAACACGACGTCCTATTCCACTCTGATGGTATCCAAGTAATGGGAAAATTACCTATTGATGTACAAGAATTAGGTATGGACATGATGAGTTTTTCAGCACACAAGTTCTACGGACCCAAAGGTGTTGGTGCTCTGTACATTAAAGAGGGCATTTCAATGAAGCCCCTTATTATTGGTGGTAGTCAGGAGAAAAGTCTACGGGCAGGTACAGAAAATGTGGGCGGAATCGCAGGTTTAGGATGTGCAGCAGAGCTGGTAACCAAATCTTTAAGCGATGTAGGTCCTTCTTTGACAGCACTTGAGAAGCAATTCAAGACGAAGTTCAGTGAACAGCATGCAAACGTAATATATAATGGTTTTGGAGACAACCACCTGGCGGGATTGATCAATATTACAATCCCTGGAATTGCCAGCGATCTGCTGTTGATCCATCTGGACAGTGAGGATATTGCTATTTCCAGTGGTTCGGCCTGTTCTTCTGGAACTATCAGTCCATCACCGGTATTAAAGGCGATGGGTATTAGTGATAAACAAAATCTGGAAACTATCCGGATCAGCGCCGGGCGGGACAACACCAGTGCGGAAGTTGACCAACTTGTAGAAACCATGACCCGCGCTATTGCCACCATCCGTAGAAATGCCAGATGAGTGAAAAAATAATCGTTGGATTAAGCGGTGGTGTTGACAGTTCCGTCGCTGCCTTGCTACTGCACGAGCAGGGTTATGATGTTGAATGCATTTTCATGAAAAACTGGGAAGATGATGGTGGCGAAATCTGTTCATCTGCTGAAGATTACAATGATGCATTGCAGGTATGCGAGATCCTGGGTCTGCCACTTCATAGTGTTAATTTTTCACAGGAATACTGGGACAAGGTTTTTGCATATTTTCTCGCAGAGTATAAAGCGGGTCGGACTCCCAATCCGGATGTATTATGCAACCGTGAAATAAAATTTAAAGCATTTCTGGATTATGCTCTGCAACTAGGCGTGAGTAAAATTGCAACAGGACACTATGCTAATGTTGAGGAGACCCCTTCAGGGTTCCAGCTTTTGAAAGGTACTGACCGCAATAAAGATCAAAGTTACTTCCTTTATATGCTATCAAATAAACCGTTGTCTAAAAGTGCATTCCCAATCGGTAAAATACAAAAACAAGAGGTGCGGCAACTCGCCAAAAAAGCTGGACTGCCCACAGCGGGGAAAATGGATAGTACCGGTATTTGTTTCGTTGGTGAACGGAATTTTCGGCAGTTCCTCGAGCGGTATCTACCAGAACAACCAGGAGACATCATTTCAAATGAGGGGGAAAAAGTCGGAACTCATGACGGCCTCATGTATTACACTATAGGTCAAAGAAAAGGTTTAGGGATTGGCGGCGGCCACGGCAAATCTAATTCACCATGGTACGTGATCGAAAAAATTATGGATAAAAATAATCTTATAGTATGTCAGGGTAATGATCATCCCCTGCTCTATAGTAATATCATTACCGCAAGCCAATTACACTGGATCTCTGGGGCGGCGCCTGATGCGGGAAAACAACTGGCGGCAAAAATACGTTACCGACAAAAAGATAAGACCTGCAAGATTGAACCAGTGAATGATGATTCAGCTATAATTTATTTTGACGAACCAGTTTTTGCGGCGGCGCCTGGTCAGTCTGTGGTTTTATACGATGGTGAAGTTTGCCTAGGTGGTGGCATCATCGAACCCTACGTAAATTAACCTCCTGATCATGAAACGCAGCACCGCAACTAAACAAATTACAACATTGCAAGTTATTACTGATTCACCCGAAATTTCGGGTGTCTATAAGAAAGAGCAATTAACAATTTTATTATTAAATTACTAATATGAGAATTCTACATAACTGCATCATTATTTTTTACATTCTAGGCGGGGGTCTCTGGGGCCAGCTTAAATCCCAGGTACCGGATCAAAATACGGGAGCAATGATTACCGGTAATAATATGTCAACAACCGTTCCCTTACTAGACCCCAATCGCTTCAATATGCACCATAATTTTTCCATGTCTACAATGTCTCTTGGCGGCCAAGCGATGAATGTAGCTGCCTATACCAATATGATGACCTATGAATTAAATCCCAATCTTCACCTGGGTGCAAGTTTCAGTCTCATTCAGCCGACAGGCATGATGGGGCTAGGTAATTATGGTCTGAACAAGACCCAATTTTTATATGATGCGAACCTGCAATATCGGCCATCGAAAAATACACTTATTGAATTCAATATGAGTAATCGTCCTTACTATAATCGCTATAACCGTCACAGATTGGAATATCATCCGTTTTATAATAACTATTATATGGAACGGGATCCCTAATTAATTCCTGTCCCTGATGTCAGCAGGTTTAACTCCAAATTAAATTACCACTGTAGATGCCTCGGACAAAATCCGCCTTATTTAGTAAAAAGAAAAAATCAAAACGGGGCGGGCACAAAGATTTACAGGGGTCATTAATAAATTCAGCTATTGTTGTTTTATCATTGCTGCTGGTCGCCTTCATTTTCTCTTTTACCACACGGCAGACACACCACGGTGTCCCCATCGAAGTTACCTTCCCTGCCCTTCCCGAACAGCCAAGACTGGCCGTTGAAATCTATGAACAGAAACCAGTTATGGATATCGAGGTTGAGATCCTGAATGGCTGCGGAATTGCAGGTCTGGCCTCAAAAGTATCAGCTCTTTTACGGGATAATAATGTGGATGTGGTCCGTTCGGAAAATGCTGATAATTTCAACTATACCCAAACCATGTTGATTTTAAGAAATGAAAACCTGGAAGATCTAAATTACGTCGCCAAAACGCTGGGTCTGGATCCTGCGGAAGACCCGCGCGTGATTCACCAGCCAGATGAAAGCCTTAACGTAGACTTGACGTTAATTCTTGGTAAGGACTTTAAATCGATAAAATCTATACAAACGTATATAGATAACTGATCAAAACCACTGTCGTCTGTTAAATTAAATACTTCTGGCTCAGGAAAGCTCGCTGAATCAATTGCCCATCTCGCCCTAGATAAAAAAGCTGAAAATATACTGGTAATACATGTTGCCGAACTGACCAGCATAACAGACCATTTTGTCATTTGCTCTGCGGCCACGGATATCCAGGTGAAAGCCATAGCCGATGGTATTCGCAAAGGAACAGACAGTAAAGCATGGCGCATCGAAGGTTATGAACAACTAAATTGGGTTCTGCTGGATTATGTAGATGTTGTAGTACATATTTTTAAAACAAGTGAGCGGGAATATTATCAGTTAGAAAGGCTGTGGGCCGACGCACAGCTAACAGAATACAATGATTGAAATCAAACAATATATTAGCGAAGTAATTCATGCTGGTCTGGCCAAATTAGAGATCAAAGAATATGCGCTCGTAGAAAAATCTGCAAATCCTGACTTTGGTGATTTTTCATCCAATATTGCCATGGGGCTGGCCAAAACACTGCGGAAAAATCCACTGGAAATTGCGGAAATGATCCAGGTAGAATTGACAATTGATAAAAAAATAATTTCTGAACATTCTGTTACACCACCGGGGTTCCTCAACTTTCGTGTAGCAAAATCATTTTACCAGGAAACTGTTACGCAAATCATTGCAGCGGCTGGTACATACGGACGAACAGATACTGGAAAAGGAAAGAACGCTAACGTAGAATTTGTCAGCGCCAATCCAACCGGACCACTAACTGTTGGCCATGGACGGCAAGCAGTACTGGGTGATACAATCGCTAATATCCTGGAATGGCATCACTACGATGTAACGCGGGAATATTATTATAATGATGCGGGCCGGCAAATGCGTATACTGGGCCAATCGGTTGCAGCGCGTTATTTTGAGCAATTAGGCCGGGAAGGTGACTTTCCGGAAGACGGATACGAGGGTGAATACATTAAAACCATCGCTACAGAGATCCGTGAGCAGCATGGGGATAGCTTAGCGCTAGATGATAAAATATTCCGTACCCATGCAGAAGAATTGATATTCGCGGATATTAAAAATACTCTCGAGACAATAGGAATTAACCATGATATTTTTTCCAATGAACGAACTTACTACGACAATGGTGCCATTGATGCGCTGGTAGAGGATCTACGCAATAAGGACCTTATATATAAATCTGAGGGCGCAACATGGCTTAAGGCAACTGCTTTGGGGCTAGAAAAGGATCGCGTGTATTACAAAAGCAGTGGCGAACCAACTTATCGGTTGCCGGATACGGCCTACCATCGTGACAAATTGAATCGAAATTTTGACCTGATCATTGACATCTTTGGAGCAGATCATGCGGACACCTACCCTGATGTTTTAGCGGCCCTGGAGGCATTGGATATCGATACCGCACCGGTCAGGGTGTTGATCCATCAGTTTGTTACGCTGCTCAAAAGCGGCGAAAGAGTCAAAATGTCAACGCGCAAAGCCACTTTCGTCACATTGGAAGAATTGATCAAGCAAGTGAATACCGATGTGGTGCGCTACTTTTTTATCATGCGCAGTATGAATAGTCACTTGAATTTTGATCTTGATCTGGCGGTGAACCAATCAGAAAAAAATCCTGTATATTACCTTCAGTATGCCCATGCCCGGATCTGCAACATCATTAAAAATGGGGCAGAAAAAGATCTGACCGTTACTGGCGATTTGGATTGTGCGCTTTTATTAAATGAATCAGAGATATCATTGATCAAAGTCCTTAACGTATTCCCGGAAGTGATGGCCACAGCGCTGGAAAATATGGAACCCCAAGGAATCGCAAATTACCTCCATCATATGTCTGCAGAATTTCACAAGTTCTATGCTTCGTGCCGGGTCATTACAGATGACCACGATCTTTCCACAGCTCGCCTTAACCTTATCACTGCAGTAAAAATAGTGTTGGGTAATGGATTGGGCGTCCTGGGTGTCAGCGCCCCAGAACGCATGTAAGAATTCAAGTGGAGGCGGGGAGATTCGAACTCCCGTCCGAGACAGATGCTAATAAAACGTCTACATGCTTAGTTATCTGATTTTGTCTTATTGACAGTCCCACCAGATATCACTGAGTCTGTCAACCAGCTTACCAAGTATCTCATCCCTTTGCTGTAAGCAATCGCAGGGACCAGTCCATGCTTATGACGCCCTTAGATCAAACCATAGACAAATTCAATCTAGGGCGGGCAGAGCTTATTAAGCTGCAGCCATATAGCCGTAATCGGCATTTATTAATAGTCCGGGGATATTAAAGAGGATCCCGGAACCTCTGCTTGCGATTCTACCATTATCATGCCCCGTCGAAACCGGTCGCCCCCATTGTCAAAAAACGTGAGTTTGATTAATATTAAGGATTCAGCAGATAAGCCGCAACCGCTTAGTATAAATTAAAAATAATGAAATTGTTCCTGAAAAAGAAAGGCCCCGAACGCCAACCCGGAGCCATTCACTTATTCACTTGCCAACCTCCAAGATTATAATTCTTTATTTCAATCAAATTCCAATCTTATAGGCAGGTAAAAACTAAGCGGGGTATGAATACTGCGCAAGTGGTAAAGTGGAAAATTTGATGAATATTTGATAATTTTTCAATGCGCGGCCAATTTTGGTAATGGAGAATGCATGGTGGTTCTTAATCCTAAACACCTTTATCCGGAGGGGTTTGCTCAATGACGATTGCTATACTGATCGAGAACACCATTAAGGCAGCTGGACAATTTCTGGAGTAATTTTTCATTGTAATTCATAACATTTGTCCTATTTTCCTTCGAAAATACTGCCTTTCTTTCAATGAAATTATCTGTCAGCCAAGATCATAAAAACTATCAAATTGATCTAACATCAGCCGTTTGCCTGGCGATTCCTTATGATTACCATGGCAGCCAGCCAAATTTCTACGACGTGCCGCCTGGAAAAGCGGTGCCATTTCAACAGCACGATTTTATTGGCAAGGTGAAAAATAATAATGGTTGCGATGTGATGATCATTAATCAAAATATCCATTGTACCGGGACCCACACAGAATGTGCAGGTCATATTTTGGAAAAGGATATTTATATCCACGATGTATTATTGCCCGGATTCATCCGTACGGAATTAATTTCTGTTACACCACGTAAATGGTCAGAAACCAATGAATCCTATCACTGTAATGTTAATGATGATGACTGGGTCATTACCAAAAAGGAACTTGAAACAAAATTGTTTCATTCGGTATATGGTTTGGCACTCCGGACTCTACCAAATACAAAAGAAAAATTGACGCGCAACTATAAGGCATCAAATACAGCCTTTTTTACCATGGAGGCCATTACTTTCCTGAATAATCTGGGGATAAAACATTTAGTAGTTGACCTCCCTACCATTGATCGCACGAATGATGACGGTATGCTCGGGAATCATCATCGTTTTTTTGAGACCAAACCACCCTATAACAAAACAATCACTGAATTTGCCTTCATTCCAGATTCTATTGAAGATGGACCATATTTTATGATAATCGAAATTCCAGCGATGCAGTTGGATGCTGCGCCTTCACGACCTTTTTTACTTAAATTTGAGGAGAAAAAATGAGTAAAGAAAAACCCCATCCGCCTCAATATTACCAGGATTATCTAGGCCTAGAAAAAATCCTAAATTGTCAACATTTGATTAGCAAGGAGTATGGTAAACCTGCCCATGATGAGATGCTGTTTATCATCATTCACCAGATATATGAATTATGGTTTAAACAGATCCTTTTCGAACTGGATTCAGTTCTTGATATTTTTAGTAAAGACGAGATTCAGGAATCTCATATCGGCACAGCTGTATCCCGCCTGGATCGGGTTATTGAAATACAAAAAATTTTGATTGACCAAATACACGTTTTGGAAACAATGACACCCATGGATTTTTTGGATTTCAGGGATTTCCTAATTCCTGCCTCTGGATTTCAGAGTGTCCAGTTTCGATTGATCGAGAACAAACTCGGGTTAAGAAAAGTAGACCGCTATACTTACGGTGGGACGGATTACCATACTCATCTTAAAGAGCCAGATCAAGCCAAAGTCTTAGCATCTGAATCATCGCAGTCTCTTTTTGATGTAGTGGAAAAATGGTTGGAACGGACACCATTCCTAAATTGGGGTGAAACTTCTTTCTGGATTGAATATGAGCAGGCCGTCGCAGACATGCTAGCCGAGGATAGGCAGCTTATAAAAACCAATAAAACACTTTCCAAAACTGAAAAAGAAAAACACCTCATGGAATACGAAAAGACCGAAGCATCGTTTGGAGTAGTATTAAACGAAACACAACACAACAAATTAGTGCAGGAAAGAAAATGGCGCTTATCTCATAAAGCAACCCAGGCCGCTCTGTTAATATTGTTATACCGCGATCAACCCATTCTTTATAACCCTTATCATTTATTAACCAAATTGGTAGACGTTGATGAATTATTCACAACCTGGCGATATCGTCATGCACTTATGGTTTCTAGAATGATCGGCCGCAAAATTGGTACAGGCGGCTCTATCGGTACAGAATATCTCAATAAAACAGCCGATAAACACCGCGTTTTCAGAGACATCGGTGAATTAACCACATTTTTGATCCCTCGGTCGGCTTTGCCCCAATTACCACAGGAAGTGGAAAATAACCTGGGGTTCTTTTATCATGTGCAAAGAAATTAATGGAGCAATTAGCTAATTTTATCAATGGCAAATTCATTCAGCCAAAATCTGAAGAATATATAGATGTATTTGAGCCGGCTACAGGGCAAGTGTATTCCAAAGTACCCAATTCCAGTTCAGCTGACATCAACGTCGCATTCCAAGCTGCAAATGCGGCTTTCCCTGGATGGTCTGAATTAACAGTTACCGATCGATCACAATACCTACATAAAATCGCTGCATTATTAGAATCTCAACTGGATGATTTTGCGGATTATGAATCCAGGGATACTGGAAAACCAGTTACGTTAGCGCAGTCCGTTGATATACCGAGGGCAATAGCCAACTTTCGTTTTTTTGCGGAATATGGTCCAACATTCAAATTCGATTCAGAGCTAAATAGTGATCAATCCAAAAACAGGGTGGTTCACGCACCGCTAGGAGTTGTGGGTTGCATTTCGCCTTGGAATCTCCCCTTATATCTATTTACATGGAAAATAGCGCCAGCCCTGATGGCCGGCAACACTGTGTTGGCAAAACCTTCAGAAATCACGCCATATACTGCCTATAAACTTGGGGAAATATGTGTGGATGCTAACCTGCCTGCCGGTGTTTTAAATATTGTTCATGGTCAAGGAATAACCGCCGGTGACGCTTTAATTAATCATAAAGGAGTGCAAGCAATTTCTTTTACTGGTGGTACTGCCACGGGAAAAATAATTGCTCAAAAAACAGCGGCTTCTTTTAAAAAATTATCCTTAGAAATGGGCGGCAAGAATCCCGCCATTATTTTCACTGACTGTAATTATAATAAGATGCTGGAAACTGTTGTTCAGTCTTCATTTTCTAACCAGGGACAACTCTGTCTTTCCAGCTCGCGCATTTTGATTCAAACGGAAATTTTTGAGCAATTCAAACAAGGCTTCATCAGAAAGGTGGCGAAGTTGATTGTGGGAGATCCGCAAGATAATGAATCAAATCTGGGTGCGGTTTCGTCCAAGAATCATTTTGAAAAAGTAATGAACTATATTGAATTGGCGCAAAAAGAAGGTGGAAAGATTCTTTGGGGTGGTAAGGCGGTAAAATTAAATGGACGCTGTAAAAAAGGGTGGTTCATTGAGCCAACCATTATCGAGGGATTGAACAATGCTTCCAAAACCAATCAGGAAGAAATATTCGGACCGGTTGTAACTTTAATTCCTTTTGATGATGAAGAGGAAGCCATTCAAATAGCAAACGAATCTGATTATGGTCTATCTGCAACTATATGGACAGAGGATAAAGAAAGAGCCACCCGAGTATCAAATCAGGTTGAAGCAGGCGTGATTTGGGTGAATTGCTGGCTGGTAAGGGATTTACGTACCCCATTTGGAGGCATGAAGCAATCCGGCATGGGTAGAGAAGGTGGAGCAGAAGCATTGAGGTTTTTCACTGAACAAAAAAATGTATGCACAAGTACCGTATAATATTGTATGAAATTTGAATCTGATAAGGCGCCCAAACCGGTAGGCGCTTACCCTCATGCCCGCAAAGTAGGAAATCTGCTTTTCCTATCTGGAGTAGGACCACGAAAACCAAATACTAAAGAGATTCCGGGTGTGGAGTTGGATAAAGATGGAAATGTTATTTCATACGATATTGAGGACCAATGCCATGCCGTATTTGAAAATATCCGGATCATACTTGAAGAATCGGGCAGCAACTGGGATAATCTCGTGGATATAACTGTATTTCTAACGGATATGCGGAGAGATTTTGATACGTATAACCGTATTTATGCGAATTATTTCAAGGATAATCAACCCTGTCGGACCACCGTAGAAGTCACATCATTGCCAACGCCTATTGCAATTGAGCTCAAATGTATTGCAACCATTGATTAGGAGGAATTCATGCCTGTAACACCCCCACTACAATTTAAAAAATGGATCGATGAGAATCGTCATCTACTCAAACCGCCCGTAGGAAACAAAGTGGTTTACAATGGAACCGATTTTATGATCATGGTTGTTGGCGGACCGAATTCCCGGAAAGATTACCACGTGGATCCGGTTGAGGAGTTTTTTTACCAGATTGAAGGTGAAATGCTACTTAAGATCATTGAAGATCGGAAAAGGGTCAATATTTCTATTAAAGAGGGTGAAATCTTCTTGCTGCCCAAAAATATTCCTCATTCTCCACAACGGTTTGAAAATACAGTCGGACTCGTGGTCGAATATCAAAGAGAAGAAGGTGCCCTGGACGCCTTTCAGTGGTACTGTGACGAATGTGATGCTCTACTTCATGAAGTCACATTGGACCTAGAAGATATCGTTTCCCAACTGCCACCTTTATTTGAAAATTACTGGAATAATGTAGAAGCCAGAACCTGCGATAAATGTGGTGCCGTACAACAACCTCCTAATTAGTAATAAAATTTGAAAATAGATATCCATACCCACATTCTGCCAAAGGAATGGCCGAATTTGAAAGAAAAATACGGGTACGGTGGCTGGATAAACCTGGATCACCATAAGACGGGTTGCGCGCGCATGATGAAGGATGAACATTTCTTCCGGGAAGTGGAATCAAATTGCTGGGATCCAGGTGTTCGTATGAATGAATGTGATGATCATGGCGTGGATGTACAGGTCCTATCCACTGTACCAGTAATGTTCAATTACTGGGCAAAACCAGATGATGCACTTGACGTTTCTAAAATACTGAATAATCATATTGCTGCTATTGTTGCTGAGTTTCCCAAACAATTTGCTGGGCTAGGTACTATTCCACTGCAGGAACCGGAAAAAGCAATAATGGAGTTGCAGCGCTGTATTCATGAACTGGACTTAGCTGGTGTTCAAATCGGGTCAAATGTTAACGGTACAAACTTGAGTGACGAGTCGCTTTTCTCTGTTTTTGAAGCGGCAGCGGATCTTGGCGCTGCTATTTTTATTCATCCTTGGGACATCATGGGGAAAGAAGAGATGGAAAAATACTGGCTGCCCTGGCTGGTAGGGATGCCGGCGGAGACCAGCCGGGCGATTTGTTCTATGATCTTTGGGGGCGTGTTTGAGCGTTTGCCAAACCTGCGGGTCGCTTTTGCCCATGGTGGGGGATCCTTCCCGGCTACCGCAGGACGGATACAACAAGGGTATGATGTCCGTCCCGATCTTTGTGCTATCGATAATCAAGTTGATCCGCGAAACTATCTTGGAAAATTTTGGGTTGACTCATTGGTTCATGATGCGGATGCATTAGATTTTCTCATCAAAAAAATAGGTGCAGATAAGATCGCCCTGGGAACTGATTATCCTTTTCCCCTTGGAGAACTGGAACCAGGAAAATTGATCGAATCCATGGATTATCCCGATGAACAAAAAGACAAATTACTTTTTCAAAATGCTATGGACTGGCTGGGACTAGCTGGTAGCTATTTTTCATGACTTTCGAAAATTCCAGATCATTCGCAAAAACCCTGGATCAGAATGATCCACTGGGATCATACCGAGAAAAATTTCATTATCCGAAAAATAAGGAAAAAGAAGATGTAATTTATTTTTCCGGTAATTCTCTGGGGATTCAGCCTAAATCAGTTCGAAAACATGTTGAAAAGGAATTGTATGTTTGGGAAAGAGAGGGATTGCTTGGTCAGCATAGCCGCTGGCATAATTTCCATGAAAGGCTTATAGAAAACACTTCCAGGCTGGTGGGAGCGCAACCATCGGAAGTGGTGGTCATGAATGCTCTGACGGTAAATATCCACCTGCTGATGGTGTCATTTTATCAACCCAAGAAAGCCAGAAATAAAATCATCATTGAGCAAGGAACATTCCCGTCGGACCAATATGCAATTGAATCCCAAATCAAATTTCATGGATTTGACCCGCAGGATACGTTAATTGAACTTAGACCAAGGGAAGGTGAAACCACACTTAGAACGAAAGATATTCTGGCTGCAGTAAGGAAATTTAATGAAGAGCTGGCTACCGTGATTTTGGGAAGCGTAAACTATTATACAGGACAGGCCTTTGATATGCAGCCCATTACGAAAGCTGGACATGAAGCAGGGGCCTACGTTGGGTTTGATCTGGCCCATGGGGCTGGTAACCTGAAAATGAAGCTCCACGATTGGAATGTGGATTTCGCGGCTTGGTGCTCATATAAATATTTATGTGCTGGCCCCGGAGCGCCGGCAGGTATCTTTATCCATAAAACGCACCATGATTGGGCGGGGCCAAGACTTACCGGTTGGTGGGGTCATAATAAAAATACTCGATTTGAAATGGGGCCCGATTTCGATCCAATTCAAACAGCAGAAGGATGGCAGATCAGCAATGCGCCAGTAATAGGAATGGCACCGTTACTGGCTGCTATGGAAATATTTGATGAAGCAGGAATGGCTGCTATCCGGCTTAAAAGTGAAAAACTGACGGGTTTCCTGGAATATCTCATTGCAGTAAATTTACCGGCCGTAACGATCATAACGCCAGCAAACCCTGTAGAGCGCGGTTGCCAATTATCCCTGGTAGCACCTGGAGGGGAAAATACTTTTGAAAAGATTTCAAAAAAAGGGGTGGTGTGCGATTGGAGAAAGCCGGATGTAATACGTGTTGCACCCCATCCATTATTCAATCGGTATACTGAAGTGTATGACTTTGTTAATCTGCTAGAACAAAGTCTTAGTGAGTAAAGCGAATTTCACTCTGATTGGCGCCGGTTTGACCGGGCCTCTCCTGGCAACCTATCTGGCACAACGAGGCCATTCCGTTGAAATTTATGAGTGCCGTCCGGATATGAGGAAGGAATCAATTTCAGCGGGACGGTCTATCAACCTAGCGCTGTCAGCGCGCGGCAATCATGCGCTCAAAGAAGTTGGTTTGTACGATAAAATCAAACTCAATACCATTCCCATGAAGGGACGCATGATCCATGATTTGGATGGTAGCACCCATTTGCAGCCCTATGGACAAAAAGAAAATGAAGTGATCTTTTCTGTTTCGCGGGCCCAATTGAATATGGAGCTGATGACTTGGGCAGAAGAAACAGGAAATGTCACTATTCGATTTAATCATCAGCTGATATCAGCTGATTTAGAGCAAAATAAATTAATGTTCCAATTATCTGATTCATTGGAAGAAATCGAATTGTCGTTCACCAGGGTTATTGGTTGTGATGGGTCCGCTTCAATCTTGAGAAAATCCATTGTAGAAAAAGCAGATATACAATATGTGAAAAAGCCACTGGGACATGGCTATAAAGAATTGACAATACCGTCCTTGGAATCGGGAGAATTTCAGATCGAACCAAACGCCCTGCATATTTGGCCCAGGGGCAATTACATGCTTATTGCCCTACCAAATAATGATTACTCCTTCACTTGTACTCTATTTTTTCCAATGGCGGGTGCAACCAGTTTTAAGACTGTAAAAACCGAAAAAGACATTTTGGATCTGTTTCAATCGCAATTTCCCGATGCGATTAAACTGATGCCAACCCTTGTAGAAGACTTCCAAAGTAACCCAACAGGTGACCTTGCTTCGGTGTATTGTAAGCCATGGCATTTTGTGGACAAGGCATTGCTAATTGGTGACGCAGCGCACGCAGTGGTACCTTTTTTTGGTCAGGGAATGAATGCATCGTTCCAGGACTGTTCTGCTCTAGCGATACTGATGGATCAAATCGAAGATGAATGGACAGCCATTTTTAACGCTTTTTCATCTACTCAGGTAGAAAATGGGCACGCCATCGCAGATATGGCCATTGAGAATTACCTAGAAATGCGTGATCATGTGAATGACACAGAATACAAAAAAAGAAGAAATGTGGAATTAAAACTGGAGCGTATGTTTCCAGGTCGGTTTATACCAAGATATTCCATGGTATCTTTCCATCAAATTCCTTATTCAGAGGTATATCAACGGGGGAGGAAGCAATTTAAGATTATCGATGATGTGTTAAAGGCAGATCCATCAGGCCAGTCGATTGATAAAGCCATGGTAGAAAAAATGTTACCTGAACCAGATTCTAGCAACTAATCAAAGAAACAAAAAACCCCGCTACTGGGCGGGGGTATAAAAATTATCCTGCGAGTTCCAACTATTTTTCTATTAGCATTCTTACTTTATTCATTTGTTAAATGGTATTTTTAGCTTCAAAGTACGCAGCCGATTGATAGCCGCAGCAATTTCATATTTACGCGGCCTAGAAAAATTTCCAGGATGATGTTCTTCCCTATAAAAAGGATCCAGGGCATCCAGGCTATTTTGATCAAAAAAATGTTCCAGATCTTCAACAACATCCTGTAATGTAGCAGAATCGCTCATCATTGACTGGTTCGCAAGGTAAATCGCATGGCCTACAGCACGGGTTTGACTGATTTCCACCAATTGGTCAACGTAACGAAGATCGATAGAATCTGATCCATACATCAGGAGATCACGAGCCCGTGCTTCAATTTTCACTTCCCTGCGGCCCCTGGAGGCGTTAAAGCTTTTCGCCTGTGGTATTCGGGCTGTAACCTGACCAAATGATTCTGGTGTCTCCACCTGCCGCTGGGTCGGGTGTTCATCTACTATCTCCCTGGCCAGATTACCCACATCATAGGGGCGGTAATCCTGCATTTTAATCACAGTGTTCGCCACATCAAAATAATCACCGGATCCGCCCATAACCAGAACTGTGGACACGCCCAGACTATCGTACAATTCCTGCACCCGGTCCACAAAAGGCGTGATGGGTTCCTGATCCTTATGAACCAGCAGTTGCATACGGGCATCCCTGACCATGAAATTGGTAGCAGAGGTGTCCTCATCCAGCAATAGCAGTTTGGCCCCAACTTCAAGGGCTTCCATAATGTTGGCCGCCTGGCTGGTGCTTCCGCTGGCATCCCCACTGCAAAATGAATCTGTGCTTATCTCCTGAGGTAAATTGGAAATAAAGGGATTAATGTTTACTTTTTCAACTTGACGACCATCTTCCGCCCTGATCTTCACTGCATCTCTAGTCGTGATCACATACTCGCGGCCATCTCCCGGAATATGGGCATAAACGCATCTCTCCAGCGCTTTCAACAGTGTTGATTTGCCATGATAACCACCACCCACGATCAGGGTGATCCCTTTGGGAATGCCCAAGCCCTCAATCATCGTTTCTCCGCTGGGCAAGTGATTGGGTACTTCAATTCGAGTTTCAAGGGATTCGGGTGCCCGGAAACCTACAACCTGCATACCCAACAAAGGCAGGTCGCTGATGCCCGACACCCGAGGCAGAACGGCACCATTGGCTACAAAGGCCACCAGACCAAACTCATCCAGCTGCTGATAGATAGCTTCTTGGTTCTCGACACATTCTACGAAGGTACGGCACTGCTCATGATCTATATTTTTCCACATCAAAGCTTGTTCAACAATCTGTGGAATCTCCTTGCACAGCATTGCAGTGGCCTGTTTCCCAAGGATCCTTCTGCCTGCTGCAGGTAGGCCTACCTGCAAACGAGTTTCTACCCAATCTTCCGTGATAACCGCAGCGGTACGTTCCAGAACCTCCTGCCGGCCCGCATCAATAAATACGAGTCCACTCTTTCCAGAACCTTTTTTTGGTGATACCAAAGCTTGCACAGACTGACGAACGGCACGGGCAATAAAATCTTCCAGGGCTACCTGACGCACAGAATTGGGCCATAAGCCGGCTGGAATCTGGGCACGCTTCTGATCTACCCGAAGGCGGACCTTTGATGGCAGAGCAAAAGGGTCACCCTGAACGTGATCGATATACAGGTTGAAATCAGGGAATTCATAGGAACCCTTGATCTGTTTATAGGCTTTATAGCCCTGGCCATCAATATGGGAAAGTAATTGCCTTAAGTGTTGCTCATTAGACATGGTCTTACGGGGAATGAATGAATATATTGGGGAAAATTTAGACCATGAGCCTAATAGGAAACAATGCAGACAAACAAAAAACCCCGCCAATGGGTGGGGCTTAATGCCTTAATAATTTTCAAGAAGAAACCATCCGAGCCGCAATTATGGAAATATCATCCAGTTTGCCGCCTACATCTGACCAGGGCGTCTTTCGGCCCGGTTCGGTAGCTGCAAAACGTGCTTCTTCCGCAATATTTTTTGCCAGTTTTGACATGTAACTTTTCTCAACAACCAGTTCCACCACCTGTTCTTCGAATAAATTATCCCATAGGCCGTCCGTTGCCATTACAATAATATCTTCAGGTTTTAATTCAAAACTGTCTACTACTCCATCCTCCGGCTGATCAGGACTGCCCTGCCCCAGCTGGAAAGGAAAATTGAAGCCATGGATTGTGATCTGGCGGGATTGAATAACCTGGTCTTCGCGAATGAGGATGAACCCGGAGTCACCAACATTAACGGAATTCAACTGCGCGTCATCCAGCAGGGCAACGCAGGCTGTGGTTGTTCCCTGCTCCTTGTTCACATCGTAGGCCTCATCTAGGGCTTTTACCGGATCTCGTTGCCCGGCCTGAATCGCCACTTCCGTGAGCCGCATCAGCTCCTGGGCATAGATTCCCGGGTCCACGCCTCGAAAATACCAGCTGCCGACTCCATCGGCGACGCCCAGGGCATTCAGTTTATTATTGGCGAACAGCGCGTCCTCACCGCCACGGTCAGCCTTATCCGGGTGGGGTAAAATGCAAACCTCGAATTCAAATCCCAGCATTTGCAATTTCTGTTATTTGGGTCCCTGCTTGCTGCTAGACAGGTCCTGAACGAGGGGCTTGATCATACTTGCTCATTCACCTTTGTACCCTTTGGGATAGTATCCCCAGTGTACTCTAGAATAAAGATTTGCAGCAGTGGATCAATGATAGCAGGCATAACCCCAGGGGTCTTTTTCTTTTAATTCTATAAGATAAAAATTTAATTCCCGTCGTGCACCATCAAGCATTTTCTGATGTTCTTCATTTTCTGGCTCTGGCTGTAGCAAGAATTGGACTATAAATTCTTTTTCAGGGCCCGGCGCGACTAAAGCAATGGGTTCAAGAACACCATCATCTATATCACTATATGTGATCATGATATGATCATCATTTTTATCAACAATACCTTCAATCCAACTCCATTCGGTTTGTTTTTCACTTTCCACCTGATAATCTACCTATCATCTCACAAACAAAAAACCCCGCTGGGCGGGGCTTAATATTGTACTAATTAAGGAATTTATTTCAACAACACCATCTTCTTGGTCTGCAGGTATTCCCCAGCCTGTATCTGATATAGGTAAATACCAGCACTCACTGGTTTACCATAATCATTGTTAGTATTCCAGATAACCGAGTGAAAACCGGCATACTGGGTTTGGCTAATGAGAGTCCTAACCTGTCTACCAAGCATGTCGTAAATGGTAATCGTTGCATCTATTTGTTTGGGCAAGTAATAGTTTATTTTTGTTATTGGGTTAAATGGATTCGGAAAATTCTGGTAAATACCGAAACTGGCCGGAGGAAACATTGACGCATCATCCAGATTCAATTCGCCACCCCCTGTGGTTGTGAACAGAATCCTGCCACTGTCTCCCACCACCCAGCCTGTATCCGGATTCAGGAAATGCAGGGCAAACAGATCTACTGAAGTTCCGCTGGTACTCAAATCCCAATCTATACCGCCATCAACAGTCATGAGAATTGTACCTGCATCACCAGCAATCCAACCTGTCTCCTGATCTGTGAAAAAGATGGCATGGATATCTTCAGCTGGTACTGTTGACGTTTGCAGCCAATTAGCACCGCCGAAATAGCTCACGAGCAGTACACCATCAGCACCTATAGCCAGTCCTGTTTCCGGATCGTGAAAATAAATATCATGGAGGTCGGTTTGTATTGTACTATTCTGCGGATCCCATGTTTCACCACCATCTACAGTGTGCAGGATAGTCCCCTGAGCTCCAGCAGCCCAACCGCTCAGGCTATCACTAAAATAAACGGCAAAGAGGTCACTCGTAACGGAAGGTATGCATTCATTCCAGGTAGTACCATTATCACTGGTTTGGAGTAAAGTACCGCTTTGCCCTGTGATCCAGCCGTGGCCGGGATCATTAAAAGTCAGGGAGTATAGATCAACCGTCACAGGCACAGCATGCAGAGACCATGATCCAGCGTCATTATTTTCCAGAATGACACCGCTGTCGCCTACTGCCCAGCCATGAGCATGCTGCGAAAATACCATATCATTCACTGAGGATGTGGGTTTATCTGTGTCTAGGCTCCAGCCCAAGCCGCCATTGATTGTCTTGAGCATTAAACCCTTGGTGACAGGGCCCTCTTCGTCATAACCGATTACTTCTTTTCCCGATATCCATCCAGTATCAGCACTGGTAAAGTGGACGGCTGTGAATGCCTGGGGATGATGTTCCTGCCCTTTCCAGTTTTGGCCACCGTTCACAGTATTGAATATACTCCCTCTTGTTCCAACGGCCCAGCCAGTACTGTCATCAATGAAATCCACCGCATTCAACCATGGACCAGCTGACAGGTTCTGATTCTGCCAATGATCACCACCGTCCGAAGTATTCAGGATAAAACCATCCATGCCTACCACCCAGCCTGTTTCAGTATCTACAAAATCTACCGCCAGCAGCCGCATGGTAGAACCGGATTCCTGTGGGGTCCATTCTTCTCCGGAATTGGTAGTTTTCAGCACTGTGCCCCAGCGGCCCGCGACCCAGCCGGTATTGTCATTCGCAAAGGAAACACCATAGAGTCGTGACGTCGTTCCACTGCTCTGGGGCATCCAGTTATCACCACCGTCATCAGTATACAGGATCGTACCGTCCCAGCCAACAATCCAGCCGTGAGTTGTATCGGTGAAAAAGATGTCATACAATATATTGGTAGTGCTGCTGCCCTGGCTAATCCAACTATTACCACCATTCTCTGTATGGATGATCAACCCCAGCACGCCTGCTGCCCAACCAACCTGATCATTTGCAAAGAAAACGGAATAAAGTGTATGATTAACGCTCGTGAAGCACTCCGCCCAGCTTGAACCGCCATCTGTACTTTTGTACACACGGCCATAAGAACCGGCAACCCATCCATTGTTGGTATCAACAAAGTGAAGGGCATAGAGGTCAATACCATTATCGAGCACCTGCCCGGACCAGGTAGCACCACCATCCGTAGTAACGTTGATAGAGCCGCCGTGACCAGCTAAAATCATTTTTTGTTCATTGAATAAATGTACACTATTGAGTGACTGGCCCTGGGGGAAAGGAACAGTGGCGGACCAGTCACTTTGTCCACGAATGTTGCTGATAAAACCAATAACAATTATGATGGCCAGACCATATTTGCTAACTAAGCTCATATGCTTTTCCCCCTATCCCGCCGGGCGAGGGTTGTGCTTACTTAAATCATATTCCTTTTGGTGAAGGTAGACGGGCATAGTGTCTGTCATGTTATTTTTCTTTCCTGCTGCTTAATTTAAATCCTCCATAGGCAAGATATGTTGTCACGAAAAAAGCAACTATGCTTATTGACATTGGTACTTCCCAATGTCCTATAAGTATAAGAATATTTCCACCAAACAAAATTCTAGCTAGATGAAGTAAGGATACGCCTGAAAACACAATTGCAGCTATAAAAGAGAAAGATTTCAAGTTCATATTATTACCCTATTTCATTAGCAGGGTTGAATATAGCAACCAGGTCAGAGTCGAACCAGACCCACACGTATTAATTATATGTAGCGACTAAAAAATCCAGCAGCTTTTCTAATATTTCCTTTTCCAGGCTCCCCTCTTCTCATACCAGGTATATCTTGATTCCCCATCTTCCTTATGGACAGTAATCTCTGTAATCAACAAATCCACTGGTGTTTTGCCTGTCATAAATAAATCCAAATCATATACTTTTCCTTTACCAGTAATGAAATCTGCACAAGCAAAATACGTATCATTCCCAATTCCTGATAATCGGTCTTTATGTATTTTTTGTAATTTCAGTTTTAATACAGAATCAGTTTGATCATCAATAACCAGAAAATATCCACCCTTCAGTTTTGCATCTGTATTAACATAATTCCCCAGAGCACCTGCAACATTTTCTGCAGAAATTTTATTTTTGGTACTTTGTGAAGGATGTTCTGATGGGTGTTCCGAAGGATGTTCTTGGGACAAAATCAATCCTAAAGTAATACCGTAGATTATCACCATTTTATATTTCATTTTCATTTACTCCTTATATTTCAGTTTGTTCAATACATTGTCAAAAGTTAATACCAATAAATTAATTGAGAAGAGTTAAATATTATAGAAGGAATGTTTCTTGCAGATATGAAGTCATGTAAACAAAAAACCCTACTAGATGACGTTCACTAATCATTTTTGTTTCCCCCTTTTTTCTTTGAAGTCTGTTTAAATTTTTTCAAACCTAGTTTAAGTTAATTTACAGGTCTGAAAGAAAAATATGCAGTGTAATCATTTGATCTGACTCCGTCAATTTCCAAGATTGGGTAGATGAAAAAATTCACAGATTCCCCTTGGGCAGTCGGTACAAGTTCAATATCCCGGCCTATGGTAAATAATACACGGTTTGGATCTAGGTGTCCAAAAAGATAATCTTCAAATTCGGGGTGTTTATCGGCCTCAGAAATATCCACTGGAATCCAGCCTTTATCCGGAGCATAGAATTCAGCCCAGCAATGATAGCCCTGAATTGAACCCTTTTTCTCATCATTAACTGTAAAGCCGATAAGAAACCGTGTGGGAATATTCACCGTCCTTGCTACAGCGTTAAAGAGGGAATGATAGTCGCTGCAGTTTCCTGTTCCAAAATCGCAGGCATAAATGGCATCACCCTGTCCCCATCCTTCGCCAGATTTATCATAATCCATGTGTGTACGAACAAAATCATATAATAACCGACCATTTTCCATGGTGGGCTTGGTAGGGATAATTATAGACTTGGCGATATCATCGAACCGACTGTCTCGGGGGACTTTTGATACAGGGGCAAGATTCAGGTTTATTTCATCCCGATCGAGGGCAACAGGTCTTATGCCCTGTTCTATTCTCGTTACATCAAAAGAAATGTTTAAGTCCAAACCCGATGGTTGAGGAGAAACTGTAGCAAGATGAGCTATGGTGTTCCCGTATTTAGGTTCTACGTGTATAGTTATTTCGGCAGTGCCGTCAATCCTAAGATTTGTAATGGTTTGATAAGGGTCACGTCGGGGCAGGGGTACCCAAAGTTTGATAACAGATCCAACCTTGTCTATAGGTGGGATTGTTACCTTGTATTGAAAATGAAAGACCCGTTGTTGTGTGGGCGTCCCCAAGTTACAACCTGAAAAAATTGCCACGCTGACGGCGAGGGAAAGGCCACTATTGATGGTTCTGCTAATCATCATTGATTTGAATCGTTTTGCTGATATCGGAATAGTTTTGTAATGCCATGTTCATCAATACCCAGAGTGAATGCGATAATAAGAGCCCCTACTCTACAAATAAGAAGACCAATTCCTTTTTCCCAATTCCCCGCATATGCACGACCTATTGATGTAACAAGGAAAGCAAATATTCCTGCTATTACAGGATCTTATTTTCAAGACTGATAAGTAAGCAATAAGGCTGTGATTAGATGTTTCATAGCATGTTCCTTAAAAACCAATATTACACTCCACCTGTCCTAAATGTCTATAA
>ENA-ORDI01000386-ORDI01000386.1-marine-metagenome-genome-assembly--contig:-NODE-386-length-31196-cov-2.527395_pt1 | contig 31196 bp, 25 predicted proteins | sample MGYA00248628_ERZ508525 | MGnify/ENA primary metagenome ERZ508525 (study PRJEB26195, sample SAMN05422138) | marine metagenome | isolation source: East of Porto Seguro, South Atlantic Ocean | place... | reverse complement strand
CGCCACGGGTACGGCGGCCAATTGCCTTGCGCTGGCGCCGATGTGCCCGCCGCATGGCGGCGTGGTCTGCCACCGCGAGGCGCATATCGAGATGGACGAGGGCGGGGCGCCCGGCTTCTACCTCCATGGTGCCAAGCTGCTTCTCGCCGGTCGAAGCGATGGCGGCGACGGCGCGAAGCTGACCCCGCAGACGATTCGCGACGTGATCGATCCGATCCGCGACGATGTCCATCAGGTCCAGCCGCACGCGATCTCGATCACACAGGCGAGCGAATATGGCCGCGTCTATCGCCCGGAAGAGATCGCCGCGATTTCGCAGCTCGCGCGCGAACGCGGCCTTGCGCTGCACATGGACGGCGCGCGATTCGCCAATGCCACCGCCTTTCTGGGCGGATCGGCGGCAGAGGCTGCGGGCGATATCGATGCGCTCAGCTTCGGCTGCGTCAAGAATGGCGGGATGAGCGCGGAAGCGATCGTGTTCTTCGACCCCGCGCTGGCGGACGTGGCACGTTATCGCCGCAAGCGCGCGGGACACCTGCAATCCAAAGGCCGCTTCCTCGCCGCGCAACTGCTCGCAATGGTCGAGAACGACCTGTGGCTCGACAATGCGCGCGCCGCCAATGCCGCGGCGCAGGCGATCGCCGAACGCGGCGGCGAGCGGCTGATGCATCCGGTCGAGGCGAACGAGGTCTTCATCCGCCTCTCTCCCGACGAGCGCGAGATGCTGCGCGGGATCGGCTACCAGTTCTACGACTGGGGTGCGGATGCGGCGCGTTTCGTCGCCTCGTGGGACAGCGATCCGGGCGAGGCGCGCGCGCTCGGCCAGGCGATTGCCGACCTATGAGCGATAGCGGCGGCGGGATGCTGCGGCCCCGCGTGATCCTGCCCTTCCTGATCACGGGCACGATCTGGGGATCGACCTGGCTGGTCATCACCGGCCAGATTGCCGACGTGCCTGCCGCGTGGTCGGTGTTCTACCGCTTCGCGCTCGCGACCCCGGCGCTGTTTCTGGTGGCCGCGCTGATGAAGCGGCGGCTGCGCCTGACCCGGCGCGAGCATCTGCTGGCGCTGGTGGTCGGCATCTTCCAGTTCAGCGGCAACTTCCTGTTCGTCTACCATGCCGAACTGTACGTCACCTCGGGCATCGTCGCGATGATGTTCGGCCTGCTGATGGTGCCCAACGCGCTCTTCGCGTGGCTTTTCCTGGGCGAGCAGGTGAAGCCCGGGTTCATTTTCGGCAGCGCGATCGCGATTGTCGGCGTCTCCTTCCTGCTGATCCACGAATGGCGCGCCAACCCTGATGCAGGCGTGATCGGGGGCAATGTGGTGCTGGGCATCGGCCTCGCGCTGCTGGGTATCCTTGCCGCCTCGGTCGCCAATGTGGTGCAGGCAAACCCGACCGGGCGCGCGGTGCCGATGGTCAGCCTGCTCGCCTGGGCGATGCTGTACGGCACGGTGTTCGATCTCGCTTTCGCCTGGGTGACGACGGGGCCGCCACCACTGCCGGGCGCGCCGGGATACTGGCTGGGAATCGTCTATCTCGCGCTGATCGGATCGGTGGTCACCTTCCCGCTGCACTACAACCTGGTGCGCGAGATCGGCGCGGGGCGGACCGCGTATAATTCGATCCTGACGATCTCGGTCGCGATGCTGCTGTCGACATTGTTCGAAGACTATCGCTGGACCTGGCTGACCGGCGGCGGGATGGTGCTGGCGGTGATCGGCATGGTGATCGCGCTCACCGCGCGGCGCCAGAAAGCCGTGCAGGTGCAGCAGTCCGGCTCTCTGCGGCACTGATTCTCTTGGCGGACTAGGGGAGCAGCGCCCTCAGCCCTTCGCGGTAGGTCGGGTATTGCGGCTGCCAGCCGAGCGCGCGTTTCGCCTTGAGGTTCGCGACCCGCCGGTTCTCGGCATAGAAGCCGCGCGCCATGGGGGAGAGATCGGCCTCTTCCAGCGTGACCAGCGGTGGCGGCTCCACGCCCAGCAGCGCGCAGGCTTCCTCCACCACCGCGTTCTGGCTCGCGGGCAGATCGTCGCCCAGATTATACGCCCCCGGCGGCGCATCGCTCGCCAGCGCGGCGGCCACGCCGCTGGCGATGTCGTCCACATGCACCCGGCTGAAGACCTGCCTCGGCAGGTCGATCCGCTTGGCCTTGCCCTCGGCAATCCGGTCGAAAATGCTGCGCCCCGGGCCGTAAATGCCGGGCAGGCGGAAGACCCGCGCGCCGCGCTCCATCCAACTCGCATCGCAGGCCATGCGGGCATTGCGCCGTCCGTCGCCGGTGGGTGAGCTTTCATCGACCCACGCGCCCTGCCGGTCGCCATAGACCCCGGTGGAGGAGATATAGCCGATCCAGGCGTGGCCCAGCGCAGCGCCATAGCGTTCCAGCACGGGGTCGCTTTCGCTCTCGCGGTCGGGCGGGACCGAGGACAGCACCGCATCGGCGCGCGACAATTCCGCGCGCACGGCGTCTGTATCGTCGAAGGAAAGCTTGCCCTCGCTGCCGGTCGCAACCACTTCCCACCCGAGCGATTGCGCGCGTTGCGCGATCCGCTTGGCGCTGTAGCCAAGCCCGAAGATGAATAATTTTGGCATTGGCGGTCCTGCTGCCACAAATGCCGCGAAAAGAAAAAGCGCGAAGAAACGAGGACCGATGGACCAGCCCAGCAATCCCGCCGCCGCCGACAATGCCCCCGCCGGGGCGCCCGTGCTGCCCGACGCCGCGCCCGAGCCCGACGCGCCCGCCATCATCCGGCGTAAGGACTACACGCCGTTTCCGTGGCGCGTGCCGGAGGTGCGGCTGGCCTTCGATCTGGGTATCGAGAGCACGCGGGTCGAAGCGACGCTGAGTGTCGAGCCCAACCCGCAGGCAGGCGCCGCCTCTGCCATCCGCCTCGATGGCGATGGGCTGGTGCTCGAAAGCGTGGCCGTGGATGGCGAGCCGCGCGACGACTGGCAACGCGATGGCGAGGCGCTGGTCGTGCCATTGTCCTCCGGCCCGCACACGCTCACTATCGTCACCCGGATCGCACCTGCCGAGAACACCCAGCTGATGGGGCTCTATGCCAGCGGCGGGATGCTGTGCACCCAGTGCGAGGCGGAAGGGTTCCGGCGGATCACCTTCTTCCCCGACCGGCCCGATGTCCTGTCGGTCTACACCGTGCGGATGGAGGCGGACGCGCAGGCCTTTCCCGTGCTGCTGTCCAACGGCAATCCGGTGGAAGAGGGCCAGCTCGAAGGTGGCCGCCACTTTGCCGAGTGGCACGATCCCTGGCCCAAGCCGTCCTACCTCTTCGCGCTGGTCGCGGGCGATCTGGTCGCGCGCCGCGACAGCTTCACCACCATGAGCGGGCGCGAGGTCGAGCTGGGCGTGTGGGTCCGCGAAGCCGATCTCTCGCGCACCGAACACGCGATGGAATCGATCAAGCGGTCGATGAAATGGGACGAGGAGACCTACGGGCGCGAATATGACCTTGACCGGTTCAACATCGTCGCGGTGGGCGATTTCAACATGGGGGCGATGGAGAACAAGGGCCTCAACATCTTCAACACGAAATACGTGCTGGCGGACGAGGAAACCGCGACCGACACCGATTTCGACGCGGTCGAAGGCGTGATCGGGCACGAATATTTCCACAACTGGTCGGGCAACCGGATCACCTGCCGCGACTGGTTCCAGCTGAGCCTGAAGGAAGGCTTCACCGTGCTGCGCGACCAGACCTTCAGCGAGGATCTGCACGGGGCGGCGGTCAAGCGGATCGGCGATGTCCGGATGCTGCGCAGCGTCCAGTTCCCCGAAGACAGCGGCCCCTTCGCGCACCCGATCCGGCCGGATAGCTACAAGGAAATCAGCAACTTCTACACCGCGACCATCTACAACAAGGGCGCCGAGGTGATCCGCATGATACGGAGCATGGCGGGGCTGGAGGCGTTCCGAAAGGGGAGCGACCTCTATTTCGAGCGCCATGATGGCGAGGCCGCTACCTGCGAGGATTTCGTCAAGGCGATGGAGGATGGCGCGGGGCTCGACCTCACGCAGTTCCGTCGCTGGTACGAACAGGCGGGCACGCCGCAGGTCACGGTCGAGCAGCGGCATGAAGGCGATCGCCTCACGCTCACGCTGACGCAGGTCGTCCCGGCCACACCGGGCCAGCCCGACAAGTTGCCGGTGCCGATCCCGCTCAAGATCGCACAGTTCGACCGCGAGGCGGGCACGCATTCGGGTGAGCAGCTGATCGTGCTGACGCAGGACAGCCAGGAATTCACCTTCGATGGCCATGCGAAGCCGCCGGTCGTGTCGATCAACCGCAACTTCACCGCCCCAGTCGCGATCGAGCGGAACATCGCGCGCGAGGATCTGGTGTTTCTCGCCGCGCACGACGACGACGCCTTCGCGCGGCACGAAGCGATGCAGGAGCTGCTGCTCGGCTATCTGCTGGGCGATGGCGACGCGGCTGCGCGCGAGGCGGTCGGCACCGCGGCGGGCGCGATCCTGGCGGACGATGCGCTCGACCACGAAATGCGTGCAGAGCTGCTCGGCCTGCCGACCTTCGCCTATCTCGCCGAACGCTCCGAAGTCTTCGATCCGGGCGCGATGGTGGACAAGCGCGAAGGGCTCAAGACCTGGCTGGGCAAGACCTTCGCGAACAAATTTGCCGAACTGCACGACGCGCTCGCCGAACCGTCGCGCGTGGCGGGCATGGCGGGCAAGCAGGCGCGGCGGATGCGCAGCGTCGCGCTCGCCTATCTTGCGGCGGCGGACCCGGCGGACGGTGCGAAGCGCGGGCTCACGCAATATCGCGATGCGCCGGGCATGACCGATCGGCAGGGCGCGCTCGCAGTGCTCGCGGGGCTGGACGGGCCCGAGCGGGACGAGGCGCTGGCAGATTTCTATTCGCGATTCGCGGACAACGCGTTGGTGATCGACAAGTGGTTCACCTTGCAGGCGACTGCTTTGCGCGCGGATGTGCTTGGCGAGATCGAACAGCTGGCGCAGCATCACGCCTTCACCATGAGCAATCCCAACCGGGTCCGCGCGCTCTATGCCGCCGCGGCGGGCAATCCGCTGGCGTTCCACGCGGCGGACGGCACCGGCTATCGCATGATCGCCGACCTGATTCTGGAGCTGAACCTCAGGAACCCGCAGCTTGCCGCACGCTTCGTGCCGTCGCTGGGCCGCTTCCGCCGGATCGAGCCCAAGCGCGCCGCAATGATGCGCGCCGAGCTGGAGCGGATCGCGAGTGCGGGCAAGCTGTCGCGCGATGTCGCCGAACAGGTCGAGGCGAGCCTTGGCTGACGGCGGCCCCGTACCGATCCGCGCGGCCGCGCTGGAGGGCGTGCCGCACGGCTTTTTCGGCCGGCAGGGCGGCGTCTCGACCGGGGACGTCGCCGGGCTGCAGGTCGGCTTCGGCGCCGGGGACGACCCGGACTCCGTCACGGAGAACCGCCGCCGGGTGATCGCCGCCTTGCTCCCCGGTGCGGGGCTGGCGATGCCGTTTCAGGTCCACTCGCCCGACGTCGCGGTCGTGTCCGCTCCGGTCGAGGGAGACGACCGGCCCCGCGTCGATGCGCTGGTCAGCGCTACGCCGGGCCTGCTGGTCGGCGTCGTCACCGCCGATTGCGCGCCGGTGCTTTTGGCGGATCGGCAGGCGGGCGTGGTCGCTGCAGCCCATGCCGGCTGGCGCGGCGCGAAAGAGGGCGTGCTGGCCAATACGGTCGCGGAAATGGAGCGGCTGGGTGCGGACAGGAGCCGGATCGGCGCCGCCATCGGACCGACCATCGCGCAGCCCAGCTACGAGGTGGATGCCGGTTTTCGCGATGCCTTTCTGACCGACGATCCCGCCACTGATCGCTTCTTCGCATCCGGCAAACCGGGCCACTTCCAGTTCGATCTGCCCGGCTTTGTCGCCGCGCAGCTGGCCGCCGCAGGTGTCGGCAAGGTCGAGAATCTGGGCCTCGACACCTATGCCGACCCGGCCCGCTTCTACTCGTTCCGCCGCGCGACCCACCGGGGCGAGGCGACCTATGGCAGGCAGGGTGCGTTCATCGGCCTCGGCTAGCTTTGCGCGGCGCGCAACTGGTCGCACGCAAAAGGCCATTGGCAGTTCGGGCCTTACGCGCTAACAGCCCCCGCAGATGGGAAGGGGTCAGCTCCCCCAGCAGGCGTTTTCGCGCCACCGGGGCCGAGCGGATCGCCCGAATTTCCCTGAGAAAAAGCAACTCGCGCAAGGTGGGCGTTTCGTTCATCATGCGCGCGACAAGGCAGGAACGATGGCAGACGCAACCGGTGCCGCAGCTGCGGAACCCAATAATATCGGCGAAACCAGCGAAACCGGTGAGGGTGGCGTTCGTCGCCGCGACTTCATCAACATCGCTGCGGTCAGTGCAGCCGGAGTCGGCGGTGCGGCGGTGCTCTATCCGCTGATCAGCCAGATGGCTCCTTCGGCGGACGTGCTCGCCGAGAGCACGACCGAGGTCGACGTTTCTGCGATCGAACCGGGCCAGGCGATCAAGGCGGTCTTCCGCAAGCAGCCGCTGTTCGTGCGTCGACTGACGCCGAAGGAAATCGCCGAAGCCGATGCTGTGCCGCTTTCCGCGCTGCGCGATCCGGAAACGCTGGCCGACCGGACCAAGGAAGGTCACACGGACATGCTGGTGACCATGGGCGTCTGCACCCACCTGGGCTGTGTGCCGCTGGGCGCCGCCGAGGGCGAGAACAAGGGCGAATTCGGCGGCTATTTCTGCCCCTGCCACGGTTCTAGCTACGATACCGCCGCACGCATCCGCAAAGGCCCCGCGCCCACGAACCTGGTGGTTCCGGATTACGTGTTCAGCTCCGACACCACGATCACCGTCGGCTAAGGCAAGAGAAAGACGAGAGCGATGAGTTTTCCCTGGGCCAAGGAATACACCCCGGCAAACGGGTTCACCAAGTGGGTTGACGAGAAGCTGCCGCTGCCGCGCTTCGTCTACAATGCGGTGGGCGCGGGCTATCCGGTGCCGCGCAATCTGAACTACATGTGGAATTTCGGCGTCCTCGCCGGGTTCTGTCTGGTGCTGCAGATCGTCACCGGCGTGGTGTTGGCGATGCACTATGCCGCCAACGCACAGGTCGCTTTCGGCACTGTCGAACACATCATGCGCGACGTGAACTGGGGCTGGATGCTGCGTTACATGCACGCCAACGGTGCCAGCTTCTTCTTCCTCGTGCTGTACCTCCACATTTTCCGCGGCTTCTTCTACTCCTCGTACAAGGCTCCGCGCGAAATGATCTGGCTGCTCGGCGTGGTCATCTTCCTGCTCGCCATGGCGACCGCCTTCATGGGCTACGTGCTGCCGTGGGGCCAGATGAGCTTCTGGGGTGCCAAGGTCATCACCGGCCTGTTCAGCGCCATTCCCTTCGTCGGCGAGCCGATCCAGATCTGGCTGCTGGGCGGTTTCGCGCCCGACAATGCCGCGCTCAACCGCTTCTTCTCGCTGCACTTCCTGCTGCCCTTCGTGATCGCGGGCGTCGTGATCCTGCACGTGTGGGCGCTGCACATCCCCGGTTCGTCCAACCCGACCGGCGTCGAAGTGAAGAGCAAAAGCGACACCGTACCGTTCCACCCGTATTACACGGCGAAGGATGGCTTCGGCCTCGGCGTGTTCCTGATCATCTACTGCGTGGTCGTGTTCTTCCTGCCGAACATGCTCGGCCACCCGGACAACTATATCGAGGCGAACCCGCTCTCGACGCCCGCCCACATCGTGCCCGAATGGTATTTCTACCCGTTCTACGCGATCCTGCGTGCGTTCACCTTCGATTTCATCCTCGAAGCGAAGCTGTGGGGCGTGCTTGCCATGTTCAGCTCGATCCTGCTGTGGTTCCTGCTGCCCTGGCTCGACCGTTCGCCGGTCCGCAGCGGCCACTACCGCCCGCTGTTCCGCACCTTCTTCATCATCCTGCTGGTTGATATGGCGGTGCTGTTTTACTGCGGCGGTGCGCCGGCTGAAGAGCCCTATGTGATGATCAGCCAGATCGCGACGGCGTACTACTTCCTGCACTTCCTCGTGATCCTGCCGATCGTTTCCTCGATCGAGAAACCCAAGCCCCTGCCCTACTCGATTACCGAGGCGGTGCTGGGGTCCGACAAGAAGGCCGTGCTGGGCGAAAACACCCAGCCCGCGACCTGACGGTCGGCCACCGATTGCCTAGTGACGACGGATAAACGTTAAGGACACCCGATGATCCGCATTCTTTCCGCCCTTGCCGGACTCGTCTTTGCAGGCGTCGTCCTGCTCGCCTTCGTCATGGGTGCGACCACCTGGCTGACCGAAGAGCCCATGCACTCGGCCGACCACGAGTTCCATCTCGACGCGCATGGCCCCAAAGGCGGCTATTCGTTCGACGGTCCCGTGGGTAAGTGGGACGTCGCGCAGCTGCAGCGTGGCCTCAAGGTCTACAGCGAAGTCTGCGCGGCCTGCCACAGCCTGAAGTTCGTCGCTTTCCGCGATCTGGAAGAGATCGGCTACAGCGAAGCGCAGGTGAAGGCCTTCGCCGCGACCAAGCAGGTGCCCGGGATTGATCCGAACACCGGCGAAAGCACCATGCGTCCGGGCGAACCGACCGATTACTTCCCCTCGCCGTTCCCCAATGCGGTGGCTGCCGCCGCGGCGAACAACAACGCGATCCCGCCCGATCTTTCGCTGATGACCAAGGCGCGCCACCACGGCAGCAACTACGTCTATTCACTGCTGACCGGCTACACGGATCCGGCCACCTTCGAGAAGGACGGCAAGCGCCTGATGGAGGAGTTCCCCGACTTCCAGACGCCGCCGGGGCTCTACTTCAACCCGTATTTCGCCAACCTCAACCTGGCGATGGCTCCGCCGCTCGGCGTGGACGGTCAGGTGACCTACGACGACGGCACCGAAGCGACGGTGTCGCAGATGTCGGCCGACGTCGCCGCGTTCCTGACCTGGACGGCCGAGCCCAAGCTGGTCGAGCGCAAGCAGACCGGTTTCGCAGTCCTCGTCTTCCTGCTGTTCGCGACGGTTCTGGCCTATTTCGCGAAGCGGCAGGTCTGGTCGAGCGTGAAGCCGAAAAAGGCCTGAGCCGATCCCGGCTGATGCTTCCGTGAGTAATGCTCCCGCAGCGCTCGATCTCGAGCAGCTGCGGGCCAGCATCCGCACGGTTCCCGACTTTCCCAAGCCGGGCATCCAGTTCCGCGACATTACTACTCTATTGAGCGAGCCTGCCGCGCTGCGCACCAGCGTGTCGCTGCTGGCGGATATGGCGCGCGATCAGGGAGCGACCGTAGTCGCCGGGATGGAAGCACGCGGCTTCATCTTCGGCGCGGCGGTTGCGATCCACGCGGGGCTTGGCTTCGTGCCGATCCGCAAGCCGGGCAAGCTGCCGGTGGAAACGATCGGCGTCGACTACGCACTGGAATATGGCACCGACCGCCTTGAACTCGACCCGAGCGCGCTGGCACCCGGAGCAAGGGTTGCGCTGGTCGACGATCTCATCGCCACCGGGGGCACCGCGCTGGCGGCAGCCGAACTGGTAACACTCACCGGAGCGCATGTGGCTGCCGCGCTCTTCGTGGTCGATCTGCCCGATCTGGGCGGTTCGGCCCGGCTGCGCGATGCGGACATCCCCGTCCACTCGCTGGTTTCGTTCGACGGCGACTAGCGTCAACCACGCGTCTCTTCAGGGACTTGTGGAACGGATTGCCTTCGGGCACCGTTGCTAGCGGATCGAAGGGGGTCTGATCTCGCCATGCAAACGGCAGCAGTTGTAATCGCAGCGGTCGGCGCGCTCGGCATTGGCGCGCAATGGATCGCGTGGCGGACCAATTGGCCTGCCATCGTCCTGATGCTGGCCGCCGGGTTTCTGGCGGGCCCCATCCTCGGCCTGTTCGATCCCGAAGAAACCTTCGGCTCCCTATTGGAGCCAATGATAGGAATCGGGGTCGCGCTAATCCTGTTCGAAGGCGGCCTCAGCCTCAGCTTCCGGGAATTGCAGCATTCGGGCAGCGCGGTCTGGCGGCTCGCAACGATCGGCGTGGCGGTCGGCTGGGCGCTAGGCGCGGTCACCGGCTATTACGTCGCCGGGCTGGTGTGGCCGGTGGCGATCCTGTTCGGCGGGATCCTGGTGGTCACCGGCCCGACGGTTGTGCTGCCGCTGCTGCGCCAGTCCAACGTGCAAACCCGGCCCGCCTCGATCCTGAAGTGGGAGGCGATCGTCAACGACCCCACCGGCGCGCTGTGTGCTGTCATCGCCTACGAATATTTCCGCAAGGTCGCCGAATCGCCGGGCGCTTCGCTGTTCGAGGTCGTGCCACCCTTGATCGTGGCCGCGGTCATCTCGGGCCTGATCGGCTATGCCGCGGCATGGATCATCTCGTACCTCTTCCCGCGTGGCGCGGTGCCCGAATACCTCAAGGTGCCGGTGCTGTTCTCACTCGTGATCGCGGTGTTCGTCGTGTGCAACATGATCGAGCACGAGGCCGGGCTGGTCGCGGTCACCGTGATGGGCGTCGCGCTCGCCAACATGGACGTCTCATCCCTGCGCAGCATCCACCCGTTCAAGGAGAACATCGCGGTTCTGCTGGTCTCGGGCATCTTCATCCTGCTGTCCGCCTCGCTCAGCTACGACGACCTGCAATATCTCAACTGGCGCTTCGGTGCGTTCCTGCTCGCGCTGCTGTTCTTCGTCCGTCCGGCGACCGTGCTGATCAGTCTGCTCGGCAGCCCGCTTCCGTGGAACGAGCGCCTGTTCCTCGCCTGGATCGCCCCGCGCGGGATCGTGCTGGTCGCCATCTCCGGCCTGTTCGCCCTGCGTCTGAGCGAACTCGGCTATGGCGATGGTAATGTCCTGATCGGGCTGAGCTTTGCCGTGGTGGTCGCGACCATCGTGGCGCACGGTTTTACGGTCGATCTGGTTGCCAAGCTGCTCAAGGTGAAGGGCACCGATCGCCCCGGACTGATCATTGCCGGCAGCACACCGTGGACGATCGCGCTGGCCAAGCAGATGCACGCGCTCAAGACCCCGGTGATGATCGTCGATTCGAGCTGGCAGCGGCTCGCCGCCGCGCGGCGCGAGGGCCTGCCCTATTATCACGGCGAATTCCTCAACGAGGCGACCGAGCATAATCTCGACCTCAACCCCTATCAGGTGCTCGTCGCGGCGACCGATAACGAGGCCTACAACGCGCTCGTCTGCAACGAGTTCGCCCACGAGATTGGGCGCGACAGCGTGTACCAGCTTGGCGAAGCAGTCGAGGATGACCGGCGCGCACTGCCGGGCAGCCTGCGCGGCCGCGCTCTGTTCGAATCGGGTTTCGGAGTGGCCGAGGTCGATCAGCGGCAGAAGGAAGGCTGGGTCTTCCGCCGGACCAAGCTGACCGAAGAATTCACGATCGACGACGCGCGCGAGAAGCTGGGCGATAAGGCCAACATGCTGCTGCTGCTGCGCGAAAACGGCACCATGCGCTTCTTTACTCACGCGGCCCGGCCCGAACCGCGCCCGGGGGACATCGTCATCACCTATACGCCCCAGCACCTCAAACGCGCGGAGGCCGAATCGGCCAAGCGCGAAGCGGGGCAGAAGGACGCGGGCAAAAAGCCGTCGGACAAGCGCGAGCCCGGGCAGGCGGGCGGGAAGCCCAAACCGGCATGAGTGAGCTGATACGAACTGGTAACCGAAGGAGGGTGGCCATGCGTGGCCCGATGATTGTGCTGGCGCTGGGCGCGCTGCTGGTGGCTTGCAACAGCGAGGAGCCGAGCCCCGCGCCGACCCCAACGCCGAGCGCGACCGCGAGCGACAGCCCGCCGGAAAACAATTCGATAATCCGCCCCGACATCGAAGTGGAGCGGCCGCCGATCGCGCTCGAACCGCTGCGGACCACGATTCCCTTCGGGGCCGGCGGCACCGAGCTGGACGAGACCGCGATGGCTGAACTCAACGGCCTGCTCGACACCGATCAGTGGAAGCAGGTCGAGCGGGTGATCCTGCGCGGGCACAGCGACGCGGGCGGCCCCGACCGGGTCAACATGCGCGTGTCGGAAGAGCGTGCGCAGGCGGTCGCCGACTGGCTGATGGAGCAGGGGCTGACCGAGGACCAGATCCGCATCATCGCCTTCGGCGCGCAGAATCCTGTCCAGCCGAACCTGCTGCCCAATGGCGAACCCAACGAGCGGGGCCGTGCGGCCAATCGCCGGGTCGAGATCACCATTCTGGTGCCCAAGGGTGCGACCATTCCCGATCCCGGGCCGACGGTGACACCGACGCCCATTGGCCCGCCATCCTCGCCTGCACCGGGCAGCTCGCCCACGCCAGGCGCGTCCGGCACGGGCGGGGCGCGCTAGCCGGGCGTATCAGGCCGTGGCCTGCGCGCTCGCGATCGCGCCCAGCAAAGGCTCGGCCAGCTCGCGGCGACAGATCAGCAGGTCGGGCGACAGCGCCTCCGCGCGGTTGTAGCGCAGCGCAGATCCGTCGATCCGCGAACAGTGCAGGCCATGCGCCTGTGCCACCGCAACCGGCGCGCAATTGTCCCACTCGTATTGCCCGCCGCTGTGGAGGTAGGCGTCCGCTTCGCCGCGCACCACGGCCATCGCCTTGGCGCCTGCGCTGCCCATGCCGACCAGTTCCAGCCCCACCTTCTGCGCAACGTCCTCTGCCAGAGCGGGCGCACGGCTGCGGCTGACCACCATCTTGCCGGTTGCTTCGGCTGCCCGTGTCTCTGACGCGTCGCTGGAGAGCACCAGCCCGAGATCGGGCAGGGCGACCGCACCGACCTGCGCCTCGCCATTGATCGATAGGCCGACGTGGACCGCCCAGTCGCCGCGCCCCTCGGCAAATTCGCGCGTGCCGTCGACCGGGTCGATGATCCACACGCGGTCGTGCGAGAGGCGCTCGGCACTGTCCTCGCTCTCCTCCGACAGGAGCCCATCGTCGGGGCGATGCTGCCGCAGCGCGGGCATCAGGAAGGCGTTGGCCGCCTTGTCCCCCGCATCGCCCAGACCGCGCCCTTCCACCAGGCCGCTCGCGCGCACCGCCAGCGCAATGCGCCCGGCCGCCTCGGCCAGCGCTGCCGCCAGCTTTATATCCTCGGCAAAGCTCATTTGAGCGGCAGGATCTGCGCGATGATGTGGTCGGCCGCTTCGTCCACGCTCATGTCGACGGTGTTCACCCTGATCTCCGGTTGCTCGGGCGGCTCGTAAGGGCTGTCGATCCCGGTGAAGTTCTTCAGCTTGCCCTCCCGCGCCTTCCTGTAGAGGCCCTTCACGTCGCGTTCCTCCGCCACTTCCAGCGGCGTGTCGACGAAAATCTCCACGAACTCGCCTTCGGGCAGCATGTCGCGGACCATCTTCCGCTCGGCACGGAAGGGGCTGATGAAGGCGGTCAGCACGATCAGTCCTGCATCCGCCATCAGCTTGGCAACCTCGCCGATCCGGCGGATATTCTCGATCCGGTCGGCCTCGGTAAAGCCGAGATCCTTGTTCAGCCCGTGGCGCACATTGTCTCCGTCGAGCAGGAAGGTGTGCCGGTTCATCAATGCCAGCTTCTTCTCCACCGCATTGGCGATGGTCGACTTGCCGGAGCCGGAAAGCCCGGTGAACCACAGCACGCGCGGGGTCTGATTCTTCAGCGCGGCATGATGCTCGCGGGCGATGTCGGTTGGCTGCCAGTGCACGTTCTGCGCGCGGCGTAGCGCGAAGTTGAGCATCCCGCAGGCGACCGTCGCATCACGCTCCTTGTCGATCAGGATGAACCCGCCCAGCGCCTTGCTGTCGGCATAGGGCTCGAACGCGATCGGGCGGTCGGTGCGCAGTTCCAGCACGCCGATCCCGTTCAGCTCCAGCGTCTTGGCCGCCAGCCGGGAGCCGGAACCGGCGGGATTGTTGACGTCGATCTCGTATTTAGGCGCGGCGAGCGTCGCGGTGACGGTGCGCGTGCCGATCTTGAGCCAGTATCCGCGACCCGGCTTCATCGCGGTCTGGTCCATCCAGACCACGCTCGCTTCGAACTGGTCGGCGACCTGCGGCGGATCGTCCGCAGCGCTGATGACGTCGCCCCGGCTGCAATCGACCTCTTCGGCCAGCGTCAGCGTGACCGATTGCCCGGCCACCGCCTGTCCTAGCGGCCCGTCGAAGGTGTGGATCGCCTTGATCGTGGTCTGCGCGCCCGAGGGGAGCACGCGGACCGTGTCACCCGGGCGAACGGTGCCGTCGCTGATCAGCCCGGCAAACCCGCGAAAATCCTGATTGGGCCGGTTGACCCACTGCACCGCCATCCGGAACGGCCGCGCCTGTGAGCCCTCGCCCGCCAATGGCACCGCCTCCAGCGCCTCGAACAGGCTCGGCCCGTCGTACCAATCGGTCACGGTCGAGCGCTCGACGACATTGTCGCCCCTGAAGCCCGAGATCGGGATCGCGGTCAGACCCTCGAACCCGAAATCCTCCGCGAAGGCGGCGAAATCGTCGCGGATCGCCTCGAAGGTGGCGCGGTCGTAATCGACCAGGTCCATCTTGTTCACCGCGAGGATGACGTGGCGGATGCCCAGCAGCTTCGCGAGGAACGCGTGCCGCCGGGTCTGCACCAGCACGCCCTTGCGCGCATCGACCAGCAGCACGGCGGCATCGGCTGTCGATGCGCCGGTCACCATGTTGCGGGTATACTGCTCGTGCCCCGGCGTGTCGGCGACGATGAACTTGCGGCTCTCGGTTGCGAAGAACCGGTAGGCGACGTCGATCGTGATGCCCTGCTCGCGCTCGGCAGACAGCCCGTCGACCAGCAATGCGAAATCGAGGTCCTGCCCCTGCGTGCCGACCCGCGCGCTGTCGCTTTCCAGCTGGCCGAGCTGATCCTCGAACACGGCACGCGAATCGTACAGCAGCCGCCCGATGAGGGTCGACTTGCCGTCATCCACGCTGCCGCAGGTAATGAAGCGCAACAGCCCCTTGTCGCGGTGCCGTTCCAGATAGGCGTCGATGTCCTGCGCGATCAGCGCATCGGGGCGGTAGGTCCGGTCTTCGGCGTCGGCCATCAGAAGTACCCCTCCGCCTTCTTCTTCTCCATCCCGGCACCGCCTTCGTCCTTGTCGATCGCGCGACCCTGCCGTTCGCTGCTGGTCGTCAGCAGCATTTCCTGCACCACGTCGCGCACGGTCGCCGCCTCGCTCTCCACGGCACCGGTCAGCGGATAGCAGCCGAGCGTGCGGAACCGGACCGAGCGCATCTCGGGCTGCTCGCCGTCGGCGAGCGGGAAGCGTTCGTCCTCGACCATCAGCAGCATCCCGTCGCGCTCCACCACCGGACGCGGGCTCGCGAAATAGAGCGAGGCGATCTCGATCCCCTCGGCCATGATGTATTGCCAGATGTCGAGCTCGGTCCAGTTGGACAGAGGGAAGGCGCGGATGCTCTCGCCCGGGGCCTTGCGGGTATTATACAGGTTCCACAATTCGGGCCGCTGGTTCTTCGGGTCCCATGCGTGGGTCGCGGTACGGAAGGACAGCACGCGCTCCTTGGCGCGGCTCTTCTCCTCGTCGCGCCGCGCGCCGCCGAAAGCCGCATCGAAGCCATAGTGGTCGAGCGCTTGCTTGAGCCCCTGCGTCTTCCACATGTCGGTATGCAGCGCGCCATGGTCGAACGGGTTGATCCCGCGTTCCTTCGCCTCGGCGTTCTGCCACACCAGCAGTTCCATCCCGGCATCGGCGGCGGACTTGTCGCGCACCGCGTACATCTCGCCGAATTTCCACGTCGTATCGACATGCAGCAGCGGGAAGGGCGGAGCGGAGGGGTGGAACGCCTTGCGCGCGAGATGGAGCATCACCGCGCTGTCTTTCCCTGCGGAATAGAGCATCACGGGCGCTCGCGTTTCCGCCACGACCTCGCGCATGATATGGATCGCCTCCGCCTCGAGGCGCTGGAGATGGGTAAGTGCAGACATCGCGGCCTCACATGGCCGGTGATCCCCGCAGCGCCAAGATAGAATGGCTTGAAGCGCCAGAAGCGATTGACGCCCCGCCACCGCCGATGGCAAAGGCATGATCCTGAAGCGGGCGGGTATAGCATAGTGGTAATGCTCCAGCCTTCCAAGCTGGCTAGAGGGGTTCGATTCCCCTTACCCGCTCCAGATTTTCGCAGAAAATCTGGAAGCTTTTCTCGAGTTTCCCCGGTGCTGTTCGCTCCGCCGGGACTGCGTTCCGGCTGCGCGGCACCTGCGGACGCGCGGTCGCGCTTGCCATCGCGTCGCGATGGAGGGGACCGGACGAAGTCCGGTGGAGGGGCACGGCTAGCCGCGCGAACCCACCGCCATATTGTCGATCAGGCGCGTGCCGTGGATATGCGCGGCGACCAGCAGGCGGGCGGGGCGGTTGCTCAGCGTATCGATCCTTTCGAGCGAGGCCGCATCGGCGAGCGCGGCGTAATCGACCTTCGAAAATCCGCCTTCGATCAGCTTGTGCTCCAGATCACGCAGCGCGGCACCAACTGGTGCACCCGCTTCCATCCGCGCGATCGCTTGGCGCATCGCTGTGGGCAGCACCGCGGCCTGCGCGCGCGCGGCCTCGTCGAGATACCGGTTGCGGCTCGACAGCGCGAGCCCGTCCGCCTCACGCACCGTGGGCACGCCGAGAATCGCGTCCGCATAGGGCAGTGAGAGATCGAGATCGCGCGCCATGCGGCGGATCACCGCGAGCTGTTGCCAGTCCTTCTCCCCGAACAGAGCGATATCGGGGCGGACCTGATTGAACAGCTTGCACACCACCGTGGCGACCCCGGCGAAGTGGCCCGGGCGGCTTGCTCCGCAGAAATCCGCGCTGACACCCTCGACCGAAATGCTGGTCGCGAAACCATCGGGGTACATCTCTTCCGCATTGGGTGCCCACAGCGCGTCCACCCCTTCGCCTTCCAGCAGCCGTGAGTCGGCCTCCAGCGTGCGTGGATAGGCATCCAGATCCTCGTTCGGGCCGAACTGGGTCGGGTTGACGAAGATCGACACCACCACCCGGTCCGCCTTTTCGCGGGCCGCGCGCACCAGAGTCAGGTGCCCCTCGTGCAACGCGCCCATGGTCGGCACGAAGGCAATCCTCTCGCCCTTCGCGCGCCAGGCTTCGATGGCACTGCGCAGGTGATCCAGCCGGTGAAGCGATTGCATGGGTCAGACCCCTCCGATAGATGATTGGCGACGGCCTAGCCTTGGCTGGCCCTGTTCCGCAATCAGCAAAGGATCGCCGCGCACGTGACTGGCCACCGCCCCCATCGCATCGTCTTCGCCAACGAAAAGGGCGGGACCGGCAAATCGACCACCGCAGTCCACGTGGCGGTCGCGCTGGCCTATCAGGGTGCGCGGGTGGCCGCGATCGATCTCGACCACCGTCAGCGCACGATGGATCGCTATTTCGAAAACCGCGACGAAACCGCGCGCCGTCGCGGGATCGCGCTGCCGACTGCACGGTGCGAGGTGTTTGCTGGCGGCGGTGCCGAGGCGCTGGAGGAAAAGGCGCAGGAGCTGGCTGCCGACGCCGATTTCCTGCTGTTCGACACGCCCGGTCGCGACGACCCGCTCGCGCAGCACGCGGCCAAGGAAGCCGATACGCTGGTCACTCCGCTCAACGACAGCTTCGTCGATTTCGACCTGATCGGGCAGGTCGATGCGGAAAGCTTCAAGGTCCGCCGCCTGAGCTTCTATGCCGAGGCGATCTGGGAGGCGCGGCTGGCGCGCAGCAAAACCACGATCGAGCAGAACCGCCCGCAGATGGACTGGGTGGTGGTGCGAAACCGCACCGGCCACACCGAGGCGCGCAACATGGTGCGCATCGAACGCGCGCTGACCGAGCTGAGCAAGCGGGTCGGCTTTCGCGTCTCCTCCGGCCTGTCCGAACGCGTGATCTATCGCGAGCTGTTCCCCTCGGGCCTGACCCTGCTCGACAAGGGGCATCTGGGCGATCTGGGGACCAGCCACCTGGTTGCGCGGCAGGAACTGCGGCAACTGGTGCAGAATCTTAATCTGCCGGTGCCAGAAGGGGCCGATCGGGCGTTGGAAGCTGCATGATACGGTTCCTGATCATCGCCGCACTGCTCTGCGTCGTGTGCCGCTGGGCGTTCGGCAGATGGCCATGGGACTTCCTCAAACCGGCCCCGACCCGTTCGCAGGCGGTGTTTCGTGCGCGCAAGCTGCTGGGTGTGTCGGCGGACGCGAGTCACGCGCAGATCATCGAGGCGCACAAGCGGCTGGTAAGCCAGGTCCACCCGGACCGGGGTGGCAGCGCGGCCCAGGTGCATGAGGCAAACGCCGCGCGCGACATCCTAATCGACCAACTTCCCCCTAGGGAGAGAGCGAAATGAGCCACACCTTCGACCCGACCATCCTGCGCGAATATGATATCCGCGGCATTATCGGCGAGACGCTGGAGGCGGATGATGCCCGCGCGATCGGGCGCAGCTTCGGCTCAATGCTCAGGCGCGCCCGCGGATCGCGCGTGGCGGTCGGCTATGACGGGCGGCAAAGCTCGCCAATGCTGGAACACGCGCTGGTGGAGGGACTGACCGCGAGCGGCTGCGATGTCGTGCGGGTCGGCCTTGGCCCGACGCCGATGCTCTATTACGCGGAAGCCTCAGCCGATGATGTGGATGGTGGCATCCAGATAACCGGCAGCCATAATCCCCCCAATTACAACGGCTTCAAGATGGTGTTTCAGGGCCGCCCGTTTTTCGGGGCGGACATCCAGCAGCTCGGCGAAGTGGCCGCCGCTGGTGAGTGGGAGGATGGCACTGGCTCGGTCATCGATCGCCCGCTGATCGACGCCTATGTCGAGCGGTTGCTGGAAGGGCTGGACGGGATCGACCCCGCCTCGCTCGCGGATATCAGGATCGGCTGGGACGCGGGCAATGGCTCGGCCGGGCCCGCGCTCGAAAAGCTCGTCGCGCGGCTGCCGGGTGAGCATCATGTGCTTTACGCAGAGGTCGATGGCACCTTCCCCAATCATCATCCCGATCCGACGGTCGAGGCGAATCTGGCGGACCTTCGCGCGCTGGTCGCGGACAAGCAGCTCGACTTCGGAATTGCCTTCGACGGCGACGGGGACCGGATCGGGGCGATCGACGGCGAGGGCCGCGTGATCTGGGGCGACCAGCTGCTGATGATCTACGCGCAGGATCTGCTGCAAAGGCGGGCCGGGGCCACGATTATCGCCGATGTGAAGGCCAGCCGCGCGCTGTTCGACCATGTCGAGGCGCATGGTGGCAAGCCGGTGATGTGGAAGACCGGCCATTCGCTGATTAAGTCCAAAATGAAGGAAACTGGCGCGCCGCTGGCTGGAGAGATGAGCGGGCACGTGTTCTTCGCCGATACCTACTACGGCTACGACGATGCGCTTTACGCCGGGGTCCGGCTGATCGCGGCATCGGCGCGGCTGGGACATTCCGTCACCGAATTGCGCGGGGCGATGCCCGACATGGTCAACACGCCGGAAATGCGTTTCCAGGTCGATGAGTCCCGCAAGTTTGCTGCGGTCGAGGAGGTTCGCGACCGGCTGGCCGACTCACCCGCTCAGGTCAATGCGACCGACGGTGTCCGCGTGACCACCGATGACGGATGGTGGCTGCTGCGTGCCTCGAACACGCAGGACGTGCTGGTCGCGCGCGCCGAAAGCGACAGCGCGGCGGGCCTTGCGCGACTGATGCAGCAGATCGACGAGCAACTGGCGCTGTCGGGCCTCGAACGCGGGCCGCAGGCGGAGCATTGATCGGGACGCAGGGTTTGCGAAAGTTTCCCGGAGTCTGTGAGGAAGCACGATGAAGAATATCGCATTGGTCGCCGCAATGGGCGCGCTAGCCTTGGCTCAGCCCGCGATGGCGCAGGACGAGAGCGCGACAGAAGAGGCGACTGAAGACACCCAGGCCGAACCTCAGCAAGCCGATCCGGACGAGGCCGGCCAGAGCGCCGGTGTCGCCCTGGCCGAGTTGATGGGCGCGATCTTCAGTGCGGAGCCTTTGACTGCGGAGCAGGAGGCCAGACTGCCTGAAGCGGGTGCAGCGGCGAATGCGCTCGTGCCGGAAGGCATTTACGGGCGCATGATGCGCGAGATGATGGACGGCACCGTTGGCGGTCTCTTCGGCATGATTCTGGAGCAGGGCGATGCGATGAGCAGCCTTGATCTTGCCGACTATACGGGGCTCTACGGCGAAGAAGTCGACGCGCTGACTGAAGAGCAACGGCGCGAGCTCACCACGATTTTCGACCCGGTTTATCAGGAACGCATGGAGGCCGAGATGGCCGCGATGACGGATATGATGGAGCGGGTTTTCGGCAGTCTCGAACCGGGGCTGCGCGAAGGTCTGTCGCGGGCACTGGCAACGCGGTTCTCCACCGACGAGCTGGAAGCGATCAATGCGTTTTTCGCCACTCCCGCTGGCGCGAAGTATGCGGGCGAGAGCCTGATCATGTTCACAGACCCGCAGATCATGGCCAGCGTTGGTCAGGCGATGCCTGCGCTGATGCAAGAAATGCCTGCGCTTTTCGGCGGTGAAGGCGATACCGCAGGCGATTTGCCCTCGCCGCGCCGGTATGACGACCTCACCCCTTCGGAACAGCGCCGCGCGGCCGAGCTGCTCGGCGTCGACCAGCCGACGCTCCGTGCGCGCATGGCTGAGGCCGAGGAAGCGAAGGCCGAGGAAGCGGGCGCCGCAGGCGGGGCACCGGCAGATGACGCGTGGAGTGATGACGATCAGGCAATTCCCGATGTCGAAACCGAAGAGACGTCCGATGCCTTCGAGGAAGCGATGGAGGAAGTCGGAGCGTAACGAAGCTCGGCTCTTTCCCGCTGCGCGTGCATTGTTGCGGCATGCCGAGCACTGACATTCCCCCTGACATCGAAGCCTGGTTTGCGGGGCGCGGCTGGCGCATCCGTGATCACCAGCGCGCGATGCTGGAGGCGAGCGATCGGGGCGATCACGCGCTGCTGGTGGCCGATACGGGTGCGGGCAAGACGCTGGCCGGCTTCCTGCCGACGCTCGCCGCGTTCACCCCCTCTAGGCTGGGCGATGCGAAGCCGCCGGAGGGGTTGCACACGATCTACGTCTCGCCGCTCAAGGCGCTGGCCGCGGATATCAAGCGCAACCTCACCACCCCGGTGACCGAAATGAGCCTCCCCATCCGGATCGAGGACCGCACCGGCGACACCTCGCAAACGCGCAAACGCCGGCAACGCGCCGACCCGCCTCATATCCTGCTGACCACCCCCGAAAGCCTTGCGTTGCTGACCTCCTACGAGGATGCGCCGCGCATGTTCAAAGGGCTCAAACGTGTCGTGATCGACGAGATCCACGCGCTGGCCGACAGCAAGCGTGGCGACCAGCTGATGCTGGCACTGGCGCGGCTGCAACGCCTGTGCCCGGGGCTGAAACGGGTGGGCCTGTCAGCCACCGTCGAAGATCCCGGCGCCATCGCGCATTTCATGGCGCGTCACCCTGACCCCTGCCCGATCCTGCTGGCTGATCCCGGCCCGCCGCCCGACATCCGGATGCTGCGCACGGACGCGGCCCCGCCGTGGTCCGGCAATGGGGCGGCCTATGCGATTCCGGCAGTGCTCGACCAGATACGCCAGCATAAAACCACCCTGATCTTCCACAATACCCGCGCTCAGGCCGAGATTTTCTTTCACAATCTCTGGCTCGCCAACGAAGATAGCCTGCCCATCGGCATCCACCACGGGTCGCTCGACCGGCAGCAACGCGAACGGGTCGAAGCCGCGATGGTGCGCGGTGATCTGCGCGCGATTGTCTGCACCGGCAGCCTTGATCTGGGGATCGACTGGGGCGATGTCGATCTCGTGATCCAGATCGGTGCACCGAAGAATGTCAAACGGCTGGTCCAGCGCATCGGGCGAGCCAACCACCGCTATAACGCGCCCTCCAAAGCGCTGCTGGTGCCTGCAAACCGGTTCGAGGTGGTCGAATGTGTCGCCGCGCTCGACGCCGTATTGGCAGGCGAACTTGACGGCGACCCGCGCGGCCCCGGCCCCCGCGATGTGTTGTGCCAGCATATCCTGATCACCGCCTGCGCCGGCCCCTTCGACGCCGATGCGCTCTATGCCGAGGTGACCTCGGCCGGGGCCTATGCCAGCCTCAGCCGCGCCGCCTTTGACGCCTGCCTCGATTTCTGTGCCACAGGCGGCTACGCCCTGCGCGCCTACGACAGGTGGCAACGACTGATGTGCACCGACGGCAAATGGCACCTGCGCGACCCCCGCAGCAGCCAGCGTATCCGTATGAACATCGGTACCATTCAGGACACGGACACGCTGAAGGTCCGTATGAAACGCAGCCGCGGCGGTGCCCCTTTGGGCGAAATCGAGGAAAGTTTCGCCGCCTCGCTCAGCGCGGGCGACACGTTCCTGATCGGCGGCCAGATCGTCAAATACGAGGGGCTGCGGGAAATGACCGTAGAGGTCAGCCGCTCTGCCGCCAAAAAACCACGCGTCGCCACCTTCATGGGCACCAAATTCGCCACCTCGACCCAGCTCTCCGCCCGCGTGCAACGCATGTTCACCCAAGACAGCTGGCCCGAGCTGCCGCGCCACACGGCCGAATGGCTGACCCTGCAACGCGAAGTCAGCCAACTGCCGCAACCGGGCCGGCTGCTGATCGAAAGCTTCCCCCATGAGGGCCGCGCCCAGACGGTCTTCTACGGCTTCGCCGGTCGCAACGCGCAGCAAACGCTCGGCCTGCTGCTGACAAAACGGATGGAGGAACTGGGCCTCAACCCCCTGGGCTTCGTCGCCACCGATTATGCCACGCTGATCTGGGGGCTGGATCCGGTCGACAACCCCGCCCCGCTCGTTGATGCCACAGCCCTGCATGACGGGTTGGACCATTGGCTGGCCGGCAATGCGGTGATGAAACGCACGTTCCGCGCCGCCGCCACCATCGCGGGGCTGATCGAACGAAACACCCCCCAAGCCCGTAAGTCTGGCCGGCAGGCGACCTTCAGCTCTGATATCCTGTATGACACCTTGCAGAAATACGAACCCGATCACCTCCTGCTCGATATCACCCGCGAAGAGGCCCTGCGCGGGCTGGTCGACTTTGGCCGGATCGAGGAAATGCTGCATCGTATCAAGGGCCGGATCGACCACCGTATCCTCGACCGTGTCAGCCCGCTGTCCGCACCGCTGTTTCTGGAAATGGGCCGTGTGCCGGTCAAGGGGCGGGCAGAAGAGCGTCTGCTGGCCGAGGAGTCCGCGCGATTGATGGAAGCCTCCGGCCTCGCACAGATCACCCCCGCGCCGGATAACTTCCCCCTCAAACGGCGCTAGACGTGGCAATCGCTGCGCAGCTGAGTATTTTTGAAAGGGTGAATTAACTTTCGCTTAGGTATTTTCCCACATGATCACCCCGCGGTACAGGCTGGAGAGCCGATGACCGCAAAGGGTGAAGACGCCCCCACGCCCCTCGGGATCAGGCGGGGGCGTCTTCCGCTTCACCCTTTTTCAAATACTCCTGCGCCCCGCCATAGGCGCGTCCATCGGCCAGCGCCCCTTGCGCCTGCGGGCAAACTTGGTGATGAACGCAGCATGAACATCGGGTATGAATTCGACTTTTGCGGCGCGCGGCTGACGGCGCTTGGCTCTGGTGCCTTGTGGTGGGCAGATCACGGGTTGCTCTGCGTGTCCGACCTGCATCTTGGCAAAGCCGAACGGATTGCGCGGCGCGGCGGCACGGCGCTTCCCCCTTACGAGACGATGGACACGTTGACCCGGCTTGCGGCGGCGCTTGACCGTGTACCCGCGCGCGTCGTGATGTGTCTGGGCGACAGTTTCGACGATCTGCACGCGGCCCATGCCCTGCCCGAGCCAGCGCGGCTGACGCTGGCGCGGCTGCAGGCGGGCCGGCAGTGGCTGTGGGTAGAGGGCAACCACGACCCCGGCCCCGTCGAACTGGGGGGGGAGCATCTGGCCGAGCTTGTGATCGGCCCCTTGCAGTTCCGGCATATCGCGCAGGAAAGCGCGCAGGCCGAGGTTTCGGGGCATTATCACCCCAAGGCTCGGCTGCGGCTGCGCGGGCGGTCGGTGACGCGTCCGGCCTTCCTGTATGACGACCGACGGCTGATCATGCCTGCCTTTGGCACCTATACCGGTGGCTTGTACAGTGACGCGCCGGTGCTACAGGCATTGATGGGTCCGCAGGCCTGCGCCATACTTACCGGACCGCAGCCCACCGCGATCCCCATGCCGCGCTAAGCGCAGCCACGGGGCCCGCTATCCATGTTGAAAGAGCCCCTATGACCCCGCAAGAAATCGCCCGCATCCGCGACAGCTTTGCCGCGCAATCGATGATGCAGACCCTCGGCGCTGAACTCAGCGATGTGTCGCAGGGGCTCATCCGGATCGAGGCACCGATCCTGCCCGGCACGCGCCAGCAGCAGGGGTTTGGCCACGCGGGGCTGACGTTCTCTATCGGGGACAGCGCTGCGGGCTATGCCGCGCTGACGACACTGCCCTTAGATACCGAGGTCGTCACCGCAGAGATCAAGATCAACCTGCTGGCCCCCGCCCGCGGAGACCGGCTGATCGCGATTGGCAAGGTGGTGAAACCGGGCAAGCGGCTTTGTGTGGTCACGGCCGAGGTCTTTGCCCAAACCGGCGACCAGCAGGTGCTGATCGCCTTGCTTCAGGGCACGATGGTGCCGGTTCCCGCGACCGCCGCTTAGGCGGTCAGCCCTTCGGGTTCGGGCAGGTCATGGGCACGGCAGCAGGCCGTGACCGTATTGGCCAGCAGGCAGGCGATCGTCATCGGGCCCACGCCCCCCGGCACCGGGGTGATCGCACCGGCCACCTTGGCGCAGCTGTCAAAGTCGACATCACCCACCAGACGGGTCTTGCCCTCACCCCGCTCTGGCGCGTCAAGGCGGTTGATGCCCACGTCGATGATTGTGGCCCCCGGTTTGATCCAGTCGCCCGGCACCATCTCGGGGCGGCCCACGGCGGCGATCACGATATCAGCGCGGCGCACAACAGCGGCAAGGTCTTTGGTCCGCGAATGGGCGATGGTCACGGTGCAGCTGTCGTTAAGCAGAAGCTGGGCCATAGGTTTGCCCACGATATTGCTGCGCCCGATCACGACTGCATCCATCCCCGACAGGGTGCCGTGGTGGTCGCGCAGCATCATCAGACAGCCAAGCGGCGTGCAGGGCACCATGGATTTCTGCCCCGTGCCCAACAGACCGACGTTCGAGATATGAAACCCGTCGACATCCTTGGCCGGATCAATCGCGCTGATCACAAGGTCTTCGTTTAGGTGATCGGGCAAGGGGAGCTGTACGAGGATACCGTGGATCGAGTTATCGTTGTTCAGCGTGTCGATCAGCGCCAGAAGCTCCGCCTCTGATGTGGTGTCTGCCAGCCGGTGTTCAACCGATTTCATGCCCACTTCCTTGGTCATCTTGCCCTTGGATTTGACATAAACCTCGGAGGCAGGATCGGCCCCGACAAGCACCACAGCCAGCCCCGGCGTGATCCCGTGATCGTCCTTCAGCCGCGTGACATGCTGGGCGACCTGCCCCCGCACCTGTGCTGCAAATGCCTTGCCGTCAATGATCGTCGCTGTCATGGGGACCGTCCTTTGTCTGTTGTGGCGCTGCTATCACCTGCCACAGCAGGCGAAGGCGCGAAGGGGCGACCCTCCGCGCCCTGTTCATACGCGCTTAGAACAGACCTTCAACATCGCCGATGTCATTGAGACGAATATTTTCGGCAGAAGGCACCCGTGGCAGGCCCGGCATAGTCATAATCTCACCGCAGATGGCCACGACAAAGCCCGCGCCGGCAGACAGGCGCACCTCGCGCACGGGGATGGTAAAACCGGTTGGCGCGCCGCGGGCTTCGGGATCGGTGGTAAAGCTGTATTGCGTTTTGGCCATACAGACCGGCAGATCGCCATATCCCTGCTCTTCCCAGTCTTTCAACTGGTTGAGGATCTTCTGGTCCATCACCGCCCCATCCGCGCGATAGATCTTTGTGGCGATGGTGTTGATCTTATCTGCCAGCGGCATCGCGTCGGGGTAGAGCGTGGCGAAATCCGCCTGACCCTTATCAATCGTCTCGACCACTTTCTCGGCAAGTTCGGCAGAGCCAGCGCTGCCCAATTCCCAGTGGCGGGACAGCACGGCCTCGGCCCCTTGCGAGGCGACATAGTCTTTGACCGCTTGCACCTCTGCGTCGGTGTCGGTGACGAAATGGTTGATCGCGACGACGACGGGCACGCCAAAGGATTTCAGGTTCTCGATGTGGCGGCCAAGGTTGGGGCAACCGGCCTGCACGGCGTCGACGTTTTCAGCGCCCAGATCGGCCTTGGCCACGCCGCCGTTCATCTTCATCGCGCGCACGGTGGCCACAACCACGACGCAGGACGGTGCCAACCCCGCCTTGCGGCATTTGATGTTCAGGAACTTCTCTGCCCCCAGATCGGCACCAAAGCCCGCTTCGGTCACCACATAATCCGCCAGCTTCAGCGCGGTGGTGGTCGCGATGACAGAGTTGCAGCCATGCGCGATATTGGCGAAAGGCCCGCCGTGGACGAAAGCGGGGTTGTTTTCCAGCGTCTGCACAAGGTTCGGCTGCATCGCGTCTTTCAACAGCACGGTCATCGCACCATCCGCTTTGATATCGCGCGCATAGATCGGTTTACGCTCGCGGGTATAGGCGACGATCATGTCGCCAAGGCGCTTTTGCAGGTCGTTCAGGTCTTTAGCCAAGCACAAGATCGCCATGACTTCGGACGCGACGGTGATGTCGAACCCGGCCTCGCGGGGGAAACCGTTCGACACACCGCCCAAGGACGCCGTGATCTGACGCAGGGCGCGGTCGTTCATGTCGACGACGCGGCGCCAGACGACACGGCGCAGGTCGATCTCTAGCGCGTTGCCCCAATAGATGTGGTTGTCGATCATCGCGCTGAGCAGATTGTGCGCCGAGGTGATGGCGTGGAAGTCACCAGTGAAATGCAGGTTCATCTCTTCCATCGGGACGATCTGCGCATAGCCGCCCCCCGCGGCCCCGCCCTTCATGCCGAAATTCGGACCAAGAGACGCCTCGCGGATACAGACGGCCGCGTTCTTGCCGATGCGGTTCAACCCGTCGCCCAGACCAACGGTGGTCGTGGTTTTCCCCTCGCCCGCGGGTGTGGGGTTGATCGCGGTGACGAGGATCAGCTTGCCATCGGGCCGGTCCTGCACCGAGTTGATGAACTTTTGCGACACCTTCGCCTTGTCATGGCCGTAGGGCAGCAGATCATCGCTGCTGATGCCCAGCTTTTGCCCGATCTCCTGAATGGGGCGCTTGCTGGCTTCGCGTGCGATTTGGATGTCGGATTTAAAGGTCATATGTCCTCCCTGATGCGCCGTCGGCGTTCTATGTTTCTTATGTCCTCAATACGCCTGTGAGGGCATGGGCAGAGGGGGCAATTCCGACATATCCGGCGCTTGATGCGGCGATCCGGCGGGTGTGTCGCTGATTTGAGCATGGCGGGTCGCTGTGAGCCCGCGCCCCATTGGGTCTAGCCGTGCTGCCACGCTGGCTGGTCGGGGATGAACAGGCGCAGCGTATCCCCGACGCGCAACAGCCCCTCGCGTTCGATCCAGGCGGTCACGCCGCGACGGTTCTCGGCGGCGGATTTGAACTTGGGACCGTGGCCGGGGCTGTCTTGTTCGATCTCGCGACCGGGCAATACGCAGGGGCGGTTTTCGGTATCAATCGTGATCGTCGCACCCGAGGCAGCCTGCAGCCGCGCATTGGGCGGCACATGGGTGAAATCGGGGATGCCCTTGATCACCATCGACGTGCCAAGGTGCACGGGGTCCAGTGTCTCCATCCCCATGTCGGCCGCGATCAGGGCCATTTCTTCCGCAGACAGGATCGACAGCTGACGCACGTTCCGGATCTCGGTGCCCTTGGGATAGAGGTTCGTGACCCGCACACAGGACGCGCGGGTCAGCCCCGCATGCACGTCATCCTCGAAACCGGCGTAGCTGGCGAAAGCTTCGCTCCGGGGTTCGGCGCGGATGCCCTTGGCCAGCTTGGGCACCACACCAAGCCATGTGATCGTTGCGGTAAACTCGGTTTCTTTCATCGTCGGCATGACCGGCATCCTTTCGCGCTGCGTTGTCCGTAACCTGCGCAAAGCCGCGACAAAAGAAAAGGCCCCGCGGGTGCAGGACCTTCTCTTTCGTATTCTGGTGATCAATGCCTAGGCGTCAGACGCTTGGCTCTGGCTCCATCCCGCTTGGCGGAGGCGTCTTCTTGCCTTTGGCCTTGGGGATCGCGGTCAGGCTTGGTTTGTCCATGCCGCTGGTGTCGTCGCCGTCTGGGTCTTGGGGCGGTTTGCCTTCCATGACGCGCTTGATCTCCTCACCGGTGAGGGTCTCGTACTCCAGCAAACCTTGAGCCAGACGTTCGAATTCTTCCTCGTGATCGGTGATCATTTTATAGGCGCGGTCGTAGCCTTCGTCGATGATGCGCTTCACTTCGGATTCGATCAGCTCTTTCGTGGCCGCAGACACGCTGAACCCGCCCGCGCCGCCGTTGGCTTGGTAACCAGCCGCCGCTTCCGAATAGTCGATGTTCCCGACCTTGTCGGACATGCCCATGCGCATCACCATGCCACGCGCCAACTGGCTGGCCTGCATGATATCGCCCATCGGGCCCGACGACACGGTTTCAGCGCCATATTTGAAGATCTCAGCCGCTTTGCCCGCCATCGTCATGGCGATCTTTTGCTCGGCTTCGTCCTTGAACATCTGCAGTTTGTCCATTTCGGGCAGGCTCATCACCATACCCAAGGCCCCGCCGCGCGGAATGATCGTGGCCTTATATACAGGGTCGCATTTCGGCAGCTTGATCCCGACGATGGCGTGACCGGCTTCGTGGTAGGCGGTCTTTTCCTTCTGGTCCTGCGTCAACACCATCGACCGGCGCTCGGCACCCATCATGATCTTGTCTTTCGCGGCCTCGAAATCCATCATCGCGACAAAGCGACGGCCCACGCGTGCGGCGGTCAGCGCGGCCTCGTTCACGAGGTTCGCCAGATCCGCACCCGAGAAACCGGGTGTACCGCGCGCGATAATGCGCAGGTCTACGTCAGGGCCAAGCGGCGTCTTGCGTGCATGCACCCCAAGGATTTTCTCGCGGCCCTTGATGTCGGGATTGCCCACGGTGACCTGACGGTCAAAGCGGCCCGGACGCAGCAAGGCAGGGTCCAGCACGTCTTTGCGGTTGGTCGCGGCGATGATGATCACGCCTTCGTTCGCCTCAAAGCCGTCCATCTCGACCAGCAGCTGGTTCAGGGTCTGCTCGCGCTCGTCGTTGCCACCACCGTAGCCCGCGCCACGGGACCGGCCCACGGCGTCGATCTCATCGATGAAGACGATGCAGGGCGCATTTTTCTTGGCCTGTTCGAACATGTCGCGCACGCGGCTGGCACCCACACCAACGAACATCTCGACGAAGTCGGAGCCCGAAATGGTGAAGAACGGAACGCCCGCCTCGCCCGCGATCGCGCGGGCCAGCAGCGTCTTACCCGTACCGGGCGAGCCGACCAGCAGCGCGCCCTTGGGGATCGTGCCGCCCAGCTTGGAGAAGCGCTGCGGGTCCTTGAGGAACTCGACGATTTCTTCCAGCTCTTCGCGCGCTTCGTCGATCCCGGCGACATCCTTGAACGTCACCCGGCCCTGCTTTTCGGTCAGCATCTTGGCCTTCGACTTGCCGAAGCCCATCGCGCCGCCCGCGCCGCCATTCTTCTGCACCTGCCGCAGCGCGAAGAAAGCGATGCCCAGGATCAGCAGGAAGGGCAGCGACTGGATCAGGATGACCCAGAAAATGCTCATCTGCTCCTTGGGTGTGCCCGAATAGGTGACACCATTATCGTCGAGCAGCTTGGTCAGGCCGCTGTCGTTGCCGACCGGCACCGTGTTGAACGTCTCGTCATTCTTGAGCACGCCGGTAATCCGGTCGTCGGAGATCTGCACCTCCTTGACGGTGCCGCTCGCCACGCGGTCGCGGAAGTCGGAATAGCTGATCGTGGTGCCGGTGTTCTGGCTGGCACCGCCGAACATCGAGACCGCAAGCAGCAGGGCGAGGAAGACCCCGCCCCAGATCATCAGGCTGCGGATCCACGGGTTGGGGCCGCCGCCCCCCGGACCGCCAGGGCCCTGCCCGTCGGGCGTGTTCTGTTCGCTCATGAAAAACCGAGTCCTTTCGCCTGTGAATGTAGGCGCAAGGGGATGAATGACAAGTGGCGCGCGCCGCTTGTGCGCGCGGTGTCACGCAATCGGCTCAGAAGCTGAAGGCGCGGCGGGCCAGCCCCTCGGACGCACGGCGGTTGCCCCGCGTGGCGTCGGGCGCATCGCGCCGCTCGGCAGAGGTTGAGCTGCGGATCGGCACGACGCGCGAATCCTCGGCCTGGGGCGCAGCATGCGGGCGGCTTTGCGGGCCGGGAAGCGCGCGCTGGCCACCGCCCGGCGGCGTCCCACCAAGGCCCATCTGATCGAGCTTCGCCTCGAGCGCCTGGTGCAGGCCCTCGGAATAACGCCGGCCCTCCATCATCCGACCCGTGAACTCATCGATGATGACGACCTTGTCGTCCTTGACGATGTAGTCGACGTCGGCGGTAAACATGAAATGAGCGCGCAGCGCCTGGTTGATGTGGTGGACGATGGAGATATTCTCGATGTCGTAGAGATTGTCGCTCTTCAGCAGTTCCGCCTCATCAAGCAGTTTCTCGGCATGTTCCGTGCCGGCATCGGTGAGCGTCGTGGTGCGCGCCTTCTCGTCGATTTCGAAATCGTCTTCGCCGAGTTTTGGCATCAACTTATCGGCCTGCAGATACATTTCCGAATGGTCTTCCGCCGGGCCCGAGATAATGAGCGGCGTGCGCGATTCGTCGATCAGGATGCTGTCCACCTCGTCGACAATGGCATAAGAAAACGGCCGCTGAGCCATTTCCTCCAACCCGAACTTCATGTTGTCGCGGAGATAATCGAAGCCGTACTCGTTGTTCGTTCCATAGGTAACGTCGCATTGATAAGCGCGCTGGCGTTCCTCGCCGATCATGCCTCCCAGCACCACACCGACCGACATATGCAGGGCGCTGTAGATCTTGCCCATCCATTCGGCGTCACGCTGAGCCAGATAAGTGTTCACCGTGACCAGGTGTG
>ENA-ORDI01000379-ORDI01000379.1-marine-metagenome-genome-assembly--contig:-NODE-379-length-31491-cov-6.379544_pt1 | contig 31491 bp, 23 predicted proteins | sample MGYA00248628_ERZ508525 | MGnify/ENA primary metagenome ERZ508525 (study PRJEB26195, sample SAMN05422138) | marine metagenome | isolation source: East of Porto Seguro, South Atlantic Ocean | place... | reverse complement strand
CTTCAGTACAGACTTGGGTTTCAGCATCATTAAAATCAAAAGAAAAATCGTATTGATTCCCCAAATAGGAATGAACCCTATTCAAGGCATTCAATTTTTCATCATCTGTAAGGTTTGGGCGAAAAACGACAAGTCGATTTATTTTCGTATCTAAAATGGTGTTCAGGGAACCAGAAACAACCCCTTCCGCGACGGCTTCAATAATATTGTGATTCGATTTAATCACAGTTTTTTGGGCATCTGAAATTTGAATTTTTTCCCAATCTTCATGGAGCCATTCTTCTCTAATTCCGGTATAAACAATTCCATGTTTAAAAATTCCCGGGAGGAAAATATTGCTCATATATCCTTCTGAATAGGTGAGAATGATATCTCCAGGCTGAAGCATAGAATTGAGATGGTCCTTTTCTTTTTCAGTAAAAGTAAGGGGATTCGAACCCGGAGTTTGAAAATGCCCTACACGGGTGAAAATAACGGCGCGCAACGCTTCAAGACGACCCCCGGCTTTTTTTGTCAGTTCTTCCACTTTCTTTTTAATCGAACTGTGTCGTAAGCGATTGGTGAGTTCCGGTGTAATTAAAACAAAATAGCTTAAAATCTCCTCTCGAAGTTTAATATGTATGTGGTGAAGTGGTTCAAGTTCTGTTAATAAAGGGCCATAAATTGGATCCATGCGCAGGAGATTCAATTCTGTCCTCGGTTCATTTATCTCCCGGAAAATCAATTCCTGGGCAATGTCCAATTCATCCAAATTTTCGAGATTGGTGAGACTGGAATAAACAGTTTGAAAAGAACCTCGTGGGATAGCGCTCCTGAAATAAGATTCATTGAGTTTATCAACGATTTGTTCATCTGCCATATTCCGGGTGATTAGAATTCCGCTGTATTTGTATAATGTAAGTGCAGATGTATATCCAATGATCAACGCCTTCATATTTTCTGTAGGATCATCGGAATAGGTATGATAGTCCCGATATTTGTTAATGATCTCCCAAACAGATCGCCGCAGGATTAAATACCGAAAAAGAAGATTTTCAATCTTGTCACTTTCAACATTGGAAAAATGGCCTGTTTCATGACGGGTTGCACTTGTCTGGATTTCACCCATCTCAAGATACATTTGATCAAAGGCTGCCTGAAAAATTGAAAGCTTTTTTATATCGTCTTCGAAGGTATTCGAAGCGCCCGAAAGAGGAAAAATGAAGAAAATAAATACAGAAAAAAAGGTGAGCTGTAGACTAAAACGGGAATTCATTTGGATTAATTCATTCGGGGAAATAGTGGTTCGTGGTTTTTCAGTTCATTCCCAGGTGTTAAGCCGCCCCAACTCAAATCGGTACCTTTCGCATTTAGGACATCCAATAAAATAGCAGTTCTATTTGGCATGACCGGAGATAATAATACAGCTCCTATTCGGAGTGCTTCTCCTGCGGTATACAGGACGCGTCCCGCTGCATCTTTATCCTCCTTTACCAATTTCCAAGGCGCTTTGTTTTCCATGTATTTATTCACGCTGCGGATATATTGCATAATCTCTTCAATGGCTTCATTCAGTCGCATAGCTTCTATTTTTTCTTTTACAACTTCACCTAATGATTCGCCATTCGATTTGATTACTTTTTCAGCCTCAGTGAAATCCCCCGGTTCCGGAATTTTTCCGTCATAATTCTTTTTCATGAGAGTGGATACACGGCTTAAGAGATTCCCAAAATCATTGGCTAAATCGCTGTTGTAACGCTGGATAAATGATTCCATGGTGAAACTGGAGTCCTGCCCTAAGACCATTTCCCGCATGAGATAGTAGCGAACCGGATCCACGCCATAATCATCAATCAGGTCCATGGGATTAATTACGTTACCGAGAGATTTGCTCATTTTTGATTCACCCATGAGCCACCAGCCATGAGCAAAAATAGACTTCGGTAGTTCAAGTCCTGCGGACATAAGCATGGTAGGCCAATAGACAGCGTGCGTTGTTAAAATATCTTTACCAATCAAATGATAAGATGCGGGCCACCATTTTTTAAAGGATTTTTCATCAGTACCAAATCCCGGTGCTGTGATATAATTGATCAGTGCATCGAACCAAACATAGGTCACATAATCCGAATCAAATGGAAGTTCGATGCCCCAATTTAATCTGGATTTTGGCCGTGAAATACAGAGATCATTCAAGGGTTGACGTAAAAATCCAAGTACTTCATTTTTCCGATGTTCTGGTTGAATGAATTTAGGATTGGATTCAATGTGATCAATGAGCGCCTGCTGATATTTACTCATTTTGAAAAAGTAATTTTTCTCTTTCAATTTTCTAATATCCCGGAATTCTCCACTCTCCGCTTCTCTTTCTGTTATGAATCGTTCTTCAGATACGGAATATAATCCTTCATATTCTGCTTCATAAATGTCTCCCTTGTTCATCACCACCTGAAGAATATCCCGCACCACTTTTTTATGCCTCTCTTCTGTGGTGCGGATAAAATCATCATGGGAAATATGGAGCTGTTCCCAAAGATTCGTAAACCGTGGGGCCATTTCATCACAATGCTGCTGGGCTTCCACGCCACGCTTTTCTGCGGCCTGCTGGACCTTTTGTCCGTGTTCATCCAAACCGGTTAAGAAAAAAGTTTCCTGTCCGGCATACCTGTGATAGCGTGCCAGGACATCGGCCAGAATGGTGGTGTAGGCATGCCCGATATGGGGTTTGTCATTAACATAATAAATGGGGGTCGTTATATAAAATGTGTCACTCATGGATTCAAATGTTTCTGAATTCGCAGTAATAAATTGGTCAAAATTAGGGGCATGTAAAGATTCATGGGAATGGACAAAATGGCTTCTTCCAACTCGAATGTGGTGGCAGAAAAATCCGCATTTGGATGTGCGCCAATTAATCTTTCCATCCCCGGTTTGAAAGATGTGTCATGTAAAAGATCGTTCACACCTTTTTGCAACCGATTCGCAGAACGAAACCAAATTTTCAACATCATAAAATGGAATGAGAATGTGGCTGGATCCTGATAGGCTATTCGTGAATAAGTTTGGGTGAATTTCCGCCAGTGATCCGGTTCTTCATTTGTAATCGTTTTTACTAGCCCATTCACCAATTTCATCAAGTCACCCACCGATTGCGAAATGAGAGAACGGGCTTGATGAATATTCCCGAGACTCAATCCTGCCAGAAATGGGATTTCTGATTCTTTCACCATTTTCATCTGCAACCAATCCCGGATAAATTCATCTTCCAATCTGGGAATTCCAACACGCTGACATCGAGACAAGATCGTCGGGAGCAATAATTCAACATAATCTGTCACCAAGATCAATGTCGTATTATCCGGTGGCTCTTCTAGAATTTTCAATAATGCATTGGCCGCTTCACCCTGTCCCGCTGACAATAAATGGGCATCAAAAATGAGTACGGTTTTTCGTCCCGTCGGCTCACTCTTTAAATACAAAGTTCGCCTTAATTCCCTAACAGATTGAATTAAAATTCGAGTGGATTTTGGAATTTTGATTTTACGAAAATGGTCTTCAGATTTTTTTGAAATGGCATCCGTGACCAATTCCATATCACTTTTGCCAATAGGAGACGATTCATCAGATTCTTCATCTTTCTTCTTTTTTACCGTTGGGAGTGGAAAAATGAGTTGCAGTTTTTCATGTTGAAGTTTGTGAAATCGGTGACAGGATGGACAGGTGTCACATGGGGTTTTCAAGGATGATTCACAATTCAGCAATTGTGCAAATCGGATGGCCAGACTTTCTTTGCCACATCCGGCTGGACCAGAAAACAAGTAAGCATTGCCAATTTGTCCTGATAATGCAATTTGAGAAAACCGTTCCCAAACTTTAGATTGGGCCGACAAAATATCAAGGGATGTTACTTCTTGGAGAGCCATAATTCCGGATTCAGTTTTTGTCCCTTTCCCCAAATCTCAAAATGAAGTTTTGATCCGTTGATGGAGCCGGAATCACCCATATAAGCAATCACATCCCCGTTGCGGACCTCACTGTCCACATTGATCTGGATATTGGTAACGTGGCTGTAAACGGTATAAAATCCGCCACCGTGATCAATGATAATGGTTGTGCCGTACCCGCGAATATAAGTAATGGTGGTCACCACGCCGCCGATGATAGCACGAATCGCAGACCCGGGTTGTCCTTTAATATCGATCCCAGGATTTTCCGTAGTTGTTTTGAGTTTTGGATTCCATTGGCGTCCGAACTTGGCAATAATTCGTCCATTTGCTGGCCAGGGTAATCGACCTTTTAAAGCGCTAAATGATTTGGTTTTGAGTGCCTGCTGTTGTTGTCGAATCCTTTCTTCCCTCTCGAATCGAGCCCTGTCTTCCAATATCTTTTTAATAATGTTTTCCAACTGTTTTAAGCCTGCTTCTTTTTCATTTACATAGAGTGCCATGGCTTTTTTATCAAACCGGATTCGGCTTAGTTCCTGTTCACGATTGATGCGCATATTGCGGTAAGAACTCACTTGTTTTTCTTTATCCCTTTTCAGAATCAGGTTTTCCCGCAAGGCAGCTTCCAATTCCAATTTTTGCTGACTGATCCCAATGAGCAATTTTTCGATTTGTTTGGTCATTTTCTTTTCGATATCGGAAATGATCTTCAGGTAATGGGTTCGGTACATGACCTGCCGCCACGTGGTGGAAGAGAAGACCCTTTCCAGATCTGTGATTCGGCCCTTTAAATATGAATTCACCACGCGCTGCTCATAGCGGACACGAAGTATTTCCAGTTCATTCTCATTTTTCAGGAGATCTTCCTTGAGCCGAGTGATCCGGCTGCGGGTTTTTTTCTCTTCTCTCTTCAGGGATTGAACCAATCTGGAGGTGAGTGCGATTTCCTCATCCAATGAGGAAATCCGGCTAGCAGTGGACCGTTCACGCGATTCAGTCTTTTTGATTTTGGAACGCAATTGCTCAATCTCATTCTTTAAGGCATTGATCGCTTTGTTCTGATACCGCAGCTCATTATTATAGTCCCGTTGATCTGTTTGGGCAGAAATAAACATGATGAAAAGAAGGAGAAAAAAAGTTTTAATTAAATTTTTCACAGCCTAAAAATTACTGGGATTTCATTTCTTTCAATAGGAGAGAATTCGCAAGCGGGCGTTATAATTCTTCAATCTTAAATAATTGGAAATGATGGAAAGATAAATGTAATGATTTTTGATCTACAAAATAGATCCATAATTGTTCCTCGGGATTTGTACCATGACTCCCAATGATCTTTTCGTGGGGTTCACCCAACAGTTCCTGTACCTGGGGAATTGTCTGGCCGACCTTCAGTTTTTCAGTTCGGGCTCTGGCTTGTTTCCCACGAGCCAGATTCATTTTATGGTCAATCAACACACGTGTTTTATAATCCGATAAAGATTTTAACTTATTGTTCAAATCCATCAACAACTGTTCATTTCTTTTCCCGATGCCACCGGACAATTCCCGTGCAAACTCCAGGGAATGTATCGCCAGTTGAATCTCTTCGAACTCATCCGCTTCTTTCGCCAACCTTGCCATTTGGATCCCGGCACGGTATTGCAGTGATTTCACTTCATAAATAAGATCCGGATTCATCTCCAGAGCATTCGCATATTTTTCCATGGCTTTTCCAATGAAGCCCGCTGTCTGGTATTTTTTCCCTTCGCCCAAAACAACCCATGATTTAAACCGCCGGAGTTCTTTTTTCCCGTGAATTGAAAATTCTGCCACATGTTTTACAAGACTATAGGCTTCATCATATCGGGATTCATTCAGCATTTTTTCTGCTTCGAACATCCATAATAGAGCGATCTGATCGATCCTTCGATTCAAGGTTTCCAGGATTAATGTATCGTTTTTAACAAGAGACTTGGCATATATATATCTATCCAACGCTTTTTGCGTTTTGCTTTTTTTATCCAATACAACCCCTTCATCCATGATGGTATAGGGTATTTTATAGTCACAATCAGCTATATATTTCTCTGCACGGTGACGGTTCGCATGAGCCGGATAATCCGATAAAAATTGCTTAAACTTGTCTCTTGCATGGATATAATCCTTTCGGTAATAGAGTTTTTTTGCTTTGTCCCCAATCGTTTTCTTCCCACCGTAAAATGCCGAAAGGGTGACATACAATCCATAATTCGAAAGATCAAATCGGTTGATGGGGGTAATATCAGCTGGATCCAGAATGGTGTGGATCTTGGTATAAGAATAGCGAAAATCTAACCCAACCGTAAATCTATTCTCTTTACCCGGATCCAAAATAAAACGAATCCCGGCCCCCATCGCTGCTGATGTTCCGGAACCCGTGAGTGTTTCATCCCACTCTTCATGATCCGGAGTATAAAAGACAGCGGATGCCAATCCATAGGAATACCGAAAATTCATAAACCAGTTATTGAAGGGCTGATATTGGAAATGGGTCGTGAGCATGTACTCTTCCATCTTTGGAGAAAAATAAACTGTATCGCCCCAATTGATTTTTGTTTTGGCCCATTCTTCGTACGGCACTTCCGCACCATAAAATGTTTTGCTGGTGCGATAGGTGAGCCCTGTCATGACGTTCATCCAGCTCGTCCCTAAAAGATAATAGGGAATATTGATCAAGCCCACATCCACTTCCATTGATGATCCCCACAAATTGTTAAACTTCTGGCTGATGGGATCCACATCCTCGTCATATTTGATCTTATCCGGATCGTCTGCTGCAGAATCTTTATCAAGGTTTGCTGCGCTTCCGGATGTTTTGCCATTAAAGCCAATTCCGTAATGTATTTCAATTGGTATCAGGTTAACCGGTGCGGCAAATTCTCTGCCATGGAGCCATTTATCGAGCCACGCACCTTTCTCATAAGCGGATTCAGTATCGAATTTGATGAGTCCAAACAGAAAGGTTTTGGGTTTCTTTTCATCTTCTATTTGCCCCCATAACCCTGACAGGAGGAGCAAAAATAGGATGTGGCGTGTTTTTTTCATGATCAACATGGGTGATTAAAATTCCATGATTCCCATGATTTTTACAAGAAGAGACTCATAAAAATCAAGTTAACTTTCTCATCCTCATTTTGGGAACAAATGAATCAATCATCGCATTGTTTTTTCATGATTAAAAAAGCCATTTTTTTATTTAGCATTTTGAGCACATTGTTTGCTCAATCTTTTTCCATTGCCCGTGTCCATTACAGCGGCGGGGGAGACTGGTACAGCGATCCCAGCAGTTTACCTAATTTACTGAATTACCTGAATTCGAATACGCCCATGTCGGCTCATCCGGAAGAATTTCGCATCAAACTCACAGACGATGATGCAAATCAATATCCTTATCTTTACATGACGGGCCACGGGAATGTCCGTTTTACAGATGATGAAGTGATCGCTTTGCGTTCCATCCTAATGAATGGTGGCTTTCTTCATGCAGATGATAATTATGGCATGGATGAATCATTCCGCCGGGAAATGAAACGAGTGTTCCCCAATAAAGACCTGGTTACTCTTCCCCATGACCACCCCATCTTTTCATCCTATTATCAAATGCTGAATGGACTCCCAAAAGTCCATGAACATGATAATCATCCGCCACAGGCCTTGGCATTGTTCGAAGGTGAACGTATGATCATGCTTTACACCTATGAATCAGATCTGGGTGATGGCTGGGAAGATGCCAATGTTCACCATGACCCCTTGCCCATCCGGGAAGCCTCTTTAAAAATGGGTGTGAATATTATCTATTTCGCCCTGACCCAATAATGCAGATCAAAAAACATATCCTAAATGCCAGATCAATCCTGTTTTGGCAGGACGTTTTTGTGAGCCTTTTATGGATGGGGATTTTTGGCTCACTCTTATTTTTAATTGGAATTGAACTGGAAGCGGTTTTTTATTTTCTTCCCAAAACAAAGATCAATTGTCTTCTCATCATTTGTGGATTGTTCGGTGCTTATTTCTTCTTTTGGTTGATCCAATATTTCAGATCGGAGTCCGATCAAATTGATCGATATAAGATTGAAACATTATCCCTTCATTTGGGTCAGGCAGCCTTTCCGGAAAAACAGGATACAATCCTGAATGCACTGCAATTGGAATCAAGTTCGGGGAAAAATGAATCGAAAGAATTGGCGAAATCCTATATAAATGAAATATCAAAAAAGCTAAAAGACCTTGATTATGCCACCCTTTTAAAAGATGAGCAATTGGATTCATTGAAACAAGGATTACTGGGAACCTGGATCATGCTGCTTCTCATCTTTAGTATGACCTATCAGAATACGGCGGATGCTTACTACCGATGGACAAACCCAACAACCGAATTCCCGGCTCCAAAACCATTCTCTCTCACCAGCATTTCCGGCGACATTCATATTTTGGGCGGAGAAAAAACAGAAATTAAAATCCAGGCAAAGGGTGCAAAACCGGATATAGTTTACCTTCAATTAACGCCGAGCCAGATCGCAACCCAGGAACGGGATTCATTGACCTTAAAATTCTCTGCGCCACAGGATTCCATTGGGAATTATCGTTTTAAATTACCGGAATTATTCCAGGACTATTCCTACAAAGCAGTGGTGAATGCTGAATATTTTTGGGAAGCATGGGAGAAGGTTATTTCTATCCCAGACACTATATTTGTAACCGATAGACCTTTTTTTGAATCTTTTTTAATTACGGTTGTTCCCCCAAAATACAGTGGGCTGAATACAGAAACTCAGGAAGGAAATGTGGCGGTGGTTCAGGGGCTCAAAGGATCTACGATTCAAATCTATCTTTCATCCAATCGGGTGTTAGAAACGGCCTGGTTGATGATCAATGGAGAAAAATTTGACCTGGCTTCTACCCATCGATCTGCTTCCGGTTATTTTACCATGATGGATGAAGGTGAATTCACAGTGAATCTTGTGGATCAACGTGGGATTACCAATCGGGATCCGGTGCCCTATGCCATAGAAATAATCCCGGATCACTACCCTAGTCTTTTTGTGATTAAACCACCGCCCATGATCGAATTGGGAAGTGATCAAACGATTCCAATCCATTTGGAGATCGAGGATGATTATGGATTTATGGACCTTCAGGTTGCTTATGAAGTGCGCCGCCCCACTTATCTCCAGGCAGATCCATATGTGGCTATGTTTACCATCCATGACTTGAATCCGGATACGGTTATCCAAACGATCCATACCTTATGGGACTTGGGTGATATGCTGCTCATGCCGGAAGATGAAGTTCATTTCCATTTTGAACTCACAGATAATGATGATGTTTCCGGCCCCAAGAAAACGGTATCTTCTACTTTCATTGCTCGAGTTCCCTCCCTGGCCGATCTTTACGAAACGGCTGAAAACACGGAATCTGATTTCATGGAAGAAATGACATCCGGTTCGGAAGAATTTCAGGAGTTGAAAGAACTGTTTGAGGCACTGGAACTGGAAGCACTGAAAACCAAAGAACTGGACTGGGATCAACAGCAATCAGTGAAAAATGCACTGGAACAGGCGATGGAAGAATTGGCCAATTTAGAGAAAATGGCTACAGCCATAGAATCCATCACCGAACAGGCAGAAAAGCATGAACTTTTTTCCCTGGACCTCTTGGATAAATTCAGGGAATTATCTGAACTCATCCGTGATGTGATCCCGGAAGACATGCTTACCAATATGGATGATCTCCGGGAAGCATTGGAAAACATGGATATGAAACAACTTCAGGATGCGCTCAATGATCTTGCGGAAAATATGGATCAAATCGAGCAGGATCTGGATCGATATTTGGAAATTTTCAAACGGCTGCAGGCTGAACAAAAAATGGATGAACTCCAAACCCGTATGGAGCAACTTTTTGATCAGCAACAATCATTGGACCAGGAAATCAACCAGGCCAACGAACAGACAGATCCATCCACACTTGAAAGGCTGGCACAAGAAGAAAAAAGAAACCTGGAAGAATTCGATAATCTGAAATCCCTCATGGAAGAGGCATCTGAATTGGTGGAACCTTACAGTCAAAAAACATCTGACGACCTATCCGAAATGGCTGACTCCCCCCTGACAGAACAAACAGAAACTGCCATGATGGAAACCATGCAAAATTTGTCCCAACAAAATTTGCAGCAGGCTCAAAACAGCAGTGAGCAATCCCTAAAGAATATGCAAATGATGATGCAACAATTGATGCAAATACAACAGCAGTTCCAACAGGAAACAGTTGCGGAAATGACAAAGAAATTTCAAGCGCTGATTCAGGACTTGCTCTACCTTTCATCCCAGGAAGAGCAGTTACGATCTGATGTGATATCAGCCTCGAGAAATTCACCGCGATTACGAGAATTGGCCGCAAAACAACAAGTTCTGCAGGATCAACTGCAATCCATGATGAATCAAATGATGGAACTCTCCAAGGAAACATTTGCCATTACACCGGAGATCGGACGAGCCGTTGGAAAGGCGAATGCGGGCATGCAGGAAGCTAAAAATAAATTGACAGATCGGAATGTGAGTCAAGCTGGAAAAAGCCAAAACATGGCTATGGCAGGATTGAATGAAGCAGCACTGGGACTTTTTAACAGCATGCAAAGCATGCAGCAATCCGGATCGGCCAGCGGGTACGAGCAATTCCTCGCCATGATGCAACAAATGGCCGGGCAGCAACAAGGCCTGAACCAGCAGGGGATGCAATTAGGCATGGGACAAATGGCCGCGGCAGCCCAACAACAAATGATGCAGCAAATGCTGCAGAAACAACGGGGCATCCGAAAGTCATTGGAACAAATGATGAACGAGATGCGACATTCCGGACAAAAAGGCCTGGGTGATCTGGGCGGGATCGGAAAAGAAATGGATAAGGTGATCAAAGATCTTCAGCGGCGGCGGTTCACCCGAAAAACCCAGGAACGGCAACAACGGATCCTATCCCGGATGCTGGACAGTCAAACATCCATGACGCAACGTGGATTCAAGGATGAGCGAAAATCAACTTCTGCGGGATCAACGGTGGCATTCGAAGGCCCTGGCGGCTTGCCTACGGATATGGGGCAACGTCAGAATCTTGCACTTCAGGCTTTAAATAAAGCCATTAAAGCGGGATATTCACGGGAACATCAAACCATGATAAAACGATATTTCAATTCATTGAGCCAATTGCAAACAGTGCAAGAAAATCCTGGGGCGAAAATTGAACAATAAACGATATTTTATTCTCTTTCTTTTTCTGTGTGCGATCCTTTTCGGGCAAAATAAAGCATCGATCAATGCATCTATAAAAACAGCAAAAATGCTGGAAAGAAGGGGCGATGTGGATGGCGCCATCGCCATCTATGAAGCAGTACTTTTTAAAGACCCCAAAAACCATCGAACGATACGCGACCTGAAATCTTTGTTTAAGAAAAATCAACGATACGAAGATGGGATCCATTTCATTCGTGAACGGCTTATCCATTCTCCCAATGATATTCAACTTTATTCCGAATTGGGAGAATTTCATTTTTTAAATGACCAGCAGAATGAAGCAAAAGCCGTCTGGGTGGCAGGGACAGAAAAATTCAAAAATAACAGATCCTATTACCGGATTATGGTTTCACTTTATGGCCGGTTCAGCCTGGATCAGGAAATGCTCTCATTATTAGACACAGGCCGTGAAAAATTTGGTCAATCCTTTATGGCCTATGAGGCTGGAATCTATTACCAGACCCGACGTGTGTATGATAAAGCCATGGATCAATTCATTCTGCATCTTTCCCATGAACCCAAACAAAATGGAATCATCCAGCGCCGAATCCTTCTCATGAGCGATGATGAAGATGCGGTTCCGATCATAGAGAAAAAACTAAAAATTGCATCACAAGAATATCCGGAAATACTCCTGAATGTTTTGAGTGAATTCTATTTTAAACAACAGGAATATGACCGTGCTTTTGATGTGAAAAAAGAAGGGTCTAAATCAGGAAAACCCAATTTAAATGATTGGCTGGCTTTTGCGAATGAATGTCGGAAAGAAGGCCAATATGAGGTTTCAATCGATGCATACAATTTCATTCTGGGATATAAAATAAATTCAAACATGGCCGGGAAAGCACTTTTAGGTCTGGCACAAACATTTGAAGATCAAATCATTCCCGCTCATGAATCTCATTTAATTCCCTACTTTTTTGATAACAATTTATTTTTCGAAGACCCCTTCCAAGTGAATTCATCCATCTCACTGGAGCATCTTGAATCCAGTCTTGCTCTGTATGATTCTCTCTTGATTTCCCTGCCAAAATCTCCCCTTTTGGCGGAAGCTTATTTCCGATTGGGCGAAATCAAATACAGGATTCTTCAGGATTTTGATCAAGCCTATGCCCTGCTGCATAAAGCCATGCAAAATAAACCCGATAAGAAATTGAGATTAAAAATAACCTTAAGAATTGCGGATGTGTTGATGGCCAAAGGACAAGCAAAAGAGGCCATGGGCTTTTTAGAAAGACAATTGAAACGAAACTATTTACCCGCCATTGAGCAGAAGAAAATTCTTGTTCATTTTTTAACCGATGAACCGGACTCAACCTTGAAAATTGTTCAATCATCATTTTTGTCACTCAGGCCTGTGGATCCTTCCTTTAATGATCTCATGGAACTGAAAAATATCCTGACACAATATTATGAAAATGATTCATCAGGGAAGCTGGCGTTTCTTCACTTTATTAAAGCAGAATGGTATTTGAGACAGCGGAAGATTGGAGATGCCATTAAGGAATTCCAATATCTCGCGGAAGAAATGCCGGGAGCAAAAATCATTCCTCTGGCCAATCTTCGCAAAGGGCTTTTGCATTATCGATTAAAAGAATATGACAAAGCACTGGTATTAGCACTAGCCCTGGATGGGACACCTTTGGCAGATCGCGGCATTATTCTGGCAGGACAACTCTACGAAACAAAAATTTTAGATATGGAAAAAGCCATGGAACAATACATGCGGATTTTGGATGAATTTCCCGGGTCTATTTTCTCTGAACCGATTCGGTATCACATACGGACACTACAACAAACGGAGAGTTAATGAAACGGATCTTTCTCCTTCTCTCCTTTTCATTTGCCCTGGGACAAAAAATGCTTATTCCCATGGATCAGTCCCAGAATGACCATTTAAAAGCCTACGGTATCGCCTATTTCACCTTGACCAAAAACACCACTGTAGAATGGCTCTTGAATTACCGTGGCGGCTCATTTTTGATCGATGCGCATCAATTTATTCAAACAGAATGCCGGATTCGTGGTGTCACTTTTGAACCAATAAATGTAAGCGATCTGGTAACCATTTATTCAGAAATTGATCAGGGGAATATGGATATCATTCTCCTGGAAAAGAAACCGAAGATCGCCATTTACACACCGCCCAACAAACAACCCTGGGACGATGCTGTTACATTGGCGCTTAACTATGCAGAAGTGGATTATGAAACACTTTGGGATGAGGAAGTCCATTTGGGGAAATTGGGAAAGTACGATTGGCTTCATCTTCATCATGAAGATTTTACAGGTCAATACGGGAAATTTTACCGGAGCCATCATAACGCGCAATGGTATCGGGATCAACAGCGACAATTTGAATCTGTGGCTGCCAAATTGGGCTTTCCCAGTGTTCACGAACAGAAGAAAGCCATTGCTCGAATTATTAAAAATTATGTAGGCAATGGCGGTTTCTTATTCGCCATGTGTTCCGCAACAGATTCCTACGACATTGCACTTTCCATGGAAAATGTAGATGGGGCTCATAGCGTATTTGATGGAACACCCATTGACCCGACACTTCATTCAAAATTGGATTACACGCAATCATTTGCTTTTTCAGGATTCAAACTTTTGCCAGATCCTATGGTTTATGAATTTTCCGATATTGATTTCCCACCGAGCCATAATCCAGTGACTCGCGGTGCAGAAGCGGACTATTTTTCACTTTTTGAATTCTCCGCCAAGTATGATCCAGTGCCCACCATGCTCACCCAAAACCATGTGACCATTGTGAAAGGATTCATGGGACAAACCACAGGATTTCATAAAGACAGAATTAAAAATCATATTGTAATCATGGGCGAAGATCCCGCATCAGATCAGGTGAAATATCTTCATGGGAATTTCGGGAAAGGAACATTCACTTTTTACGGTGGACACGACCCGGAAGATTATCAGCATTTTGTTGGGGATCCACCAACAGATCTTTCCTTGCATCGGAATTCACCGGGTTATCGACTGATCCTGAACAATATTCTATTCCCTGCAGCCCGGAAGAAAGAACGAAAAACATAATTAATTAGCCGCTAAGGTCACGTAGGGTCGCGCCCGCCTGCCCTACCGAAATAGTCGGCAGCGAGCAGGAAAGGAAAAATGGATTTCAGCAAACTCAATGACTGTTTGTTGAGCCTGTCGAAACAATTAGGTTAAAAGTGGCAGTTAAAATAAGATTAGGTCTTTTTCATGAATTCGTGGATTTATCCAACCAGATCCCGGAGTTTGACATGCCATACGGAATTGAAGAATTTGAAAGGCGTTGTTCCGGTATTCACTTATCTCTCATTGCTGAGATAGAAAACCAATCTGTTGGATTTAAAATTGGCTACGACCGATTTAAAGATGGAAGTTTTTACAGTTGGATGGGTGGCGTGTTACCGGAGTTTCGTAAAAAAGGTGTAGCTAGCGCATTAGCAGATTTTCAGGAAAATTGGGCAAAAAGAAATGGATACAATTCCATCATACTGAAAACTCGTAAAAAGCACAGAGCCATGATTGCTTTTTCGTTGAATCTTGGATTTACAATTACAGAAAAAAATCAAATGGATTCCGAAGAAGAAACCCGAATCTGGATGGAAAAAATAATTAGCCACTAAGGGCAGCAAGAATCGCTAATAGTTTTCCTGTGGGAGTAAATTTGTGTTAAACTTAATGGAGCGATAGAATGATGAAGTGTTAATTTGTCACCCATTTATCCATCAATCCAATACTCCATTACAATAATGTGGATTCAAAAAACAATTACACTTTCTCCCCGCTCCCGCGGGTTTCATATTATCACCCCTGATGTGCTGGATCAACTTCCTGAAATAGAAAAGATCAAAACAGGGATTCTTCATTTATTTATAAAACATACATCCGCTTCCTTAACAATTAACGAAGACGCCGACCCAACAGTTCGCCTGGATTTTGAATCCCATTTCAATAAGCTGGTGCCGGAAAATCAATCTTATTATCAGCATACGATTGAAGGATCCGATGATATGCCAGCCCATTTGAAAGCATCTCTTTTGGGTTCGTCAGTTTCTGTCCCCATTACGGATGGTCGACTCAACTTAGGTACCTGGCAGGGCATTTATCTTTGCGAACATCGGGATCGTGGATCTGCTCGAAAACTGGTGGTAACAATTCAAGGGAAAGAATAAGCTTTTAATTATAAAGATAAAAAAATTTAGCATAATTACCATTTGTGGAATTCCATTTGTTTTACTATCTCAACAAAATGGGGGCCCTGATGCTATTATTGGGAGATGGGAGATGATCGAAGATGGATACAACGATACATTAGAAATTATTAAACAAGACAATAAATATTTGGGGAAGTTTATAGGAAACGGGGAACCATTTGATGAGCAGGGAAACCCAAAAAAAGACAGAAATAACCCCGATGAAAAACTCCGTAATCGTCCCCTAATGGGTATAATAGGTTTAACGGATTTGATTTATGACGAGAATAATATTTGGGATGATGGAAAGATGTACTATCCAAAAGATGGTAAAACATATAGTTGTAAAATCATCTTGAAGAATAAAAATACCATAGAAGCAAGATACTATTGGGGATTTTCATTATTAGGCTATTTCGAAGAATGGAAAAGGATTAAATAAGCTAATAATATTGAACCAAAAGCCATGTTTCTAATCTCTTCTACATATTACTACTACAGGTAGGTGAACATCTGGATCGAGGATCATCATGAAAATTGGTGGTGATTCTTCAAGGGGACTGAAAGCAGATACATTTTTAGGATATCATTGGAATACAAAAGATTCTTTTTATGTCACACCTACAATCATGGCGAGTTTTTTTGGAAGTATGATTAATGGAATTTTGCCAAGTTTTATGATTTCACCATGGGTAACAGTTGAATTATCATATCCATTAAAAAAATGAATTATCTCTTAATTTACTACGACGGCCATTGCGCCCTGTGCCATGGCTCAGTCCAATTCATTTTAAAGATCGACCGAAACAGTGTTTTTCGGTTTGCGCCACTCTCACAATTAGAAAATAGAAATCAATTTAATTTCCCGGACAGTCTTGTTTTAGAAAAAAACGATGACTATTTTATGGAAGGAAATGCCGTTCTGGAGATACTAAAAAAGTTGAGCTGGAGATGGCGATTCTTGGGCATGATCTTGAACCTGATTCCATTGTTTTTATTGGACAAAGCCTATAGACTCGTGGCAAATAATAGGAAACGGTAGAGGATGGTTTGCCCGGTTGTACCGATAGAATTGGGACAAAGAATTGGGATCCCTTAAATATGTAAAACGTAATTATGTAATTATTTTAATCCGAGAATTGGTTTTGGTATAATTACATAATTAAATATTTACGAGTTACACTTCCCCTTTCGCCCGTTCCCAAATCTCATCCATTTCTTCCAAAGTGGAATCTTCGAGTTTCTTCCCTTTTGCTTCTAATTCTTCTTCTATTTTCTGGAATCGGGTCGTGAATTTTCGATTCGTTGCCCGGAGCATATCTTCAGCCGGGATGTCCATATACCGCGCCAGGTTCACCACAGAAAAAAGTACATCCCCAATTTCTTCTTTAATATTTTCAATATCTCCGGCTTCATGGGCGAATTTTAATTCGTCAATTTCTTCATGGAGCTTTGCCCACACATCATCCACATTTTCCCAATCGAATCCCGCATAGGCTGCTTTTTGCTGGAGTCGTTGGGCGCGCGTGAGCGCTGGTAATGCCGAGGGAACGCCATCCAATCGAGATTTTCGATTTTTCTCTTTATGTTTTGTGGCTTCCCAATTTTGTTTAGCTTCAAAGGCTATATCGGCTTTTTTATCTCCAAAAACATGAGGGTGGCGCCGGACCAGTTTTTTATTCACCGTATCCAATGAATCCGCAATCGTAAACTTGGAATTTTCCGCTGCGATTTGCGTTTGCAACGCTACATGGAGCATAATATCACCCAACTCTTCCTGGAATGTTTCCCAATTACCCTCGTCCACACTCTCCATGACCTCATAGGCTTCCTCAATAAAATACGGGAGCAACGATGCATGAGTTTGCTCTTTATCCCAAGGACAGCCATCGGGTCCACGGAGTGTTTCAACGATTTCCAAAAGTTTTACAAATTTGTCTGCTGCGTGCTGTTTATCCATTCAATTCTCAAAAAGTTTTTGCCAGTTTACCTGGCTTAAATAATTATTTTCCATTTCTGTCATTTCTATTTTTTCTTCTTCTGATTCATCATCAAACCCCACAAAATGAAGACAGCCATGAATGATGAGCCTTGCCACTTCTTTTTCAAAAGGTTCACCAAAGGATGCGGCATTCTCCTGCGCCCGTGGTAGGCTGATATAGACCTCTCCTTCCACATCTTTTTCCTCAGTGTCGTTCAACCGGAATGCGATTACGTCGGTCCATTGATCTTTGTGGAAAAATTCTTTTTTCAGGTCTGATAACAATTCATCCGAACCAAAAATAAATGTGACCTCGCCACCAGGAGTTTCATGATTATTCAATACGGAACTGGCAAAATCTGTAACCATTTTTTCATTGGGACAATCCAGCGCTGGATCACAATCCACGGAAATATTGATCATGCAGATGCAGGGTTTTTAGGATCATCCGGATATTCAATCCGAATATGATAAATCCCCCGTAGGACGGGAAGCATACCGATGTTTCCATCGACGGTTCCCTTGATCTTATTTAATTCATCCAACGTCAATGGACACTCATTCAACTGACCATCATCGATGCGCCCCTTAATAATCTTATCGATCATTGCTTCGATCTTGAAAATATCCGGTTGCTTGATGGATCGAACGGCTGCTTCCACAGCCTCACAAATCATGAGAATGCCTGTCTCTTTTGTATTTGGTTTTGGTCCGGGATATCGGAATGCACTTTCATCCACTGTGGCACCGGTTTCTTCAGCATCCTTCAAGGCCATACGATAAAAATATTCTACGCGGGTGGTTCCATGGTGCATGGGAATAAAATCAGAAACCAATTTGGGAAGTGCATATTCCTGTGCAAGACGTAGCCCTTCCGTTACGTGTGCTCGGATAATGCGTGCACTCATGGTATGTGTAAGTGAGTCGTGCTTATTTTCGCCGCCATATTGATTTTCAATAAAATATTCAGACTTTACTATTTTACCAATATCATGATAATAGGCGCCCACACGGCAAAGCAATGAATGTGCGCCAATAGCATTGGCACAGGATTCTGCAAGATTTCCCACCACGATGCTGTGATTGAAGGTCCCATTCGTTTCCTGCTGGGACCGTTTTAAAAGCGGATTATCATAATCCAATAATTCAATCAAGGTCAAATCGGTCGTCACTTCAAACAGGATCTCAAAAAGGCCGATCATCCCATAGGTCACTATAGGAGCCAAAATACTATTGATGGTCAATAATTGAATATCATTTAACATGGTCAACCAATTATGCTCCTTAAATAGACCCAGTCCCAAGACGACAAAAATACTGGCAGCAATGAGGGCAAACATGGTGATGAATAATTGGCTTCTTTTTCTCAATTGCCGGATATTATACACAGCAATTGTTGCTGTAAAAAGTGAAACAATGACAAGATCGATGTTTTGCCCCATCATGAGTCCCATGAGAATTGCCATGGAAGTGGTTGCCATGAAACCGATGCGCGCATCAAATAAAATAGTAAGGGTCATGGCGCCAACCGTTACGGGAATCAAATATTCTGACCATTCCAACCGAATCACAAATATATGAGCCAATCCCAATTGAAGTAAAAAAACGATTGAGATCAATAATACCAGTTTCCAATCCCGAAAGATGGTAACACGATACACCACAAGAAATGCAAAAAACAGGGAAACCACCACCGAAAGCAGGATAATTCTCCCCAGAAAACTCCATGCAATTTTCACCCAACCAGAATTGGTTTCCTGTTTTGTGACTGCCACAGACAATGAGTTCAATTTTTGGAGGACATCATCAGTGATCCTGATATTGGCATCCACAATCAATTCATTTTCTAAAACCACACCCTGGCTTCGGGGGACTTTATTCAAACTTTCAATTTGGCGGCGTTCAGTGATCTCTAGGTCAAACAACAGATTGGGTTTCATGAATTCAACAATGAGATCGTAACCCAAGTCACGGAAAATATCCCCGTCCGAAAAAACGGATAGCAATTCTTTGCGCGCTTTGGTCCATGCCATTTGAAGATCATTGAAACTTTGAGGTGATGCAAGATCCGGAACATCGCTTTGATTCACCGTCACCTTGTTACTGGTAATGTCACTGATTGCAATATCGTAGATTCCCTCCGTCCATCTGTTTTTGCAAATTTGAATTACGCGATCCGTATTCCGATCCAGGTCCTTCATATTTTTCGGATCCTGTCCCGGTGTCACATAGGTGAGCCAATCCGGTTTATTCACAGTAAATGAATAGAGCCGGTGGAATTCATTTGTCAAGATGTAAAGGTTCGTACTGTCAGACACAAATTCGGAGCGAGCTTTTTCATATTGTTTATGATACCGTCGTTCATAGACTAACCGCTTGGATTCTTCAAGCCGCCAAATGGCATGACGCAGCTCGTTTGTTATGGCAAAAAACTCACCCAAAGCATCTGTTTGCTTTGCAACGATTTCATCATTTCGGTTAAAAATATAAGAGACAGATTTTTTCTGTTCATCCAGATCTTTTTGGAGCCGTTCTTCAGATTTCAGAATGGAAAAAGTAAAGGGGGCAATGATGGGTTCCCGAGTGATGTCATTAACCTGATAGGAATATTTCAGCGCCTTTCCATGGGGGAAAAGAGTAGAGATCAGCAAAATCAATCCGAAGATGATTAGATATTGTCTCCAATATTTATCCAATAAAAAATACTGGACTAGGGGATTGGATTTTTGTTCGTCCGCCATTACACTTGGATGTCTTTCAGTATTTCTCTGGAAATAATGAGCCGCTGAATCTCGCTGGTACCTTCACCAATTTCAAGGATCTTTGCATCCCGGAAAAAACGTTCCACATCATATTCCCTTACATAGCCATAACCACCGTGTACTTGGATGGCTTCAGTGGTTACTTCCATGGCTGTTTCGCTGGCAAAGAGTTTTGCCATCGCTGCTTCTTTGGTGATGTCCATACCCTGATCTTTCATCCATGCCGCATGGTAAACCAGCAATTTTGATGCTTCGATCTTGGTTGCCATATCTGCCAGTTTGAATCCAATAGACTGGAATTTATTGATCGGTTTTCCGAAGGCGCTCCGTTCAGCGGAATAGGCCAAAGCGCGCTCATACGCACCGACAGCCGTCCCGACAGACAATGCACCAATGGAGACACGGCCGGATGTCAATGTTTTCAAAAATGTTTTAAAACCATCTGCGGGCGTTCCCAGCATGGATGTTACAGGAATCCGCATATCCCTGAAAAAGATTTGTCGTGTATCGCTGGCGCGCCACCCCATTTTCTTTTCTTTAGGACCCACCTCTAATCCTGGTGTATCCGTAGGGATCGAAAATGCAGCAATGCCCAAATTTTCTCCATTCTCTATCACTTGGGATGTGAAAGATAACACACCCGCTTCCCCCGCATTTGTAATAAAGATCTTCCCGCCATTCACGACATATTCATCCCCACCACGAACTGCTTTTGTTTTTGTGGCACCAGCATCACTACCGGCATCCGGTTCCGTGAGACCAAAGGCGCCCAACATTTCGCCCGATGCCAATTTTGGGAGGTAGGTGTTTTTCTGCTCATCCGAGCCATACATCAAGATGGGGAGTGAACCCAATGACGTATGAGCTGCCATGGTGATGGCTACAGATGCATCGGCTCGTCCCAGTTCAATGATGGCTGTGGCAAAGGCAACCATATCCAATCCAGCACCACCGTATTCTTCCGGGATAATAATGCCCATGAGTCCCAATTCACCCATTTTATCCACAAGATCCCTGGGGAATTTCCCCTGCTCATCCAGATCCCGTGCAACCGGTGTGATTTCGGAATCAGCGAATTCACGCACCATATCACGGATCATGATATGTTCGTCAGTAAAAAATAAATTATCCATTGAAAAGTTGTTCTTTTTTAAAAGGTTTAAGTTTGAATTTACAATAAGAGTTATACAGTTGAAGACAATCGAATGTCCCGTGCATTTAATTGGGTGTACTCCTTTCCTTTCCACACATTGGTCTCTACGACGCATGCTATATCCACAGGGTCTCCCAAAATAAGATCTTGATAATGATTGGCCAATCCGAATCCCACCACATCGATGGCTGATTGTTTTTGTTTCACCTGGAACCGGATATGATCTCCATTCCCAATCACCTTTGGATTCCCGATTACTTCCGCATTTATCACGGCAAATTTGGGGCGCATATTTCCTGGCCCGTAGGGGCCTAATTTTTTCATGAAATCCATAAACCGGCGATTCAGATCAGACAATTTGATTTCCGCATCCAAATATAATCTGGGTTCAAGGTCATTTTCATTTAATGTCGAATCGGCATAAGATAAAAAGGCATTTCGGAAATCAATTAATTTCGATTCATGGATCGCCAGTCCAGCCGCCATGGCATGACCGCCATAATTCTCTAAATGATCTTTTGTTGATGAAAGAGCTTCAAACAGGTCCAGTCCTTTTATACTTCGAGCAGATCCTTTTCCATTTCCTTCTTCATCAAACGATATAATAATAGTAGGCCGGTTGAACTCTTCTTTGAGCTTGGATGCGGCGATGCCTACCACACCCTGGTGCCACCCGCGCGATCCCAATACAATGGCTTTATCCTTTTCCATATCCACTTCTGAATTCACCAAAAATAACGCATCATCCACCACGGCTTGCTGGATGGCTCGTCTTGATATATTTTCCTGATCTAATTCTTGAGCCAATTCATTGGCTCTACCTGTATCCGTCGTGGTTAGTAATTCTACAGATCGATTTGCGTCTCCCAATCGTCCTGCTGCATTGATCCTTGGCGCCACATGAAACACCACTTGGGTCACAGTGAGATCCCCTTCAATATCTACTTTTGCTACTTTCAACAATTCCCGAAGTCCGGGTCGCCGCGTGGTTCTCAATGTTTGTAATCCATAGTGAACAAAGACCCGGTTTTCATCTTTCATGGGGACAAGATCTGCGGATGTTCCCAATGCAGCCAGATCCATGAGATCAGTGATCAGGTCAAATGAATAACCCATCTTTCTCACAAGGCCAGACAGGAGTTTTAATGCAACACCACCGCCACACAATCCCTTAAATGGATAGCCACAATCCACCTGTTTCGGATTTAGGATCGAAAACGCATTGGGGAGTGTTTCCCCGGGGATATGATGATCAGTGATAATCACATCAATACCTTTTTCATTGGCATAATTCACGCGGTTGATAGCATTAATACCACAATCACAGGTAATAAACAGGTCTGCGCCAAATTTCCCTGCTTTATCAATTCCCATTTCTGAAACGCCATAGCCTTCCTTCTCACGATTCGGGATATAGGTTTTCACCTTCGCGCCCAAATTTGATAGTCCAGTATAGAGAAGCGATGCGCCCGTGGTTCCATCCACATCATAATCCCCAAAAATAAAAATGGGTGTTTCAGATTCAATATTCCGGATGATCCGATTCACGGCTGTTTCCATCCCTTTCATCAGGAAAGGATTGTGGAGTTGGGAGATATCCGGTGAGAAAAATTCTTTTGTTTGATCGATATCAGTCAATTTGCGAGATACCATCACTTTCGCAATTGATTCTGGCACATGGTAGTATTCCATGGTGGTTCTGACCTGATCAGATTGAAGATTTGAGAATATCCAACGCATAAAATATAGAAAAATTGAGTCGATCTATAAGCCGAGTTCTGTCCTTTGATTTGACGAATCAAAACCAAAGGGATGGTCATTGATCTAGCCACAATGTTACCATCGTGGTCGAGCAACCTACCCGCTCCTTCAGCCTGCGCTACGCTACGGCAGACAGGCTAGCGATGCGAACAACATCTCGAAGCCTATTCGATCTTGCACCGGATGGGGTTTACAAGCATCCTGAATTTGTTCAGAACCTGGTGGTCTCTTACACCACCCTTTCACCCTTACCCCGCTAAAAGCGGGGCGGTTTACTTTCTGCTGCACTTTCCATGATCCGCTGCTGCGAACCTCCCCGCGTTAGGGGACATCCTGTTCTGCGGTGCCCGGACTTTCCTCTCTCGGGCTGCAAACACAGGCCAAGAGTAACCATCCGACCGACTCAATTTTTAATAAACGATCTAATTTACAGAATTATTTTCACTATAAAGAAATCTTCCGCACACATCACACCGATGAATTGTAGTATTAGCACGAACTTCCGTCACTTTTTGCATGGGGATATGTGCGCCACATCCGCCGCAACCATTCCCGGAAAGATTCACAACAGCCAATCCATCTCGTGCTTCAAATACGCGATTGTATATTGACACAGTATTGAGATCAATCCCGTTTACCTGTTCTGATCGTTGTTGTTCCAAAATAGATTTTTCTTCAGCAGAATCTGAAATCGCTGATTCCAGTTTTTCCCGGCGAACGGTTAAATCATTCGATAAAGACCCCAGTTCTGATTCCATCGTTTCAACAGATTCCGTTAAAGTTTCTTTCTCTTCCAGGAAAGAGAAAGTTTCTGTTTCAATGGTTGTACGCTCTTCTTTCATATGATCCATTTCATGCATCAATGCATCGTATTGTTTATTGTTGGTCACCAGAAAGAGTTGGTCTTTCAATTTATTGACCTTGTCGTTGATCTCTGCGATACGGACTTCCCCTTTGTGAGATTCGACTTCAAGTTCCTTCATTCGCTCTTTATTTTCTACCAGTGAATTTTTAATAGATTCTTCCTGTTGATTCAATTCGTCCACTTTGGATGGCAGGTCGCCCAGAAGGTCATTCAGATCTCTTAATTTTGTATCAATCCCTTGTAGTTCAATGAGTTTTTCCATAGACATAGTTACCTCAATGTAAAAAAAATGCACCGCTGACGGTGCATTCTACATATTTTATCTTCCGATCCAGTTTCCTGTGTTGGTCCCGCATGACTTCCCACGGGCACGGGTACTATGAATCTTGTTTGAATTATTTTTTTCATAATTAGCTTGGGAATTTACCGATATTAGCCCTGATTATGAATCAATAAATCTCTGATATGTTTTTATTTTTAAGCCTGTTCTGGGAGAAGAGTTTCGGCTTCTTCAACCGGCATATGAATCGTGTGGCTCATACCGCCAACGCCTTCTCGATAAAGGGTAACTGTATCGTCAATAATTTCAGCAACTTTCCATTCCTGGTCATCTATAAGAACCCGATCTCCAACTTTAATCAGAACTTCTTTTTTAACTTGGAATTCCGTGGTTTCTCTCATGGGTGAAAATTGCCTAGAAATAACCCATAAAAACAAGGAGCATAGACGAAAATCTGAATAGGCTAAAGGACGGATTTTCTTTAATCTCATCCCGTTATTTTGAACCCTTTTTATCATTTTTGATCTATGTCCGATTCTTTTGTTAAACGTCACCTTGGTCCCAGGGATGCCCACATCCAGGCTATGCTCACTGATCTTGGATTCTCTTCTTTAGATGAACTCTCCACGGCTGTGGTCCCGGAAAATATTCTTACGGATAAGCCACCCGATATTCCGACTAAAAAATCTGAACCGGAGACCATCAAACGGCTCCAGGAATTGGCGAGTAAGAATTCTGTATTTCGTTCTTACATTGGCATGGGATATTATGGCACTGTCGTTCCCGGCGTCATTAAACGGAATATTTTAGAGAATCCCGGCTGGTACACCCAATACACACCTTATCAAGCGGAGATCAGCCAGGGACGCTTGGAAGCATTGCTGAATTTTCAAACCATGGTTTCTGATCTCACCGGACTTCCGTTGGCAAATTCTTCTTTATTAGATGAAGGTACCGCAGCGGCAGAAGCTATGCTCATGTTTTTTAACGCCACCCGGGATCCAATTAAGACGACCTTTCTGGTGTCAAATAAATGCCATCCACAAACTATTGATATTTTAAAAACTCGATCTGAACCATTAAGAATTGTATTAAAAATATCAGATCACAATCAATTCAAATTTAATGACTCTGTCTTTGGTGCCTTGGTTCAATATCCCGATACGGAAGGATCCATTCAGGATTATACTGACTTGTGTGATTCCGCACATGAAAATAAATCTTATGTATGCATGGCCACAGATCTACTGGCATTAACACTTCTCAAATCACAGGGAGAAATGGGTGCCGATGCTGCCGTTGGCAATGCCCAGCGGTTTGGTGTACCCATGGGGTATGGCGGACCCCATGCTGGTTTCTTCGCGACTTCGGAGGAATTTAAACGAAAGATCCCTGGAAGAATTATTGGTGTCTCCCAAGATGCTCATGGTAAGCCAGCACTTCGTATGGCACTCCAGACTCGGGAACAACATATTCGCCGAGAAAAAGCCACATCCAATATTTGTACAGCTCAAGTTCTGCTGGCGATCATGTCCGGAATGTATGCGGTATATCATGGCCCCAATGGATTAAAAGAGATGGCAGAACGGGTTAACTTTTTAACAGCTAAACTGGCGACATCGTTAGAAAAGTCTGGATATGAATTAGTTCACAATGATTTTTTTGATACGATTCGATTTAAGGTAGATGGCTGGAAAGAAAAAGCCGAAGCACTGCAATTGAACCTCCGGGATTTTGAAGATGGCACAGTTGGAATCTCCTTAGATGAAACAACAACAGAAACCCACATCAATGAACTCTTAACCGTATTCAGAGCAAAAAAAATAGATGAGGTAGGCTCTACCATTCCTGCTAACCTGATTCGGATATCATCATATTTGGAACACCCGGTCTTTCATGCTCACCGATCAGAAACTGAAATGTTGCGGTATCTTCATACCTTAGAGTCAAAAGACCTTTCACTGAACACTAGTATGATTCCTCTGGGTTCCTGTACTATGAAACTGAATGGAACAACGGAAATGGAAGCTGTCACATGGCCGGAGTTTGGGAATATCCATCCTTTTGCACCCGAAGCACAAACAGGTGGGTATAATGAACTTATTACAGAGTTGAGTAACTGGCTCATGCAAACCACAGGCTTTGATGCCATTTCAATGCAGCCCAATTCAGGAGCACAGGGAGAATATGCAGGTTTAATGGTCATTCGAGCCTACCATAAAGCCAATGGGAACGCCCATAAGAATATTTGTTTGATTCCAGCGTCAGCCCACGGAACCAATCCTGCATCTGCTGTCATGGCCGGTATGAAAGTGGTGGTGATCCAATGCGATAAACACGGGAATATTTCAGAAGATGATCTGAAGGAGAAGGCTCAAATTTATTCAGATAATCTTGCAGCAGTGATGGTTACCTATCCTTCCACACACGGTGTTTTTGAACACAAGATCAAAGAAATATGCCAAACTGTACATGACCATGGCGGACAGGTATACCTGGATGGAGCTAACCTTAACGCAATGGTTGGTTTATGTAAACCAGGAGAATTCGGCGGCGACGTGATGCACATCAATCTGCACAAAACATTTTGCATTCCCCATGGTGGCGGAGGACCGGGTATGGGGCCGATCGTTTGCAAAGATCATTTAGCGCCTTTTTTGCCTGGGCATACTCAAATTAGTACGGGCGGGGATAAAGCAATCCCTGCGGTTTCAGCTGCGCCATTTGGCAGCAGCAGTATTTTACTCATTTCCTGGGCCTACATGGCCATGATGGGCGGCGACGGGCTCAAGAAAGCAACACAGGTAGCGATCCTGAATGCAAATTATATGGCTAAAAAACTGGAAGATCATTTCCCAATTCTTTTTCGTGGAATAAGCGGATTATCAGCTCATGAGTTCATTATTGATATTAGGCCAATTAAGGATAAATCTGGCATTAACGAGGAAGATATTGCCAAAAGACTCATGGATTATGGTTTTCATGCCCCCACCATGTCCTGGCCGGTACCAGGCACTATGATGATCGAACCCACAGAGAGCGAATCAAAAGCTGAATTAGACCGCTTTTGTGAAGCTATGATTGCCATCAATAAAGAAATTGATGATGTTGTGGCCGGGAAACTTGATCCAATTGATAATCCATTAAAAAATGCACCACACACGGCAAGGTACGCAATGTCTGATGAGTGGAAACATGAGTATTCCAGGCAAAAGGCCTGCTTTCCAGGAAATTGGCAGAATGAGCATAAATACTGGCCATCGGTTGGTCGGGTGGATAACGCATTTGGCGACCGAAACCTTATCTGTACCTGCCCCCCTATTGAAGATTATGAAAACTGAAATGTTATTGTTAGGTTTTGATAGACACCTTGGTAATCCCGTTTATTAGATTATAGATAAAATCATAATAAAGCTATAATGGAGAGGATTTATCTTTCTTGAATAATATGTTGTAAATTAATAAATAATATGAAAACACCAATTTCATTACTGCCAATTGTTTTATTGATCTTTTGGTCCTGCGAAGAGAAAAAGGATGATGAAACTATAGACACAACCCCTCCTAGCGTCTCTATTACATTTCCAAATAACAATTCCACAGTTAATGACACAGTCGTCATTGCTTGTGTATCAACCGATGATGATGAAGTTGAAAAAGTTGAACTCTGGATCAATGGTGATTCAACTGGGGTAGCTGACAGCACTGCACCCTTTACCCTTACATGGATAACAAATAATTATGAGAATGGCGAATACACATTATTTGTCCGTTCTTATGATAAAACTGGCAATATTGCGGATAGTGAAACAATAATTTTATCAGTAAATAACTTTTTAGTCTTTAATGCTACTTTTGGATCGGAAGATATAGATGATGCCGGATATTCTATTTTACAGACAGCAGACAGCAGCTATGTCATCTTAGGCAGTACTGGAGATGATATCTTGCTGATCAAGACAGATCATGAAGGCAATGAACAATGGAGTCATGAATACGGCGGCAGCCAATTTGATGAAGCTCGGCATATCCTGCAAACATCCGATGGCGGATATATCATTTCTGGTACAACAGAATCGTATGGTTTTGGCGGCAGTGATATCTGGCTGATCAAGATAGATCCTACAGGTTTAATAGAATGGAACACCTACTTTGGTGGTACAAATACTGATCAAGGTGGGCAGGTGCAGCAAACGACAGATGGCGGTTATATTTTAATAGGGAACAGTGATTTTTCAGGTAACGGCGATCAGGATATCTGGTTAATAAGAACAAATTCTCAGGGAGATTCACTTTGGACAAAATCCTTTGGTGGAACAGATTTGGAGCTTGGAGTTGATATTCAGGTACTTGAAGATGGTGGATTCATTCTTCTAGGCAGTACAGAATCTTTCGGAAATGGTGGTTCTGATGTCTGGTTAATCAAGACAGATTCAGAGGGAGATACAGTGTGGACCAAGACTTTTGGTGATAATAGTAGTGACTATGGCAAATCCATACTTAAAACATCTGATGGCGGTTACATTATAAGAGGTGTTACGGAATCGTTTGGATATGGGAATACAGCTCTGGTCTTGATTAAAATAGATTCAACTGGCAACAAAATATGGGATAACGCATTCGGTGGCAGTAATGGTGAAGGTGGCAATGCTCTTCGGGAAACTAATGATGGTGGCCATGTTTTGATTTGCCATTCTTATGTTCATGGAAACAGTGCTTATGATATCTGGTTAATTAAAATTGATGGCAATGGTAGTGTGGACTGGACTAAAACCTTTGGAGGAATAAACCATGATCATGGATTCTCAGTCTTGCAGGCAAACGATGGTGGATATATTTTAGCAGGAAGTACTCATAATTTTGGCCATGGGGATATCAAATCCAGCGATGTGTGGTTAATCAAAACTGATCATCAAGGCAATACTGCATCATTTGGAGAATAGATTGGTTATCTATTTATGATTATAGGTTGTAAGGTATAAGTTTTGATCAAAGAAATGTTACTTTAACAGTAACATTTTTTTTGTTTGAGTAAAACTTTTGGTGTTCATTCTTGCAAAATAAACCCCTGAAGCCATCTGCCTCCCAGAATGGTCAGCTCCATTCCAAGTGACTGTGTGATATCCATAATTTTGTTCTTTATTTAAAAGAGTTGTTACTTCCTGACCTAACACATTGTAGATGGATATGATTATTTTGGATCGTTTAGGAAGTGTATAATTCATCTTAGTAATCGGATTAAATGGATTGGGATAGTTCTGGCTTAAAGAATATACAGAAGGAATATTATTTAATATTTCTTCAGTCATTTTAGCCACATATTCTATATCACCAGCCACAAGCTTTAGATCATATGCAAGATTTGGATCCTTTTTAATTGCTAACCCCTGGTTTAAAATCTCATGTGATACTTTACGTTCCTGAATATCAACAATAGCTATACGAAGACCTTCTGGGATAGAACCCTTTAATACACCTGAAAGTACCATTGATCTTTCATCACTATTCCCATCTAAGCGCAGGTTCCAAACACCATTAAACTCTTCTAAATCACGAATATCTTTAGTATAGCGAAACGATGAATTCCCGTCCAGATCCATGAGTAAGGAGATCGTTTCATTAATGTCCAGTAGTTGAGGAGTATCATAGAGATCTTGTCCATTATGAGCATTCTCGCGGCGACCGATTTGCGCAGCATGGTGAAAAAAGTTTTGACTCTCTGCTTTTAAATTCAGATACCAACCATCGATATTGGCAACCCTTTGCGCAGAAGAGTCTGTTTCCTGAAACGGAATTAGAATCAAGTCCGATTCTGCTGCTGCATAGACAGCATAACCATTCCAAGGTTTTAATTCAGTTTGTGGCTCACTCCAGCCATCTTTATCAGAATTCCCATATGTGATTGGATCATTTACAGTACTATCTTTTGCATATTGAACAGGGAATGAGAACGGATTCCCCACCATATTCCAGCCTTGTTCAAGTTTAATGGTATAGTTCTCCAAAGGCATTGCTGTACTAGAATCCTCCGAAAAAACTACAGGATTTTCATATTCATGCCTGAACCAATAGGAACGACCAAGCTCAATAAAATCGGCCATGATAAATTCTTCTTCCTCAATATCCCAAGAATAAAAGACATGGCCATCTTTTAGTTTAGAATGTGCCAGGCTGGTGTTAACCGGTTTTCCGGGCCAAGACATTAATCTATAACGTCCAGTTGGGATACCAGCAGGATACTGACTGTATTCATGATCCATGGATAATTCACCCTTGCTGAATTGAATCTCCGGCGTTTTATATTCTGACGAGGTAACATAACCCATGTTATCTATTCCCACTATTCGTGCACGAAAATTTTGTATTCCAATCAACGAGTCATCAATAACAACTTCGTATAGATCATTGTTGTTATTAGACATTGGTATTTTTACAAAATCACTACGACCGCCCATTTGTAAATATAATTCTACGCTTCTGATTCCATTTAAGTCATATAGTGTTGCTGATACAGAAGTTGAGACCGCACTTCCACTTATAATATCTGGAAGAACAAAATCAGCTATAACCGGAGGTTCAGAAAACACACTCTGCGTAGTTTTCAAGAATCCAACTCCTACAGTGAAAGAATCTGAACTGACATCGTTATAAAGCACACTCCCAATGCTGTTCATTATACTTATTGAATCATTCTGGGCTATTCCCTGACCAATGGGAATATGAGAGAATTGGATCTTATACTCCTGACCAGGGAGAAGATTTACTATAAAGAATAGAATGAATGTATAGTATTTAATTCTCATAATCATACGGCACCATATATTGAAAACATTGTTTTAGTTAATGTATCCATGAAGAATAAACGCATTTATTGCATTACTAAAAAATTATAAACTAAGTCCGTATCTGCTGCAAGGGTTCCACCGGTTCGATTGACAATAAAGAAATTCCAACCACTCGAAGATACATTATATGTGTGTACTTCTATTGAATGATTACTTGTACAATTCATAATAACAATATCATCTGCTGTAGCGGTATTATTTTGAACTGTAAATGCTGCAGAATGACCATCATCTGCTATTGTATTATGGGTAGTTAATGTATACTTGCCTCTCCGGTAATTATTGGCTGTTAGGGTTGTACCGCCTGATTCATCATAAGCAACATTTGAGCCTGAAGTAGTATTTATACCTTTTGAACTGCTGCTTATTGTCAAATCACCACCAACATAAAGATCTGCAGCTACACCGACAC
>ENA-ORDI01000378-ORDI01000378.1-marine-metagenome-genome-assembly--contig:-NODE-378-length-31499-cov-5.640061_pt1 | contig 31499 bp, 31 predicted proteins | sample MGYA00248628_ERZ508525 | MGnify/ENA primary metagenome ERZ508525 (study PRJEB26195, sample SAMN05422138) | marine metagenome | isolation source: East of Porto Seguro, South Atlantic Ocean | place... | reverse complement strand
GAAATTGCAGAAGATTTACTTCAAGATTTATTAAGAGCAAGTGATAGAAGGACAACTATTGATCAAATACAAAAAAAAGTTGCTGAGCATTTTAATGTGAAAATGTCAGATATGCATTCAGCAAGAAGATCAAGAACTATAGCCAGACCAAGACAAATAGCTATGTTTTTAGCTAAAAATTTAACAACAAGATCACTTCCTGAAATTGGTAGAAAGTTTGGTGGTAGGGATCACACAACAGTGATTCATGCCATAAAAAAAGTAAAAGAATTAGTAAAAAATGATTCAAGCCTCTCTGAGGATATAGAAATTTTAACTCGTTCTTTGCAAAGTTAATTTTTTTATTTATTTAAAAATTTGCTATAATAGATTTATTTTCTAAATTAATGAAATTACAATTATCAAAGTCTAATTTTGTAAAATCACTTTCATTCGTTCAAAATATTGTTGAAAGTAAAGCTACAATACCTATTTTAGCAAATGTTTTACTTGAGGCTAAACAAGGCCGATTAAATTTATCTGCAACCGATATGGACATAACAATTTTTGATAAAATTAAGATAAATAATATTGAATCTGAAGGCTCAACTAGTGTCCCTGCACAAATTTTATACAATGTTATTAAAGAGTTACCAGATGATCATCCTATTGATTTAAGTTATGACCAGAATAATAAAAAATTACATTTGATGTCATCTAAGTCAAAGTTTGTTTTTTCATGTTTATCTACTGATGAATTTCCTATTTCATCAACCGAAACTTTTAAAATAAGTTTTAATTTAGAAGCAGATATTTTGAAAGAAATAATTGATAAAACATATTTTGCTTCTTCAAATGAAGAAACAAGATATTATCTAAATGGTCTTTATATACACACTACTTCATTAAATAACAAAAATTATTTAAGAGTAGTTGCAACTGACGGTCATAGACTTGCACAATATCAAATAAGTTCCCCTCCTACAATTACTAAAAATAATTTTGGCGTGATTGTTCCTAAAAAATTAATTTTTGAACTAAGAAAATTAATAGATGAGGTGAAAGAAAATGTAAAAATTGATTTATCAGAGAGAAAAATAAGATTTTCTTTTAATGAAACAATAATAGTTTCAAAATTAATTGATGGTAAATTTCCTGATTATGAAAAAGTAATACCTAAAAATGCAAGTAATACCTTTTCTATTAATAGAAAAAAATTTTTAGAATCTATTAACAGAATATCAACTATTTCTTCAGAAAAATCAAAAGCAATTAAATTAAATTTAAATAAAAATAAAATAACAATATCAGCAAATAATGTTGAAGAAGGAGGAAGTGGGGCTGAGGAAATAAATATAAAATATAATGGACCAAGTTTAGATATAGGATTTAATTCAGGATATCTTAAAGAAATAATTAATCAATTTACATTAGAGGAAATTACAATTTTATTTTCAGATGCTACCGCACCTACAATTATCAAAGATAGTTCAAAAGCTGAGAGCCTCTATGTTTTAATGCCTATGAGAGTATAAATATTTATGAGATTGAGATCTGTTTATTTAGAAAATTTTAGATCTTACAAAAAATTAAATATAAAAATTAAAAATATTAAATTTGTTGTTTTAACCGGAAAAAATGGCACTGGAAAAACAAATTTACTTGAAGCAATATCTTTTCTATCTCCTGGTAAAGGTTTTAAAAATTGTAGATTAGATGAAGTTATAAATACTGATTCAAATTCAAATCAGTGCTCTATATTTTTTATAATTGAAGATGGAAATGAGAGAAATGAAATTGGTATAGGTTTTGTTAATGAAAGTAAGAATGATAGATTCCAAGGAAGAAAAGTAATTCATTTAAATGGAAAAAAATTAAAAAAACAAAGCAATTTGCCAAATTTGGTTTCTTTGATTTGGTTAACTCCTGAAATGGATATTTTTTTTCGAACAAATTCATTATTTAGAAGAAAATTTATTGATAGGTGTATTTTTAATTTAAACCCTGATTATTTGGATTATTTAAGAATTTATGAAAAAAATTTAAAGGAAAGAAGTAAAATATTAAAAGATTTATCTGCAAAAGATTTTTTTTATATAAAAGGAAAAAATATTGAAAAAGATTTATGGATAGAAAAAATTGAAGAAAAGTTAGTTAATGAAGGAATAAAAATTTTTTTGGAAAGAATTAAATTTTCAAATGATTTTAATTCTTTATCAAATAATTTTAAGAATTTTCCAAGAATAAAAATTTTTTTAACAGGAAAAATAGAAAAACTTCTATCTTCTAAAAATCTAGAAACAGTAAAAAAAATATATCTCCAAAAATTGCTTAACTGCAGAAAAATTGATTCTATTAAAGGAAGTATTTCTTATGGGCCAAATAAAAGTGATTTAAAGGTTATGTTTTTAAAAAAAAAAAAATTAGCTGAAAAATGTTCAACAGGAGAACAGAAAATTATTTTAATATCTTTAATTATTCAATTTTGTAAATTAATGAATAATAAAACAAATTATCCAATTCTTTTGCTTGACGAAATTGTAGCACACTTAGACAATAAGATTAAGTTAAGTTTATTTGAAGAATTAAAAACTTTAAAAAATCAGGTATGGATGTCCGGCACTGATGTAAGCCTTTTTTCTCATATAATTAAAGATAAAGAAGTGGTAAATTTAGAAATTGAAGATTTGTTAAAACAATAATAAAATATAATTATGGTTAAATTTAAAGAGAAAACTTTAAAAATAAATACTAAATATGAAGCAGATTCCATTAAAGTTCTAAAAGGGCTAGAGTCGGTAAAAAAGAGACCAGGAATGTATATCGGCGATACAGAAGACGGCTCGGGTCTTCACCATATGGTTTATGAAGTTGTTGATAATTCAATTGATGAAGCTCTAGCAGGGCATTGCAAAAAAATTTCTATAAATTTAAATTCCGATGGTTCTGTTACAGTTAAGGATGATGGAAGAGGCATACCAGTTGATATTCATTCAGAAGAAAAAATCTCTGCTGCTGAGGTAATAATGACGCAGTTACATGCAGGTGGAAAATTTGACCATAATTCTTACAAAATTTCAGGCGGTCTTCATGGTGTGGGGGTTTCCGTAGTTAATGCTCTTTCTGAAAAATTAAAACTAGAAATTAATAGAGATGGAAATTCATATTTTATGGAATTTCAAAATGGATTTTCAGTAAAACCACTTAAAAAAATTGCTAAAAATAATGGTGAATCAGGTACTAAAATAACATTTTATCCTTCACAGAATACTTTTAAATCTATTAATTTTGATTTTAAGAAATTAGAAGATAGATTTAGAGAACTAGCTTTTCTCAATTCCGGTATTGAAATTGAAATATTGGATGAAAGATCATCAGAAAAAAAAGTATCAAAACTTCGTTTTAAAGGTGGTATCAAATCATTTGTCAAATTTCTGGATAAATCAAAAGAAAACTTTATTTCTAAACCTATAACTTTTACAGAAAAAAAAGGTGATTTAATAGTAGATGCTTCTATTATTTGGAACACTGGGTACTACGAAAATATGCTTTGTTTTACAAACAACATTCCACAAATTGATGGAGGAACACATCTAGCTGGGTTTAGATCATCTTTAACTAGAGTTATTAACAAATTTGCAAATGAATCAGGAATTTTAGAAAAAAATAAAATTAATTTAACAGGCGAAGATTGCAGAGAAGGTATGACATGTGTTTTATCGGTAAAAATGCCAGATCCAAAATTTGCAAGTCAAACAAAGCACAAATTAGTATCATCAGAGATACGACCAGTTGTTGAATCAGCAGTTAATGCTGGATTAGAACAATGGTTAGAAGAAAATCCTAAAGATACTAAATTAATTTTAACAAAAATTTTAGAGTCTGCTCAAGCAAGAGAAGCAGCAAGAAAAGCAAGAGAACTTACAAGAAGAAAAGGTATTTTAGATTTTGGGAATCTCCCAGGAAAGCTTGCAGATTGTCAAGAAAAAGATCCAGCAAAGAGTGAACTCTTTATTGTTGAGGGTGATTCAGCAGGAGGCTCAGCAAAACAAGGAAGAGATAGAAAGTATCAAGCAGTTCTTCCTCTTAAAGGTAAAATTTTAAATGTTGAAAAAGAAGCAAGACCAGATCGTATATTTAGTTCAGATGAAATTGGCGCATTAATAAGTGCAATAGGAACCGGTGTAGGCTCTGAGGAATTTAATTATGATAATCTTAGATATCATAAAATAATATTAATGACTGATGCAGATGTAGATGGAAGTCATATAAGAACTCTTTTGTTAACTTTCTTTTTTAGACAATTTAAAGAATTGATAATTAATGGAAATTTGTATATAGCTCAACCACCTCTTTATAGAATAAAAGCTCCAGGGTTTGGAGAAAAGTATCTGAAAAATGAAAAAGATATGGATAATTTTTTAATCAATAATGCTGTAAATAGTTTAAAACTTATAACAACTGATGAAAAAAATTTTAAAGATAAAGAATTAAGTAACTTAATTAAAAAAACAATAAAAATAAGAGACGCTATATCAGATCTTGGAAATAAAGTAGGATCTGTCCAACTTGTAGAACAATCTGCTATCGGATGTTTTTTTGGAAAAGATTTGGTAAATTTTAAACTCACTGAAAAACAATTAAAAGAAGCGGCAAATTTTATCGCAAAAAAACTGGAACAGTTTGGGCAAGAATTAGCAGATTGGACAGGAGACTTTATTAATGATAAAGATAAAAAAGAAAAATATTTTTTATTTAAAAAGAAATCAAGAGGAATTATAGAAGAATATTTTATAAAAAAACAACATTTAAATTCTCCAGAAGCAGAATTTCTTGGCCAAAAAGAAACTAAGGATATTTTGACTAAATTTTTTCATAATGGAAAAAATGTTTTAATATCAGGTGAAAATAAATTTCCGGTTACGTCAACATTCGAATTTTTGGAAAAAGTTAAAGAAGCTGGAAAAAAAGGAGTAAATATACAAAGATACAAAGGTTTAGGCGAAATGAATCCAGAACAATTATGGGAAACAACTTTAGATCCTCAAAAAAGAACTCTCTTAAAAGTTCAAATAGAAGATGAAACGTTGTTAGATGAAACTTTTGTAAGATTGATGGGTGAAAAAGTAGAACCAAGAAGAGATTATATACAAGCTAACGCTAAAAAAGTTGTTAATCTTGATATATAATTTTTGAAAATGATAAAAAAAAAAATTAATTCTTTATTTGTTATTTTTTTATTAAGTTATTTTCTATCAACAACTTTAATTTTCAGCGCAGATAAAGATTTTGATCCTGTAATCGATACGAGAAAGAGAAACCTTGGATTTGAAAGTCAAAGGAGAGATTCTATTCATATAATTAGAACAAGATTAATAAGAGATATTGAAGTTGGGAATATTGAAAAAATTAAAATATTTTTAATCAATTATAAAAATGATTTAAATTTTATTATCAACGGCTTAAACCCATTTGTACACGCAGTAAGCACTAATAATTTTGAACTTGTTAAATTTTTTCTAAGTGAAACTAAGATTAATATAGATATTACTGATGAATTCGGAAATACTGCTTTAATAAAAGCATCTGAAAAAGGGTACATGGAAATGGTGGATTATTTAATTAATAATGGTGCAGATATTAATTATCAAAATAAACAGGGGGTAACACCAGCAATGAAAGCTGCAGAAAGAAATAATTTTTATGTAATTAAATTATTATTAGATAAAGATGCGGATATATCTAAATCTGATTACACTGGTCGAACTCTAAGAGAAATAGCAGAAAATAATAGAGATAAAAGAATATTAAAATTGTTAAATTAAGAAGTTTAATTATTCTTTAATTTTTTTATAACCTAAAACAAAAAGGGCAATAGTTAGTACAAAAATTATGGGTCCAGTATTTATTTGCTCATTACCAAATTTAATAAAAAAAATTGGGTTATAAATAATTGCTATTCCAGCAAAAATTGTTGCATATATATTATCTTTTTCATCAATATAAAATTTATAGGTTAATACTAAGGCGCTAACAAATAAATAAATTCTAAGTATTGCAAAATATAGATCTGGTACTGGAAGAAGACCAATCAAAAGCAAAATGCCTGGTACAATAAAGAAATAGGTTTGAGGGTCTAATTTTAAAAGTTTCAAACAATATTTTTTTATTATTTCAAAATATTGTCTAAAATTTTGTTTATTAAAATCTTTACTATCTTCTTTTTTTTCTACCATAAGAAATATATAGTTTTATTTTTTAAATTACCTAACTAATAATATTAATATTATTAAATTTTTTAAAATTTGATATGAAAAAATTAAATGTAAAGAAAATTTTTGAATCTGAAATAAACAAGCATATTTCCAGTATTGATTTTTTCCTAAAAAATTATTTTGATGATTTTAAAGAATTTTTAGATTTAGTTATTAAAACATTAAAAAAAGGCAATAAAATAATTTTATTTGGAAATGGTGGTAGCGCATCTGATGCACAGCATATAGCAGCAGAATTAGTTGTAAAATATAAAAAAAAAAGAAGATCTATTCCTGCAATATCTTTATCAACTGATACTTCAACATTAACTGCAATTGGAAATGATTTTTCATTTAATGAGATTTTTTCAAGGCAAATAGAATCTATTGGGAAACCAGGAGATATAGCTATTGGGATAACTACTTCGGGAAAAAGTAAAAACGTAATTAATGCATTAAAATTAGCTAAAAAAAAGAAAATAACATCTGTTATTTTAACAAAAGAAAAATATCCAAAAAAAAAACAAATAGAAAAAATTTCTGATTTTATTCTAGGTGTTCCTGCTGAAGAAACTGCCAGAATACAAGAACTTCACATTTTAGTAGGGCATTTAATGTGTGCTGCTATAGATGAAATATTTTAATTAAAAAAAATGTCACAGAATATATCTGAAAAAATTTTATCATTATTAAATACTAAAATTTTTTGTTTAGGAGACTTAATGTTAGATAAATATATAATTGGTACTACTAATCGTATATCTCCGGAAGGCCCTATACCTGTTTTAGATATAAAGAAAGAAATTAATATGTTAGGTGGTGTTGGGAATGTTGTTAGAAATTTGAGTACACTAGCAGTAGAAACTCATTTAGTTAGTTTACTTGGAAATGATATAATAAGTAAAGAAGTTGAAAAAAAGTTAGATAAAATAAGTGTTAATAAAAATATAGTTAAGGACGCTAATAGACCAACAATTACAAAGTCACGCTTTATAGCAAATAATCAGCAAATACTTAGAGTAGATAAAGAAAAAATACTTCCTATTAGTAAAAGTACAGAAAAAAAAATATATGAGTGTTCAAAAAAAAAGATTTTAAAAGCAGATGTAGTTGTAATATCAGATTACAATAAAGGTCTAATAACAAAAAATATTTTAAAAAAAATAATATGTTTTTCAAAAAATCATAAAAAACCTGTAATACTTGATCCAAAAAGTACAGATTTTGAAAAATATAAGGGAGTTACAATTATTACTCCAAATATTAAAGAGTTAGAGGCAGTAATGAAAAAAAAATTAATTAATGATAAAGAAATTATTGATGCGTCTAGAAAATTAATTTCAAAATTTAACTTTAGTCATTTATTAGTAACCATGGGTAAACTTGGAATGATTTTAGTTTCAAAAAAAAAAAAGAATGTGATTAAATTAGATGCAGAAACAAAAGAAGTTTTCGATGTTTCAGGTGCAGGTGACACAGTTGTATCCTTTATAGCAGCAGGACTGGCTTGTTCATTAAAAATTGAAGAGGTTGTTAAAATTGCTAATATTGCTGCTGGTATAGTGGTAAATAAAACAGGTACATCAGTGGCACATTTGTCTGAAATGCTTATTTCTGTTAATAAAAATGATTATCATTTATCTAAAGTTATGGATTTATCTGAAGTAGAGAAAGTTGCAAATTTTTGGTTAAAAAAAAAAGAAAAAATTGGTTTTACTAATGGATGCTTCGATTATCTTCATCCTGGACATATTTCTTTATTTCAACAAGCAAAACAAAAGTGTTCGAAGTTAATCGTTGCAGTAAACTCTGATAATTCTATTAAAAAAAATAAGGGTCCTTTTAGACCAAAACAAAAGTTAAATACAAGACTCCAAGTTTTAAATTCAATACCATTTATTGATTTAATTATTGTTTTTTCTGATAGAACGCCTCTTAGTATTATAAAAAAAATTAAACCACATTTATTGATTAAAGGAAGTGATTATAAAGAAAATCAAATTATAGGTGCAAAAGAAGTTAAAAAATATGGAGGAAAAATTTTAAGAACTAAAATATTAAGTAATTTTAGTTCATCAATAATTATTGACGAAATATTAAATACCACTTTTTAAAATGGAATTTTTTCAAAGAAATTATTTTTTGCTAAAAAATGATTTCTTTTTTTCTCATTTTTAAAACTTTTGTATACTAATCCCAATTTAGCATATGCTGTCTCAAAAGTTATTCCATCTAAGCATTTAACATTTGAATTTAATAAGGTTTTTAAACTTTCATAAATATTTTTTTTTTTATTAGATATGGGGGAAATAAAAAAAGGAATTTTTCTATATTTATTTTGTTTTATAAATTTTTCTAATGATACATTTGTTTTTGGTTCATTTCTAGTACTAGCAGTTCCAGAATGATATAGGGTATGTAAAATTGCTTTTGGTTTTATCTTATTGAAATTGTAAATGTCATAATTTAATCCAGGGTAAGGTTTTATAATTAAAATTTTATTCGAAAATCTAAATTTTTTATTTAGTTTACAGCTATTACCATTTTTTTTTATAGAAAGGATAGAGGGATTCTTTTTTTTTATAAAAAAAAATTTATTATTTTTAAAATTGCAAAAAATCTCACTAAATCTTGAATTTAAACTATTATCGTAACTGTTTATTTGTTTTACTCTACTGCCAAGAAAAAAAGATACAAAATTTTTTCCAGGATTTTTATAAGAAACATAAGTACCTGGTAATTGCGTTTTAATAATAAAATTTACCGCAGCTTCCAAATTTGATTTTCCAGTAGCATTTTTTTCTTTAATTGGTTTATCACTGCTTACTAAAACAACAGGTTTATTAAAATTATAAAAATATTGAGAAAGTGCCGAAGCGGTGAAAGATAATGTATCAGTTCCATGAGTGATTATGATTCCAGAAAAATCATTTTCCCAATTTTCTTCAATACATTTTATGATATTATTCCAATCACTTGGAATAGCGTTTTCGCTAAGGATATTAATAGGTTGTATAATTTTATAATTAATTTTTTTATTAATATTTTTTAATAAAAAAGATTTTAAATAGTTATTTCTTGAAATATTTACTATATTTCTTTTTTTTTCACTTCCTATTGTTCCGCCAGTTAATATTAGCAATATTGTATTCATAGGATTAATATAGAATAATTACATTATTAAAAAAAAATGTCTCGATTATTAGTAATTTTTTTATTTTTTTTTATATATAGTTGTTCCTCTTTTAATACGGAACCTAAATATACAATTAGAGTATTTGCTCAAGATAGTCCTAAAATTTTATTAATGCCTGTAGATATAGAGATTTGCGAACTAACTCTTGCTGGTATGTGTGAACCTAGTGCATCATGGACCCAAAATTCTAGAGAAAATATTATTACAAGTTTTGAAGAAATTTTAAATAAAAGAAATGCTATTTTAAAGAAATATAATATGAATGAGCAGCAAAATGATGAGATAATTCAAGTAATTAAACTACATACACAAATTGGACAAGAAATAATTAATAATGAATACGGTCCTCATGAACTACCAACAAAAAAAGAATTTAATTGGACTTTAGGGAAAAAAGTAAAATTATTAAAAGAAAAATATAAAAGTGATTATGCAATATTTATTTTTTTCAGAGACCAATACTCAAGTACTGAAAGAATTATTTATAATATAGTTACTGCAGTTTTGTTTCCTGGGATTATACCTATAGGTGGTTCACAAATAGCATTTGCCAGTTTAGTAAATTTAAATAACGGTGAAGTTACTTGGTTTAATGGTTACTATAGATCTTTTGGCGATGTTAGGGATTTAGAAAATGCAAGAGATACTGTCAATAAACTTTTTGAAGAATTTCCAGGATGAAAAAAATATTTTTGTTTATAATTATTTTTCTTGGAAGTTGCACTACTCCTATAGGTGGTGCAAAAAAAATTGAAGATATTAAACCTCAAGAAACACCATCAATAGAAACAATCGAGGCAGGACTATGGATGCAAATGAATAATTATGAAGAAAAATTAAAAACTTCAGGGTCCAGGCTTAAAGATAAAGATTTAGAAAAATATTTAAAAAATATTTTGTGTAATTTATCGCCTGATTATTGTAAAGATATCAGAGTATATGTTCAAGACATACCTTATTTCAACGCATTTATGGCACCAAACGGAATGATGGTTGTTTGGACAGGATTACTTTTGCGAGCACAAAACGAGGCGCAAGTTGCCGCTGTTATAGGGCATGAGGCAGGTCATTACATTAAAAGACATTCTCTTAAGTCATGGCTAGATGCTAAATCTCGAACAGATTTGATGGTACTGTTATCAATAGGACTTGCAATTGGAGGGGTTCCTGCAGGGGGAGATATATTTAATTTAACACAATTACTTCAAATAGGCTTTATGGCTAAGCATAGTAGAGACAATGAAAGAGAAGCAGATAAAATTGGTTTAGATTTTTTAATAAATTCAGGCTACGATCCTTACGAGGCGCCAAAAATATGGGAAAATATAGTTAAAGAAATGGAATTAGGAGAAGTAAATAAACCTCTAAGTTTTTTAGCATCCCACCCGGCTCCAGAAGAAAGAATAAAAAATTTAAAAAAGCAAATTGAAGAATATGAAAACATAAAAAATAAAAAAAATACGAATGAGTTAAAAGACAAAATTCATCCACATTTAAAAAAATGGATAAAAAACGAAATAAGACTTAATAATAAAATAGAACAAACAGAATTTGTATTAGAAACAATATTTGAAGATAATAAAAATAAATATTTATTAAAATTTTATAAAGGAGAAGTTTATCGTTTAAGAGGGAATATAGAAAATAATTATGATAAAGCGATTGATTATTATAATGAATCAATAAAAGCAAAAAAAGATTTTCCAAATGTTTATAGAGAGCTTGGTCTATTACAACTTAAAATAGAAAAAAATAATGAAGCAAAAAAAAATTTAAAAAAATATCTTGAGCTTGCAAAAAATCCTAAAGATGAACTGATTATTAAAAGTTATTTAAATTAAATGTTAATTATAAAAAAACTATTTATTATTTCTTTTTTTCTAATTTTAATTTCTTGTGAGCCAGATAAAACATATATTTTAGTTGAACCTGGAAAAGTTGAAATAGAAAAAATTTATTCTGTAAGTACTAATAAAAAATGGAGTCAATTCCAAGAAAGTGGATACAATTTCATTTTTTGGACAGTTGATGGGTATACTTTACAAAGAATAGTTTTTTTTAAACCAATTGAAGATGGAAGGTCATTATTTGATCATGATAGTTTTTTTACAAAGGAAAATGAAAAAAGACCCATTTTTGATTCAAAAATGAACAAATTTGAAATTAAGGAATTTTTTGAAAATTGTATTATTTGGTCAAAAGAATTTACAACCTTTGAAACAACTGACATAAAAAATTATAAAATTGCTGATGCTGAAGGTGTTTCATTTGATATAAAAGCTCAGAATGAATTAGGTTTAAACTATAAGGGTTTTGCTATTGTTGGTATAAAAAATAAAAAATTATATTCAGTATACTTTATTGCAACTGAAATGGAATTTTATGATAGATACAAAAAAGAGGCTAAAAAAATAATTTCTTCAATTAAGATTTTGTAAATTTTATAAAAATATCTTCTAATTTTTTTTTTTTATATCCTTTCATAATTTTTTTTTTAGTTTCAGATACAACAATTTTTCCCTTAGCTACAATACATATTCTATCGCATAATTTTTCAGCTTCTTCAATATAATGTGTTGTTAGAAGAACTGTTTTGCCTTTAGCCTTTAATTTCTTTATATATTTCCATAATTGTTGTCTAAGCATTACATCAACCCCTGCTGTTGGTTCATCTAAAACCAGAATTGATGGATCATGAACTAAAGCTTTTGCTATCATAAGTCTTCTTTTCATACCCCCTGATAGACTTCTTGTATATGAATTAGCTTTGCTATACAAATCTAAATCTTGAAGAATTTGTTTTGTTTTTCTATCTTTTTTTTTAATTCCATAAAGTCCTGCTTGAACTTCTAATATTTCTTTAGGAGTAAAAAAAGGGTCAAAATTTAGTTCTTGTGGCACAATACCTATTTGACAACTGGCTTGTTTTCTATTTGTATCAATATCGTAATTATTTATTTTTACAGCTCCAGAATTTTTCAAACATAAACCTGCCAATATATTTATTATAGTTGATTTACCAGCACCATTTAAGCCTAGCAAGCCAAACAAAGATCCTTTTGGAATTTGCAAACTTACATTAACTAAAGCCAAAATTTTTTCATCTTTTTTTTTATTGATAAATGTTTTATTTAGCTTTTTTATATCGACTGCATATCTAATTTGTTTTTTCACTAATTCAAAAAATAATTTTTTTTTTTAATGATAATATAAATAACTTCTTTTTTTAAAATGTATATAATTAGTTAAAATTGAAAAACCTATTTTTAATTGACGGTTCAGGATTTATTTTTCGTGCATTTTACGCATTACCACCATTAACAAATCCACAAGGAATTCCTATTAATGCAGTTTATGGATATTGCAATATGATTTTAAATATATATGAAAAATTTAAACCTGAACAGATGATTGTAGTTTTTGATACTAAAAAAAAAACATTTCGTAGTGATATTTATAAAGAATATAAAAGTAACAGAACAGACCCTCCAGAAGAATTAATACCTCAGTTTTCAATAATTAGAGATGCTACTGATGCTTTGCAAATTCCTAGACTAGAAATGGATGGTTATGAGGCTGACGATATTATAGCAACATATACAAAACAAGCTGAAGAAAGAGGTGTTTCAGTAACAATTATATCTTCAGATAAGGATTTAATGCAGCTAGTTAATAAAAACACAAAAATGTATGATTCAATGAAGGATAAGTTTATTGGAGTCAAAGAAGTAAAAGAAAAATTTGGCGTTGAGCCCTCAAAAATAATAGATGTTCAGGCGTTGGCTGGAGATAGAATTGATAATATTCCTGGTGTTTCAGGTATTGGTGTTAAAACAGCAGCTGAATTAGTAAATAATTTCAATAGTTTAGAAAATGTATTAGCTAAAGTTAATGAAATAAAACAACCAAAAAGGAGACAAATTTTAATTGATGAAAAAGATAAAGCTTTAATTAGTAAAAAATTGGTAACTTTGAAATGTAATGTTGATATAAAAAAAAAATATGATTCAAATTTATTTCAAGGTATTAACCAAAAAACAGCATTAAAATTTTTTGAAAAGCATGGTTTTAAAAATTTAATTTCAAGGTTTACAAGAAAAAAAAACGATTCAACTAATCAATCTTTAAAAAAAAAACAAAAATACTTTGTTATACAATCATTAAAAGATTTAATAAATTTAGAAAAAAAGATTCAAAAGAATAAGTTGGTCTCAATTGATACAGAAACTAGCTCGCTTAATGCAAATTTAGCCGAGCTTGTAGGGATTTCACTATCAGTAAATGAGAAGGAAGCTTTTTACTTACCGTTAAAGCATAGTTTAGATACAAATAACAATTTTAAAAATTTAGATTTACAAAAAGTTTTTCCAATTTTAAAAAAAATTCTTGAGGATGATTCTATAATAAAAGTAGGTCATAACATAAAATATGACAAAATAATTTTTTCTAGGATAGGAATTAATTTAAATCCAGTAGATGATACGATGCTTTTGTCTTACGTTCTTGATACAGGTAAGTTTAGACATAATTTAGATGATTTAGCAAAAATTTATTTCAATTATGAAACAATAAAATATAAAGATGTTGTTGGTGTGGGAAAAAAAGAAAAGAAATTTAATGAAGTGAATATAAAAGATGCCTATATTTATGCTGCAGAAGATGCAGATATAACATTGCGATTATATAAAATATTAAAAAAAAGAATTATTTCAGAAAAATTATTAAGTGTTTATGAATATATTGAAAAACCCCTTATAAATGTTTTAGCTGAAATAGAAAAAAAAGGTATTAAGGTTGATATAAAAAAGTTAAAAGATTTAAGTTTTGCTTTTCAAAAAAAATTATCAAAAATAGAAAAAGAAATATTTAAATTATCAAGTATAGAATTTAATATTGCCTCACCTAAACAGTTAGGGGAAATATTATTTAATAAACTGGGTCTTGAAGGTAAAAAAAAGGGTAAAAGTGGTGCTTACAGTACTAGCGTAGATGTTTTAGAGAATTTATCTTATCAAGGACATAAAATTGCAGAATTTCTATTAGAATGGAGACAAATATCAAAGTTACTAAATACTTATACATATTCTTTAATTAATGAAGTTAATAAAAAAACATTAAGAATACACACTTCTTATTCTATGGCTGCTACGAATACAGGAAGATTATCATCAACTGATCCAAATTTACAAAATATTCCAATAAGAACCGAGGAAGGAAAAAAAATAAGAAATGCGTTTATATCAGATAAAGGTTTTAAATTAGTATCACTAGATTATTCCCAAATCGAACTAAGACTACTGGCTCATATAGGAAAAGTTGAAGATTTAAAAAAAGCATTTGATAAAAATATAGATATTCATAAGAAAACGGCTTCACAAATTTTTAATGTTGAATTAAAAGATGTTAATGATGATTTAAGAAGAAAAGCAAAAACAATAAATTATGGTATTATTTACGGTATTAGTGCATTTGGTCTTGCTAAACAATTAAATATTCAAAGATCTGAAGCAGACCTAATTATAAAAGAGTATTTTAAAAATTATAAAGGAATATTGAATTATATTAATGAAACAACTGATTTCTGTAAAAAAAATGGATTTGTTAAAACATTGTTTGGAAGAGAATGTTATATTGAAGGAATTAACAATAAAAATTCCAGTTTTAGGAATTTTGCAATTAGAGCAGCCATTAATGCACCAATTCAAGGATCAGCAGCAGATATTATAAAAAAAGCTATGATAAATATATATAAATTTCTTAAGGAAAAAAAAACTAAATCAAAAATGATTTTGCAAGTTCATGATGAATTATTGTTTGAAATGTGTGAATCAGAAATTAACTATCTTTCAATGGATATAAAAAAAATAATGGAAAATTCATCTTTACCAGAAATAAAGTTGGACATACCATTGATAGTCGATATTGGACAAGGGTCTAACTGGGCTGAAGCCCATTAGATTAATATTTAATATGAAAAATAATGTTTTTTTAATTGATGATGATAAAAATATACTGACATCAATTTCTATGTTATTGGAAAATGAAGGTTATAAAGTTAGCACATTTTCTGATGGAGAATCTGGTTTAAAAGCAATACTAGAAAACAGTCCAGATATAGCTGTCGTTGATATTAAAATGCCTAGATTAGACGGAATAGAGTTATTAAAAAAATTAAGAAGAACATCAAATATGCCTGTTATTTTTTTAACTTCTAAAGATACAGAAATTGATGAATTGTTAGGTTTAAAAGTAGGTGCAGATGATTATATTACAAAACCATTTTCACAAAATATTTTGATGGAAAGAATAAGAATTTTAATTAAAAGAACTGAGTTAAAAAATATAAAAAAAAAAGATAACATTGATGATAAAAATTCTATAAAGGAAGGAAATATATTTTTGGATACAGAAAAATATATGTGTAAATGGAAAAATAAAACTGTTAATTTAACTGTAACAGAATTTTTACTAATAAAGTCATTGGTAGAAAATGTTGGAGCAGTTAAATCAAGAGATCAATTAATTGTTTCAGCATTCGGAGAAGACAAAGAAAATATTGATGATAGATCAATTGACCATCATTTTAAAAGAATAAGAAAAAAATTTAAAAGCGCTGATAATGATTTTAATTCTATAGTCACGATTTACGGCGGTGGATATAAATTTTCTGAATAAAAATTTGTAACAATGTTCAGGAAAAAAATAACTATATCACCATTACTCCTAAGATTACTAACATTAAATATCTTAATTCTTTTCTTTTTAGTAGGCGGATTCATTTCTATTGATAGATATCAGAATACCTTACAAGAAAATGAATTTAAAAAATTAGAAGATGAAGGAAGAATTTTATCTCAAGCAATAGGAAAAACTATTCTTCCTGTTGAGGGTTTTAAATCTCAAGTTATTATTACTAGAGAAGCGCAAGAAACAATTAGCTATTTACTTAGTAAAAGCAGGGTACGAATTAGATTGTTTTCCTATCAAGGAGATTTATTAGCTGACTCTGAGAGAACTGTTGGATTTGAAACTAGAGTTAAATCAGCAGAATTACCATCTTTAGAGAAAAAAAATTTTTTTAGAATTTTTTTTGAAAAAATTTATTCTTATATATCGTTGCTTCTTCTAAAGACGAGCAAATTAAGTGTTTATCAAGAAAATACATTGCAACAAGCAGAAGATTATGATGAAGTTTTAAGGGCATTATATGGTGAAGGAACAAGATTTTTAAGACAATTAGAAAATGGAAAAAAAATGTTTGGTGTAGCATTACCTGTTCAATCATACAAAAAAATAACAGGAGCTATTCTGTTAACATTTGATAGTACAAATATTGAAAATATGCTTAAAGATTTTCGTTTTGAGGTTTTCAAGATTTTCTTTTTAGCTTTATTTTTAACTATATGCGTATCAATATATTTATCTGCAAATATAGTAAGACCGATAAGAAAATTAGCAAACGCAACAAAGAATATAAATCCATTTGACGGGAGAAAAATATCTGTACCACAATTTTCAGATAGGAAAGATGAAATAAATGAATTAGCAGTTTCAATGAAAGATATGTTAAATTCAATATGGAATAGAATGGATGCAATTGAAAACTTTGCAGCAGATGTAGCTCATGAAATCAAAAATCCACTAACATCATTAAAGAATGCGGTTGAGGTTTCTAATAATACAAGAGATAAAAAACAAATAAATAAACTTTCAAAAATTATTAATCAAGATATACAAAGATTAGATCGTTTAGTAACAGATATTTCTAATGCATCGAGATTGGATGCAGAATTATCAAGGGAAGGGATGAAAAAAATTAATATTATGAAAATTCTTGAAGAAACTGCTAATTTTTATAATAGAAAAAAAAAGAAAATCTTATTTAATTTTATAAAAGATGCTAATTATTCAATTTATGGAAATGAGCAAAGATTGTCTGAAGTTTTTAATAATTTAATTGATAATGCTTTGTCTTTTAATAAAAATAATAAAAAAATTGAGATTTTTTTAAAAAGTAACAAAAATAATGTGTTTGTTGAAATTAATGATTACGGTCTTGGTATACATGTAAATAATTTTAACAAGATTTTTGAAAGATTTTATACAGAAAGGCCATCTGAAGAAAAATTTGGACAACATTCAGGTTTAGGCTTAAGTATAGTGAAACAAATATTAGATGTTCATAAAGGGTTGATTAAAGTAAAAAATAGGTTTGGAAAAAACAAAAAAATTATTGGAGCCAAATTTATAATAACCCTTAAAAAAGTTATATAGCGCACCATATAATTAAGATTGATTATGAATTTTTTTTTAGTTAGTTCAATTTATCATGACAGATTATAAAGTAAAAGACATAAAGCTTGCTGATTGGGGCGGGAAAGAAATAAATATTGCTGAAACAGAGATGCCTGGTCTTATGGCATTAAGAAAAGAATACAAAAATAAAAAACCATTAAAAGGAGCAAGGATTTCTGGTTGTATACATATGACAATACAAACCGCGGTTTTAATTGAAACACTGGTAGAATTAGGAGCTGAGGTTAGATGGAGTTCATGTAATATTTTTTCAACCCAAGATCATGCAGCAGCAGCTATTGCAAAAAAAGGTATTCCTGTTTTTGCATGGAAAGGAATGACAGATAAAGAATTTTGGTGGTGCATAGATCAAACAATAATTGGAAAAAAAAATTGGAGACCAAATTTAATTTTAGATGATGGGGGAGACCTGACTAAAGTAATGCACGAAAAATATAAAAACCTTCTTAAATCTGTGAAGGGTTTATCTGAAGAAACTACAACGGGGATTCATAGGTTATATGATATGGAAAAAAAAAATAAACTATTGGTACCAGCAATTAATGTCAATGATAGTGTTACAAAATCAAAATTTGATAATTTATATGGATGTAGAGAAAGTTTAGTTGATGGTATCAGGAGAGCAACAGATGTTATGCTTTCAGGTAAAGTAGCAGTAGTTTGTGGATACGGTGATGTAGGTAAAGGATCTGCTGCTAGTTTAAGAAATGGAGGGGCAAGAGTAATGGTAACTGAAATTGATCCAATTTGTGCTTTGCAAGCTTCTATGGAAGGATACGAAGTTGTTAAAATTGAAGATGTATTAACTAAGGGAGATATTTTTTGTACAGCAACTGGAAATGTGGATGTAATTACATTAGAGCATATGAGAAAAATGAAAGATAGGGCAATTGTTTGTAACATTGGTCATTTTGATAGCGAAATACAAATTGGTGCGTTAAAAAATTATAAATGGGACGAAATTAAACCACAAGTAGATGAAGTTCAATTTCCAGATGGAAAAAAGCTGATAGTTCTATCTAAAGGAAGGTTAGTAAATTTAGGTAATGCAACTGGACATCCAAGTTTTGTTATGAGTACTTCTTTTACAAATCAAGTTTTAGCACAATTAGAATTATGGAAAAGATCTAAATCTTACAAAAAAAAAGTTTATGTTTTACCTAAAGAACTCGATGAAAAAGTAGCAGAGTTGCATTTAGGAAAATTAGGATCTAAATTAACCAAATTAACAAAAAAACAAGCAAAGTATATTGATGTAAAACCAAGCGGACCTTTTAAACCAAATTACTATAGATATTAAGTATATTATAAAATTATTAAAATTTTAATTACATCTTTAAAAAAAACAGAAAAGCTAGCTAATCAACTTGCGGCCAATTCTAAAATTGGGGATATATTTTTTTTAAAAGGTGAATTAGGCTCCGGTAAAACAACATTTGCACGTTTTTTTATTCAAAGAATCGCTAAAATAAATAAAAAAAAAATTAAAGAACCAATAACTAGCCCAACATATAATTTAATTAATAATTATAATTGTGGTAATAATATAAATATTTGCCACGTAGATCTTTATAGAATGGGAACTATTAAAGAAATAGAAAAAATAGGGTTTTTTGAAGAGATAGAAAATAAAATAGTTTTGATTGAATGGCCTGAAAAAATAGAAAAAATTTTAAAAAAAAGAATAGATATTTCATTCATTAAAAAGAAAGAAAAATTTGATAGACTAGAGGTAAGAATTAATTTTTTAAGAAAAAGAAAATTATTAATAAAAAAGATCTAAAACTTAATTAAAATTTTTATGGATATTTCTATTTTTAAAAAAAGTGGGATTGATGATTTTAAATTGAAACCAATTAAATCTGATGCATCATTTAGAAAATATTTTCGTGTTTATATTAAAAATGAAAAAAAAAAATTATTATTAGTTAATTCTCCAAAGAAAACAGAAAATAATTTGGGATATTTAAAGGCTACAAAAATTCTTGAAAAAATGAATTTATCGGTTCCTAAAATTATTAATTTCGATATTTCCAGAGGGTTTTTTTTAATTGAAGATTTTGGTTTAAATACATATACAAATTCTTTAAGGAACGGTGAAAGTGAATATAAACTTTATAATTTAGCTATAGATATTTTAATATATATTAATAATCACTCAATAAATTTAGAAAAAAAATTGCCAAAATATACTAATAAAAAATTAATAGAAGAAGTGCTTTTATTTTTAAAGTGGTACTGGCCTGCAATTTACAAAGAAAAACCAAAAAAAAAAATTATTAATGAATTTATTGAAATTTGGAAAAATTTATTAAATAAAAATTTAAAAACAAAAAAAGTATTAGTACATAGAGATTTCCATATCGATAATCTTTTTTTTCTTAAAGATAGACAAAATCTAAAAGCTTGTGGTTTAGTTGATTTTCAAGATGCAGTTATAGGCCCATCCTCATATGATTTAATATCTCTTTTAGAGGACGCTAGGAGAGATGTTGATAAAAAAATTATTATTAAAATGTATAATAAATTTGTAAAAAAATTATCAAAAAACCAAAAGAAAGATTTTATTAAAGAATATAAAGTTTTAGCAATCAATCGCCATCTAAAAGTTATTGGCATTTTTACTAGATTATATATGCGTGATAAAAAAAAATTTTATCTAAACCATATTCCAAGATTGTGGAAACTAATAGAACATAACTTAGATTTTTATTCCCTAAGTGAAATAAATAAATGGATTAATAAATTTTTTCCAAAGAAATTTAGGATAAAACCAAAGGTTTAACATGAATATTTCAACAATTATGATTCTTGCAGCTGGTTTTGGAAAAAGTATGAAACACTATACAAAGAAAGTTCCAAAACCATTAATAAAAATTGGTAATGAAACTTTAATTGAAAGAATAATAAAAAAATTAGAAAATTATGGTTTTAAGAAAGTAGTTATAAATATTTTTTATTTAAAAAATAAAATAAAAAGAAAATTAAGTAATAAATTTAAAATAAAAATTCATTATTCTGAGGAAAGAGTTTTATTAAATACAGGTGGAGGTATTAAGAATGCTATTAAACTTTTAAAAGTAAAAGAATTTTTTGTTATTAATAGCGATATTATTTGGGAAGAAAAGAAGAAAAATCCTTTTGATCAATTAAATAAATTTTGGAATAAAGATAAAATGGACGCTCTTTTATTATTGTACCCAAAAAGAACAAATAATGGTGATTTTAATATAAATAAGTCAAATAGGATTGTTATTAATAAAAATAATCCTAAATATATTTTTACAGGTATACAGATTCTTAAATCTAAACTTTTTTTAAAAACAAAAAAAAAAATTTTCCCTTTATTCTTAATTTATGAACAATTAATTGAAAAAAGAAGAATTTTTGGTTTAGTTTATAATGGAAAATGGTTTCATATTGGTACATTAGAAAGTTTGCAAGAATATAAAAAAATGTTAAAATAATTTTTTTTTTTTATTATGGGCATACAATCAATAAAAGAAGATTCTTTTGAAGATGAAGTAGTTAATTCTCCTACACCGGTTTTAATTGATTTTTGGGCTGAGTGGTGCGGACCTTGTAAAGAAATTGCCACAATTTTGGAGGAAATTGCTGGTGAAATGGAAAATAAGATAAAAATTATAAAAATAAATATTGATGAGAATCCAAATATACCTAATAAATATGGAATTCAAAGCATACCTACATTAATTATTTTTAAAAAAGGAGTGCCAATAGCAACAAAAGTTGGCAGTGCAATTAAGTCTGAATTATTAACTTGGATTAAAACATCAATATAGAAACTATTTTTTTAATAATTTAGATACTTCTTTATACATATAAAAAGATCCACATATAAGTATTCGACCTGGAGATTCACTTAACAATATTTTATTTAATGCATGACCTATTGTTTGAGCTGTTTCTACATTAAATTCATTTAGTTTAGCAATTTCATAAAGTTTTTTATTTGTATAGTAAGGTGAGTCACTTTTTATCGCTACTGTTACTAGTTTAGTAGTAATTTGTTTAAAATAATTTAAAAAATTTTTCGGATTTTTTGAATTTAGCATACCAAAGATTAAATATAATTTTTTTTTATTCCATTTTTTAAATGTTTTTGCTAAAACTTGGCTTGCACTTTTGTTGTGTCCACCATCGAACCAAAATTCCCATTTTTCAAAATTTATTTTTTTTGAAAATAGTTTTGTATTTAAATATATTTTTTGCAATCTTCCTGGCCATTCAACATTTTTTAAACCTTTTTTAATAGAATTTTTATTCAATTTTTTTTTCATAATTAAATTGAAAGCTTTTAATGCTATACCAGCATTAATAACTTGATGTTCTCCAATTAAGTTTGGTTGAGGATATTTTTCTTTTTTATTATTTTTTAAGTTATTAAAAAAAATAATATGATTTTTTTTTTTATTTTTTTTTACAAACCAATCTTTTTCATAAAAAAAAGTTTTTACTTTAAGCTTGTTTGCTACTTCTTTAATAATTTTTATGGCTTTTTTTTTTTGTTTACCAACGACAACAGGAGAGTTTTTTTTTATAATACCTGCTTTTTCTTTTGCTATTTGTTCTATATTTGAACCTAAAAAATTTGTATGATCAATCGATATTTCGTTAATAATTGTAACAATAGGTTTTTTTATTATATTAGTAGCATCTAGTCTTCCTCCAAGACCTGTTTCTAGGATTGTAAAGTCAGCAGGTTTTCTTTTGAATGCTAAGAAAGCTACAACTGTTGTTATTTCAAAAAATGTTATTGGTTTGCCATTATTTTTTTTACTACATATATCAAGTAGAAGTTCTAAAAATTTATCTGATATATTTTTCCCATTTAAATTAATTCTTTCATTAAAATTAATTAAATGAGGTGATGTGTATGTATTTACAGTAAAGCCAGAGGCTTGAATAAATGATTTTAAAAAAGCAAGAACAGAACCTTTACCATTTGTTCCAGCTATATGTATTATATTTTTAATTTTTTTTTGAGGATTTTCTAATTTATATAAAAGCTTATTTATACGTTCCAGCGATAAATCAATTTTTTTTGGATGCAATTGTTGTAATTTTTTTTCAAGGCTAATTTCAAGATTCTTAATTTTTGAAGTTTTTTCCTCAGTGTACGCAGATTTTGTTTGATGTAGCATTTAAAGAGAACTTTCGTTTAATTTTTTTTTTTCTATAAATTTTAAAATTTTATATATTTTATTTTTAAGATCTTTTCTATGAACAACCATATCTATCATTCCATGTTCTAAAAGATAATCAGCTGTTTGAAAGTTATCTGGTATAGATTCTTTTATGGTTTGTTCAATAACTCTTCTACCAGCAAAACCAATCATTGCTCCTTTTTCAGCTATCAAAATATCTCCAAGCATAGCAAAAGATGCACACACACCTCCGGTTGTTGGATCAGATAAAACAACAATATATGGAATTTTATTTTCTTTTATTTTTTGTATTGCAGCTATTGTTCTGGGCATTTGCATTAGAGATAAAATACCTTCCTGCATTCTTGCACCTCCAGATGAAGGAATTATTATCATGGGTAGATTTTTTTTTACTGAAATTTCACTAGCTTTTACAATAGAATTTCCAACGTTTACTCCCATTGAGCCACCCATAAAATTAAAATCAAAAACAACTAATAATACGGCGATACCTTCAATGTTTCCTTCAGCTAAAACAACAGCATCATCTTCTTTTGTTTTTTTTTTAGCTTGTTTAAGTCTATCTTTATATCTTTTTTTATCTTTAAAAGATAACGGGTCAATTTTACTGGGTGGAACCTTAATTTTCTCATATTTTCCATCATCTAAAAGAAATTTAATTCTTGTACCCGAAGGTAATCGCATATGTGTCCCACACTCACTACATACTCCAAGAGATTTTTCAAAATCTTTGTAATAAATCATTGTTTGTTTTTCACATGCGCATTTAATCCATAAATTTCTAGGAACATCTTTTTTTTTAACTAAAGATTCTAATTTAGGTTTTATATAATTTGTTAGCCAATTCATACTATTTACAAAGCCGAAGATAAATTTTTAATGTAACTTAATACATAATTAATTAATTTTATTTTATTATATTTTCTTTTTTGTGCTTCTTCTACTCTTTTAATGATAGAAGATCCTACAACTACTGCATCAGCACTTTTAGATAATTTTTTAACATCCTTTTTATTTTTTATTCCAAAACCAACTGCAATTGGTAATTTTGTTAATTTTTTTAAATTTTTTATCTCTGTTTCAAGTTTTGTATTTGATTTATAATTTGCTCCTGTAATTCCTGTTATAGAAATGTAATATATAAAACCAGAAGAATTTTTAATAATTTTTTTGAATCTTTTTTTATCTGTTGTTGGGGTTGCTAATTTTATAAAATGTATTTTATTTTTTATAAGAGGTAAACATAATTCATTATCTTCTTCAGGGGGTAAATCAACGACAATTACTCCATTTATTTTATTTTTTTTTATCTCTTTTATAAAATTATTAATACCAAATCTATGAATCGGATTGTAATAGCCCATTAGAAGCAACGGTGTTATTATGTCTTTTTTTCTAAATTTTTTTACTAAATCAAAAGTTTTTTTTAAATTCATTTTATTTTTTATTGCTCTATCATTAGCTTTTTGTATTACAGGTCCATCAGCCATAGGATCAGAAAAAGGCATACCTAATTCAATTATGTCCACTCCAGAACTGGGAAGTTTTTCTAAAATTTTATATGATGTGTCAAAGTCTGGATCACCAGCGGTTATAAAAGATATAAATCCACATTTTTTTTTTTTTTTTAATTCATTAATTTTTTTTTTTAATAAATCTTGTTGTGACATTGAATTTAGATATTAATTTTTAATTTTTTTGCAACAGTAAAAATATCTTTATCTCCCCTTCCACACATATTCATTATAATAATATTATTTTTTGACATTCTCGGGGCTTTTTTAATTAAATAAGCAAGAGCATGAGAAGGCTCTAACGCAGGAATAATACCCTCAATTTGTGAGCAAAGTTTAAATGCATCTAGTGCTTCATTATCTGTGACACTGACATATTCAACTCTTTTATTATCTTTTAACCATGCATGTTCAGGTCCTATTCCTGGATAATCTAGGCCTGCTGATATTGAATGTGTTTCTGTAATCTGGCCATCTTTGTCTTGCAAAATATAACTTTTACTTCCATGCAGGACGCCCAATTGTCCTTTTGCAATTGATGCAGCGTGTTTTTTATTAAGTCCTTCACCTGCAGCTTCTACTCCAATCATTTTCACATTTGTATCATTTAAGAAAGGATAAAAAAGACCCATTGCGTTAGAACCTCCTCCTATACAGGCTATTAAAAGATCTGGCAATCTACCTTCTGCTTTTTTTATTTGATCTTTTGCTTCATATCCAATTACTGATTGAAAATCTCTAACCATTTCAGGATATGGATGGGGACCAGCAACACTACCAATGATGTAAAAAGTATCATTAACATTTGTTACCCAGTCTCTTAGTGCTTCGTTCATAGCATCTTTTAGAGTTTTAGATCCACTTTTAACTTTTTCCACTGTTGCTCCCAGAAGTCTCATTCTAAAAACATTAGGCATTTGTCTTTCATAATCAATCTCGCCCATATAAATAATACATGGAAGATTGAATAATGCGCAAACAGTAGCGGTTGCAACACCATGTTGTCCAGCACCAGTTTCAGCTATTATTCTTTTTTTTCCCATATTTTTGGCAAGAAGTATTTGTCCAAGTGTGTTATTAATTTTATGTGCACCTGTATGGTTCAATTCGTCTCTTTTGAAATAAATTTTTGGACCTTTAAGTTTTTTTGAAAGATTTTCTGCAAAATATAAAGGCGAAGGTCTTCCTACATAATCTTTTAAGTATTTTTTAAATTCACTGATAAATTTTTTCTTTTTTTTAATATTTTTGTATGCTTTTTCCACTTCTAGAATTAAAGGAATTAGTGTTTCAGCAACAAATCTTCCTCCGTATTTTCCAAAATGTCCTGATGCATCTGGTACTGATTTATAGGTATTTTTTTTCATAGTTATAATTTAGTTGCTAATTCTAAAAATTTGTCTATTTTTTTAATACTTTTTTTTCCTGGCATTGTTTCAAGACTAGAAGAAACATCTACAAATCTGAAATTTGTTTTTTTTATTGCTTGCTTCAAATTATTTATATTAAGTGCACCAGATAAGATTAATGGACTTTTGTCTTTAATTTTTTTGAATAAATTCCAATTTAATTCCTTGCTTCTTTTTTTAAAATTTAGATTATTTTTTTTTACTATCTTTGTATCTATTAAAATATAATCTGAAACTTTTCTGAAATTAGAAATTTCTTTTATGCAATTTTTGTTTGATATTTTTAATGCTTTAATAATCTTAATTTTTAATATTTTTTTTACATTTTTTAGAAAATTAGGAGTTTCATTGCCATGAAATTGTAAGTAATCAAGTTCCACATTCTCGGTAATTTCTTTTATTTCTTCAATATTTATATTTGCTATAACACCTACTCTTTTTATTTTTTTTTTTGCAAAATTAGAGATTTTCTTTGCTGTTTTTAAGTTTATAAATCTAGGTGATTTATTATAAAACATCAGACCTATCATTTTTGCTTTTCCTTTAATGCATGCTTTTACATGACTAATGGATTGAACACCACATATTTTTACTTTTAGAGTCATTAATTTTTTTTCAAATAATTTTTTATTTCTTCATTAATTAATTTAAGTGTTCTTTCAGGGTTTTTTGATTTTGTTATTGGCCTTCCAATAATAATATAAGTTGCTCCTTTTTTTATAGCGCTTAAAGAATCCAATGATCTTTTATGTTCATCTTTTCTAGTTTCTTTTTCTCTAATACCTGGAACAAAAATTGTAATATTTTTCTTAATTTTTGTTGCTATATCAAGATCCTTTGGGGCAAGAATTAATCCAAAAACATTATTTTTTAATGCATTAAGTATTAATTTTTTTATCTGATTTTGTATAGATTGTTTTATTCCAATATCATTAATACTTTTTTGATCATGATGCGATAAAAGTGAGACACTTAATATTTTTGTGTAACTAGATGCTTTTGTAGCGGCATTTATCATATCACTTCCCCCTAGACTGTGAATGCTTAAATAGTTTACTTTTAGAGAATTTATTGCTTTTACTGCCTTGTAGACTGTAGTAGGGATATCATGAAATTTTAAGTCTAAAAAAATTGGTAACTTATATTTTTTAAATTTTTTAATAATATTTGGTCCATAATAAGAAAATAATTCTTTTCCTATTTTTAAACCTGCAAGATCATTTTTTAATAATTTAACTAAATTTTCAGCAGATTTAATATTGTTGGTATCTAAAGCTAGAAATACTCTTTTAAATTTTTTTTTAGACAAAATATCAGATTACTTGGGATTTAATTTTTTAAATAAAATTTTTCCCATCTTAAATTTTGGGTGAATTTTTTTTTCTATTTCAATATTTTTTCCATTTTGTGGATTTATACCAATTCTTTTTTCTCTTGCTTTTGTAAAAAAAGAACCAAAGCCTCTAATTTCAATTCTTTTCCCTTTTGTGAGAGCTTTTTCTATTTCTCTAAAAAAAAGATCTACTATATTTTCGATTTCTGATATTTTGTATTTATTATTTTTTTTAAGTATGGATTTAACAAGATCTGATTTGTTCATTTTTTAAATTCTAAATTATTTTTTTTTTTTTTCACCTAAAATCTTTCCAAGAGTAGCACCGCTATCTAATGAACCAAACTCTTTTTTTATCTTTTTTTGTTCTTTAGATTCAATTTCTTTAATTGACAATACAACAATTTTGTTTTCTTTATCAATTTTTTTTATCATAGCATCAAGCTTTTCATTTGCTGCATAACGTTTTGGATTTTGTTCAGATTCATCAATGGATAAGTTTTTCCTTTCAATGAAACCATCAAGATTGTTATCTAATTTTACTTTGACACCATTATCTTTTACATGAATAACAGAACAAGTTATTATATCTTTTAGTTTGATGTCCTTAATTCTTTCTGTAAAAGTCTTATCATCAAGCTGCTTTATACCCAAAGATATTCTTTCCTTTTCTTCATTAACATCCAAAATTATTGCTTTAATTGTATCTCCGGTTTTAAATTTTGTTGTGGATTTATTGTCCCATTCCCAATCTGTATCAGAGATATGAACCATTCCATCTAAGTTTTCTTCTAAATTTACAAAAATCCCATACTCCGCTATATTTCCTACTTTGCATTCTACAATTTTTCCTTTTTTATATTTTTTACAATATTCTTTCCATGGGTTAGAACTTTCTTTTTTCATTCTAAAACTTAGTTTTCTTTTATCTAAATCAAGTTCAAGTATTGTTACATCGACTTTTTCTCCTATTGAAACAATTTCACTTGGATTTTTTTTTTTCTTATCCCATGTCATTTCTGATATATGAATAAGGCCTTCTATGCCTTCCTTAAGTTCTATGAAGGCTCCATAATCTGTAATTTTACTAACTTTTCCAGAATAATTTTTTCCTTCTTTATATTTTTTTTCTATATTTTGCCATGGATCTTTACTTAATTGTTTAATACCTAATGATATTTTATTTGATTCAACATTAAGTTTTAAAATTTTTACTTTTATTTTTTGTCCAATTTTCAAGAAATCAGATGGATGATTAATTCTTTTCCAAGAAATATCAGTTAAATGAATAAGACCGTCTACTGTACCTAGATCTATAAATGCTCCATAATCTGTAATGTTTTTAATAATTCCTTCTACTGAATTTCCTTCTTTTAAACTTTTTCTAGAATTTTTTATATTTTTTTTTAAACTTTCTTCTAAATAGGCTTTTCTTGAGATTACAATGTTTCCTCTTTCTTTATCAATTTTTAGTACTTTAAATGAAAGTTTTTGCCCTACAAGATGGTTAATATCCTTTATTGGTTTAATGTCTACTTGACTACCCGGTAAAAAAGTAATAACACCATCAATATCAACTGTATATCCACCTTTAACTTTCCCATAAATATTTCCATCCACATATTTATCTTTTTTTAATATTTCATCAAATAAAACAAAAGCCGATTCTTTTTTTGCTTTTTCTCTGCTTAAAACTGCTTCACCATTCTTATCTTCTAATCTTTCTACAAAAACATCAATTTTATCCCCTACTTTAATTTCTTTCTCTTTATCACAAAATCTAAGTTCATCAATAGTTATCCTACCTTCACTTTTCAAACCAACATCTATTAATGCATGATTGTGATCTATTGATATAACTTTTCCATTGACTACTTTACCTTCAAAATTTTTTATTTTTTTTAGTGATTTATCTAGTAAAGCTTCAAAATTTTCAGTATTTTCAGTCATAAAATCAGTTTTATAACTTTATGCAGTTTTTTTTGATTTTAAAAGCTTTTTTTTAATTTTTTTTGGAAAAATTTGCTCCTATGTCTTTCATTAATGTCAAAAAATTAGGAAAACTTGTTTTTATACAATTTATATTGTCGACAGTAATTTCTTTTTTAGAAGCTAAACCCATTACTAAAAATGCCATTGCTATTCTATGATCATAATAAGTTTTGATTTTAGCATTTACAAAAATATTATCTTTTCCGTTTCCAGTTATTTGAAGTCCATCCATTTTTTTTTTAACCTTTATTTTACATGCTGTTAAACCTTCATATAAAGATTTTATTCTATTACTTTCTTTATTCTTGAGTTCATTTCCACCGATAAAAGACGAATTTCCTTCTGCAAAGGTAGCTAAAATAGAAAATATTGGAATTTCATCTATCATATTTGCAACTGTTTTTTTTCCTAAATGAACACCCTTTAAATTACTTGATTTAAAAGTAATATCCGCAACTTGTTCATTTGAAATTTCTTTTTTATTAAAAATTTTTATCTTTGCATTCATTTTTTTTAAAATATTAAAAAAAGTTATTCTAGTTTTGTTCATATTTACTTTTTTTATTTTAATTTCTGATTGAGGGGTAATTAATGCAGCTGATCCAACTATTGCAGCAGCTGATGGGTCTCCAGCAATTACAATATCTTTTGCATTTAATTCTTTTTGACCATTTATTTTAATTATATTTTTTTCTTTTATTTTTTTGATTTGAATTTTTGCACCTATTTTTTTTAATAAAATTTCAGTGTGATTTCTAGTTGGAGTATTCTCAATTATAGTTGTTAAACCTGGTGAATTAAGTGAAGCTATTAATATTGCTGATTTAATTTGAGCAGAAGGAATTTTTTGATCATAAATAATTGGTATTGTTTCATTAAAACCTTTAATCGTGATTGGCAATTTGTTATTTTTGCAATTAATTTTTACACCCATTTGCCTTAATGGTTTAATTAATTCATACATATTTCTATTACTTAAACTTTTATTTCCAACAAATTTAACTTCAAAATCTTGGTTACACAAAGCTCCTAACATTAATCTTGTTGCCGTTCCAGAATTTCCCATATAAAGTTTTTTTGTTGTAGGACTTAATCCACCAATTCCAACTCCTCTTACAATAGCTGAAGTTTTTTGTTTTATAATTTTTACACCAAGTAATTTTAAATTTTTAATAAGGTTGTTTGCATCTTCAGAATAAGATATTCCTTTAATTTTTGTGGTTCCAATTGCTAATGATCCTAAAATCAAAATTCTTTGAGAAATAGATTTATCACCTGGAACTTCCACAACCCCATTTAAAGAATTACTGTGTTTTGAATAAAATTGATTCAATTTTTTTTAACTTATTAATTAGTATATTATTATCTTTACTAAATAATAAATTTAAATTAAAAATAATTAAATTTTTTTTTATTTATTAATAATTTTTTTTATTTATATACTGAATTATGGCAAAAACATCTTGGGGAACTAAAAGAACATGTCCTTGTGGTAATGGAGTTAGATTTTATGATCTAAATAAAAAAGAAATTGAATGCCCTAGTTGTGGAGAAAGTATAAATATTGAAAAGTTATCATTAACAACACTTGAAAATAATTTGAGAAAAAAACCACGTTCACTAATTTTAGAAGAAAATGAAAATGTTGGTATAAAAGATAAGAATCTTCCAAATACTAAAAATTTAGATGTGGAAATAGATACAGATGATGCCCCAAAAACTGAGGTAGATGAAATAACTGGCAAAAAAGTAAAAGATAAAGAAAAGAAAAACTAATGATTTTTTTTATCTATGTTTCTTTTTTAAATCTTTTTTTAAATCTTCATGATCACCAATTGCGATATGATATTTGCTTTTTATAATATATTTCTCTAACAAAGGTATAAAAGGAAGAGCTACAAGTCCTCCTAGAAAAATACCTAAAGCAGAATCTCTAATGTTAGGATCGATCATTGCAGCAATTAAATCAGAAAATGAATGTGCAATTATGACACCAACAATACCTGCAATATAGCTATTAGAAATTAATTTTAAGAACCTATTTATACTCCAACCTGTGTAAAATCCTAGCAACATAATTCCAACGTGAACTACACCAAATGTAAATCCTTTTAGTAAAAATTTATTTTGGAAGTAAGATATGTTTTCTATCAAATGTTGCATTAACTAGAAGTTTTAATTTATATCATTGTTTTTTAATTTCAATATATAGTTCTTTTGTATTTTTATATACAATAAATGATAATATAGTTCTTACCATGGGGGCTATAGCTCAGTTGGGAGAGCGCTTCGCTGGCAGTGAAGAGGTCGTCGGTTC
>ENA-ORDI01000375-ORDI01000375.1-marine-metagenome-genome-assembly--contig:-NODE-375-length-31725-cov-6.042657_pt1 | contig 31725 bp, 32 predicted proteins | sample MGYA00248628_ERZ508525 | MGnify/ENA primary metagenome ERZ508525 (study PRJEB26195, sample SAMN05422138) | marine metagenome | isolation source: East of Porto Seguro, South Atlantic Ocean | place... | reverse complement strand
TCCGTCTAATGACTGGCAAACTGCTTTTGTCAATGTATATTATTTTTTCTAGAAAAATCCTTACATTCCACCGTGAGAATTGGAAATAACCCCACCCAAAGGGATAGGATTTAAGCAAGAGCCCCACATTCGTGGGGTTTTTTGTTTATAGACATTTAGGGCTTATGGGGTTTTGTTTTTCATAGAATAATATTTTGTAAATTGTATCTGAAATGAAAAACTATCTAATTATATCACTACTATCTCTATTTACTTCCGCTCTTTTTCCACAGAGTGTTCTGGGGACTTGGCAATTACAAGAGCAGTACAAAAACAACGAAGTAGTTACTTTTAAATCTTACATAAAGTACGAGTTTTCAGCTCCCAATGTATGGAGAAGCTATGTAGGTGATTATACTGATTACGGTTTCTTTTCTACTAAAGAGCAGAGTATAGTACTCAAATTTGGCGATGGAGATGGTGCTAAAGGCATATACTCAATTAGAGGTGATAGCCTCTTGACTATTGAAATTGAAGACTCTAAAATGGTGTTCAAGAGATTACCTAACAAACCAGAGCTATAAGGTGACTGAAATGAAAAAAATATTACTAATCACATTATTACTGATTGTTGGTTGTTCTAAACCAGAACCTATCAATTATGAAACCACACTTGTAAATAGAAAAGGTGTCTTTTATACTAATGACACTAATAAACCATACTCTGGACTAGTATTCTCTTTATATGACGATGGGAAAAAGAAAGAAGAAGGGAAAGCGACTATTTGGCATGAGAATGGACAGAAGAGTGATGAAGTAACTTACAAGGATGGGGAATTGATTTCAGAAAAATGTTGGGATGAAGATGGAAATGAATGTGAATGTCGTGCGTTTAGTTCGGGTTGTTATTAGCCCCCACCACCCAAAGGGATAGGCATATGGACTACCATAAAACCACTATTGCACTAATTGCTTGGCTTGTCTGGGGTGGAGATAAAAAAACCGCAGATAAAATTGGCAGAGATGAATATTTTTCTGTAATTGGATTAATTATTTTTCTAACTATTATATATTTCATAATGGAGAACTTATGACTGAAAGAAAAACCGTAACCTACGAAGAAATCGCTTACTCAAATATGATGAGTATTGAGGCATTAGTCAGCCTACTGACTCGCAAAGGGTTGATTACACAACAGGAAATCTTGGATGAGCTGAAGGCGGTCAGATTGAGGGATGAGAAAGAGAAGAATTAATTAAGGAGGTTGAAGTGGCATTGATTGCAGGAGTTGACGAAGCCGGGAGGGGGCCGTTGGCTGGGCCAGTAGTTGCAACTGCTGTCATATTAGATGAATCAAAACCGATTGCAGGTTTGGCTGATTCCAAAAAACTAACCGCTAAAAAACGCGCAAAACTCTATCAAGAGATCATGCAACATGCTGAAGTAGGAATAGGGGTGGTTGATGTTGAAGAGATCGATAAGAATAATATTCTCAAAGCGACACAAAAAGCCATGTATAAAGCTCTGGGTGATTTGAAAACGAAACCGGATAAAGCACTAATAGATGGTTATGCTCTGCCCAATCAGATCATTCCAAATGAAGGTATCATTGCCGGAGATGATAAAATTGATTGTATTCGCGCTGCGTCAATTATTGCTAAAGTTACTCGTGACAGGATGATGCAACAGTACGATATTATTTTCCCAGAATTTGGGTTTGCCAGGCATAAGGGGTATGGAACAATACTGCACATGGAAAAATTGAGTGAGTATAAAGCATGCCCGATTCACAGGAAATCATTTAAGCCGGTGAATGAAAATCTACCTACTATAACCTGGCTGAAATCACAGCGCAGGATAGGCCAATGGGGTGAACGGTTGGCAGCATTGGAATACTTCAATAATGGCTATAAAATTCATGCCTTAAATCACTATTGTTCTCCCTATGGAGAAATAGATATCATTGCTGAAAAAGAAAATGAATTAGTATTTGCTGAAGTAAAAACTGCTGCCGGGAAGACGTTGGGCGGCGTGGAAGATCAGGTTGATGAAGTAAAATTGCAACGTTTGAGCAACGCCATAGATAAATATATTATGGATAGTGAAATACAAAATGACATTCGTTTGGATGTATTTGCTATAATGCTTGGAAAAAATGGCCCATCTTTGAAACATTTTAAGGGTATAGAACTTGAATAATTGAATTATAGTATATTAATCATCCCTAATTTCATTCATGAACAAAGATAAAATTCTCAAGGAAACACGCTCATTATTTATCATAATACTCGTGGCTCTCTTATTAAAAGTTACGTTAATTGAAGCGTATATCGTTCCTACAGGCAGTATGGAAAAAACGATCATGATTGGCGACTTTTTGATAGGAAATCGTTTTGTTTATGGAATGCGCACACCTGATTGGATTGGTATTCCTTATACTGATATTGGGTTTGATATACCCTATTTTCGATTTCCTAAATTCAGAGAGCCAAAGCAGGGTGACATTATTATTTTTAAATATCCTCGTGATCCTCATTTAAAGTATGTAAAAAGATGTATAGCAGAGCCGGGCGATACATTGGAGATCAGAAATCGAAAGGTGTTTATAAATGGAAATGAATTTGCACTTCCTGAACATGGTCGATTCATGTTACCTATGGCAGCAAAACTCCAGAAAGATCAAAATATTTTCATGGGCAAAGGCAATAAAGATAATTTTGCTAAAACAATAATTCCACATAAAGGTGATCGAATTTCAATTGGACCGGAAACGGCCTTATTTGTCATGCAGTTAATGTTAATGGATGGCCATGAATTAACACTTAAGAATGACGATGGGGTATTTCATTTTACGATGACAGATCCTGCAGATCTATATCGACGTAAAGGATCATATGTAGTGTTTGATGAATATTATCCTAATGGAAATTTGTTAAATCCCTGGTCCACAAATATGCCTAGAGGAGAATTATTTTTTGATGGGCAAGAAATAATGAATTTGAAGGAATATGAAGTTGAGCAAAATTATTATTGGGCTATGGGTGACAACCGTGATAATAGTCAAGACTCAAGATTCTGGGGTTTTGTGCCTGAAAACTATATGCTGGGTGAAGCAATGTTTGCTTATATGTCATTGAATTTGGACACTTGGGTACCAAGATTTAATAGAATTGGTACAATTATAAGATAAAATATTTCATCTTGTTCTATCTTAACTGAATGGATATTATACTAATACAGGCACAACCAATAACAACGAGGTAAGGAAACGCGTGAAACGTATTATACTATAATTTATTATTATTTCATTCATTTCTGAGGGTCACAGGTTCTAATCCTGTCGGGCGTACAAACCTTTTTATTTAAAAAAATGAGGTTTTTTTTTGATTATATAGTAAAATAATTATATATTTGTACGATTTTTGTTAAATCTCACCTAAAAGGTGAGGATTTTTAAAGGATGCGGAGATGAAAAAAATACAACTGTTTATATTATTAATGGTAATCGGTTGCACAATTAATGCACAGCAAAACGCTGCTGACAGTGTTTCATTTGCGTCAGGTGACAGTGTTGTAATTACGACAGATATTGATGAATCAATTGGTGCAAGTAATGGTTTGGATTTCGGTTATAAAGGTTATCAATGGGGTACATCTATTTCAAGTTTGCCTGAACTGGATAATTTTTCTGATGCTCAAGTTAATTCCGATCAAAAATCTGCAAGCATTGCAGGTCTATTAGGATTAGATACTGTTGTTGTGAACTATATTTACAGCGATGGTGATTTTTGGAAGGTTGAAATCAATGTTGAACTAAATAATAATGATATTGATAAACAAATTGATAAATTTTTAAGATTAGAAAAATATATATCTGAAGTATACGGAAATCCATACACAACAGAACAGACAGTTAAAGGTCCTGCTAGATCATATAATAATTTTCTGAATGTAAAATATGCCCGTTCTTTTTATACTTCTTCTTGGAACGTCACTCCTGCAAGAATAATTTTAGTTTTAAATGGAATTGTACAGCAACCGCAAACTGAAAAAAGTATATTAGATAGTGAATTAAGTTTTTTGAAACTGGTATACTATAATCTTGATTATATGCAATCTGCTGAAGATCAAACTCAGCCTATAGATTTACCATCTATATATGACATTTACTGACAGTGTTAATAGCGCGCACAGTATTATTCATTTGCTTAAGCGCGCAATTTTCATTCTGTCCTACGCCGCCACGAATGGTGCGCTCTTTCCGCTATAATAGTTCACAATTAAAGGCAATGGAAATCAGTCGCAAAGTGCTGGAAAATCTCGGTTATGATATTGAATTTTATACAAAAGAAAGCTATCTGATAAAAACAACTGTCGCACCTATAAAAAAAGATTTACGCCGTTATGATTATGCAATTGCTGTAATAGTTGAAGATCATGTACAGGTATATATCATTGCACAAAAGCAAGTTTTTAAACGGGGATCAGAGACAACGATAGGAGGCGGTAAATCAATCACTGAAGCAGATGCAGTCGATTGGTTGCCTTATTCAATACAACAGAAAATATTTTGGCCCTTGATTGAAGAATTTTCAAAATATGGTTTAAAGGAAATTCAAAATATCAGTACATTTTAACCTAAAAAAACAAAGTAATTGCTTAAAATAGCGTTTGGTCTTTATGGGTAGACTGTATCAATTTCAACGGATTTTTATATAGCTAAAATCACAATTTTATCATGGCAAACAATAGAATTTTAAGCGAAAAATTAGAAAGTTTACTGCAAGGTATTCATGAGCAATATGGTAATGCATTAACGGATGAATTAATTGCTCGCTTGGAATACACAATTGCCGATTTTAATGAAGAAATCGATTCTTTAATGAATGATTTAAAGGAAAATGCTTCTCTAAAAGAAAAATTGATGGAAGATATTAAATCGGGAAAAACTGAAGAAAAAACGGTTGATCCGACTGAATATTCTGCAGAAGAAGTAAAAGAAATGAGTGAGTGGGAAAAAAGACTCGAATCACTAAGTTGAGGAAACACAATGTCTGTTAAAGATAAAATTATTTTTGGATTGCTTGCGTTATTAATCGTTGTTGGTGGATATTTTCAGTATATGTCCAGTAATATGATCAAACGTATGGATGAATTGAACAAAAATGATGCTGCACATGTAGATGTAGTCCAAAACGAATTTCGCAAAGATCTGAAAACTTTAGATCTGCAATTTATTGGTAGAGGTAAGCATGTCCAAAAAGCACAAAATGATATAATTGCTAATACAAATTTAATTAATGCAACTGCAGATTCACTTGCAGATATGATTTACGAAGTACAATATAACCTGGATGAATTGGACCGCGATGTGAGTAAACGCTTCTCTGATGTCGAAACGGATATTGCTGACTTAGAAGATGACTTCAATAGCAACAGACGAAAGACAAGTCAAACATTATATGAAATTCGACAATCAATAACCGTTCTAAAGACTGACATAAATGAAATAAAAGTAAAAATCACCGAAAAGGATAAAAAGAAGAAAAAGAAATAAAATTATATAATTCATTTTTAATATAAAAAGGGCTATTACTTGAGCCCTTTTTTAATTTTATAGATAAAATCTATTTTTTACGAAGATAGCTTTAGGATTGCTTGCTTGAATTGAATTTTCTGCTTAAAGAATTAGTTGAAGTGAATGAATATATGAATATGACTTTCAACCTATATAATTATGAAGATTCAGCAGAAGAAAATAATGAAATATATATAAAAAAAGTGGGGTAGATTTCACAATGACCTCGGTACAAAGTGAAAATCTACCCCTTCCACATACCAAAGGTACCAAACCAGCACCTTCATGTTTAAAGTAAAAGTTTAATTACCAAAATGCAAGAAAAAAAATGAATGAAAAGTGCCGAGGGCCGGAGTCGAACCGGCACGAGGAATACCCCATTGGTTTTTGAGACCAACGCGTCTACCAATTCCGCCACCCCGGCATTTTCTATAAATAAAATTAGCCTATTTATTAAAATAATATCAATAAATTTAAACTCAAATTAACAGGAGTTCCATAAAAATGAGCTATAAAACAATAGCTGAAATGTTTATTCAGTGCGTTGAACAATTTGCAGATAATCCTGCATTTTTTGATAAGATAGATGGCGAATGGCAAAAAAAGACCTACAGAGAAGCCGGTGACATTGTTGAGAATCTTGCTAGCGGATTAGCATCATTAGGTGTCCAAAAAGGGGATAAGATTGCCATTCTTTCTACAAATTCCTCTAGATGGGCTTTTGCTGATTATGCTATCACTGGGTTAGGGGCAGTAACAGTAACTGTGTATCCGACATTAACAAATCCTCATATAAAATATATTTTCGATGATTCTGAAACACATTACGCTTTTGTAGGGAATAAAGAACAGTTAGATAAAACCAAGTCTCTTATTCAAGAATGTGAGCATATGAAAGGATATGTGCTCATGGATGATTCTGAAGCTGATACAGATAATGTTTTTGGTTTCAATACTCTAATAGAGAAAGGTAAAGCGTATAAGGAGAGTTCAAATTTTGATTTTAAAGCAATTGCCAGTACAATAAATCCGGATGATTTACTGACATTAATTTATACAAGTGGCACAACAGGTAATCCTAAAGGGGCCATGCTCTCCCATAACAATTTGATTTCCAACATTAAAAGCGGTAAAAAATCTATCCATGTTGACGAAAGTGATGTATTTCTTTCTTTCCTACCATTGAGCCATGTTTTTGAACGCATGGTAGGTCATTTCACAGGTTTAACATCTGGTGGACGTGTGTATTACGCTGAAAGTATTGATACAGTTGCTGACAATATGGGTGAAATTAAACCGACTATTATGGCCAGTGTTCCCCGTCTCTATGAGAAAATGTATGCTAAAATACTCGATAAAGTGAGTAATGATCCTCCATTAAGACAAAAGATCTTCTGGTGGGCCATCAGTGTTGGTAAAGAAGCCATGCCTTATATTTGTAAAAACAGTCGTCCCAGTGGATGGTTAGGTTTCAAATTTGGATTAGCTGAAAAACTGGTATTTTCTAAGATTAAGGAACGAGTTGGGGGGCGGTTAAGATTCTTCGTTTCCGGAGGGGCACCCTTGTCCCAGGAAATAGCAGAATTTTTTGCTGCTGCAAATATCATTATCCTTGAAGGCTATGGATTAACCGAGACAAGCCCTGTAATCACAAATAATCGCCTTGAAGACGTAAAATTTGGAACGGTCGGTAAACCGATTGATGGTGTAGAGGTAAAAATAGCTGAAGATGGTGAAATTATTTGCCGAGGTGAAAATGTAATGCTGGGCTACTATAACAATGAAGCAGCAACCAGAGAAGCCATTGATGAAAATGGCTGGTTCCATACGGGTGATATAGGTGAATTCGATGAGGATGGATTTTTGCGAATTACCGATAGAAAGAAGAATATTATTGTCACTTCGGGAGGGAAGAATATCGCTCCGGCACCCATGGAAATCGCCCTCATAACATCAAAATACATTGAACAAGTTGTTGTATTAGGTGATCGAAGAAATTTTGTTTCTGCCTTGATTGTCGCAGCAAAAGAAACATTGTCAGAATGGGCTCACGAGCAAGGGATTGATGGTGATATTATTCAAGATGAACGTACACTCAAATTGTTTGAAAATGAAGTCAGCAAGGCCATGGCAGGATTCGCTCATTACGAAACGGTTAAGAAATTTAAATTAGTTGATGACGAATGGTCTGTTGAATCTGGTGAATTAACACCTACACTTAAAGTAAAACGTAAGGTAATTGAAGAAAAATACGCAGATTTAATAGATAGCATATATCAAGTATAGCATAAAATCATTTAAACCAATCCATTATCGCATCAATTAATGATAAAAATATCTGTTTTAGGTACAGGAATCTGGGGTTCGGCAATTGGTGAATTATTAACTCAAAATGGCCATGAGGTCATTTTGTGGCAACGTGATGCTGAAAAAGTGAAAGCCATGGAGGCTGACAGGAAACATCCTTTCTTTGCTGATTTAACATTTTCCGATGAAGTCAAATTTACATCTGACTTGGATATGGCGATAAAGGGATCACAAATAATAGTTGTTGCTGTCCCATCACACAGTGTTCGTGAATTAGTATCTCGAGCTGTTGACTTCATAGAAAATAATGTAATTATAGTTAATATTTCCAAAGGATTAGAACTTGACACATTATTGACCATGAGTTCTGTAATTAGTGAGGAAACAGTTGGAAAAAACGTAAGTATTGTTTCTTTATACGGCCCCAGCCATGCAGAGGAAGTAATCCGAAAAATACCCACAACTCTGGTAGCGGCATCAACAGATGAAAATTCCTCTAAAAAGGTGCAGTATATTTTTTCTTCGAGTGTGTTACGTGTTTATACCAATACTGATATCTTGGGATTAGAATTAGGCGGATCCATTAAGAACGTAATCGCTATAGCAGCGGGAATTTGTGATGGCATTGGGTTTGGTGATAATACCAAAGCTGCGATCCTTACGCGCGGTATTGCTGAAATGACGCGGTTAGGTGTTGCCTTGGGCGCCCGGGAAAAAACCTTTGCAGGATTAAGTGGTATTGGCGATTTATTTGTGACATGCTCCAGCAAACATAGTCGTAACCGTTATGTAGGAGAAGAAATTGGCAAAGGCCGGAAAATAGATGAAATATTATCAGAAATGAAAATGGTTGCAGAAGGTGTAAAAACAGCAAAGGCAGTTTTTCAATTATGTCAAAAACACAATGTTGATATGCCTATTTCTTGTGCAGTATATAATGTTCTTTATAAAAATAATGATCCTCTTGAGTCCGTCAATGAACTCATGAACAGGGATCTTAGATCAGAATAGAATTCGAACTTTTACCCTCATTATAAACATTGTAATTTCGCCACCGCATTTAACGCCCACATAGCTCAGCAGGATAGAGCGACTGCCTCCTAAGCAGTAGGCCAGAGGTTCGAATCCTCTTGTGGGCACGATCAAGATTTATAAAAATGGAGAATAATTATTAATGCAAAAAGCAAGAAAGAAAATCACCAAAAAAGAAATTAAACATGATCCTTTTTTGGAAAGTATATATCAAGCGAAAGAATATTTTGAAGAAAACAAACAGCTAATTACTCGTATAGGAGTCGGCATTGTTGCAGTTGTAGTTATTGTTTTTATACTTAATAAAAATTCGAAAGCAGAAAAAGAAGCTTCTGAAGCAGCCTTAGGCAAAGCATTCGTGAATTTAAGTATAGGTGATAGAGATAATGGTCTGTTGCAATTAGAACTTCTTGTTGATGATTATTCAGGGTCTGAAGCTGCACAACGCGGTTTATTCATGCTTGCACGTTTATACTATGAACAAAAAGACTATTTAACTGCTGAATCAAATCTACAGGATTTTCTTGACGATCCAACAGAAGAATTTCACGCTGGGGCATTAATGATGATGGCTGATATTGAAAAAATAAATGGATATACTGAATCAATTGCAGATAATATTAAACAGGCCATTAAATACGCCTTGAATGAACTTGAAAAAGATAAATACTCTATGGTACTTGCTGAACACTATATATCCATTGGCAACTATAAAGATGCTTTGGAATTAGCTGAGTCTATACATGAAAAATATGATAAACGTTCAGATTTATATAGTAGGGCACAAGAAATATTAGGGCACCTCCACACCGTCGCTTCCGACGAACAATAACCTTGTAAACAAGAGCGATAAGTCTTACTTTTGCCGCCGAAAAGTGGGTCCACGGCCCACTTTTCGTATGTATAGACATGGATGATTTAAGGCATAAGATAGAACAACTGCTCCCTGCAGGAATCTTTTTGATGGATATTAATGAAGATCCACACAGGGGAATAGTGCGTTGTTTTGTTGATGGAGAAGAATCTATTTCATTGGGTGTAACTGCAGACATTGCTAAATCAATTCAAAATTCAGGATTGTTGTATGAATATTATACTGATGGAGCATTATTAGAAGTAACAACATTAGGACTTTCTGAACCATTGAAGCAGCCGTTTCAATATAGAAAAAATGTAGGCCGTATGTTGAATTTGACTTACGGTAAAAATGGATATCGAAAACATACAGAAGCAGAATTAGTAGGTTTCAATGATGGTATTTTGTATCTAAAAAACAAGCATAAAGGCCAATTTCAAATGGCATTAGAAAATATTTTGCAAGCAAAAGTAATCGTTCAATTTAATTGATACGGAGGAATTTTGATTAATCGAGAACTGATAGAATATTTTTCGGAAATAGCACGAGAAAAGAATGTAGATCGATCAGAGTTGGGCAGCATTCTTGAACAATTATTCATGTACATTGTCGAGAAAGAACGCGGCGACAATTCTAATTGCAGTGTTATCGTGAATATTGATAAGGGCGAAATTGAAATTTATGTGGAAAAAGAAATCGTGGATGATGTCGAAGATCCTGTATTGGAGATTTTACTGGAAGAAGCCAATAATGCGATGCCAGGAGAAAATTTTGAAGTTGGTGATGTTTTTGTAGAGATTATAGATCCAACAATATTTGGCAGGCGCATGATCAATACTGCCAAGCAGTTTTTCAACCAGAGATTACAAGATGTTGAAAAGCATTATATCTACGAAGATTATTCACAACGTGTTGGTGAAATCGTGATTGGTGTTGTTCATCAAGTCCAGCGTGATAATGTTTTCATCAATATAGAACAAGCTGAATTGCGTTTGCCTAAAAAGGAACAGATTTACTCTGAGCGCTATCGCCGTGGAGATACCATTAGAGCTGTTGTGAAATCAGTAGAAGTCACTCCTGGTGGACCTGAGATCATTGTGTCAAGAAGCGATAACCATTTCCTTTATAAATTATTTGAAATGGAAGTCCCGGAAATTGATGATGGGATAATTGAAATATTGGCTATTGCCCGTCACCCAGGAGAAAGAGCAAAAATTATTGTTAAATCACAAGACAGGCGTATTGATCCTGTTGGGGCCTGTGTTGGAATGCGCGGCAGCAGAATTCAAGCTATCGTAAGAGAGTTGAATAATGAAAAAATTGACATTATCAACCAAAGCGAACAACCTGAAATTTTAATCTCCAGGGCATTATCACCGGCGAAACCAATTGATCTTTATATTGATGATGAACGAAAATATTGTGTTGCGTTGTTTAATGATGATGAACTTGAATTTGCAATAGGACGAGGAGGTCTCAATATAAACCTCGCCTCAAGAGTATCAGGTTTCAGAATCGATGCATTCGGTAAACAACAGTATGATCGGCAGCAAAAAGATCAAACGACTGCATTAGCAGATGTACCTGATTTTCCTGAAGATTTAATTACTCCTTTGGATGATAAAGGAATCAAATCTGTTTCAGATTTATTGAACGCTGATGAGGAACAGTTGTTAGCGATTGAAGCGATTATTGATGAAAATTTGGAGCAGTGTTACCTGATTGTACAGAATTTTATAGAACGGGATGAAGAAGATACTGAAGATGAAGATATTGAATTAAAAAAGATTCTTGAAGAAATAGATACTGTAAGTGTTTCAGAAACTAAAGTTGTAGAAGAAACTTCTACTGAAGAAGATGTAGAGGTAGGGACTGAAAATGGTGCAAGTGTAAAGGGAAACGATTCTGATACTAACGAAGACGTAAAAGAGCAAGCTGAAATAGTAGAAGAAAATGAGGAAGTTGAAGAGTCCGGTTAAATGGCTAAACGATCCAAACGAATATTCCAAATAGCGAAAGAATTCAATATTTCTCATACAGAAATATTGAATTTTCTCAAGAATAGAGGTGTAGAAGTCTCGAGTCATATGTCACCTGTCGATGATGATACATTGATTCTAATAGATTCAGAATTTTCGAAAGATAAGGAAAGTGTGGATCGTTATAGAAAAGAACAGGTACGCAGGGAGATTCATCATACACGCATTGTTGAACAGCAGAAAATAACGAAAAAATTAAATCTCCTTTCTTTAGATGAGCAAAGAAAACTGGAGAAAGAAGAAAAAATTAAAGCTGTTGAAGAAGCAAAGCGCAAGAAGGAAAAAGACAATCATAAAAAACTGGAAGATGAAAAGATAACCAAGGAAACTAAAAAGAAAGTACAAAAACCAAAAAAACAACGATTACGAAAAATTGATATTTCTGAAATAGAATCTCAAATCGGACAGACATCGCGTTTCAAGAAAAAAGTCAGTGATAAAAAAGAAGAAAAAGTTCAAAAAAGTGTTAAAGATGCTGTCAGGCAAACACTTTCAAAAATTGATACTAAATCAAAGAAAAAACAGTATAAAAAAGATAAACCATCCATATCAGAAGATGCTGAAGACACCAAACAAACAGTTCGTGTTTCTGAATTTTCCAACGTTGATGAATTAAGCAAGATCTTCAATGTGAATTCCAGCGATATTATTCAAGAATGTCTTGGTTTAGGCAAGCTCGTCACTATTAACCAGAGATTAGATTGGGATTTAATTGAATTTCTAGCAGACTCATGCGGCTATATTGCTGAAAAAATAACGGATATAGGTGAAGAATTATTTACAATTGAGGAAACAGAAGAAGATATAGAAAAGGCTACTCCTCGTCCTCCAGTTGTAACAATCATGGGCCATGTTGACCATGGCAAAACATCCATACTGGATTATATCAGGAAAACCAATGTTGTGGCTGGTGAATCCGGTGGTATTACACAGCACATTGGTGCTTATAAGGTTGAGTTAGAAGATGGTAAGGAAATTACTTTTTTAGATACACCAGGTCATGAAGCATTTACTGCCATGCGTGCACGAGGAGCGCAAGTCACAGATATTGTTGTTGTAGTTGTAGCTGCTAATGACGGTGTCATGCCTCAAACAATCGAAGCTATTGATCATGCAAAGGCTGCTGAAGTCCCCATTATTGTTGCCATCAATAAGATAGACTTACCTGATGCAGATCCTGATCGCGTAAAACGGGAATTATCTGAACATGATGTATTGGTTGAAGATTGGGGCGGTAAGGTTCAGGCCGTACTTGTTTCAGCCAAAACAGGGGAAGGAATAGAAGATATTTTGAGCTCCATTCTATTGGAAGGAGAAGTACTTGAACTTAAGGCCAATCATGACACACTCGCCCGGGGGACTGTTATTGATTCAAAATTGGATAAAGGCCATGGTGCCATGGCAACAGTTCTTATTCAAAAAGGAACAATAAATATAAGCGATCCTTTCATATGCGGCAATTTTTCAGGAAAAGTCAGGGCAATGATGAATGCACGAGATCAGCGTATTAAACAAGCTGGTCCCTCTGAAGCGATACAGATTCTAGGATTTGAAAAGGTCCCCCAAGCTGCAGATATTTTTGCAGTATTTGAAAATGAAAAAGATTTAAAACGCATTGCTTCAGAACGCCAGCGTGTGAAGCGGGAAATCCAACAGAAAAAAGTTTCCGCTCAATCCCTTGATGCAATGTCAGCACTAATTAAAAAAGGTTCGATCAAAACTCTACCGTTGGTAATTAAGGGTGATGTAGATGGCTCAATTGGAGCATTAGCGGAAACATTAGAGAAGATTGAACACAAAGAGGTCAGCGTTCAAGTTATCCATAAAGCCGTTGGTATGGTCACAGAATCAGACGTTCTTCTTGCTGCGGCTTCCAATGCTGTTGTAATTGGTTTTCATGTTCAGATCAATTCCAATGCTAAGCTACTTGCCAATAAAGAAGGTGTCGAAATCCGCTCTTATACTGTGATTTATAACGCTGTTGAAGACATAAAATTGGCTTTAGAAGGACTATTAGAACCAGAGGAAGTCGAAAATATTATTGGTCGAGCTTTTGTATTAGAGATATTTAAAGTTCCAAAACTTGGTTATATAGCTGGTAGTAAAGTAGAAGAAGGATTAATAAAACGAGGTAAAAAGGCACGAATAATCCGTGATGAAGAAGTCATACATGAAGGCATTGTAAACTCGCTTAAACGTTTTAAAGACGATGCGAAGGAAGTTAAAGAAGGAATGGAATGTGGAATTGGTATCGATGAATTTTCGAAATTCAAAGAGGGTGATGAAATTGTCATTTATGAAATCGAACACATAAAGCGGACACTTGAAACAGCTTGACGTACGAAAGACCTTATAAACGCACAGACCGCGTTAGCTTTCAGATTCAGCAAATTCTGGGCGAAATAACTACAAAGCACATAGATATATCTCATCTGGGTTTCATTACGATTACACGTGTTGAAATATCACCAGACATGCGACACAGTAAAGTGTTTTACAGTGTAATAAATAATAAGATGCCAGAAGATACTATTAATAGAGAATTAAACAAATTGTCAAAAGCATTTCGTAAATATTTAGGTCATGAAATAAGAATGAAGAATACTCCTGAAATAAAATTTTATCAGGATGAAGACATTAAGCATGAAGAGCATATGTTGGAAGTAATGAAAGATTTAAATACTGGAAAATCATGATTTTAAATATATACAAACCAATAGGGTGCACATCCTTTGACGTGGTTAAAAAAGTGAGAGCGATTATAAAAGATAAAAAAGTAGGTCATGCAGGTACTTTGGATCCATTTGCGGAAGGAGTGCTAGTATTAGGAACTGGCCCTGATACGAAGCAATTAACTACAATTTCCGGTTCTGATAAAGTATATGAAGCAACATTAATGCTCGGTACAAAAACAGATACTCTTGATCTTGAAGGTTCAGTGATTGAAAAAAAAGAAATTCCTCAACTTGAGACTGAAAAAGTCGATGTTGTTTTGAAATCGTTTGTCGGTGAGCAATTACAAACACCACCCATGTATTCAGCTAAAAAAGTAAATGGGCAGCGATTGTATAAATTGGCCAGAAAAAATATTGAAGTTGAACGTGAACCAAGTTCTATCAACATATTCGAAATTGAGTTAAATGATTTTATTTCACCTCTGTTGTCATTCAGAGTAAAATGCTCAAAAGGCACTTATATACGTGTTTTAGGCAGTGATATTGCTGAAAAGCTTGGCACAGTGGGACACTTGATTGCTTTAAAGCGGGTCAAGGTCGGTGATTATACGCTCAATGAAACCATCCGGATAAACGAATTGGAAAAAAATGGATGTTTTAACAGAACTTGAAAACATTAAAAGCGAAGGTAGATCAATACTAACTATTGGCTCTTTTGATGGTTTGCATAGAGGACATCAAGAAATCGTTAAGAAAGTGGTGTCACAGGCTCAATTGCAGCATCTCCAGTCTGTTGTGATCACTTTTGATCCCCACCCACGCCATATTCTTGATAAAGGCAGTAAGTTACCACTTTTAATTTCACTGGGTAAAAAACTATCCTTGCTAGAAGAATTGCATGTAGATAAGGTTTTGGTGATTCCATTTACAGAAGATATTTCCAAAATCACGGCTCATGTGTTTATGGAAGAAATTGTCATTAACAATTTTAACCCTGAACATATTATTATTGGCCATGATCATCATTTTGGCCATAAACGAGAAGGATCACCGCAATTCTTAATAGATTACAGCAAGAGCAGAGATTTTACATGTAAAGTCGTTGAAGCAGTAGCTGATGCTGCTGTTGTCTTATCCAGTTCACATATCCGCCAGTTAATTAATGAGGGTTTTGTTCGTCGTGCCTCGTTTGAATTAGGATGGGTGTATGGCTTTAAAGCAAAAGTTGTTCATGGTGCAGGACGAGGTAAGAAGATGACTTTTCCTACTGCAAACTTTATTCCGATAGAAGAAAACCAGCTTTTTCCTAAAAATGGAGTCTATTTTTGCAGGGGTAGGATTAATAGTAATTCACAATATGGAATGTGTAACTTAGGTGTTCGCCCGACGTTTAATGAAAAGAATTTTGTTGCTGAAATTCACTTTTTTGCAGAAAATATCAATAATCTATATAATCGGGAAATTGAAATAGAATTCCTGGAACGTATTCGTGATGAACAAAAATTTGATAATGCTGACCATTTAGTACAGCAATTGAAAAAAGATAAAAGTTATTGCAATCAATTATTGCAAAAATATTTATAGGAGAAATTATGTCAATAACAAAAGATGAAAAAAAAGAGATACTTGATCAATTTGGCAAGCATGAAACCGATACCGGTTCTGCTAACACCCAGATTGCATTGCTGACAAAGCGTATCCGTGAACTGACGGAACATGCCAAACAGCATAAAAAAGACCATCATTCACGTCGTGGGTTGGTAATGCTAGTATCCAAGAGAAAGAAACTAATGAAGTACCTGCGCCGCAGTAATCCTGAAGGTTATGTGAGTTTGGTAAAAGAATTGAAAATAAGAGGATAAGAAAAGATGATGATAAGTAAAGAAAGAGAAATCGCAGGAAAAACTATGCGATTAGAAACGGGTAAAGTTGCCCGTCAAAGTAATGGTTCCGTAATGGTAACCTATGGGGAAACTGTGATTTTAGCAGCAGTGAATTCGTCAAAAGAACCACGAGAAGACATTGATTATTTCCCCCTGCAAGTGGAATATCGTGAAAAACATTATGCTGGTGGGAAAATCCCTGGCGGTTTTTTCAAAAGGGAAGCAAGACCTGCGGAACATGAGGTATTGACAAGTCGTTTGACTGATCGCCCCATTAGGCCCTTATTTCCAAAAGGATTTAAAAATGAAGTCCAAATCATAATAACTGTTTTACAGAGTGATGGCGAAAATATGGCTGATACGCTTTCAGGTGTGGGAGCATCCGCAGCGTTAATGGCGTCTACCATTCCATGGAATGGTCCTATTGCAACTGTCCGCGTTGGAAGAAAAGATGGCGAATTCGTTATCAATCCAACTCGTACAGATCTATTGGATTCTAATATGGAAATGATTGTTTCAGGAAATCAGGAAACTGTTGTAATGGTTGAAGGTGAAGCTGAAGGTGCAACCGAAGCTGAAATACTGGAAGCTTTAAAACACGCTCATGGCGCAATTAAAGAAATCATAGATCTGCAAAATGAATTGCTATCTGAAATGGATATACAAAAGGTTGAATTTGTTTATCCTGAACCAGATAAAGCGATGGTGGCAGCGATTGATGAAAAAATTGGAAATCAAATTTCTGATATAGTCAATATTGCAGATAAGCATGAAAGAGCAGACGCTAAAGATTCAATGACAGATTCTATTCTTGAAGCATTAGAAGAATCGTTTCCAGAACAAGGGAATGCAATTATATCTATAATCAGCGATCGCTTTAAAGATGCTTTTCGTGAGCAAGTTCTTGCTACAGGAAAAAGAAGCGACGGTCGATCTACAACTGAAATTCGACCGATTTCAATTGAGACCGGAATCTTAAACCGTACTCATGGATCGGCCTTATTTACTCGTGGAGAAACACAGGCGCTGGTTATTACAACGTTGGGGTCTAAAAGATCAGAAATGATCATTGACAGCATGGATGAAGATTATAAGAAGAATTATTATCTTCATTACAATTTCCCTCCATATTGTGTGGGTGAAGTTGGACGAATTGGATTTACAAATCGTCGTGAAATTGGTCATGGAAATTTAGCACAGCGTGCAATTAAACCTGTGCTTCCAGATTATGATGATTTTCCATATACAATTCGAATCGTTTCTGAAATAATGGAATCTAACGGATCGTCTTCAATGGCATCTGTTTGTGGAGGCTCATTATCATTGATGAATGCTGGGGCACCATTAAAAAGCCATGTTGCAGGCATTGCAATGGGGTTAATAACGGATGGAAAACGTAATGCAATTTTAAGTGATATCCTTGGCGCCGAAGATCATTTAGGTGATATGGACTTTAAAATTGCCGGTACAGCCGAAGGAATTACTGCGATTCAATTAGATCTGAAAATTGAAGGAGTATCCTTCGAATTGATGAAGCAAGCATTAGAACAAGCTCGTGAAGGTCGTTTGCACATTCTAAACTTAATGGATGAAGCATTGCCAGAGGCTAATGAAATATCGCAATATGCGCCACGTATTTTTACGATTACTATTAATCCTGAAAAAATCGGTGCTTTAATTGGCCCAGGTGGTAAAAACATCAAAAAGATCATTGAAGACACGGAATGTGAAATTAATGTAGATGATGATGGAAATGTAACGGTTGCAGGTGCTAATTCTGACAAATGCAGCGATGCGATTGAACTCGTAAAAGCACTCACATTTGAACCTGAAGTGGGTCAGGAATTTGATGGCATTGTTACTCGATTGATGACATTTGGAGCTTTCGTTGAATTCGTTCCAGGACGTGAAGGACTAGTTCATATTTCTGAATTAAACTGGGAACGTACAGAGAAAGTAGAAGATGTTGTAAAATCAGGTGATGATATCCGCGTAAAACTAATCAAAGTTGATGATCAGGGCAGGCTTGATTTCAGCCGTAAAGCCTTACTTCCTAAACCAGAAGGTTATGTAGAGCGTCCTCGTAGGGAATCAAACAGCCGCGGCAGACGCAGTGGTGGCTTCAGAAAAGACCGAAATAGAGGACATCGCAGATAAATGCTCATTGGTGTTCCAAAAGAAATAAAACAAAATGAAAACCGTGTAGCAGTGACTCCGGGGATTGCCTTGGATTTGACACAGCTAGGTCATGATGTTTTAATGGAAAAAACCGCTGGATTATCCAGCGGTTTTTCTGATTCTGATTATGAAGCAGTCAATTGCCGTATCGTCGATTCCCCCAACGAAATATTTGACAATGTGGAAATGGTGGTGAAAGTTAAAGAACCACAAACAGAAGAAATAGCCTTGTGTTCTTCTGATTTAACTATGTTCACCTATTTTCATTTTGCTGCTTCTGAAGAATTGACAAAATCATTTTTGGAAACAGGAGCAACAGCCATTGCTTATGAAACTATCATGGCAAAAGATGGCAGTTTGCCTTTGTTGATACCTATGAGCGAAGTAGCCGGACGTATGTCTGTTCAGGAAGGTGCGAAGTTTCTTGAAAAAGTGAAGGGTGGCAGAGGTATTCTTTTAGGTGGCGTACCTGGTGTGGAACCTGCTAAAGTTACCATTTTAGGTGGTGGAGTAGTTGGGACAAATGCTGCCCTTATCGCAGCCGGCCTTGGCGCCAATGTTTTTATTCTGGATGTTAATTTAAACCGACTACGATATTTAGACGAAATTATGCCTAAAAATGTGCGCACGATTTATAGCAATCAGTTCAATATCCGTGAACATTTAAAACAGACAGATTTACTCATTGGCGCTGTTTTAATTCCCGGTGCAAAAGCACCAAAACTAGTAACACGTGATATGTTGAAATTAATGCGTCCAGGATCAGTCATTGTGGATGTAGCCGTTGACCAGGGCGGTTGTATTGAAACATGCAAACCAACAACGCACGAAGAACCAATTTATGAAGTGGACGATATTATTCATTATTGTGTGACAAACATGCCCGGTGCTGTACCGTATACATCTACAATAGCTTTAACCAACGCTACTAATCCATACATTCAAAAATTAGCAAATGATGGAATCCTTAATGCTCTGCAAAATGATAGGTCTTTGTTACAAGGGTTAAATATGATGAATGGACAAGTAACTCATAAAGGTGTGGCTGACGCATTTGGTTTAAAATATACACAACCAGAAAATGCCTTAATGAATTGATTTAAACTCTTTGCACCGACGGTATCTCTGCATTAATTTAAAGTAACGCTTTAAATAGAGATTCCATGGGATCAACTCCGAAACAGATCAAGAAATTATACTATTCCATAGGTGAAGTAAGCAAGATAACCGAACTGAAACCTTATGTTCTTCGCTATTGGGAAACTGAATTCAAGCAACTGTCACCCCCAAAAAATAGAGCAGGAAATAGGACATATCGACAAAAAGATATAGAAGTTGTCGAAAAAATTAAGAATCTCCTATATAACAGGAAATTCACTATTAAAGGAGCCAGAACTTTATTGAATTCCGGAGAAGAGATGGAAGAAACAGTAGATCGACCGTCGGAAAATGCACAGGAAAAAAGATCTGAAATTCTAATTAAAGTAAAGCAGGAATTAGAGTCCATTTTGGACTTTATACATAAAGGTTAGATCGGAGCGTGGCGTAGCCCGGTAGCGCACTGCAATGGGGTTGCAGGGGTCGCGAGTTCAAATCTCGCCGCTCCGACGAGAAACATCCCGCAAAATCGCGGGATGTTTTATTACATTCTTTAGCAAATTTTATAATATTATTACAAAAATGAATGTATTTTTAAATAATCCACGTTTTATGGTTATCAAATTCCCGTTGCTGTCTATTGTCACATTTGTATTATTACTGTTATTAGCAATGCAAGTTTTTCCTGGAGGAACAGAAAAAGATCCTAATACAGTAGGATATATTTTTTCAGAAAATTATATCAGTGATCTAGGCCGTACAGTTACAACTTCGGGAGCAAGTAACTTATTATCATTTTCCTTCTTTATTCTCGCTTTTGCAATAATGGCCTGTGCGTTCTTTTTATACTTTTATGGTACATATTCATTTTATAAAAAAAAGTATGCTTTAACAGGGAATATGTATAAACTGGGGACGTTTTTTGGCATGTGCAGCAGTTTATGCTTTATAGGTGTAGCATTGACCCCAGCAAATGTGAATTTGAATGATCATATTATGTTTGCTGAATGGTTATTCAGATTTTTTTTCGGTTCTTCATTATTATATGCTATTGTTTACTATAAGAAAGACAAATCATCGAACTTGTTATCATTAGCACACTTGCTGATTGCTATTGGAACGTTAGTATATATATTATTAACTGATTTCAATTATAACTCGGTATTATTTGCGAATGAATTCAAGGCTGAAGTCATCTCACAAAAATTAATAGTAGGCTTTCTGCTAACAGGTATTACCTTAATTGGATATTGCAACAGACGAAATATTAAACAATAATATGTTTAAACACCTTCTGAACGACCCAAATTTTCTGCCTATAACAATCATTTTCATCGCGTTAGTTTTAGTGGCAATCTGGCAGAAGCTAGATCGATTTTTCATTCCATTAGCGCTCGTATATTCTCTTTATGTGATCATTACTATTGTTATGTCACCAGATCAAAAATCACAGTTTGAATTGCCAATGAAGGAAATCGTGAAAGTACCTGTTGATACATTAAATGAAGTGATAAACAAAAAAGAAAGTGAAGAAGCTCGATTAGCTGAACTAGCTCGGTTAGCAGAGGAAGCTCGGTTAGCTACTATAGAAGCAGCACGTTTAGCAGAAGAGGCAGCGCGATTATCTGAACAGGCACGGTTAGTCGAAGAAGCTCGATTAGCTGAAGAAGCTCGATTAGCTGAAGAAGTTAGAGTAGCCGAAGAAGTTAGATTAGATGAAGAAGCACGGTTAGCTACTATAGAAGCAGCACGTTTAACCGAGGAAGCTAGAGCAGCTTCAGAAGCTCGATTAGATGAGGAAGCACGGTTAAACGAAGATTCTGTAGTATCGGGCTTAAGCGTGAATTCAATAAATATATGTGAGAGTATAAATGTCAGCCTGCGGAAACCTGTTAATGCCGGTAAGGTATTCCCGATGACATTGGGACGAGTTTATTGTTATACAGCAATACAAAATACATTAAGCGAACGTACTATTCTCTACGAATGGTATTTTCAGGGTAATTATATAGATAAAATTCCAGTTAAAGTTGGCAGGTCAAATCACTGGCGTTCCTGGACATATAAAACTATTGCCAAAGTTCAAATTGGGGAATGGTATGTTCTTATTAGAGATAAAGAAACAAATATAGTGCTGGAAACGGCTTATTTTAGTATTAGTAACGAATGAGAATGCATTTACGTTCTTTACTCTTAATTATAGTTTTCTATTCCTTTTCCTGTGAAAATATTCGTTCTTTTCGCTCTATTCCCATGGTGTGGCAGAACATTTCAAATTCATTTCCAGAATTGCCAGATGGGATTCGTATTTTTTCAGGACGTAATAGAAAATTACCGCTCAATGCCTGGTATGTTGAAGTAGATAGCAAAAAGGCTCATTTATCAACAGAAATTGTTGTTTCCAATGATGCTGACAGGAGGGAGTCACCGGTTCAATTTGCTGCACGATTGAATGCAGCAGTCGTTTTGAATGGCGGGTATTTTCTAATGCACAAGGACCCATCTGAACATGTGGGCTTATTGGTTGATAATGGCGAAATGATATCATTATCTTTGCGTTCTATGATAAAAAGAGAAAGACGATATTTTCTTACACGTAGTGCTATTGGATTTAATACTAATGGTCAAATGGACATTGCTTGGATCGCAAGTCGTAATGATTCAATCTTTGAATGGGATGAACCAGCAAACAATAAACCTGAAAAACCTATTACTGATTTAGAATTTTCAAATGCAAAATTCTGGAATGTAAAAGATGCAATGCAGGCTGGCCCAGTTATTGTTAGTTCTGGAAGAAAAAATGTGACAACTAACGAAGAAGTGTTTTTCTGGTCAAAGATTCCTGAAATTCATCCCCGGACAGCAGCTGGATATACGAAAGATGGAAAATATATATTTATGGTCGTGGATGGCAGGCAACCTGATAGCAGGGGAGTTGATATAAATGAGCTATCTATATTGATGTACGATCTAGATTGTGAAGAAGCCATCAACCTAGATGGTGGAGGATCTAGCGCTATTGTTGTTAATGGAGAGTTATTGAATAATCCAGTTGGTTTTAATATCCAACGAGAAGTCATGTCCGCCATAGCAGTATTTGCTGAATAAAATGTCTTCATCATATGTAGTTGTACCAGTTTTTAATGGTGCATCAACAATATCTAATTTTTTAGATAAACTTGACAATGAATGGCTCGATAGGTTGATTTTTGTTGATGACGGAAGTAGTGATGACACAGGTGAAATATTGAAACAACTGAATTACACAACCTTAACTCATGAACAAAATAGGGGAAAAGGTGCAGCTATTCAAACTGCTTTGCATTTTATCAAAGAAAAAGGTGGCGGACAGGCTACAACAATAGATATTGATCTACAACACCCTCCGGAACAGCTTAACGATTTTAATAATGTATCAGAAGATACTATTTTATTAGGCTACCGAAATAATCGTAGAAATATGCCGATATTTCGTCAATTCTCTAATTTTGTCACCAGCCTATTGATATCTGTAAGATCTGGGGCTGCAATTAAGGATTCTCAATGTGGGTATCGATCTTTCAATACTAAATTATTTGATCAAATAAAGTGTGTTGAAAGTGGATTTCAATTCGAAAGTGAGATGCTTATAAAAGCATCTATAAAGGGATGGAAAGTGGTACATATTACAATACCAACTATTTATGGAGATCAGGGATCAGCAATGAAAAATATTAAGGACACAGTCAAGTTTGTTAGTCTGTGGTTTAAAAGCTTTATCTGGACATGAATTCAATTCGAAAACTATATGATTGGGTTTTGAAGTGGGCTGAAACTCCTTACGGTCTTTTAGCATTATTTATTCTTGCTTTTGCAGAATCATCATTTTTCCCTATTCCTCCTGACATACTGTTGATTGCGTTAGCATTAGGTGCCAGAAAGAAATCACTGTATTTTGCCTTGATTTGCAGCTTAGCCAGTATTAGCGGAGGATTATTTGGATATGGAATAGGTCATTTTTTGTGGTGGGAGGGAAGTGGCTATACCGGGATCGCATATTTTTTCTTCAATAACATTCCAGGATTCTCAGAGCAACTATTCAACGCACTTCAAAGTCAATATGATCAATATGGATTCATGATCATTTTCACTGCAGGATTTACTCCTATTCCTTATAAGATTTTCACCATATCCGCTGGTGCGTTTGATATAAATCTGCTCAATTTTCTAATAGCATCAACGATCAGCAGGTCAGCTCGCTTTTTTCTCGTATCTGGATTAATATGGAAATTCGGAGAACCAATACGGTCATTTATTGACAAATATTTCAACCTATTAACCATTTTATTTACGGTGCTGTTAATAGGTGGATTTATTCTCATCAAATATATTCTTTGAATTTATAAAAAAATCTAAATTCCACCTCCAATTCGGGGTGTAGCGCAGCCCGGTTAGCGCGCGTCGTTCGGGACGACGAGGTCGGGAGTTCAAATCTCCCCACCCCGACTTTATAAATTATAAGATTTATTATTTGATCCAAACATGATCACAAAATACATCGTACTTGCAGTCTATTTTATAATTCTGATGGGTATTGGGATATTCGCATCTAAACGTATTACAGATATTCGTGATTACTATGTAGGTGGAAAGAAACTAGGTTATTGGATAGCTGCTCTCTCTGCGCGAGCAACAGGTGAATCAGGATGGCTTTTGATAGGCGTTACAGGAATGGGTGCTATGATGGGTGTGAGCGCTTATTGGATCGTGGTTGGGGAAGTTTTAGGTGTTTATTTATCATGGCAGTTTTTAGCTAAAAAATTCAAGATAGCTACAGACAATTATGATTCCATAACTGTTCCGGATTATTTGGTAAGTCGATTTGGATCAACTTCAAATACTCTACGAATCATTTCAGCAACGGCCTTATCATTATTTGTGGTCATTTACGTTAGTGCCCAGATCGATATAACAGGGAAGACCTTCGAATCCTTTCTGAATGTTAATTATTATACTGGAATATTGATGGGGTTTGGGATCGTTCTGATGTATATATCAACAGGTGGTTTCCTGGCAGTTGCCTGGTCGGATTTTTTCCAGGGGATATTAATGTTCATTGGATTAGTGATATTGCCCATCGTTACCATTTTCTATATACCTGATCTTTCTGCCTTTTGTAAGGGATTATCTGCAATTGATCCTGGCTTGACAGATATATGGGGTTCTGGTGGATTTAATTTGCTAAACCTGGTAAGTGTTATTGGATTGATCTCCATCGGTATCGGTTTTCTTGGTTCCCCTCAAGTTTATGTCCGATTTATGTCAATCAAAGATGAAAATGAGATCAAAAAGGGGAAATGGGTTGCAGTTTGGTATACTTTAATTACAGATACAGCCGCTGTAACAATAGGGCTGCTCGGTCGATATTTATTAACATCTGTTGGGCAAGATCCCGTATTGGCCATTGGCCATGCAGGCGAAGATGTGTTAGCATCATTACTCGATATGGTCATGCCAAATGTGATCATCGGGGTATATATAGCCGCTGTACTTTCAGCTATCATGTCTACTGTGGATTCTTTGCTGGTTGTTGCCTCCAGTGCAGTGACACGTGACTTTTATCAGCAGATATTTCATCCAGAAATAAAAAATGATGCATTGACATCACTATCTAAAAAAGTGACTGTTGTTATAGCCATTTTGGCATTGAGCATTGCTCTACTCGTGTCTGTCTTATCACCGGATCGAACGGTCTTCTGGTTTGTGATATTTGGCTGGTCAGGCATTGCAGCCACTTTCGTGCCAGTGATCATTCTTTCTTTGCTTTGGGATGGTTTCACTGAAAAAGGTGCTATAGCATCCATGATCGTTGGATTCTTGAGTGTATCCATTTTCAAATTCATCATTCCTAAATTACCAACAGTTGGCATCTATTTTGATAAACTTGATGTAATGTTTCCTTCTGTCCTTTTAGCTATGATCGCTGGATATTGTATAAGCAAGATAGAAAAGTAAATTATATAAAACGCATTTGCTTCCCTTAGGGTAACCCCTTTAAACTTACATTCTTATCTATGTACGACCATAAACACATCGAACAAAAATGGCAGTCCTATTGGGATGAGCAAAAGACCTTTAAGGTCGATGAAGATCCTGAAAAGCCAAAATATTATATATTGGATATGTTTCCTTATCCATCAGGGACAGGACTCCATGTTGGCCACCCATTGGGATATATAGCGACGGATATCGTCGCTCGCTACAAGCGTATGAAAGGGTTTAATGTCCTGCATCCCATGGGCTGGGATGCTTTTGGTCTCCCCGCTGAACAATTTGCCATCAATACCGGCACACACCCTAAAGAAACCACGAAAACGAATATTAAAAATTTTCGCCGTCAAATCAAAATGCTGGGTTTTTCCTATGATTGGGATCGTGAAATCAATACCACCGATACCGGTTATGTAAAATGGACACAATGGATATTCCTGCAGCTTTATAAAAAAGGGTTGGCTTATGAAGCTAAAGTGCCTGTGAACTGGTGCCCGGAATTAAAAGCGGTTCTTGCTAATGAAGAAGTCGTGAATGGTAAATCGGATATTGGCGGCCATCCAGTCCATCGCGTCCCTATGCGGCAATGGATGCTAAAAATTACTGATTATGCTGAATCATTATTAGCTGGCTTGGATGATCTCGATTGGCCCAGCAGTGTAAAAGAACTGCAGCGTAACTGGATCGGCCGTTCTGAAGGCGCTGACGTTCATTTTAATATAGTTGGCAGTAAAGAGGTCATTACAGTGTTTACAACGCGACCTGATACGTTATTTGGGGCCACGTATATGGTTTTGGCTCCGGAGCATCCATTCGTTGATGTACTAACGACTACTGGACAAGAAAGGGCTGTTAAGGAATACCAAGATAAAGCCAGTAGAAAATCAGATTTAGAGAGGGGAGAACTCAATAAGGAAAAAACGGGAGTTTTTACAGGCAGTAATGCTGTTAATCCTGTTAATGATGAAGAGATTCCAATCTGGATTGCTGATTATGTACTTATGAGTTACGGAACCGGCGCCATCATGGCTGTTCCCGGACAAGATCAGCGCGACTGGGATTTTGCAAAGGAATTTGATCTGCCCATCATCCGTACAGTTGAACCACCCGGAGATTTTGACGGTGAAGCTTACCTAGGGGAAGGTCCGGCTATAAACAGTGAATTCCTGGATGGCTTGAATATTACTGATGCAAAAAAGAAAATTATTGCCTGGCTGGAAAAAGAAGGTAAGGGACAGAGTACAGTCCAATATAAACTACGTGACTGGCTATTTTCACGTCAGCGTTATTGGGGTGAGCCGATTCCAATAATTCATTTTGATGATGGAAGTAAACCGTTGCAGGAATCTGAACTTCCTTTAGAGTTGCCTGATGTTGAAAAATATGAACCATCTGGTACAGGTGAATCACCGCTGGCCAATATTACAGAATGGGTAGAGATCAAGAACAATGAGGGAGAGGTCATTGGACTGCGGGAAACAAACACCATGCCCCAGTGGGCCGGCTCCTGCTGGTATTATTTACGCTATTTAGACCCGCAAAACAGCGTAAAAGCATGGGATCATGAGAAGGAATCTTACTGGATGCCGATAGATTTATATGTTGGCGGGGCAGAACATGCTGTACTGCATTTGCTCTATGCCCGTTTCTGGCACCATGTTTTACATGATCTAGGCCATGTTTCTACAAGGGAACCATTCCAAAAATTATTTAACCAGGGCATGATCCTTGGTGAAGACGGTTCAAAAATGAGTAAATCACGTGGAAACGTGATCAATCCCGATGAAGTAATCGACGAATATGGAGCAGATTCCATGCGTTTATACGAAATGTTTATGGGACCGCTTGACAAAGCAAAACCTTGGCAAACCAAAGGTTTGCAAGGCTGTTCGCGTTTTATCAATAAATTATGGAACAAAGTGTGTTCAAGCGATGGATTAAATGAAAATATTACTTCTGATACAGCAGAAAGTGAAACTATTAAACTAAAGCATCAAACCATCAAAAAAGTCAGCGATGATATTGAAAATCTTCGTTTTAATACAGCAATATCACAAATGATGATATTTACCAATCATTTAACGACATTAAAATCAATCAATAGAGAAATCCTGCAAACATTTGCACAGTTATTAGCACCATTTATACCACATACAGCTGAAGAAATTTGGCAGCGTTTAGGAAATGAAAATTCAATTACATATGAACAATGGCCTGATTATGATGAAGAATTGGCTAAAGAAAATATAATCAGTATTGCCATCCAGGTAAATGGCAAATTAAGAGCTAATATAGAAATTGATGCAAATACGGAAGAAGGTGATGTTTTACAATTAGCAAAGGAAAATGATAGAATAGATAATTATATTGGTGGAAAAGAATTGATAAAAGAGATATATGTACCGGGGAGATTGATAAATTTCGTCGTGAAGTGATATATATTAATATATTCTATTATACATAATATAGATTATACGACATTTATATGGACGCGGTTAATCTTTCCAGGTTTTCCTTCTTCCCTATTATCATAATCGTCTGGTCCATATGCAATACTTCTTCGGAACCGGGATTTATCTTCACATTACCTGCTGTATCTATTATACCCACAATTGACAATTCATAATCCTCCCGCAAACGGCAATCCTTGATCATCATGCCGTCAAAACGGTCTAATTCACTCAATTGTATCTCATCAATGCCAAAATCTATTGATGTCTGTTGGGGAGATTTAATGGTGACACTGTCCTCCAATTGCGGGCTTAAGAGCAATTCGGACATTTTATGTCCGCCGGCCACGTAAGGATTGACGACTTTATCCACTCCTACCCTGCGCAGTTTTGACGCAGTATCGTTTACACTGCAGCGCGAAACCAAAAATACGTCATTGTTTAGTGTGCGTATTGACATGCTTACAAATAAATTATCCTGATCTGTATTCAATACGACAACTATACCTTCGGCCCGCTCTACACCTGCTTCAGTTAATGTTTCCTCCAGGGTTGCATCACCTTCGATGTATAAATACCCTTTTTCATGGATTTTACGGATCTTTTCAGGGTTATTATCAATGATAACAAAGGGACGGCCTTTTTCATGCAGTTCCCTGGCAATGACAGCACCCATTCTGCCGTAGCCGCAAATGATATAATGATTGTGTAGTTTTTTTACTGATTTAAGCATTTTATTTCTCCGGTATAAGTCCAAACGAAACAATTCTTTACTGAATTCTGTAAACAAATAGGCGACAACTGTTACACCAAATAATATGACAATAATCGCCCATATTTTCCCTGCATCTGTTAAGGGCTGTGTTTCACCAGTTCCCACAGGAGAAAGTGTAATGATGGTCATATAAACACTCTCCAACACAGACCAGTCGTGTCCAAGACTGTAAAAGCCCAATGATCCTATAAAGATCACCGAACTGAAGTATATAAAAAATCTAAAACGGGTCTTGACTTGCATTAACCGATAATTATTTCCATCAGTAATAACAGATCAAAAATATCCAATATGCTATCATAATTCAAATTCATTACTTGTTCCTGATACTCCGATGGTTCATCACCATTCAATATAAGCAAGACTAAATCATTAATAACTTGGTAATTTACAACTTCATGATTTTACTGATTCACGAATCCAATTTAAAAAAGCTTTCGACCCGTTTTGGATTGGTAATGATATGATTTCAGGTGTGTCGTAAGGATGAACATCAAGCAAATATTCGTAAACATTTATTTCATTATTTGCTGTTGTTTTGATCATGAGTAAAAATTCATTCTCCTGACACAGTTTATTTTCCCACGTATATACTGATTCAAGGTTCGGAATAATATTGACACATGCAGCCGTTCTATTTGAAACCAAATGATTGGCAATTGTTTGAGCGTCCTCTTTTTTGCCGACCGTTGATAGAATAAGGACATATTCCATCCTGAAATTTATTGCAAAATTCCTATCGATTGTATTTTTTCATGATTTCCTGCAAACGATCATGGGGCAAGGCATAGACTTTATTATCATTGATGCCATCCATTGTTTCAGCTGCCACAAGCGTGTTAATGATCGCTTCTTCAACAGCTTGGACTGTTGCTTCAAACAATGGTGAAATCATCCAATTAGGCAACATTTCAACATCGACTTTACCTTCTGCGAAAGCAACTCCTGGATTTGCAGTAGAAAAAGAGATAAAAATATCTCCTGATCCATCGTGGGCATAACCCCCTACTCTGCCTACTCCCATGGGAACACGACGCGACAAGCGTTTTAATTGATGTGCAACTAAAGGTGCATCTGTTGCTATAATTACAATGATAGATCCTACACCATTGTGATCTTGTTCGTAACTGTCCCTGGGCATTAAATCTGAAATCTCCTGACCAACAGGTACACCAGCTATAGTAAGGTTTTTTCGATCACCGTAATTGGCTTGCACCAAAACACCCAGCGTGTATTCTTTATTATCGATTTTAACTACACGGGATGATGTCCCAATTCCACCTTTAAAGGAATGGCAGACCATTCCTGTACCACCTCCGACATTCCCTTCTACAACTACACCGCCTTTGGCATTGCGGATGGCATCGTGAGTATGTTCTTCTTTAACATGAAAGCCATTAATATCATTCAACAGTCCATCCCAAGTTTCAGCCACAACAGGCAATGACCACCAATATCCACTGGCATCTGCAGCTCCATGACTTGCTCGCCAGGAAATAATAGCATCCCGGACAATGCCAACGCTATGGGTATTCGTGATCATGACTGGACCTTCAAGAAAGCCTGATTCTTCCACCCACGTCGTTCCGGTCATTTCACCATTGCCATTGAGTGAATACCATCCGGCAAATACTGGATCATCAAGACTACGGTCGCCGCGAGGCAAAACAGCAGTCACGCCTGTGCGGACCGGCCCCGTACCTGTCACTAATTTTCCTTTGCCTGAAATGATAGTACTGTTACCGACCTGAACTCCTGCTACGTCTGTTATGGCATTCAACGGACCTGGAGTACCATTAAAGGGTATACCTAGATCACGGGCTCTTGGTTTGGCATTCAAAGCAAAGTGAATGAATATTATTGAAAAGAGAAATCTAATTAATTGTATTTTTATCATGGCTGTACCCCATTCCTTTTGAATGGAAGAAATTATAATGAAAGCATTATAGAAAAAGAATCAGAAAAGAGATAATAATATATTAAAATGCTTTATCTTAAGTTGAAAAGCCATCTGTAGAATGAAAAAAGTAATAAACAACGTCAAATTTTAAAACATCCACACCTTATCAGTGCAGATGTGAAAACAATATAAACTGGAAACTCGGAAAAAAGAAAATAAGCTAGAATAAAAGCCAGGTAATTAAATCTGTCAAGGTAACGAAAGTTTGGTTTTAATTATCTTACGCTCGTGGGATTATTTTAAAAAAATTATTTGTTATCAAAAGTCGTCCATTCCTCTTTTGCATAACTGTAAAAAGAACGTGATTTACCCGATACTTCAGGCAAATAATACCAGCCCGGTGTCTTGCCTCCAGTACCTGCAAGGTAGACATAAGGAAATATTTTCTCATCTGTCCATAACCAACCCCATTCGGGTTGGTAGTGCCATTGATTATTTGTACTTGCGCGGGACTTATCACCCTTCTCAAATACAGGCAGTTCTGGTAGAAAGGGAGTCAGCCCATACATTGCTGGGTTAGTTTTTACGATTTTAATCCCATGGCGCTTACCTTTTAGCTGACCTTCTTCCAATGCTAATTCTCTTGCTTTAGATTCGTGAGCTTTTATATCAGCTTTGGTATATAAATTATAATCATAGGGATTGGTTCTCACTGTAGCAATACCTGATGCTTGTCCTTCTACCAGACCTTCATCTTTTCCTTCAGTTCTTCCTTCTTTAAACGCATCTGCCCGCTCATAAGCAATGGAATTTTCCATATCATCAGAGTCAAAAAGACCATAGGCTGCTGGCGTGGTCTTTACTTTGTCTATTCCTGAGGTTTCCCCTTCTTTCAGACCTTCATCTTTTCCTTCAGTTCTTCCTTCTTTATACGCATCTGTCCGC
>ENA-ORDI01000374-ORDI01000374.1-marine-metagenome-genome-assembly--contig:-NODE-374-length-31785-cov-14.716601_pt1 | contig 31785 bp, 33 predicted proteins | sample MGYA00248628_ERZ508525 | MGnify/ENA primary metagenome ERZ508525 (study PRJEB26195, sample SAMN05422138) | marine metagenome | isolation source: East of Porto Seguro, South Atlantic Ocean | place... | reverse complement strand
TCGGAGAACACCGTCTCCTGATCGAAGTCGCCCTGAAAGAGACGGACACAACGGCCGTCTTTCAGGTCTATGGCGGGGATTACTTCCATATATCTTCCAGGGATTGGGCCTGCGGATAGCCGGATGCGGCTTATTTGGCGCCGGCCATCCCGATAAAGTTCTTGTAGAACCTCAGCCCAGCCGGACCGCTCTTCTCCGGGTGAAACTGGGTGGCGACCAGGTTGTCTTTGGCGTAGATGCTGCAGAACGGGATTCCGTATTCGGTTGTGCCGCTGACGCCGTCGGAGTCTTCGGGCGCGGCGTAGTAGCTGTGTACGAAGTAGAAATAGCTGTCTTGGGGGATGCCGGCCAATGCGGAGTGCCGGTCTGACTCTGGAGAGTTGAACTTGACGCTGTTCCAGCCCATGTGTGGCACTTTCAGTCCGGCCGGGAGCAATTTCGCGTTCCCCTGCACCACTCCCAGGCAGGGCGCGTCACCCTCTTCGGTCCGGTCCATCAGGAGCTGCAGGCCGAGACAGACGCCCAAGAACGGCCTTCCCGAGGCGATGTAGTCGCGGATGGGGCCGATCAAGTTTCGCTGTTCCAGGGCGTCCATGGCCGCGGGTCCTGAGCCTACGCCGGGCAGCACCATGGCGTCGGCGGCGTCAAACTCCGCCGCGTCGCCGGTGACCAGCGGGGTCACGCCCTGGGATTCCAATGCCCGCGACACGCTGCGCAGGTTGCCCGAGTCGTAATCTATTACCACCAATTTCATTTGCTTTTCTATGCACCTAGTTGGATGGCTTCTTTTTGTTTTCTACCATCTAGATCCGTTCGCCGGGATTCCGTCGAACGTTCCCTTGGCTAGAGGATTGGTCGTCCGGGCAAACCATGACATATGCGCGTCCTTCGACGAGCTCAGGAGGAACGGCACTCGGAGAGCGATTCCACCCGCGTTTTTCTGGCGAAGGCCAGAATCCAGATCGCTCTGGTTAACCAAACGTCATCTATGGGAGCATCCTGGTTTCCAGCCTTCGCTGGAATGACGGGTTGGGGCCTAATTTGTCATTCCGCCTGGAGCATGACTTATGCGCATCCTTCGACGGGCTCAGGACGAGCGGATGTTTTGTAATTCAACCAGCGGAATTGGATATGGTTACGTCGCCCGTTCTATGGGTATCTCCCGGTCTTCGTAACGGGCAAGGACGAACAGTAGGTCGCCCAGGCGGTTTAGGTAGGTCATGATCAGATTGTTGGTGAGCAGGTCTTGCTCGGCCATGGCGACGACCCGGCGTTCGGCTGTTCGGATCACGCAGCGGGCCAGATCGATGGCTGCCGATGCCTGCGAGCCGCCAGGCAGGATGAAAACCTTGGGCATCTCAAACTCCTCTTCCAAAGAGTCGATGGCTGCTTCCAGCGATGTAACCATCTCTGCGGTTACGGGCTTGAAATGCTGCTGGAAAAGCTCGTATTTGCCGGGGTCGGTGGCCAATTCGGCGGCGATGGTGAATAGCTCGCGTTGCAGATCGCGCAACAGGTCGTTCACACGCTGGTCGCTGGTCATGGCCCGGGCCATACCCATCACGGATACGGCCTCATCGGTGATGCCATAGGCCTCAGTATTTGGGCTATTCTTTGAGATCCGGCCCCCGTAGAGCAGGCTGGTCTCTCCGGAGTCGCCGAACTTGGTGTAGACCTTTTTCCTGTATTCCCCCGGAGTTTCAGATGTGGAAGAAGACACGTGATGCACCTTCGAATTTACTGGTTGGAAGTTTCGCCAACGGCCAAGAATCAGGCGTGAATTCGCCCAAGAAGCTAGGCTGTAGGCAGTTGGAATTGTAGCACAGGGGTTTGGTGGGGGCTATACTATCCTCCACTCTACGAGAGGTGCGACGCCATGCCGCCGGAAGTGCGGGTTATCGGAATCGAGGGCATGCCTGAGTTCAAGGACGGCGATGACTTAGCCGGGCCGATGATGGACGCAGCCCAGGCCCAGGGCACTGCCGTCGAAGCCGGGGACATCCTGGTGGTGACCCAGAAGATCATCTCCAAGGTGGAAGGCAAGGTCGTAAAGATAAGCGATGTTGAAGCATCGCCGTTGGCCATCGCCATAACCGAAGGCCACCGGCGAGACCCGCGTCACACCGAGTGGGTGCTCAGGGAGTCCAAACGCATCGTCCGGATGGACCGCGGCGTGATCATCTCCGAGACCAAGCACGGGTTTTACTGCGCCAACGCAGGTATCGACGCATCAAATATCCCGGGGGAGGACACCCTGGCGCTGCTGCCAGACGATTCCGACGCCTCGGCCCGAGGCATCCGGCAGGCAGTGAAAGACCGCCTTGGCATCGTGGTCGCCGTCATCGTCTCAGACACATTTGGCCGGCCCTGGCGCAACGCCGCCACGGATGTGGCCATCGGCGTTGCCGGTATCGACCCCATCCGCAGCTACGTCGGCCAGATGGACAGCCACGGCCACGAGATGTTCACCACCGAGATCGCCGTCGGCGACGAACTGGCCGCCGCGGGGGAACTGGTCAGCGGCAAGGTGGACAGAGTACCCGTCAGCATCATCCGGGGCTACCAATACACCGTTGACGAAGACGCCAGCATCCAACGGATACTGCGAGGTTCGGAAAAGGACCTGTTCAGGTAGGGGCTAGACCGTAGACAACACCCTTCTCTTCCACTGTCATTCCGAGGCCTTAGCCGAGGAATCTCTTTGCCGACGGGCCAGCGCCTGCGAAAAACCAAGAGACCCCTCGCTTCACCCGGGGTGACAGGCCTAGGTCGCTGCCCTTTTATTCGTCAGAACTCGCTCCTGCCAGGCCCTCATCATCGCCAAACAGCGGTAACTGCTGCACCACCGGTTCCACTGCCTCGGTATCTTCGCCGAAGTTGGTCATGCCGACGCCCAACAGGCGGAAGGTCCGGCCCGGTTCCAATTCCGCCGCCAACAACGCCCAGGCGGCCTCTTTGATCGGCTCTTCGTCGCTGGTGTGGTAGGGCAAGGTAAATTGACGGGTGAAGGTGGTGAAGTCGGCCAGCCGCAGCTTCAGCTTCACTGTCCGGCCTCTAAGGCCGTTTCTTTCCAGAGAGTGGGCCACTCCCACGGCTTTGCGTTCCACCACCTCTCTTAGCTCGGTCTCGTCCCCGACGTCGGTGGCGAACGTGGTCTCAGATGAGATGGATTTGGAGGCGCTCTCCGTGTGGACGGCATCGTCGTCCCGGCCCATGGCCTTGTCGCGAACGCCGGCGGCGCGTTTGCCAAACATCCGGGCGAACCATTCCAGCGGCTGGTCAGCCAACTGCCCGATGGTCTCGATGCCCTCGTCGTGGAGGCGTTCCGCAGTCTTTGGGCCGATGCCCCAGAGCTTGCTCACCGCCAAGGGCGCCAAAAACTCCGCTTCGTCGCCGGGTTGGACCACCACCAGACCGTCGGGCTTGTCCAAGTCCGACCCGATCTTGGCTACTGTCTTGCAGGTGCCCACACCCACTGATACGATCAGGCCGGTCTCATCAGCGACTCGGCGTTTCAGGTCCAGGGCGACGGCCAGCGGCTTTTCTCCCCCTTCCACTACCGCTGTGATATCCAAATATGCCTCATCCATGGAGAGGGGTTCCACCAGGTCGGTGAGTTCACGAAAGATGCTCATGACCTCGCCCGATTTTTCCTTATAGCGGCTAAATCTGGGCGGAACGATTATCCCCTGGGGGCACCGGTGGACGGCGGTTCGCATGGGCATGGCTGAGCGCACGCCGAACACCCTGGCTTCGTAGGAAGCGGTGGCGACGACGCCCCGGTTCTCTGGGCGGCCGCCGACCAGCACCGGCTTGCCAACCAATTCCGGGTTGTCCAACTGCTCAACGGCGGCGTAGAAGGCGTCCAGGTCGGCGTGGATTATGTGACGCAATGGCCAAGACCTCGTCTATCCCAAACCTAACTGTGCAAGTCCAAAGTTCCGATAACCTATTTTACTGCGATTGGCCGCGAAGGTCAGCCAGCCGATTTCAGACGAATAACTCGGATTTCTACGGTACTGTCTAACGAAGCGGTTGGATGGGTTGACCGGTTACTGAACCTAAATTCGACGGATCAGAAGCGCCGGCGTATAACGAACGAACATTCGTTGTTAAAAACGAATCATCGTTTTTTATAGGTGCCCCATGCCAAAAGTAACAGAAGCTCACATCGAAGCCCGCCGTCATCAGATATTGGAGGCGGCACGCACGTGTTTCTCACGGCAGGGGTTCCATCAGACCACCGTCCAGGACATCTGCAAGGAAGCAGGTTTGAGCCCCGGTGCGGTCTACCGGTATTTCCCAAGTAAAGACCACATCATCGCAGCCACCTGCCTGGACTGCCAGCAAGGCATCGTAGACCTGATCGAAGCCGCCAAATCCGAGTGGGGGTCACCTCTGCAGTCATTGGATTTCATCGTGGACCACGTTATCGAATGGCTCAATGGTGATTCGTCCCATGAAGCCACCATGATGAATGTACAACTCTGGTCCGAAGCCATGCGCAGCGAAGAGATAAAAAATGCGCTCTTGACGGCAACGATCGACACGTTAGGCAGCGCGTTTACGGAACTATTTTTACAAGCCCAAGAACAAGGCTTGGTTGACCGGGAATTAGACTCGCGAGCTTTGGCCATCACCCTGATGGGGACGTTACATGGCCTGGTGTTGCACAGATCTTTGGACCCGGATATAGATATCAGCGCTTGTGGCGATGCCATGCGCGCGATGTATCAGGGTATCTTCAGGACACAATCGAACGCAGCATAAAATGGGCGTTCGACTCAATCGATAAGGAATATTTGGGAGGAATCGAACAATGGCACTCAATCTCTCGACAGAGAATCTGGCAAGATCAAGCGCATCCCACCCATGGCGCGTGGTTCTGATCTGGGTGGCGGTCCTCGTGGGAGCGATGGTTGCGATCATGGCATTCCTAAAGGACGGGTTAACCACCGCATTCGTCTTCACCAATGACCCTGAGGTTCAACACGGAGAGAAACTCCTGGAGGAGATACGTGGGCCGAAGGGCACCAATGAGGTCGTGGTATTCCAATCCACGAAATACACGATTGATGACCCTGAATACCAGCGGGCGGTCGAGGATTTAACCGCCTAGCTGGCGAAATTGGGCCCTGACATAATTCGCCTGGATACTCTGGGAAATTTCCACAGTACGGGTGCACCCACGATGGTATCTGAGGACCGTAGCGCGACCCTCATCGGGTTCGTGATGGCCGGGGACTTCGATACCAACTCCGACAACATCGATGTCGTGGTTGACGTTGTCCACGAGTCGGCGGCCGCGGAGCGGGCGGGCTTCGACATCACAATTGCGGGCCAGGCCACCATCGGTCTGGACAACCGGGAACTTACGCAAGAAGACCTAGAAAAGGGTGAATCGATCGGCGTGCCCATCGCATTATTGATCTTGATCGTGGTCCTTGGCGCCCTGGCGATCGCGGCCATGCAGTTAGTGATGGCCATAGTTTCAATCGTGGTGGCCATCGGCATCTCGGCCTTGGTCGGGACCTTCTTCGAGCTATCGCTATTCGTGACAAACATCATCACGATGATCGGTCTGGCTGTGGGCATCGACTACTCGTTGTTCGTGCTATCCCGTTATCGTGAAGAGCGAAGTCAAGGACTGGACAGGATCGACGCCGTCGGCCGGGCTGGGTCTACAGCCGGCAGAGCCGTTGTTTTCAGCGGTATGACAGTGGTATTGGCCCTTATCGGCATGCTGCTGATTCCCTTTAACATCTTCATATCGATCGGACTCGGCGCGATATTCGTGGTGCTTGGAGCCATGGCTGCCGCAATGACCCTGCTGCCGTCGATGCTCATTCTCTTCGACCGATTATTTGCCTGGTATCTTAGGCAGGCGTAAGGAACGGGCCTATGGAGGATGATCGTATTGATCGTCTCCATCTTGTTTTTCCGGTTCCCGTATATCTTGACGTTGCTCTATAGGTTGATTCTCCGGCAACAATTGGGCGACAAGAATTTCTTCCGCTGGATGTCTGCCATCGGAATAGGAACCTTTTACTCGGCGCCGACATACAACGAAAGTAGGGGATTCTGGGACAGGTGGGTCCGGATCGTCATGGCCAAACCGGTCATCAGTCTATTGATCACGGGCGGGCTGCTCATCGCCGCTATCGTGCCCTTCTTCAACATCAACACCGGGTTTGCCGGGATCTCCACTTACCCGGATAAGTTGGAGTCCAAACAGGCTTTCTTGGTGCTGGACGAAAAGTTCTCCTTCGGTGAAGTAACACCGGCTGAGATAGTGATCGATGGCGATATCGCATCGCCTGCCGTTCAGGCTGGCATCGAGCGCTTAAAGGCGTTTCTAGCAACCGACGACGCTTTTGGCGAGCCACGCGAACTAGAGGTTTCCGACAGTGGCCGGATCGCGTTGTTGGCAGTTCCGGTGGAAGGCGACACCTCTTGCGAGGACTCCATCGCGGCAGTAACGAGGCTGGACGAGATCTATGTGGAAGAAGCCTTTGCCGGTACCGGCGCCGAGATCTACGTTTCCGGCGAGACGGCTTTCAACATGGAGTTCTTCAATGTCTCGAAGGACTCAGCGTGGATCGTATTCCCATTCGTATTGGGGGTTAGTTTCCTGCTGTTGCTGGTGGTGTTCCGGTCGATCGTGCTGCCGGTCAAAGCTATCATCCTCAACCTGATGGCAGTCGGAGCAGCCTACGGAATCTTGGCTCTGGTGTTCCAAGAAGGGTTCCTGGCCGGATTCTTCGGGTTGCAGGAATCGAGGACCATCGAGGCATGGATTCCGTTGTTCCTGTTTACGATCCTCTTCGGACTGTCCATGGACTACCACGTCTTCCTGCTGTCCCGCATCCGGGAACATTACGACCGGACTGGAGACACCACCGAGGCAGTGGCATTCGGCATACGGTCCACTGGGCGTCTGATCACTGGAGCGGCCCTGATCATGGTCGCGGTGTTCTGGGGGTTCTCCACGGGGTCCCTGATCGGATACAACAGATGGGCTTTGGCTTGGGCATGGCCATCTTGGTGGACGCAACCATCGTCCGCTGCGTGATGGTCCCCGCATCCATGAAGCTTCTGGGCAAGTGGAACTGGTACCTGCCCAGTTGGCTGGAATGGGCCCCCAACGTGCGGTTCGAACCGGCTGAGGCAGCCGCCCCGTCGCCAGCCGACGACTAGGCGTTACAGCAGAGCAGAACCAACCCAATGTAGGGGCACGGTCCTTCCGCGGAAGGACCGTGCCCCTATTATTCGTCCACCAAAGGCGCCAAACGGGACCAACGCCACTCCCGTCATTCTGGCGAAGGCCAGAAACCAGAATCCCTGCTTTAGTCAACCTCCATCTACGATCGCATTCCTAGTTTCCTGCCTCCTCAGGAATGACGGAAGGGCGGCAATGCCGTGCCCTTATGTTTTTGCCTTCCGCATCGATCAAACGGGACCAACGCCACTCCCGTCATTCTGGCGAAGGCCAGAAACCAGAATCCTTGCCTTGGTCAACCTTCACCTACGATCGCATTTCTGGATTCCTGCCTTCGTAGGAATGACGGTGGGCGCCTTCCACCGCGTCGAGACAGCCATGATTCCGGCCCGCTTGCCGTCATCTCGGGCCCGAAGCGTGGCGCAAGCCCGCCGCAGAAGTTACAATACCCCGTATTCTGGGGCACGGCCCAGCGAACTTAAGGAGGCCCGATGGCAACGATTCTCGAAGACTATATCGCCAAGCACCCTGGTTCCGCCCAACGGTACCTGGAAGCCTCCACGATATTCCCGGGCGGCGTTACTCACGACACCCGCTACGCCCAGCCCTTTCCCCTGTACATGACCCACGGCGAAGGTCCGCGCAAATGGGACGTGGACGGCAACGAGTACGTTGATTACGTCTCCGGCCACGGTGCGCTTTTGTTGGGTCACTCGCACCCAGCCATCGCGGAAGCCGTCTCGAAGCAGATTCAGCTTGGGACCCATCTGGGCGCGTCCACCGATGATGAGATCCGCTGGGCCAAAGCGATCATGGCGCTGATGCCGTCCATCGAGAAACTCCGTTTCCACAGCTCCGGCACCGAGGCGACTTTGATGGCCATGCGCTTGGCCCGCGCCTACACCGGCAAGGACAAGGTCATCAAGCTGCAGGACCACTTCCATGGCTGGCACGACTATGCCATGGCCGGTTCCGACCGCTCCGCCCCCGGCATCCCAGAAGTCACTTGGGGCACCATGGTGATCGTTCCCCCGGGTGACTTGCCAGCCGTAGAGGATGTCATCAAACGCGACCCAGACATCGCCGCAATCATTCTCGAGCCCACCGGCGCCCACTTCGGCCAACTGCCCTTCGACGCGCCCAACTACCTTACGGGACTGCGGGCACTGACGGCCCAGGCCGGAGTGATACTGATCTTCGACGAGGTAGTCACCGGGTTCCGGGCGGCACCGGGCGGGGTACAAGAACGCTACGGCGTTAGGCCCGACTTGACGACGATGGCCAAGATCGTGGCCGGAGGGTTGCCGGGAGGCGCCGTGGGCGGCAAAGCTGAAATCATCGACATGATCGCCCACCGCAATGACCCCGACTGGGACAACAACCACCGGGTCTACCATCCGGGCACATTCAACGGCAACCCGCTCTCGGCCGCCGCCGGCGCCACCGCCCTGGAGATGATCGCCACTCAGCCCATCAACCAACAGGCAGACGCCATGGCCGACCGGCTGAAGACGGGAATCAATGACGTACTAGGCAGGCTAGAGATTCCCGGCCACGCCCACGGCATTGCATCGATGATCCACGTGGTCTTGGCCGACTGCGATTGCGACCGGGAGCTATGCACCATGTCCCATGCCAAGATCGTCGAGGCCAACGCGTCACCGGCCGTAACGGCCATGAAACGCGGCCTGCAGAACCGGGGCGTGGACATCATGAGCCGGGAGACCTTCTTGGTGTCGGGCACCCACACCGAGAAAGAGATAGACCACACCCTAAACGCCTTCCAAGAGGCCATGGCGGCGGTCCGGGCCGATGGACTGACCTAAGTCGTTGAGTCAACAGACGTTGATTCTGTTAGAATTCCCAAATCCAAGTCCAAACACGCATAAAAAGAGGTGCATCATCATGCCTAGTTTTACTGACAAGTTAACCGTTGGCGGCAGCGACATGGACATGTACGCGGCGCTGCCCGATGGCCCTGGTCCCCACCCAGCCGTGGTGATCGCCTTCCATGTGGGCGGGCTGGACGACTTTGACCGGAAGATGGCCGACCAGCTGGCAGAAGCCGGCTTCGTGGCCGTGGTGCCTGACCTGTTCCACCGCTACTCTCAGGAGATCATGGACGGCCCCCGTTTGGACCGTCTGGGCCACCTGAAAGACGCCGACATAATCGCCGACATGAATGCCGCGGTAGACTTCCTAACTGGTAACTCCGCCATCGACAACGACCGCATCGGCGTCACCGGCTTCTGCATGGGCGGGCGCATCGCCTGGCTGATGGCCGCCACGAACCCTATCTTCAAGTGCACCGTGCCCTTCTACGGCGGCAATATCATGGGTAACTGGGGTCCCGGAGACACGCCATTCTCGATGGCCGCAAACATCAACTGCCCGATGCTGTTCCACTTCGGGTCAGAGGACGGCAATCCGTCGCCGGATGACCGGGTCAAGTTTGACGCGGAGCTCAAGCGCCTAGGCAAGGACTTTGAGTTCCACACCTACGACGGCGCCGGTCACGCATTCATGGACTACACCAACCCGGAACGCCATCATGAGGCGTCGGCCGCGGCTGCTTGGCCCCGGACTATCGATTTCTTCAACAAGCATTTGAAGTAAAGTCCGGGGTGCCCTCATCCTAACCTTCTCCCTTGCGAGGGAGAAGGAACTTACCTCTTCCTTCTGGGAGAGTTTAAGAGTGCCCGACTCGCCATTGTTGAATATTATCTGAGAGGGGTTGTATGCCGTCATTTTGGGAAAAGGTGACCGTTAACGGGTCCGAGATGGATGTCTACGCCAGCGTGCCCGACGGCTCCGGCCCCTTTCCCGCCGTGGTGGTGGCCCAACATGCCAGCGGCGTGGACAAGTTCATCCAGGATATGGCCGATAAGTTGGCGGCAGCGGGTTATGCCGCAGTGGCGCCCGACCTGTTCCACCGGATCACCGACGGGATGGTGGAAAGCACCGGCAAGTCCAAACGAGACCAGCTTAGCGACCCGTTGATCATCGACGATATCAAAGCCACAATTGACTTCATGGCTGGGCATGCCTCCATTGACTCGGACCGCATCGGCATCACCGGGTTCTGTATGGGGGGGCGGGTGACTTGGCTGGCCGCCGCCACGATCCCGGCCATCAAGGCTGCCGTTCCTTACTATGGAGGCAACATAATGGTGCCCTGGGGCGACGCCACGGAACCGCCGTTGGCGCTCACCTCGGGGATCAAGTGCCCCGTGCTGTTCCACTTCGGGGAGATCGACGAGAACCCTTCACAAGCGGACATGCTGGTGCTGGATAGGGAACTCTCCGCCAACAGCGTGCCGCATCGGTTCTACACCTACCCCGGCGCCAACCATGCCTTCATGAACCCGGCCAATCCTCCCCGCTACCAGAGGGTGGCCGCGGAGATGTCCTGGCCGCGTACCATGGACTTCTTTGGAACCCACCTGAACGGCCCTCCGACCCCCGGTTATGACGGACCGGCCTGCGAATAAATCAGACACATATCTAGGAGAAACCATGCCCCGCGTATCACTGGACTTGGAACTGGCAGACGACCGTGAGGTCGTGAAATCGGACGGCTGGAGGATCGCCCCCGGCCTGGTTCCCGGCGAACCCAATCAGGGTCTGACCGCTGAGATGGGGGATAGCCCGGCCCGGCTACCCGACTACGACGACTCCGGATGGGAGAACGATTCGGACATCCAGAAGCGCCGCTCAGTGGGCTTCACCTTCGCTTGGTACCGCATCAAGGTCACCATTCCCGCCCAGGTCAAAGGAGAGAATGTCGCCGGTGGCAGGGTCTGGTTCGAGACCAACGTGGACAATTACGGCGAGGTCTATGTGGACGGCCACATCGACCGGGATAAATGGGTAGTCACGGGCAACAACACCCCAAAACGCGTCCTCATCGAAGACCCGGCGGTCCCCGGAACGGAGCATACTATCGCCGTTCTGGTGGCGAACGCTCCCTTGGGCGCTCCGGTGGGCACTATCTTCATGCGCTACGCTACTTTGGCATTTGAGCCGGCTCCCGGTCCATAAGCTAACGCCGCGAGATCAAGAGACTTTGAATTCCGGCCGGCGCGCCTGTTTAAAGGGCGCCGGCCGGTCTGATTTACCGGCCGTTTTGATTTAAAGGAGGCACAATGAGCAGCCGTCAATTCGCCGGCCAATTGGCCGCGCCTGAATTTCCGCCGGAGTTGGAGTGGGTCAACTCCGACCGGCCACTGACGATGAAGGAACTCCAGGGAAAGATCGTCATCCTGGATTTCTGGACCTACTGTTGAATCAACTGCGCCCATATCTTTCCGCAGTTGCGGAAACTGGAAGAGAAATACGCCAACGAACTGGTTGTGATCGGAGTCCATTCAGCCAAGTTTCCCAACGAGAAAGAGACCTACAACGTGGAAAAAGCCGTTCGCCGGTACCAACTGGAGCACCCGGTGATAAACGACGGCCAGTTTCAGGTGTGGCAGCAATATTCGTGCCGGGCCTGGCCCACGTTGATGTTCATCGACCCCAAGGGCAACGTTGTCGGCAAACATGAAGGCGAGATGTCCTTCGAAGCCTTTGACGGGCTGATCAGCCAGATGGTGTGCGAGTACGACGCCGATGGGACTCTGGACCACAAGCCTCTGCCTTCCGGCTACAACCGGCCTGACGACACCCCACTCAGCTTCCCCGGCAAGGTGCTGGCCGACGGACCGGGTGACCGTCTGTTCATCGCAGACACCAACCACAACCGCATCGTCGTCACTTCTCTGGACGGCGCACTGAAACAGGTTATCGGCAGTGGCGAAGAGGCTCTGACCGACGGCAGCCTGGCCTCATCTGCCTTCAACCACCCCCAGGGTATGGCCCTGGACGGCGACACCCTGTACGTGGCCGATACAGGGAACCACGCTATCCGCAGGGTGGACCTGGCAGCCGGTACGGTGGAGACCATCGCCGGGACCGGAGATCAGGGACACAACAGGGAAGGCCGTGGGCCGGGCCGGACCATGGAACTATGCTCGCCTTTTGACCTGCTCCAGCACGAGGGAACGCTCTACATCGCCATGGCCGGCATCCATCAGCTTTGGTCAATGGGCCTGAAAGACGGCATGATCGGGCCCTTCGCGGGCACCGGCGGGGAAGCCATCACCGACGGCCCATTGGCGACTGCGGAACTAGCCCAGCCTTGCGGCATCACCACCGACGGGCTAAAACTCTATTTCGCTGACAGCGAGACGAGTTCGGTCCGTTCTGCCGATATCGACCCAACTGGGAAGGTGCGGACGATCGTCGGCTTGGACCTGTTCGTGTTCGGCGACGTCGACGGCTCAGACCACCACGTCCGCTTGCAGCACCCCATCGGCATCACCCATTACGACGGCGTGCTCTACATCACCGACACTTACAACCACAAAGTTAAACGGGTGCTGCCGGCGATGAGAAGCGCCTTCACGGTGCTGGGGAACGGCTCGGCGGGCCACGTGGACGGCCCCGCCAGCCAAGCTCAATTCTCCGAGCCCAGCGGCATCAGCTTCGCCAACGGAAACATGTACATCGCCGACACCAACAACCACGTCATTCGCGTTGCGGGGATCGAGTCAGGTGAGGTTTCTACGTTGGAGATTTCGGGTATATAAGCCCCGGCCGATTACTGGAACGCCGCCATCCTTCGCATCTGTCATCCTGAGTGAAGCGAAGGATCTGCCGATTTCGGTCTGGAATACCAAAGCTCTCGTGAATTCGGCGGGTGCGGCAATGCCACTTGGCAGATTCTTCTCCTTCCGCGGAAGGAGAAGAATGACAGTTAGTGGACAAGGTCCGCGCCCTGCTCGTCATTCTGGCGAAGGCCAGCATCCAGATTGGTTGCTATAGCCGACCGTCACCCTTAAGAAAACCCTGGATTCCAGCCGTCGCTGGAATGACGGGCAAGTGGTGGAAAGCGTGATCGCTGGCGCCGAGCCATCCCGTGCATCTGTCATCCTGAGTGAAGCGATGGATCTACCGATTTCGGTCTGGAGACCCATGCTCTCGTAAAGTTGCCAGATGCGGCCATGCCAACTGTCATTCTGGCAAAGGCCAGAATCCAGATTGATCGCGATACCCGACCGTCACCCTTAAGAAAATCCTGGATTCGAGCCGTCGCTGGAATGACGGGCAAATGGTGACTCCGTCCTACTCCACGGCTTGCCGGTGGATGGACAAGATTCGGTCCATGCCGGCCAGGTCTTTTTCCACGCTGGTTGAGCCTTCCGGGAAATGCTGTAGCGCCAGCTCTTGGACCACTGGAATCTGGTCTGGGTCGATCTCCAGCAGGATGATTCCGTGGCTATTTAGCTTGTCTTCGGCTTGAATCAGGAGCCGGCGGACCAGGTCCAGACCGTCGGGGCCCCCGTCCAGAGCCAACACAGGCTCTTGTTGGACCTCTGGCTGTAACGTCGGGATGCGGTCCGTGGGGATGTAGGGCAGGTTGGCCACGATCAGGTCGACGGGTTCCGGTACCGCGTCCAACAGGTCGCCGATGGCCAGGTTCACCCGGTCGGCCACGCCGTGGACGCGCACGTTATAGGCCGCGACATCCAGCACCGCGTCCTGTACGTCCACAGCATAGATCTTGGCCGAGGGCAGGTGAATGGCGAGATTTATGGCGATGGCCCCGCTGCCGGTGCCGACGTCGGCGATGGTCAGTTCGGTGGACTCCATGCCCATCAAAGCCATGAAAAGGGCCTGCTCTACCAGTCCTTCGGTCTCAGGGCGCGGTATCAGCACCGCCGGGGTGAGGACCACATTGATGCCGTAGAACTCGCGTTGGCCCAGGATGTAGGCCAAAGGTTCCCGGCTGTAGCGGCGTTCCAAGAACTCATCCAGAGCGGCCTGTTGCTGTCCGGTGACCTCGGTCTCCTGCTCGGCGAAGATGCTCTGGCGCGCCATGCGCATCACATTCATCACCAGCACCTCGGCCTCCAGCCGGGCATCGGGGATCCCGGCCGATTCCAATTTCTTATGGGTATCTTGGATGACGGTACGGAGCACAGGCATGAGACAGAGTTATATCCTAATTTGTAGACTGAAGATTCGGGACGCACAGGATTATAGAGGAAATCCCGGTTGGGTAGACGCCATAAATGAGGAAACGCCCTTGTAGGGCCCGCTAGGCGGTGGCTTCGGCTAGCAGGCGTTCTTGTTCCCAGGCGCTCAGCCGGTCAAACATGCCGCCCAGGTCGCCATCCATAACCCTAGGAATGCCGTGGAAGTTCTCGTTACTGCGGTGGTCCGTGATCCGGTCTTGGGGGTAGTTATAGGTCCGGATCTTCTCCGATCGGTCTGCCCCGCCAACTTGAGCGCGGCGGTTCTCGCTGATCTCGGCGTCGTGGCGAATCTGTTCGGCTTCGAACAACCGGGACCGGAGCATGGTCATGGCTCGCTGCTTGTTCTTGTACTGCGAACGTTCGTCTTGGCAGACAACAGTCAAGCCCGATGGCTCGTGGACGATACGCACCGCCGTTGCCACTTTGTTGACATTCTGGCCGCCGTGGCCGCCGGCGTGAAAGATATCGATACGAAGTTCGTTGGGGTCTATCTTCACCTCCACTTCGTCCGCCACCGGCAGCACTGCCACCGTGGCCGTTGAGGTGTGGATCCTACCTTGAGTTTCGGTGTTGGGGACACGCTGGACCCGATGCACGCCGCTCTCAAACTTCATGCGGCTGAAAACGCCCTTGCCTTGTATCTCAAAAACGATCTTGTTGAACCCACCAACCTCGGTGGGGTTGGAGTCCATGACTTCGACTTTCCATCCTTGGTTCACGGCGTAGCGGGAATAGGCCCGGTAGAGATCGGCGGCAAAGATGCCAGCCTCGGCCCCGCCGGCCCCAGCTCGAATCTCCATTATCACGTCCCGCTCGTCGTTGGGGTTCTTGGGGAGCAGGGCCAGACGCAGGTCCTGGCTTAACTCATCGAACTTACCCTGGGCAATGGCCAGTTCTTCCTTGGCCATCTCGATCAGTTCGGGCTCAGAAGTTTCCTTAATAAGGGATTCCAGGTCCTCGATCTCTCCGACCAACTCTTTGTATATGGCGGCGATCTTCACCAGCGTTTCCAGGGACGCCCGCTCCCGGGCCAACTCCTGGACGCGCTCAAAATTTGCCGCAATCTCGGAATCTCCCATGGATTCTTCAATCTCATGGTAGCGTTGAATCACCGGCTCTAGTTTGTCGAATATGGTGGCCATGATAGTTATTCCGTTGATACTCGCGAGCCCACGTTATGGCGCAACGTGGGGTTTCGAATACCGCAATGTTGTAATCAGTTTAACTTAGACATGGATGTTAAACAAGCTCAATTCCGCTATTCCACGAGGGGAACGAAAGAGCCTTACCCTAGTTTGGCTGGCCCGCTTTAACTCCCCAATGCAAGGCAACGGTACCGAAGCCCAGACGCCGGTAGGCGACTTCAATCAGTCCCAAGCTCGACAGCATTTCCGCCAGCCGCCCGGCCTCCAGAAAGTGGTCAACCGACTTGGGAAGATAGGAGTAGGCCGACCGGTCTCCAGCCACCAACTTGCCGATCAGAGGCGCCACGTAGTGAAACAGCGGACGGAAGAGGACGGATCTCAGCCCGGTGCTCATGGGCGAGAGTTCCAGAATCACCACCCGCCCCCCTGGCCGCACCACCCGGACCATCTCAGACAGCGCTCTCTCTACATCAGGCATATTGCGGAGACTGAACCCGGCGGTGGCGCAAGCGAAACTTCCATTGGCGAAGGGCAGGGATAGAGCATCGCCGCTCATCATTGCGACGGTCGCCGACAGACCCCGGCTTTCAGCCTTGGACTCCGCCAGGGAAACCATCTCAGGGAGTAGGTCCAGGCCCACGGCGTATTCGACGCCCGGACGCCGGGCCAGTTCCAACGCCAGGTCTCCAGTGCCGGTGGATACGTCGATGGCCGGGCCGCTGAGCCCCTGGGCTGCCAGCGCGGCGGTCTGCCGCTTCCAGCGGCGGTGCATGCCCAGGGTCATCAGGTCGTTCATCAGGTCATAACGGCCCGATATTCGAGAGAAGAGGTCGGCAACGTAACGTTGTTTCTCAGCGCCCTGGAGTTCAGCCATGGTCCGGGCCGGGCTACTCCGCGGGACCCTGATATTGCATGTCATCGGGCATGGTCCGGTCCAGGCCCAACGCCACGAAGATCCGGGCCACCACAAAATCGACTATGTCCGAGATACCCTGGGGCTTCAGATAAAAGGCGGGCTCAGGCGGGACCACCACGGCGCCCATCCGGCTCAGCGTGAGCATGTTTTCTAGGTGGATGCTGTGCAGTGGGGTCTCTCTGGGCACCAGCACCAACGGACGCCTTTCCTTGAGGCAAACGTCGGCGGCACGGAGCAGCAGGTTACCGGATAGACCCCCGGCCAGGGATGCGATGCTATTCATGCTGGCGGGAACGATCACCATCCCGGCGGTGGGGTAGGTGCCGCTGGCCACCGGCGCTCTCAGGTCGTTGATCGGGTAATGGACAAAAGCCGGATGTTCTTGCCACTCAACCAGCGTGTCGGCGAAGCTCTCCCCCATCTCTTCCTGCCAGACCATGCGGGCGGGATTGGAGCAGAGCGCCACCGTGGGGATGTCCCGGCGCAACAGCTCGTCCACAGTGGCCCGGGCCATCACGGCGCCACTGGCCCCGGTGATACCGACCACCACGGGACTCACATTCTTCCGGTCCGTCATAACTCAACCGCCAGGATAGTGAACAACAGCAACACCATCGAGATCACACTGTTGTATTGGAAGAGGGGTGAGCGCAGTTTGGAGAGGTCGTCGGCCTTGAGCAGACTGTTCTCCAGCGCCAGCAGGCTCACGGCGATTGCCCAACCGATGAAATAAAAGAAGGACAGGTCCAGCCAAAAACCCAGGGCCAAGAGAGCGGTTGCCGATGCGGCATGCATCACCTTGGTTGTCCGCAGGGCCGCGGCGATGCCAAATCGCTTGGGGAACGAATTGACACCGTACTTCCGGTCGAAGTCGATGTCGGCGCATCCGTAGATGATGTCGAAACCGCCGGCCCACAAAGCAACCACCACCGACAGCAATACGGCTTCGGGATCGAGCCGGCCGGTGACGGCGATCCAGGCCGCTGATGGAGAGATGGCCAACGCCCACCCCAAGAAGAAGTGGCAGGCCCAGGTGTAGTACTTGGCGAAGGAGTACACAACGACGTAGGCGGCCGCCACCGGGGCCAACGCCAGGGCCAGGCCGTTCAACTGGGCGGCGGCATAGAAGAACACTCCGGTGCCCACCAGCATCAACCCGACCACCTCGAAGGGCTTCAGTTTTCCCGTGGGGAGGTGCCGGTTGGCGGTCCTGGGATTGTGCACGTCTTCTTTTCTATGGAGGAACCGGTTGGCCGCCATTCCTAAGGTTCGCACCCCGGTCAAGGCCACGGTGATCCAGATGAAGACGCTCCAGCCAGGCCATCCGTCGGCGGCCAGAAACATCCCCATGAAACAGAACGGCAGGGCGTAGAGCGACTCCCAGACACGGATAGTGCTGAGGTAGCGCGGAATTCTGGTGGCGACAAACCCGGCGGGGGTGGTTATAGCGCTTGCGGCAGACATGTTCAGTATCTTCTCACATCGCCGAATGCGACGCCTCTAAGCGAGACCGTAATCGCTCCATTTCCCGTCGACCAGGTCTTTCACCACCTGGTCCATGATGATGTCCGGCGGCCACTCGCCCTGACGGCCACCTTCCAGCGGCAGCTTGATGGTGGCGTCGATGCCCACTTTGCCGCCGACCCCGCGTGTGGAAGACCCGATGTCCAAGTCATCGATGGGTCCGGCGGAGAATACGAAGTCTTGGGATGGGTCGATGTTGTTGGTGACCCGCCAGGCCACCTCGGACATGTTGTGGACGTCTACGTTGTGGTCCACGACGATGATGGTTTTGACCAGGCTCATCAATCCCAATCCCCAGAGACCGTGCATCACTTTTTTGCCGTGACCCGGGAATTCCTTTTTGATGGACACGATCACCAGGTTGTGGAAGGAACCTTCCGCGGGCATGTTGATATCCACAACTTCAGGTAAGACTAGTTTCATCAAAGGCAGGAAGACCCGTTCAGTCACCTTGCCCATCCAGTAGTCTTCCATGGGCGGGCGGCCGACCAAGGCGGCGGGGTAGATGGGCTCCTTGCGCTGAGTGATACACGTGACGTGGAAGACCGGGTAGGGGTCTTCCATTGAGTAGTAGCCGGTGTGATCGCCAAACGGCCCTTCATCCCGCTCTTCGCCCGGGACCACGTACCCTTCCAGCACGATCTCGGCCTGGGCCGGCACAAGCAGGTCGTTGGTCTTGGACCTGACCAGTTCAACGCCCTCCTCCCGCAGAAAACCGGCTATCGCCATCTCGTCCATGTCCGGCGGCAGCGGCGCCGAACCGGTCCAGATGGTTGCGGGATCGCCGCCCAAAGCTACCGAAACGTCCAGTTTTTCCAAGCCCAGTTCATGGCTCAGACGGTAGTGATGGGTGCCCACTTTATGGGTCTGCCAGTGCATGCCAGTGGTCTGTTTATCGTAGACCTGCATCCGGTAGGTGCCGTAATTCTGGACGCCGGTCTCCGGGTCCTTGGTGACGACCAATGGCAGAGTGATGAATGGGCCACCGTCCAGGGGCCAGCATTTGAGGATCGGGAACCTGTAAAGGTCGATGTCGCTCCCTTGAATCACCACTTCTTGGCAGGGGGCGTTGTTCACTGTCTTGGGCTGAAACGACGCCAGATGAACCAACTGGCCCAAAGCCTTCAGCTTACCCATGAGTCCTTGAGGCGGGTCGTGCATCAGGTCCAGCAAACCCTCGACCCGGCCGGTCAATGCGTCTAGGCTTTCCACGCCGAGAGCCCAAGCTGTGCGTTGTTCGGTGCCGTACATATTGACCAGTACCGGAGTGTCGAACCCGGTAACGTTCTCGAATAAAAGCGCCGGGCCGCCAGACTTGATCACCCGGTCGGTGATCTCCGTGATCTCTAGCTCGTGGTTGACCGGCGCCGTGATCCGGCGCAGCTCACCCTTATCTTCCAGGAAACGTATGAACTCTCTGAGGTCTTTGAATTTCATTGTTGGGGTCGATGCCTTATGAACAGTTGGACGACATGATCAGATATTGCAGCGCCATGACATTGTAGCCGCTGGCGACTCATGGCTTCAACGGAATGGTGTGTAGGTGCGGGTTTTCAACCCGCCCAATTGCGCTACTCGCGAGGTTGTCTGAGCCTTGAGGCACGGGGAGAAGGAACACCTGTTCGTAATTTTTCTCTCGGCTCGGAACTTCATTTACGAGAACCACGGCGGGTTAAAAACCCGCGCCTACAGAAGCACACAGTACCGGACATAGACCTCAGTCAACGAAAAAGGGCTGGCATTACGCCAACCCTTTTGTCCGCCACGTCTGGTTTCCGCCTAGACGCCCGGTGAAGCCTCAGTCCGCATCTTGCTGAAGCAATCACTGCAATACACCGGCCGGTCGCCCCTGGGCCGGAAGGGCACCATGGCGTCCTGGCCGCACTGGGCGCAATTGATCGGATACATCTCCCTGGGTCCGTCTTGGTACATCCCCCCAGACCTTTGCTCGGAACGGCGCACTGCCCGGCAACTGCGGCAGCGCTTGGGCTCGTTGCCGAAGCCCCTGGCTTGGAAAAATTCCTGTTCCCCCGCAGTAAAGATGAATTCTCCGCCACACTCCACGCAAGTTAATGTCCTGTCTGCTAGTGCCACTGGTTGACCTCCTGGGTCCTCACCCCTAGTTTGGCGCCACCGGGTCAACTTGCGCTGGTTAGAATCGGCCCCCCTCACCGGGGGTTTCCGGTAACCCGCTCATCCTGACCTTGGTTTTGCCTGGGGCACATTATACCCATTACAATTCCTGATACAAGCGTAATTTACGCCCATCCTTAAATGCATTGGCAAAGGTAATCCAGTATTGTAATTCCAAATAATAGACGTTATTCGTAACGCAGTTTAACGGAAAATTGCCACCGTTTGCCGGTGATTGGCTGTGTTCTTGTCTTGACATAACCGATTTGCTCTTTTGGACAAATCAGGAGATTAGGACCATTGGACCAGGGCTTCGACGAATACTAGAAAACCGGCCGGAATTTGGGCCGCGGCTGACGTTTAGACCCGGTTTTCGTCCACCAAGAAACAGGACGAGGCCTTAAAAACGGCCCACAGCCGCTGTCCCGGCTGTATCCCCATCTCTTCCAGAGCCGCGCCGGTTATGTGGCAGCGAATGGGCTGGCCGCAGTCTAACGTCACGGCGTAGCCGGGAGGTCGGGACTCGACCGATATCACTTGACCGGACAGCCGGTTTCGCGCCGATGAGCCCTGCAGGTCTTCCTTGGATAAGATGATGTCCGATGCACGTATCCCCACTGTAACCCGGTCCTGCCCACCTCCAGGTGTCCCGGTTTCGGATACCTGTGAGTCTAGAGGCACTTCCAGACGCAGACCGGGGCCGACGCAAGTCATCGTCCCATCTCGGGGATTTCGCTCTTGGACCGTCAGGTCAAATAGATTTTCCACGCCTACCAGGCGGGCGACTCTGCCCTGCCCCGGCTGTCCTAGAACATCCAACGGCACTCCGGTCACCAGTGTGCGGCCCTCGTTGATGACTTGCACCGAATCGCCCAATGCTAGCGCCTCCTCCCGGTCGTGGGTCACCAGCATCACCGGCACTGGCGACTGCGCCAGCATCGCGCGGAGCTCCCGGCGCAAGGTGCGGCGAAGCTCGGCGTCCAGCGATGCGAACGGTTCGTCCAACAACAACATGGCCGGCTTGGAAGCCAGTGCCCGGGCCAAAGCAACTCGCTGCTGCTGACCTCCGGATAGCTCCCAGGGATAGCGGTCGGCCAGGCCCTCCAACTGAAACAGACTGGTCAATTCCAACACTCGGTCTTTCCCCGCGTCCGACCTGCGATCGCGGAGCCCGAAAGCAATATTGGCCGCAACTTTTAGATGAGGGAACAAATTGTATTGCTGCGTCAGATAACCTAGGCGCCGGTCGTGGGTGGGCACCCAGGTCCCGGCATCGCCGTCATAGACTACTTGGCCGCCGACCTCGATGTGGCCGCGCACCGGACGCAACAGCCCGGCGATGGCCCGGAGGGTGGTCGACTTGCCGGCGCCGGAGGGCCCAAATAGCACCAAGACCTGCCCGGGTGATACTTCCCAGGTTGTCTCGAGGTGAAAGTCGCCCACCCTGCATTCGACCCAACCACTGGCGGCGGACGCAACCGCCTGGGTCGTCATGACCGGCCCTGCCATCGGCGGCGGGTAAGCAGCCCCAACAGGACCAGCCCCATGATGGAACCCGCCAACAGCATCACCGAGAGAGCTAACGCGCCGTCTAGGCTCTTTTCCATGGCGGACATTATGGCCAAGGGCATGGTCTGGGTCTCGCCGGTCAGGTTCCCGGCAAACATCATGGTCGCCCCGAACTCGGAGAGCGCCCGGGCCCAAGCCAGCCCCAGCCCAGTGAACATGGCCGGCGCCGCCAATGGCAGCGTGATGCGAAAGAAGGTCCGCCACGGCGAGACCCCCAGGGTCTGGGCGATGTCTTCATAGTCTTTGCCCACCGACTGAAACCCCAGTTTCGCCGACCGGATGAAGAACGGCGAGGCGACGAATATCTGGGCAAACACAACGGCCGTGGTGGTGAAGGGGATGGTCAGTCCGATACTCTCCAGTTCGGATCCGATCAGGCCGTTTCGCCCAAAGGCCATCAGCATGGCGACTCCGGCCACCACCGGGGGCAGGACCAGAGGCAGTTCCACCAAACTGTCCATCAACCGCGCCCAAAGGCGGTCACTGCGGGCCAACAGGTAGGCGAAAGGCGTGCCCAGCAGCACCACCACCGCCATGCTGATGACGCTGGTGATCAAAGACAACCGGAGCGCGGTCAGGGCCGCATCGCTGGTCACGGCGTCTAGGAAATCGCTCTGCTGGGCCGCCCGAACCAGCAACGCCAGCACCGGCAGGCCGATGAACAGCACGTATAGCACTGCGCCGCCGCCGCCCAATATCCCGGCAGGCTGGTTTCTTATCCGGGAGACCGGGTTCAATGCCGCCAAATCGATCTTCCTTTTTCCAGGCTCATGGTGAGGAGAACCCGTATCTATTGAGCAGCGTTTGGCCGATATCGGACAACACGAACTGCACGAACTGTTGGGCCAACTCCGGCTCCGGTGCCTCCTCCAGCACGGCTATGGGATAGCGGGCGCTGACATTGGCTGCATCAGGAATTGGGATGAAGAGGATGTTCATCGTTCCCGCATCAAGGGCCTTGACGGTGTCGGTCTCGTAGACGATACCGGCGTCAGCCTCCCCCAGGACAACTTTCTGGAAGAGGTTATCAACGTTGGGTTCCTCCGATACTCGATTTGCCAGAACATCGTCCTTGAACCTGCTGCCCAGACCATAGATGGGGTCCTGAGACAGGTTTTCCAGCACCTGACCGGAATATGAACCCACCGGAACAGTGTCGTTGGCCAGGACCACCTTGACTCCCGGGCGGGCCAGGTCGGCAATCTCATTCACCGGACCATTGCCCATCGCCAATACAACCAGCGCGTTCAAAGCGAAATCCACCGGGAATCCAGCGACAAAACCCTGTTCTACCAAGGCGTCCATCTGAATGGCGTCGGCCGAGGCGAAGACGTCGGCCCTGGCCCCGAACTCCAATTGGGAGCGCATCCGCTGGCTACCGCCAAAGTCGAGATAGACCTTAACGCCGGGATTTTCGGCCTCAAACGCCTGGGCGATTTCATTGAACGCTCCGGTCAGCGATGACGCCGCGAACACCCTCAAGGAATTGCCGTCTCCGCCGCATACGACGATCGATAAAAACATCGGAAGCAAGAATATCTTGGCCTGCCTCGAAAGCAGGAATCGGCTAGTTGAATCGAGCATATTTCAGAACACACGTAGTGTAAAGTATACTTGATATAATATCAAGATTAGTGTACTTTTAAGCCATGCCAAAGAACAGTGGCAGCCTAGAAAATAACCTCAAACATGCTCGCACCGGGCTAGGTCTGACCCAAGGCGAATTGGCCCGCCGGTCTCGCATCAGCCGGCAGGCTTATTCGTCGTTGGAGTCCGGCAGTGCTAACCCTTCCACTGAAGTTGCCCTACGGTTGGCCCAGGCCCTCGGTGAAAGAGTTGAGTCGCTCTTCTATCTGACGGAGCAGCCACCAGTGGCCTTGGAAGCTGAACTCGTCTCGGGGGTTTTTAGCGACGCCGCTCCCGGTGGCCCTCCACAGCGCGCCCGGTTGTTTCGCGTCGGGTCGAAACTTTTAACCCGCCCCCTGGCCGGTGCCGACAACACCCGCCACGCTGTCGTCGCCGCCGAAGGACTGGTTGTTTACCACGGAATGGATGGCCAAGACGGTCGAGTCACTGTACAGCCCTTCGACCTAGAAGAAGTCGATTCCCCAACCTTGGTCATGCTGGGCTGCGATCCAGCGGTGGGGCTGTTGGAATCTGGGCTCCGTTCCAGAGGTGTGGCCTTGGTTGCCGCCGAAGAAAGCAGCCGCCAAGCTCTGATTGGTCTGGCCAACGGCGAAGCGCACGTGGCTGGCTGCCACCTGCTGGATGACGCCACCGGCGGATATAACAGTTCGTGGGTCTTGCAACTGGTGCCATTCCCCTGCACGTTGGTTACCTTCGCCGTCTGGCAGCAGGGACTGATCCTGGCCTCTGGGAACCCAAAGCAGGTCTCCGGCGTCGCAGATCTGGCCAACTCTGGAATCCAAATGGTCAACCGGCAGGCAGGCTCGGGCAGCAGGGACCTTCTCGACCGGGCTTTGGCTGGGGCAGGACTCTCCGGAGAAAACCTAGACGGCTACCAAAGAGAGGAATGGGGTCATCTGGCGGTGGCCGCCGCCGTGGCTTCTGGCAGCGCCGACGCAGGAATCGGAGTCAAGGCGGCCGCCTTGGCCATGGGCCTCGATTTTCTCCCATTGGAAGAAGAACGCTACGACTTGGTGGTCCCTAACCACTTCCTGTCCGATGGGCCGGTCCAAGTGCTGTTGGACCTCCTCCGCCGACCGGTGCTCCACCGCCGGGTTGAGAGCCTCGGAGGCTACGACGCCTCCAGCATGGGCGTTCAAGCCTCCGTGAATTAGCAGATCTTAGCCTCCATCTCAACCATCGCGCTTGACGGCTTGGTGCGCCTGAGTTGTAATGGGTCGGCCAAACGGCGGATGAATTCCGACCTAGGACCGGAGGTAAACCATGGCAATGGTACGATGTGTCACCGAGATGGGAATGGGCGTGGACGTTCATGGACTTGATTACACCAAAGCGGCCACCCGGGCCGTGTTCGATGCGATCCATCACAGCAGTCTGGGCTTTCAGCGGATGATAGGTAAGACAGCCGACGATATGACCGTTGACGTCACCATCGGTGTGTCCAAGCCTGACCAAGTGGACACTGATGCAGTCCAGGCGACACTGCCCCACCAAAACGGGAAAGGCAGCTGCAAAGCGGTCCTGGGCGGCCTGGAGATTCCCAGCGTGGACGGCAATGACGGCATGCTAATCGCCAACGCAGTCATTATCGTCAGCTTCGACGACGGCAAGTAGAACCGCTGGGCAATCCCCAATCGGCTGATCGGAGTAAATCATGCCATTCGTCATGAAAGGCGATGCCGAGGCCGGTAGTTCCACCTCCGGCACTCAGACGGCAACCCTGGTGGGTAAGGACAACGGCGGAATTAATCTGACCGTGGTCGACGCCGGTATCGATCCGGGCGCCGGCTTGGCTCTGCACATCCACCCCGGCTACGAGGAAGCAACCTTGGTGGTCGAGGGGAATATCGAGGCGGTCCTGGAAGGCGAGACCCGAACCTTGGGTCCGGGCGACCTGCTTCTGGCGCCGGCCGGCGCCAAGCACACCATCACAAATCGGTCGGACAAGCCGGCCAAGGTGCTGGCCATTTACCCGACCGCCAACCCGGAGAGGGTTTTCGTCTAGGGCGTCCTTAGATCTAGTCCGCTGGCAAATTAAAAAGCCCAGGCATTGCCTGGGCTTTTTTCGTTCCGCTGTTAACCGGCGTGGGCCGGTGATGCCGTGGCTTAACCGTTGTTGGTCTTAGTTGTAGCCAGGATGTTGGCTGTCATATCGCCTTCAACCTGATGTACAGAAGTCAGGTGCTCAAGCATTTCCTTAACAACATCGTCGTCCGAGGCGCCTTTAGCGACATAACGGCAACCCTTACCGGAAGAATCCAAAGCCAGAGAAAGTAGGGCGTTGCAACGTGCGAATCTAACCATCTTTAATCTCCTCCTGTTGTTGGCCCGACCATCAGGTCCGGCCTCAACCTGGCGAATTTTCAGTGCATCTAGGCGGCGGTCCCAGTTGATTAAAACCGAGATCTAGCCAAGCCGCTTTAGTGCAACGGCCCTAGTTTACTAGACAGAACTCAACTCGTCCACAGTCGGCGGCGGCGAATTTCGATTAGCCGGATTTTTCACGGGCTAGCCTGGCGACGTCCCACACCCGGTCGGCGTGGTCCACGCCGCTCAACGTGATCCGGACCAACGCCCGTCCTTCTACGAAGAACAATGTCGACGCATCTTCTCCGTGTAACCGGTCCGCCAAGACTCCCGAATTGGCTTCAAAACCGTCCACGGGATGAGCGTCCACACCTTGAGATATCTGGTCTTGCTTAATCTCTGACAGGAGGGCAAGGGCTAGGTCAACGGAATCGAAGAGCACCAGACTCTCAAGCACCGTGAAGTCCAAGCTGGTTAACTCCACCTGGACCGCCGGTTCAAACTGATTGGTCTCACCTGTCTCCCGGCTGGTCTCCGTGACGCCGGCCCGAGGGAAGTCGTCTGGGCTTAATAGCAGGTCTCGGGGTGGAGTAGCATCGCCTGGACATGCCGTCAGCAACAACGCAAACATGACGATGAATACTGGGGAAACCAGCCGGAAGGCCCCCACTAAGAAGCCTGTTCGCCTTCGGGGGCGCCCCAGCCGCCGGCGCCGGGGGTCCAGATGCTGATCACGTCCCCGGCTTCCACGTCCACCAGTTCTTTACCGGCCAGGGTGATCTCCTCGTACCCGCCCCGAAACAGGACGTTCTCGCCGGGTTCGCCGTGATGGCCTCCGTGATATCCGGGTGGGGGCAGCTTGCGCCGCTCCGACATCAGGGTAACCCTGGCGGGTGCTAGGAACTCTACTTCCCGAATGATGCCGTCTCCGCCCTTGAACCGGCCGTCGCCGCCGGAGCCTCGCCGGACCGCGTACCGCTTGAGCCGCAATGGGAAGGCGAACTCCATGGCCTCCACCGGGGTGTTCATAGTGTTCGTCATGTGGGTGTGGATAGCGGAGATGCCGTCTTTGTCAGGTCTGGCGCCCATGCCGCCGGCGATGGTTTCGTAGTAGACGAATGGTTTATTCCTGACCGGATCATGTCCTCCGATGATCATGTTGTTCATCGTCCCTTGGCTTGCCGCTGGAATAACCTCGGGCAGCGCCTGGGCCAAGGCGCCCAACAGCACATCCGTTATCCGCTGTGAGGTCTCGACGTTGCCGGCTGCCACCCCATGCTGAGGCTCAGGGTTTACCAGACTGCCCAAGGGCGTGATGATGTTTAACGGACGCAGGCAGCCTTGGTTGGCTGGGGCTTGTTCGTCCAGCAGACAACGCACCACGTAGAGGCACGCCGAATTTGTGACCGCCACGGGGGCGTTGATACAGCCGGGCCGCTGGGGAGAAGTCCCAGTGAAATCTATCTTCATCTCGTCGCCGGAAACCGTGATCGCCACGGTTATCGGCACCAACTCTTGGGTCAGGCCGTCGTCGTCCATGTAATCGGTCACTTCGTACCGGCCATCGGGAATCTTTGCGATGGCTCTTCGCGTCACCCGTTCCGAGTAGTCCAGCAGCGCCGCCATATGTTCCAGGGTGTCATCAAGACCGTAGCGCTCATTAACCTCCCGCATGCGCTGTTCGCCGACGCGGATCGCGGCGGTCTGGGCGGCCAAGTCGCCCTTTCTTTCGTCCGGCGTCCGGGAGTTGCGGCAGATCAACTGGATGATCTCTTGGTTCAACCGTCCTCGCTTCGCCAGCTTGACCGGAGGGATGATCAACCCTTCTTGATACAACTCAGTTGAAAGCGGGAGAGATCCGGGAGTCATGCCGCCCACATCGGCGTGGTGGCCGCGGTTGGCCACGAATCCGGCCAACTCTTTCTTTCCGTTGCGTTCGGCGTAGATCGGAGCAACCATGGTGATGTCGGGCAGGTGGCTGCCGCCCATGTAGGGGTCGTTAAGCATCACGATGTCTCCGGGATTCAGGGAATCGGGGAAGACTTCCAGGGCGGCTTGGACCGACGCGGGCATGGCTCCGAGGTGTACTGGGATATCGGCCGCCTGCGCGACCATATTCCCTTTGGGGTCGAATACGGCACAGGAGAAATCGCGGCGTTCTTTGATGTTGGGCGAGTAAGCGGTCCGTTGCAGGGCGACGCCCATCTCCTCGGCGACCGATTCAAATTTGCTCTTGAATACTTGCAGGCTGATCGGGTCTACCGGCATCTACCACCCCTTGGGAGCTGCGTCTTACGGACCATCTTAGGGTAACTCCGCGAGGATATCTTCCTGGGATCCACCGCCTTTGGGTTGGTTGAGGTAGAAGTACTCGGTGCTCATCCAGGCGGTCATGAATTCAGGCGCCATGGCGCTGAAAGGGCCGTTGGGGTCAAGTTGGGTCTGATGGCAATTGAGCGATTCTTTCTTGATGTCCACGTACTCCGATACGTCTCGTACAGTGGTCAAATAGTCGTCGGGAGACCCTATTTTTTCCATTTCTTCCTTGGCGAAGGGCGGAGTGATGCCGGCATCGGTCATTTCTTGCCACAGCTTGCGGAAATTACTCTTGGGAAAACACACGTAATACAGGTGAGGCCGATCATTGGTCATAGCCTCGACTGCCGCCGTGGCGCGTTGGTAAGTGGTGAGATGGTCAGGGTGTCCGTAGCCGCCGGTTGGGTCGTGGGTGAATACGATGTCGGGTTTCAGTTCGTCCAGCAACGCAGAAACCTCGGCCTCAACCTTAGACGGGTCGGCCTGGAATAGACATGCAGGATTTTCGTTATCCGGAGTGCCGTCCATACCGGAATCCCGGTAGCCGAGGAACCGGACGTCCGTAATCCCCATAACAGCCATCGCCCGCTGCATCTCTTCCTGACGCACCTGCCAGAGGTTTTCCGGCGTGGCAAGGGCAGGGTCGCTGATCTCTCCAACATCACCGTTCGTGGCGCATACCGCAGTCACTTTATGACCCTTCTGCACCAGTTCAGCCAACGTACCCCCTGAGCCGAAAGCCTCATCGTCTGGATGGGCGAAGATGGATAGGACGGTGAGCTCTGATATTTCTTTAGACCCTTGGGGCATGATTGCACTCCATCAAATGAGAGTAGAAACGCTATTCCGGTTCCAACAAGAGATTGCCGAAGGGGTCCACGACTCCGCCCCAACCTGGGGTCAGAACCGTGGTGGAGTCCATCTGGATGATCAACGCCGGGCCAGAGACCGTGTTGCCGCAGGTCAGTTGATCCCGCTGATACAAAGGCGATGCCAGGGCGCCCTCTTGGAAGACCACTTCAGCTTCTCCGATAAGAGCGTGCGCCGAGTCAGCGGCGCCGGTGCTCTGCGGCTGGACCGACGGCTTCTCCATGGCGACCTCAAGTTTGAGACGCAGGTTGACCACCTCTACCGGTTCCGCCCGGTCCGCGTAACCGAATCGTCTCAGATGGGCCTTGTAGAAATTGTCACCGATCACCTTGGCCAGATCGGTCTTGGTGGGCCGGGACGGATAGTCGACCGTCAGTTCAAAGGACTGGCCCACATAGCGGACGTCCAAGAAACGGCGGGCGGCCATCTTGTCCACGTCCAAGCCTTCGCCGGCCATCTCAGTCCTGGCTTGCCCCTCCATACCTTGGAACTCTTCGTCGATCCGGGACCGGTCCAGGTCGGCCCCTCTAAGCATGACCGTACGGGAGTAATCTTTGACGATGTCGGCGATAGCCACTCCCAAAGCCGAAAGGATGCCCGGGTTGGACGGCACCAAGATCCTGGGTATGCCCAGTTCTTGGGCCAGTTCGCACGCGTGCATCGGACCGGCGCCCCCGAAGGGCACCAGGGTGAACAGCCGCGGGTCGTAACCCCGCTCCAGGGAGATTTTCCGGATAGCCTGCTCCATGTTGGCGTTGACCACGCGGTTGATCCCCAACGCGGTCTGGTGGGCGTCGGTGTTGATCTGGCCTGCCAATGCCTGCATCAGCCCTACCACGCGGTCACGGTCAAGGGCAATGCGTCCGCCAAGGAACCGGTCCGGCAGCAGACGCCCCAGCAGCAAGTTGGCGTCGGTGACCGTGATCTGGTCTCCCACACCGTAGCAGGCTGGGCCCGGCTCCGCTCCCGCCGATTCGGGACCGACGACCAACGCGCCGCCGGTATCGACTCGGGCGATTGACCCGCCGCCTGCGCCCACGGTGTGAATGTCGATCATGGGCACGCCGATGGGATAGCCGCCCACATTGGCGGAGGTTGTCTCTTTGATCTCACCGGGGCATAACGAGACGTCGGTGGAGGTGCCGCCCATGTCCACGGTGATGATGTCCGGATAACCAGCCTGCATGGCCGTATAGAATGCGCCGACCACGCCGCCGGCCGGACCGCTGAGGATGGTGCGCACTGGCTGCTCTGAGGCCAAGCCGACGGTGATGCTACCGCCAGACGACTGCATGATGCGCAGGCCCTTGCCCAAAGGGCCTTCAAGTTCCCCCAGGTACCGGCTCATCACCTGGCCTACGTAAGAATTCACCACCACGGTACTAGTCCGCTCGTACTCCCTGAATTCGGGCAAGACGCGGGACGAAATCGAGATGTAAGGTGGATTTTTCATCTGCCGCAGTGCGTTCAAGACCATGTCTTCATGGGCCGTATTCAGGAAGGAGAACAGGAACGAAACAGCCACTGCTTCGACTTTGCTCTCTTCCAATAAGCCGATCAGGGTCTGGATGGCCTCTTGCGTCAGGTCCTCGACGATGGCGCCGGTGTGATCGACTCGTTCCGGCAAGCCAAAACGCAGCTCCCAGGGAGCCAGGGCTGGGGCCCGGTCCATCTCGAAGTTGTAGAGTTCGGCGCGGCTTTGACGCCCTATCTCCAACACGTCTTCAAATCCCATGGTGGTGATCAAGGCGGTGCGGGCGCCCTTGCCCTCCAGCAGCGCGTTGGTGGCGACGGTGGAGCCGTGGACGAATTCCGCGGAAGTGACGCCGGTCTCTTTCACGCCTTGGAGAATCCCACGGGATGGGTCGGCGGGGGTGGAGGGAAGTTTGTGGACCGTAAGTTTGCCGTCTTCCAAGACGGCGATGTCGGTGAAGGTACCGCCCACGTCGATCCCCACAACTCGGCGGAGGGCGCTGGTGTCAGAAGCGGGGTTGTCGGGCATTGGGCAGTGCGCCTCCGAAGGAAGTTGGCTGGGCCGCGAAGATGTAACTAATCTTCTAGGGCGATGCGGATCCGCTTGTTGATGCGGCCTTTGCTCTCATGGCCCACCACCTTGATCACTCCGACCTCCCGGGTGCTGGCCACGTGTGTTCCACCGTCGGCCTGTAGGTCCAGCCCGTGGATGTCTATGGTGCGTATCTCTTGAATGTTTGGCGGCAGAAGGTTGATCTTGGTGCGGATCAGGTCTGGTATTTTGTCTGCTTCTTCCCGGCTGAGGTGATGGACGCTGATGTCCCGGTTCGCGGCCACTTCAGCGTTGACCTTTGCTTCCAGTTCCCCGGCGAATTCAGCGGAGAAATTCTCGAATTCGAAATCCATGCGGCCCTCGCCGGGCTTCATGTCGCCACCGGTCACCTTGGCGCCGTAGTCCCGCCAAACGACCCCGCATAATATGTGGAGGGCCGTGTGGGTGCGCATCAGAAGATACCTTCGGTCCCAGTCGATGACGCCGGTCACGGTTGAACCCACGCTGGGCGACTCGCCGGATATCTTGTGCACCAGCTTGCCGTCGTCGCGCTTGATGCCGGTGACCTGGTACTCCTGGCTTCCCGAAGTCAACGTTCCGGAATCGGTGGGCTGACCACCGCCGCCCGTATAGAAGGCGGTGCGGTCCAGAACAACGCCGCCCTCGACCACATCGGTCACGGTGGCTTCAAATTCTTTTAAGTAGGCTTCATTGTGAAAAAGAAGTTCGGTCATGTGGACTTCCGGGGTAGGGTTTGCGGCTTGGCGTCAGGCGGAAATTCGCTCAGATTCGAGCGCGGGCCTATTATAGCAGACACAAAACGTTCGGCACTTTCGGATTCCGGGGACAAAATGAGTCTAAAAGCCGGGAATAACTGCATCTTTTAAGTTGTTTTTACTCAGGCGGAATGACATAATACGCCTGCCTTCCAGAAGCGGCTTCTTGAGCGGAGGCGTCTTAGCTTTACAAATTGAAACCAAGGCAATCTACCAGGTGGGCGGAAGATGAAGATATCGTGCTTGCAAGAGAACCTC
>ENA-ORDI01000371-ORDI01000371.1-marine-metagenome-genome-assembly--contig:-NODE-371-length-31905-cov-7.534184_pt1 | contig 31905 bp, 35 predicted proteins | sample MGYA00248628_ERZ508525 | MGnify/ENA primary metagenome ERZ508525 (study PRJEB26195, sample SAMN05422138) | marine metagenome | isolation source: East of Porto Seguro, South Atlantic Ocean | place... | reverse complement strand
AACATTGCCACTTATATCGGCCCCCGAATTTTCTTGATCAGTAGTAGACCACCCACCATATAGCTTTAATCCGTCAGGTGTAGCATCGCCACTTGCTGAAAGTGTTATGTCATAACCGGTACCTAATACACTATCGTTAGCTGCGCTTGTTTTTTCACCACCAGCTGAACCTGCTGCATCAGGTGACCAATGAAATCTAGTAACAATACCAGATGGCATCAAATCTGTTGGTGTAATTTCAAAACCTGCACCAGCAGAAGCACCAGCAACTGTATTGATTCCTGAACCTAATCCAGCTCCATAAGCTTCTTCCCAAGCTGTTGGCGTAATATCGTCCATACGGTTGATACCTGTACCACTTAGACCTTGAGATATAAGTACATCTCCTAATCCAGGTACAGTTACAGTAACATTTGCACTTGAATAGGCTAATGTATTTTTCGCATCAACAGCAAACTTAACTCCCCAACCATTATCTAGTTCGCCAGTTCCTGTGAATGACACGTTTGATCCCATACCTATTGGGTTACCAGTGACTTCGTCATCAAATGATATCCATGACATGTGAACGTCACCACTTACTGTCATATCACCTGCGTTAGCAGCTGATACTGCAGCCAGAGATCCGCACAATGCAGATACTCCGTATTTAGTTAATTTATTCATAATTTATCTCCTCTTGTTATTGTTCAATATGAATTGTGGTAAATTAACACTGTAATAGTTGAAAAAAAATTGAAAAAGTCTTATAAGACCTATATTTATTGAATATGTTGTATTTTTACAACATAACTGTTTATTGCAGATAAATGGCCATTTTTATCAGTTTTTTGTATCTTTCAATAACAATTTTAAATTGCTGATTAATGTAATAAATTATGCACTCATGAAGATATTTAAATATATCCCAAAAAAAATATCATCCTATATTGCTGGAGTTGTTGTTTTGAATTTATTGAGCTCTTGCGGAATATGGGATCCAGCTGATGCTAGAAAGGTTCCGGCTAACGTCAATGATAGGGTAGAAAAAAATTTAGAAGAAGGTAGAGGCTTCTCAATAGCAAAAGCGATGCAGGGCGAGGGAAGTACAACCTACCAATTCGCAAGCTCAAACCCAATGTGGAGAGCCACATTAGAAATACTGGACTTTTTACCTCTTGCAAACGTTGACTATTCTGGAGGAATTATAACTACTGATTGGTACAATGAAGGAACAGCTTCGGATGAATCTATCAAAATTACAATACGCTTTCTAACCAACGAAGTAAGATCTGATGGAATTAGGATAATTGTACATAAAAAACGCTGTAATGTTCAACAAAAATGTACAGTAAAAAAAATATCTTCCGCACTTGAGCATGAACTTCGAGTCGCTATTCTTAAGCAAGCAGTTCTTTTTGAAAAAGAATTTAAAAAAAATAAGAAAAAGATCAAAAGGTGATAACTCAATAATTAACCTGCATTCAAAAAAAACTAAATTTTTTAAGCCATGGAAAGATACAATATAAAAAATGTTGAAGAAAAATGGCAAAACGTTTGGGCCTCAAAAAAAACTGATGCTGCCACTTTAGATAAAAACAAAAAAAAATTTTATTGCCTAGAGATGTTTCCATATCCATCAGGAAAAATTCACATGGGACATATACGAAATTATACTATTGGGGATGTTCTAGCTCGGTACAAAAAACTTCGAGGTTTTAATGTTTTACATCCGATGGGTTGGGACTCATTTGGATTACCAGCTGAAAATGCCGCCCGGGAAAATAATCTTCATCCTAAAGATTGGACCAAAAAAAATATAGAAATCATGAAAAAGCAATTAAAACTTCTTGGTCTTTCGTTAGATTGGGATCGTGAAATATCTACTTGTGATCCTAAATACTATCAACATCAACAAGAATTTTTTTTAGAATTATTTAAAAAAAATTTAGTTTACAAAAAAGATACATATGTAAATTGGGATCCTGCTGAACAAACAGTTTTAGCTAATGAACAAGTGATTGATGGAAAGGGCTGGCGTTCAGGTATAGCAGTCGAAAGAAAAAAACTCTCACAATGGTTTTTTAATATCAAAAAATTTTCACAAAATTTATTAGATGAGCTGAAAAAATTGAAAAATTGGCCTGATAAAGTCAAGCTAATGCAAAAAAATTGGATAGGAAAATCATACGGTTGTGAAATAGATTTTAAAATTGATAAGAAGAATAAATTGAGAAAAATAAAAATTTTTACAACAAGACCAGATACAATATTCGGTGCTTCTTTTATTGCACTTTCACTTGATCATCCAGCTACAAAAATTTTTGAAAAAAATAGTAATTTTCTTTCTTTTAAATCAGAATGTTCAAAAATAGGAACTACAGAAGAAGCTTTAGCAAATGCTGAAAAAATTGGTTTTAATACTGGCTTATTTGCATTACACCCTTTAGATAAAAAAATTAAACTTCCTATTTATATTGCAAACTTTGTCTTAATGGACTATGGGACAGGTGCAATATTTGGTTGTCCCGCGCATGATCAACGAGATTTAGATTTTGCAAACAAATATAATTTAAAAGTACTACCCGTAGTTAAACCTAGGAATATAGAGGCTACTAAATTTGTTATAAAAAGTGAAGCATATACAGAAGATGGGATATTATTTAATTCTAGTTTTTTAAATAATCTTACTGTTAATCAAGCTATAAAAAAAATAATTAAAGTAATTACAAAAAAAAAATTAGGAAAAAAAAAGATTACATTTAGACTTAAGGACTGGGGTGTTTCTAGACAAAGATATTGGGGCTGTCCTATTCCTATAGTTTACAACAAAAAGGGAGACGCAATCCCTGTTAAAAAAAAAGACTTACCAGTATTGCTTCCCGATAATGTCGACCTCAATACATCGGGAAATCCTCTAGAAAAACATCCAAGCTGGAAACACACAAAACTTCCTTCGGGAGAAAAAGTAATTAGAGAAACAGATACTTTGGATACATTTGTTGATTCTTCATGGTATTTTGTAAGATTCTGTTCACCTAAGCATGAAGAGTATGGGTACAAATTAAGTGATGTTAAATATTGGATGCCTGTAGATCAATATATTGGAGGAGTGGAACATGCAATATTACATTTACTTTATTCTAGATTTTTCATGAGAGCATTAGCTTTTAATAATAAAAAGTTTAATTACATTGAACCATTTAAGAGTCTATTCACTCAAGGAATGGTTTGCCACGAAACCTATAAAAATGAACAGAATCAATGGTTATATCCAGATCAAGTTGAAAAAAATTCTGATGGAAATTTTATTACGAAAAAAGACAAAAGGAAAGTTCTGGTGGGACCATCTGAAGCTATGTCCAAATCAAGAAAAAATATCGTAGATCCTGAGGAAATGATTAATGCCTACGGAGCGGACTCGATTAGATGGTTTATGTTATCAGATAGCCCGCCAGAAAGAGACGTCCAATGGTCGCTTGAGGGTGTCTCTGCTGCTTTTAAATTTATTCAGAAACTTTGGAAATTAAATAATGAAATATTAAACAAGAAAGACGCAACTTCAAAACCCAAGAGTATAACTCTACAAAAAGCTGTGAATAAAACGGTTTATAACGTAACTAAAAACCTAGATAATTTTCAGTATAATGTCGTAATAGCCAATATGCATGAAATATATAATTTATTTTACGATCATGTTATTAATAACAAAACCTCAAATAAAACTCTAAAAAATGAATGGGAAAAAATAACCATGCTATTGATGCCTCTTATTCCACACTTAGCCCACGAATGTTGTGAAAAAATAAATAAAAAATTTTATTGGCCTAAGTATAACTCCAAATTGTTAAAAGAGGACAATTGCACTATTGTAATACAAGTAGATGGTAAAAAAAGAGGCATATTAGAAATGCCAATAAACTCAAAAGAAGTAATAATTATTAATAAATCGAAAGAGATTGATAATGTTTCAAAATATATAGGAAATACATCAATAATAAAGAATATTTATATTAAAAATAAGCTAGTAAACTTCATAACAAAAAAATGAAGAAAATAACTTATATTATTATTGCAATTATTTTTCTGACTTTCATTAATGCGTGCGCTGGATATAAACCTATTTATACAACAAATTTACAATTTAAAATTGTTGATTATTCAATAAAATCAAATAAAAAATTGGGAAGACAAATTTATTACAAATTATATAATTCGTTCAAATCTAATCAAAACAATGCGGAAGCACAGAGTGTTACCATCACGATTGATACAACAAAAAATAAAGACGCGACGGTTAAGGATAGTACAGGAAAAATATTAGAGTATAGGATTATTTTAAATAGTGACATTATAATAAAAGATTATTTGACAAACGATGAAGTATTAAATCAGAATTTTTCCTACTCTTCCATGTATAAAGTACAAGATCTACACTCTGAAACAATAAAATTAGAAAACAAATCCATAAAAGATCTAATAAATAAAACATATCAAGATTTATTAATTAAAATGTCGCATATTATTCAAACAAAATGATAATAAAAAGTTATGAAGTACAAAAAAATAAGTCAAATTTATCAAAATATAATTTCTTTTTGTTATATGGAGAAAATCTAGGATTAAAAAAAGATATTAGAAAATTTATTAAAACGGGGATAGAGCAAGGAAGCAACAATGCAGAAATTCTATTTTTATATGAAGATGAAATACTGGATGATGAAGAAAATTATTACAATTTGATTTATACTGGATCATTATTTAGCAACAAAAAAATAATAACTATCTACGAAGCTACAGATAAAATAATTAAAAAAATAAGTGATATTTACGACAAATATCCAGAAAATGTATTTTTAATAATTTTTTCTGGAATTCTAGAAAAAAGATCTAAATTGAGAAATTTTTTTGAAGCAAATAAAAAAGCAATCTGCATACCATGTTATTTAGATAGTGAAAAAGATTTAGAAGTGATTGCGCAATTAGAACTTAAAAAAAATAATATAATGCTATCACAAGAAGCAATAAATTTATTAATCGAAAAATCTAATTCTGATCGCAATAATTTGAGAAACGAAATCGGAAAAATTCATTCATACTCACTAAATAAAAAAAAACTAGAACTTGCTGATATAATATCTTTAATTAATTTTTCTGGTGATTATAAATCTGATATTTTTATTAATGAATGTTTATGTGGAAATATCACACAATATAAAAAAATTATATCAGAACTTTATGTTAACACTGTAAACCAAATATTGTTATTAAGAATTTTAAGTAATAAAATTCAACGTTTAATTAAAATTAAAGCAAAAGAAAATAAATCAAACAATGTGGATAATTTTATTAATGCTATTAAACCAACGGTTTTTTGGAAAGAAAAACCTCTGCTAAAAAAACAATTGTCTATTTGGAGTTTAAACAATCTAAAAAAAATTATTGATGAAATTAATAATATAGAACTTTTATGTAAAAAAAATCCTCAAATATCAAAAGTTATTTTCTTCAATTTTTTTTCTAAAATTTGCAAAAAAGCTAATAATTTTTCTTAATTGTATCAATTAATCTATTAAGTTGGTCTAGATTTTGGTATTCAAATGAAATTGTTCCTGAGTTATTTTTTTTGTTATTAATAGAAACAGTTAATCCAACTTTCTCTTCTAAAATTTTCTGTAAGTCAAGAATATTAGGATCTTTTTTAGAAACCAATTTAAATTTTTTATTTTTAAATTGTCTTACCAAAATTTCTGATTGTCTTACTGAAAGTTTTTTTTGTATTATTTTTTTTGCAATATCAAATGCATTATTCAATCCAATTAATGGTCTAGCGTGTCCTGCCGACAAATCTCCTTGACTGACCATTACAAGAACTTCTTCTGGAAGAGATAATAATCTTAAAGAATTAGCAATATAACTTCTGCTTTTTCCAATAAATTGGGATAATTTTTCTTGATTATAACTGAAATCATCAATTAATCGTTGGTATCCCCTGGCTTCTTCAATTGGATTTAAATCTTGTCTCTGTACATTTTCAACAATGGCAAACTCCAATGACTTAACATCATCTATATCTAAAACAATTACCGGAACCTCATGTAGACCAGCATTTTGAGAAGCTAACCATCTCCGTTCGCCTGCTACAATTTCATATTTCCCTTCTGAGGACTTATCAGGTCGAACAACAATCGGTTGAATAACACCTTGTTGCTTTATAGAATTGGTTAATTCCTCCAAGCTACCTTTATCAAAATGTTTTCTTGGTTGAAGTTTATTTCCATTTATATCTTTTATTGAAACTTTGTTTGTGCTAAATTTTCTTGATGAGTCTCCTAATAATGAAGATAAACCGCGACCTAAACCCTTTTTTAAACGATTCTCCATAATTAAGCAGCACTTTCCAATATATTTTCTTGTTCTAAAAATTCTCTAACAAAATTAGAATAAGATTTACTGCCTGCACATAATTTATCATAGATTAAAATGGGAACTCCATGGGAAGGCGCTTCAGAAAGTCTTACATTTCTTGGTATAACCGTATGATAAACCTTTTCGTTTAAAAATTCTCTAGCTTCGGCTTCGACTTGCGAAGAAAGTTTATTTCTTTTATCAAACATAGTTATAAGAATACCTCTAATTTTTAATTCTGGATTTAATTTAATTTTAACTCTATCAATCGTTTTCATGAGCTGAGTTAAGCCTTCCAACGCAAAAAATTCAGCTTGGAGTGGGACAATTAACGAATTCGCAACAACAAGAGACATAACTGTAAGCAGGCTTAATGATGGGGGACAATCGATAAAAATATAGGAAAAATTATTTTTGGGGCTATTAATAAAATTTTCTATTTTATCTTTAAGCAAAAAGGCTCTTCTATTTTCACTAGCTGTTTCAATTTCTAAACCTGATAAATCTACATTTGATGAAACCAGTTTTAAATTATCAATTTTGGTATCTTTAATAGTATCTTCAAAACTTGAAATCCCATTTAAGACATCGTAGATCGTTTTTGTTCCATCATCATTTCGCAAGCCAAATCCTGTTGTGGCATTACCTTGCGGATCTAAATCAATAACCAAAACTTTTTTTTTTTGAAATGAAAGTGCTGTTGCTAAGTTTATGACGGTTGTGGTTTTTCCTACTCCACCCTTTTGATTTAGTACTGAAATAATTTGAGTATTTTTCAATTTATTTTTTTTTAAGCCTATTAATTTCTATAACAGTCGAATCATTACTAGTAACACTCACCCTCTGCTTATACTCAATATCCCAACTTTTAGAAGCTTGGAGTAATTCATTTTTTCCAGTTTTTCCAAGAAAAATGAAAATTTTTTTCCAATTTTTAGCTTTATTGTGTATAAATTGCAGAATTATTTTTAAAGGTTTGAAAGCTCTAGCGATAAATACGTCATCAAAAAATTTTATTGGTTCTTGCAAAATATTTTGATTTATTACTTCAACATTAAGCTGAAGTTCATTAATCAAATTTTTTAAAAATTTTACTTTTTTTGGGCTTTTTTCGATTAATTTTATTTTCAAGGGAATTTTTCTGTCTTTTAACGCTATTGCCAAGACCAAACCAGGAAAACCTGCTCCAGAACCTAAGTCTACCAACGTTTTATTATTTTTATCAATAAAATCAATGACTTGCACGCTATCTAAAAAATGTCTTGTCCATATATCTTTAATTGTGGAATTTCCTATCAAATTTAGTGTTTTATTGGCCTTAATTAATATATCTTCATATTTTTTTAAACTTGTGATTGTTTCACGTGAAACTTGAGTGAATCTACTGAATGTGGCTATCTGGATGGTTTTATCCATCTATGCTCTTTTTAACTTTTTGGACCCCTTTTTCACGTGTGAAAGCAAAAGATAGACAGCTGCAGGTGTAATTCCGTCTATTCTAAGCGCCTGGCCTAAAGTTTTAGGTCTTATAAGCTTAAATTTACTCTTAACCTCATTAGAAAGGCCACTTAATTTACTATAATCTATGTTTTCAGGTATCATTAAATTTTCATCTTTTCTAAATGAAACAATATCAGCTTCCTGCTTTTCTAAATATCCCGAATAATGAGCGCTTATTTCTATTTGCTCTTCTTCTTTCATAGTAGCTTGAGGTATTTCACTCCAAATTAATCTTAATTTGTTGAAAGTAACACCATCTCTAGATAATAAATCAAAAGCTGATCTCTTGACCCCATCCTTAGCTATCTTTATGTTAAATTTTTCAGCTTCATTTGGTGATATTTTAAGGCTTTTAAGACTATTGCCTAACTCATTTATTTTATTGATTTTTTTTGTATATATTTCGGCTCTTGAATTTTGAACTAACCCAATATCAATACCAACTTGAGTTAATCTTGTATCAGCGTTGTCAGCTCTTAGACTCAATCTATATTCAGCTCGTGACGTAAACATACGATATGGTTCCGCTACTCCCTTGGTAACTAAATCATCTATCATGACTCCAATATAAGCTTGCGCACGATCAAGAACTAGTGGCTCTTGATCTTTAATTGATAATGCTGCATTAATTCCAGCCATGAGTCCCTGAGCTGCAGCTTCTTCATAACCCGTTGTTCCATTAATTTGACCGGCAAGGTAAAGGGATTTAATTTTTTTAGTTTCCAAAGAGTGATTTAACTCTCGCGGATCAACATAATCGTATTCAATAGCATATCCAGGCCTTATTATACGAGCACGCTCTAACCCATTGATTTTACTCAATATTTCAGCTTGTATATCAGCCGCTAAGGAGGTTGAAATTCCATTTGGATATACTGTTGTATCGTTTAATCCTTCTGGTTCTAAAAAAATTTGGTGTTTAGTCTTATCTGAAAACTTTACAATTTTATCTTCAATAGAAGGACAGTATCTCGGTCCAACACCTTTAATGTTTCCAGAGTACATCGCGCTTTTAGTTAAATTCTTTTTTATAATCTCGTGAACTTTTTTATTTGTGTAAGTAACACTGCAAGCAATTTGTTTGTTGTAAGTTTTATTTGTTAAAAATGAAAAATATTCTGGATTGGTATCAGCAGGTTGCTTTTCTAAATCATTATAATTAATTGTAGAGCCATCTAGTCTAGGTGGTGTCCCAGTTTTAAGTCTTCCTAATTTCATTTTAAATTTTTTTAACTGCTCACTTAATCCAGTTGAAGGTTTTTCAGCATGTCGTCCGGCAGGAGTCTTTTCATCGCCAATATGAATTAAACCATTTAAAAAAGTTCCTGTTGTTAAAATCATTTTTTTGCAATTTATTTTTTTTCCAGACTTGGTATGAAACCCAATCATCTTATTTTTATTAAAAATAAACTCAATAACTGGGTCAGAAAAAACCCTTAAATTACAATAATTTAGAAGCGTTTTTTGCATATATTTCTTATACAATGCACGATCTGATTGAGTTCTAGGACCTCTCACAGCAGGACCTCTGCTTCTATTTAACAATCTAAATTGAATTCCTGATTTATCTGCTATGACACCCATTACTCCATCGAGTGCGTCTATCTCTTTAACAAGATGACCCTTTCCCAAACCTCCAATAGCTGGGTTACACGACATCTCACCAATAGTATCTATTCTGTGGGTGAATAAACCTGTGTTCACTCCCATTCGCGCTGAAGCGGCCGCAGCTTCACACCCTGCGTGTCCTCCTCCAATCACTACCACATCAAATGACAAATCATTTTTCATAGCCCGAATTTATAGATGATCTATGGATTTACAAGCTGATTACTAGTTTATTTGCCAATGCAAAAATCGTTGAAAATACTACCTAATAGCTCTTCAACATCTACTTTACCAACTATCATGCCAAGATGCCTAGTGGCTAACCTTAAGTCTTCAGCAGCTTTATCGAAATCCTGGGCAGATTTTTTTTTCTCAAATTTCTCTAAATGATGAACACAATTTATTAAATTTTGTCTGTGTCTTTCTCTAGTGATTAATATATCTTCAGCTGTAGTAAATTTATTTTTTAATTTATTTTTTATTTTTGAAATTAGCTTATTTAAATTTGAATCTTTTTTAATCGATATTAAAACATGTTCGTATTTTTTAAACTTACTATTAAACTTTCCTTTCATTAAATCTGATTTATTTACTACTAAAACTGCATTTTTTGTTAGTAGACCCTTCAAAACACCTGTAAAATTAACGTTTTTAGCTGATACAATAACCAGCTTTAAATCAGCATCTTCGGCTCGATTTAGAGCTATTTTAATTCCCATTTTTTCAATTTCATTTTTTGAATCTCTTATTCCAGCAGTATCAGAAACCACCACAGGATATCCATCTAGATTAAGATGCGTTTCTATAACATCTCTTGTAGTGCCAGCAATTTCTGAAACAATCGCCACATCTCTTTTTGATAAATAGTTTAACAGACTTGACTTACCCGAATTTGTCGGACCTACAATTGCAATCCTGAAGCCTTCTCTAATTCTTTCACCGACTTTTTGATCATTTAAAGTTTTTTTGATCTCTATCAATATATTGTTAGATGTTTTTCGTATTGCATTAATAATATTTTTAGGTAAATTTTCGTCTGGAAAATCAATTTTTGCCTCAACATGAGATAAAATTTTTAAAAGTTGCTCTCTCCATAAATTAAATTGATCCGATGATTTTCCGCTCATAATCTTTAGAGCTTGTTTCCTTTGTATTTCTGTCTCTGCTGAAATAAGATCAGCTATACTTTCTGCTTTTAGCAAATTTATTCTACCATTTTGAAAAGCTCGCTTTGTAAACTCTCCTGGTTCTGCTAAACGACAATTATTTATTTTTGATATAGCTAAATGCATAGCTTTAATCACAGCTCGGCTACCATGCACATGAAATTCTGCCAAATCTTCACCCGTGTAGCTATTTGGACCAGGAAACCATATGATTACTCCCTCATCAATCAGCTCCTTCTTCCCATTTTTATTGAACTTTTTAAGAGTAGCCACTCTTGGGGGTGGTAATTTTGATCCAGTTAATTTTTTAATTACTTCAGCTGTATTTTTACCTGAAACTCTTATTACAGCTATCCCAGATATCCCAGGACCAGACGATAAAGCATAAATTGTCATTCTTTAATTGAACCAAGAATATTTACTTCCATATTTGTTTAAAAATTCCTTATATGGTAAATACCTATCGGCGGGGTGTTTATAAATTGATTTTCTTATTTGTTGACAGCTTGCTGTTTTAGAAACTATGTCTTTTCTTTTATAAAATTCTAAACATTTTTTATCCCAAAGTAGATTGCAAAAACTCATAAGTTTTTTAGATTCAATTTCCGGTTCATTGGTAAAATTTTCAAAGTTTAAATCGTAGACAAAATTAGGATATTTTTTTTTAAATTCATTGATTATTTTAAAATAGTTGTCAAAATATTTAAATATATGTTCTAAATTATGCGTCCATGCTAAATCTGTTAAATTATTTTGAAAAATTGATATAATTGATGATAAAGTTTTTCTTCTACAATTTATTACTTTAGCTTGAGGAAAAATTTCTTTTATTAATCTTAAATAAAAAAAATTATTTAATGATTTATCAGTAAAAATAAAATCACTTTTTTCCTTTATCAATCCTCTATCTTTATAAATATCAACTAGCTCTTCTCTAACACTTTTAACTTCACCTAAATTTAAAGATTTTTTTTCCTGTATTTTATTATGAATAAATTGTTCGAAAATTGATATTTCCTCACCCATTGGGATAAATTTTTTCGCAGATCCTATTATTTTTTCTATTAAAGTTGACCCAGAACGAGGAACACCAATTATGAAGATTGGTTTTATTTTATAATCAGTTTTTTTGTTTGAATTTTCTACTTTAGCAAAATTTGCTATTTGTAATACATCATCAAAACAATATTTTACACCTAGTTCAAATTTTTCTTTTTTCAATTCAAAATAATAATTGTGAGCTTTTGTCAAATAGTCAAATTCTTTTTTATATTTTTTTTCATTCCTTTCATATATGGATAATAAAAAATTTCCAAAAACAAGATTACTTTGGGACGGATTTCTACTATTTAAAATTTTTTCGGTTTTATTTTTTAATTTCAAGTCTAAAAAACTCTTGTTTAACTCACATAAATAAAAATAGTGAAGTAAATTTTCTGGTTCTAATTTTATTACCTTATGATGAGAATTAATTGCTTTTTCAAAGTCACCCATCTCGGTGTATATTCTTCCTAAATTACTATATGCCCCAGCATGATTAGAGCTAATTTCAATAGCTTTATTATAACAACTGATTGCATTTTGAGGATTGCCTATTTCTCTAAATATTAATCCAAGGTTATTGTGTGCACTTATAAAATTAGGTCTCAATTCAATTGCTTTCGAATAAGATAGTTTCGCTTTTTTAAACTCTTTGAATTCTTTTTGTAAATTTCCTAAATTAAAGTGTGCTAACGCGTAATTAGGTTGAATTTTAACAGTTTTTTCTAAATAATTTTTTGCTTTTTTTAATTCTTTAAATTTATAAAATACTATACCAAGATTGAAGTTGGCGTTTGGATGATTGGAATCAATCTCTAATACTTTTTGATAAAAATTTATTGCCTCCTTAGGTTTACCCAATTCTTTATGTGCCGTTCCTAAATTATTTAAAATAGTTGTATTTTTAGGTTGGATTTCGATTGCTTTTTCCAAAAACTCTTTTGCTTTATCAAAATTTCTATTTATCGCAAATATATTAGCCAACAAAGATATTGAATCAAAATGACTACTATTAATACTAAGAATTTTATAGCAAAAAACTTCAGCAGTTTTAAAATCTTTTTTCCTATAGTGCCCCAATGCCTCAACAAAAATTGTTTTTAGAGATTGTTTATTTTTATTCATTATTTATTAATATATTTAACTTTATCATATCCCTGATATGCTTATATAAAAAATGATTAATCAAATATCAACTAAAACAAGATTTGGTTGGATAACAGCTTTTGAAAATCATGGTAAAATATTTAAAGTTAAATTCGGCCGTTTAAAAAAACAAACAAAAAGCAAAACTTTAGAAAATTTTAAAAAACAATTACTTAAATTTTTTGATAAAAAGATATCAAATATTAAAACTCCGCACGAGATGACGGGAAATCAAATCCAGAAAAAAATATGGAAAGAATTAAAGAAAATTAAAGTTGGAAATACGATAACTTACGGCAAAATAGCAAAAAAATTTAAGCTATCACCAAGACATGTTGGAAAAATCTGCAGTCAAAACAATCTTTTGCTGGTGGTACCTTGCCATAGAGTAATTAAGACCGATGGTAGCTTAGGAGGATTCACGTCAGTAGGTGGAATAAAACTTAAAAAAAAATTATTAGAATTTGAAAAAACTTGGTTTATTTAAATTTAATTTGGTTTATTCATCGACACGAAAAAATCAGCATTATTTTTAGTATTTCTTAATTTGGAAAGAAGAAATTCTATTGCTTCCATAGTTCCCATAGAACTCAATATTTTTCTCAAAACATTCATTTTAAGCAAATCATCATTTTTAAAAAGCAACTCTTCTCTTCTTGTGCCTGACCTAGTAATATCAAGAGCAGGGAAAATTCTTTTATCTGAAATTTTACGGTCTAATATAAGTTCACTATTACCTGTGCCTTTAAACTCTTCAAAAATTACCTCATCCATTCTGCTGCCAGTATCAATTAATGCTGTTGAAATGATTGTAAGAGAGCCTCCTTGTTCTATATTTCTGGCTGCACCAAAAAATCTCTTTGGCCTCTGAAGAGCATTAGCATCTACACCTCCGGTTAAAACTTTTCCTGAACTCGGAACTACTGCATTATACGCTCTACCAAGTCTTGTTATAGAATCTAAAAGAATAACAACGTCTTTTTTATGTTCTGTTAATCTTTTTGCTTTTTCAATTACCATTTCAGCTACAGCAACGTGTCTCGAAGCTGGCTCATCGAAAGTTGAACTAATTACTTCACCTTTTACTGATCTTTGCATATCAGTTACTTCCTCTGGTCGTTCATCTATAAGTAAAACCATTAGGTAACACTCTGGATGATTTGTGGCAATTGAATGAGCTATGTTTTGCAAAATAATTGTTTTACCTGCTTTTGGAGGAGAAATAATTAAAGATCTTTGACCTTTTCCAATCGGGCTCACTAAATCAATTAATCTTGCAGTTAGATCAGGTTTTTTTTCAATTTTAGCTGTTTCAACTTCCATCCTTAATTGTTTGTCCGGATAAAGTGGAGTTAAATTATCAAAAGCAATTTTATTTCTCATTTTCTCAGGATTATCAAAGTTTATTTTATCTACTTTTAATAAGGCAAAATATCTCTCTTGATCTTTAGGTGCTCTTATTTCACCTTCCACTGAATCTCCAGTCCTCAATCCAAATTTTCTTATCTGGCTTGGACTAACATAGATATCATCTGGTCCAGGCAAATAGTTTGATTCGATAGCTCTTAAAAAGCCAAAACCATCTTGCAAAACTTCCAATGCCCCGCCACCAGTAATTTGTTCATTTTTTTGCGCAAGTTTTTTAAGTATTGCAAATAAGATTTCTTGTTTTCTTAATGTGCTTGGATTTTCTATTGTTAGTTTTTCGGCTTGTGAAATAAGCTCTGCAGGTGATTTCTTTTTTAGTTCTTCTAAATTCATATGTGTGCAATTTGTTAATGAGAAACGTGTTGTTAATATAATATTTTTTTATAAAATTACAAGTGTCATAATGGTTTAAAGACTATGATTAATATTATACCTATAAGCAAAACGGTGGGTATTTCATTGATTATTCTATAAAATTTAGGTGAAAAAGAGTTATTATTTTCAGCAAATTTTCTTAAGCATTGAAACAAAAAGAAATGGTAAATGGTTAAAATAACCACAAAAAGTAATTTTAATTGAAGCCAGAGTGAACCAAAATTATCTATACCGATCGTCTGAATTAACAGCACCCCTAAAATCCAGGATGTTATCATCGCAGGATTCATAATATAAATAAAAAGCCTCCTTTCCATAACTTTAAAAGTAGATACCAAATCTTCAGATTTATTATTTGCGACAGCTTCACTGTGATAAACAAGTATTCTTGGCAAATACAAAAGCCCGGCCACCCAGGCAATCACTGCTATTAGATGTATTGATTTAAAAAGTAAATATGTATTCATTAAAACTTTTTCATAATTTTAAACAAGGACATTTTACATACTTATTTGGACACATTATAGATGAAACAAAATTTCCTCTTATTTCTGGTTGTAAAACTAATTTTGTAAGTCCTTTAATAAAATTCTCCTCTATTCCTAATGCTGGTGTTCGTTTATAAAAAATACAACTATTTTTTTCCGCTAATTTTTTGTATTTGATATCTAATTCCACTAGTGTTTCTGAGTGTTCTGAGACAAAGGCTACTGGAACTATAACTATTCCTTTTTTTTCTTTGGAATATTTAATAATTTCAGAATCTGTAGAAGGACCAATCCATTTCATAGGACCTACACGACTTTGGTAACTTATTACATAATCTAAATTTTCAGTTTTTAACTTATACATAATTTCCTTAACAGTTTCCTCAACATGCCATTGGTAGGGATCGCCTTTTTTAATTTTACTTTCTGGTAAACCGTGTGCAGAAAAAATTAGTTTAAAATTATTATTTTCAATATTTTGTAGGGTTTTTTTAATAAGAGAAACGTGTGAAGCTATAAAATTACTTTCTGTTGGATAACAACAAATAGTTTTGGTTTTAACTTTATAATTTTCTTTTTTGCATAAATCTTTCCATTCATTAATAGAAGATCCTGAGGTTGATGCTGAAAATTGAGGATAAAGGGGTAAAAGTATTATTTCTTCTGGATTATATTCTCTAACTTTTTTAATTACATCAGAAGCTCGCGGATGCCAACACCGCATCGCAACAAAACATTTATAATCGCCCTTCCTTGACAAATTATTTTCTAAACTCTTTGCTTGATCTTGGGTCAATTCAAGAATTGGAGATTTATTACCAATTTCTTTATAGATATTTTTTGCAATTGGAGCTCTTTTTTTAGAAATAAATTTTGCTAATGGGTATCTAAAAATGGAAGGAATACCAATTATTGCAGGATCATTAAATAAATTAAAAAGAAATGGCTCAACACTTTCTAGCTTATCGGGTCCTCCTAGATTAAATAAAATGACTGCCTTTTTCATTTTATTTTTTATTTCTAACAATCTTAATAAGATATTCTATTGTTTCAGGCTTCGTTTCGGGTAAAACACCATGACCTAAGTTAAATACATAAGGATAATCTTTAAATATATTAAGGTAGTTTTCGGTATTTTTTTTAATTCTTTCTTTATCATCATCTAAAAGTATTTTAGGATCTAATCCTCCTTGTATTGGGGTTCCGTTTAATTTGTCTTTTATCCATTTCGGATCAACCTCATAGTCTATACTAATACAATCAGGTTTTACTATTGAACAAAAATCAACATAACTTTCACCAATACCTTTTGGAAAACAAATAACTGGTATTTTTTTAGATTTAATATGTTGGACAACTTTTAAAGTAGGAATATAACAATAGTTAGGAAGTTCATTTTTAGGCAATAATCCTGCCCAAGAGTCAAAAATTTGTATTATATTTGCTCCGGCCTCGATCTGTTTATCAACATGTAAACATATCATTTCTTCTATTTTTTTAAGTAATTTATTAATTAAAAACTTATCTTTATTAATTTTATCAAAATTAAAATTATTTTTAGGTGACTCTTTGTTCAACATATACAATAACAATGTCCAGGGTGCGCCAGCGAATCCTACAAGACTTTTTCCTTTTAAATTATCTTTAACTTTTTCTATTCCTTTATAAACAGGTAACAGTCTTTTAATAAAATCTGTTGGGTCTGTATTAATTATATTATCAAGTTCTATATCTCCAAGAACTGGCCCCGTTCCTTTTTTAAATTCAACCTTTTGTCCTAAACTATAAGGTATCATTAAAATATCTGAAAAAATGATAGCTGCATCAAGATCAAATCTTTTTAGCGGTTGAAGTGTTATTTCAGCAATTAAATTAGGATTTAAACAAAGTTTTATAAAATTTATATTTTTTTTTCTTATTTCTTTAAATTCTGGTAAATATCTACCAGCTTGTCTCATAAACCATATAGGTATATAAGAAGTTTTTTTTTCTTCAATACATATCCTTAATGTATCTTTCATTAATATATTATTTAAATAAGTTAGTAGTATTATTAGGTTATGTTAATAGTGGTATTAATTAGTTATGTACAATTTATCCATAATGCCTGTTATTAATATATATTATAAATTATTGATTTAATTATATATATTATATCTTGTTAGTTTTTATAACAATTTGTTTATATTTTATTAACGTATATAACTTACTTAATTCATTGTTAATTTCTCTTAATAAAATTAATTATTTCAATAGTAAGACGAATATTCGTTTCGATGGATAAATTATTAACAAGGTTATGAACAAGATTTACCAAGTTTATCAAGTGTCTGATTCAACCGGGGAAACATTGGATAGAATTTTTTTGGCTATTAAAGCTCAATTTTCTAATTTTGATTGCAAAACAATTCATTATTCTTTTACAAGAACCAAAAATCAAATAGATAAAATTATTTCTAATTCTAGAACAGAAAAAGATATAATAATTTTATATACAATTGTAGACAATGATCTTGCAAAATACTTAGTTACAGAAACAAAAAAAAATAATATTCCTTGCTTTGAAGTTTTGGGCGACTTAATAACAGGTTTTTCCAAATTACTTAAACAGAAAGCAAGCCGCAAACCTAGCGGACAACATGCTTTAGACGAAGAATATTATAAAAGAATTGAAGCAGTTCAGTTCACCATGACCCACGACGATGGAAAAGTAATATCAGATTTAGATAATTCAGATGTTGTTTTAATAGGTATAAGCAGAACTAGTAAAACACCAACCTCAATTTATCTAGCAAACAGAGGTTATAAAGTTGCAAATATTCCTTTTATTCTAAATAAAGATATACCCGCACAACTAATAGAAAGTTCTAAAAAAACCTGTGTCGTTGGTTTTGTTTGTGACGCAGCAAGACTGTCTGATGTTAGAAGAAACAGAATTCATTCTATGCATAAAGAAAGGCCCAGTGATTATACTAATGAAAAAAAAATTTTAAATGAATTAGAAAATTCAAAAAAATTATTTAAAAAATATAATTGGCCGATTATAGATGTGACAAGAAAATCTGTAGAAGAAACCGCCGCGTCTATTATAAAAATATTAGATATATTAAATTCTAAATGATTAATAATATTATTCTTGCATCAAGCAGCAGAGTGAGAAAAAAGATATTAGATAAAAATGGTATTAATTGTGAAATAGTACCAGCGAATGTTGATGAAGAGTCAATCAAAGAATCTTTACTTAAAACAAAAGAAACACCAAAGACAATTTCGAAAAATCTAGCAGAATTAAAAGCAAATAAAGTTAGTGGAAAAAAAACCGATAAACTCGTATTAGGAGCAGATAGTATTATAGATTTAAATGGCGAAATTATTTCAAAGCCAAAAAGCCGAGAAGATGCTTTAAATATTCTTAAAAAATTAAATGGTCAAAAACACCAATTAATTAGTTCTGTGTGTATTTCTAAAAATGAAGCCATGATATGGAATTACACAGACGCTGCTACTTTAACAATGAAACAACTAAATTTAAACGAAATTAAATCATATTTAGTAAAGATAAAGGATAAAGAATTATATGCTTACGGCGTTTATCAAATAGAAGCTGATGGAAGATCTTTATTTTCGAAAATAGAAGGAAATGAAGACACTATTATGGGCTTACCAGTTAAACAAATAAAAGAATATTTAAACACATTAAAATGAAAAAAGTTTCCAAAGTTTTTAAAATAGGCATAAGTAAAGATGATGGTCAAAAGATTAATGAAATTAGTGAAATAGAGGTTTTGTCTGGTAAAGGCATTTCGGGTGACAGGCATTTTCGTGACTATAATGGCTACAAAGGACAAATAACTTTAATCGAAAAAGAAAATATAGATTATTATAATAATAAATATAAAACTAAAATTCCTTATATTGATTTTAGACGAAACATTGTGACAGAGGGAATCGAGCTTAATAGTTTAATCGAAAAAGAAATTGAAATTGGGACGATTAAAATTTTACCTTATCAATTATGTAAGCCGTGCTTACATCTTGAACAGATGCTTAATGCTAAGAATATATTAAAAGAATTTCCTAGAAAAGGAGGATTAAGATGTGAAGTCTTAGTCTCTGGCAAAGTTAAAATTGGAGATAAAATTATAATATTATAGAAAAAATGAAAAAATATTTAGTTATAGGAAATCCAATTGAGCATTCTTTATCACCTAAATTACATAATTACTGGATTAAGAAAAATAATTTAGATGCAGCGTATGATAAGAAAAGGCTTAATGAAAGTGATATTAAAGGAATAATCGATGAAGTTAAAAATGGTAAGATCGATGGAATAAATGTAACAGTCCCATTTAAAAAATCAGTAATTCCTTTTCTTGATAAATTAACTCCCCTTGCAAATGAGACTCGTTCAGTAAATACAATTTATAAAGAAAAAGAGAATGCAATAGACGTTGTTGTTGGAGATAACACAGATGTTGGTGGGTTTAAGCAAAGCTTAGAGTACATAAATTATAAAGTAAAAAATAAAAAAATATTTATTTTAGGAGCCGGGGGCGTTGTACCTTCTATACTTAAAGCTTTGGAAAAATTAGAAGCTGCTAAGGTTTATATAAGCAATAGGACAAAGAAAAAGGCAAAAGATTTAGAAAGTTATTACAAGATATCTTTAGGTTTGGAAACCTTAGATTGGGGTCAAAGTCCTGATTTTGATATAATTATTAATGCAACAAGTTTAGGTTTAAAAAATAATGATAAAATAGAATTAGATTACAACAAACATAAACCCAAATTTTTTGGAAAAAAGAAATTATTTTATGATGTTATTTATAACCCTGGTAAAACAAATTTCCTTTTAAAAGGTGAAGAGTTAGGAAACGAAACTACAAACGGGAAGATGATGTTTATATGCCAGGCCCAGTTAGCATTTAAGATTTGGCATGATATCTTACCAAAAATAGATAATGAAACGATTAAATTATTGGAAGGCCAAACTACCAGTTTGACCTCTATTGGTTCAAAATTTTGAAGTGTATGTATGATTAGAATTGCTGTTTTAGGAGATATTGGTTCTGGCAAAAGTCATGTAGCTAAACAATTTGGTTATCCAGTTTTTAATGCTGACGCTGAGGTTGCTAGATTATATAAAAAAAGTAGAAAGTGTTATAATAAATTAAAAAAAGCACTTCCTGCATATATAGTTTCTTTCCCTATTAAAAAAAACGAAATTTCCAAAGCTATTTTTGCTAGTCAAAGTAATCTTAAAAAGGTTGTAAAAATTGTTCATCCTGAGGTTCGGTCTAGTATGAATAATTTTACCAAAAAAAATAAAAATAATAAATTTATTATTTTGGATATTCCACTATTAATGGAAAATAAAATAAATGAAAAAAATGACATTTTAATTTTTGTAGATGCTGAAAAAAAAGAGATCAATAAAAGATTAAAAAAAAGAAGTAATTTTAATCTAAAAATTGCAAAAAAATTTAAAAAACTTCAACTTCCTTTAGAAGTTAAAAAAAAACATTCAGATTTTATAATAAAAAATAATTTTAAGAATAATTCTGTCAAAAAAAATGTTAAAAAGGTGTTAGAAAAAATTTTATTAAATGCTTGAAGTTATACTTGACACAGAAACAACAGGGCTATCAAATATAGAAAAACACAGAATTGTAGAAATTGGCTGCGTTGAACTAGACAATCAAATTGCAACGAATAATATATTTCACGCATATATCAATCCACAAAGGGCAGTATCCGAAGAAGCATATAAGATACATGGGTATTCAGATAAATTTCTATCTGATAAAAAAACTTTTGCTGAAATAGCTGAAGATTTTTTAGATTTTATAAATGGTAAAAAATTAATAATACATAATGCGCCTTTTGATTTATCATTTTTAAATTACGAAATGAAACTTATTAAGAAAAAAGAGATTGATAAAAAAAATATAATAGATACTTTGGAAATAGCGCGTATAAAATATCCCGGTTCCCAAAACTCTTTAGATGCACTTTGTAAGCGTTTTAATATCGATAATTCGAGAAGAAAAAAACACACTGCTTTGGTTGATTGTTATTTGTTAAAAGAAATTTATGTAAATCTTATAGATCAAAAAGAGCCAAAATTTAATTTAGAAAATATTGAAATTATTGACTCAAAATTTAGTAATAATATTAATAAAAAAAATAATATACCAAAAAGAATAATCAAGCCCAGCAACGAGGAGCTGCAGCTTCATAAAAAATACCTTAAATCACATCTACCTAAAAATTACTATAGCTAGCTATTTTCTTTCCTTGTACAATTTTTCAAAATCAACTTCTTTGTCAATTTGGATATTTTTTACTCCAGCTTTGTTGAATAAGTAGATAAATGTTGTATATAAAGTAGGATATATTTCTGTGGGAATTTTTATTAAAATAATTTTTTCTAATTCTTTTTTATCTTCAAATTTTTTTTCTAGAGAAACTAAAGCGGTGCAAGTAATTTCGGAAAGTATTTTATGTTTAACTTCTTGATTTGGAGAAATTCTTAAAACTGTGTTTACTTCAATTATATTATTCTTAAATGGATTGCTTTTAATATCAAAATTTAAAGTATAATTTGAAATTTCTTTTTCTAGCATAATAAAAGCTTGAGCATTTGGGATTTCAAAGGAAACATCTTTTATGAACTTTGATATAATTTTATAACTCATCCAAGTGACTTTTTTTGTTATTATTGTTTTGTTTGTTTTCCTCGAAACTTCCTTCAATAATATTCTCTTCATTTTTTTTTCTATTAAATTTAGAAGATATAGATCTAATGAAGAATTTTCTTGTTACGGGTATTATTAATAAAAATCCAACTAAATCCGTTAAAAATCCTGGTATTATAAGAAGCAAAGCTGCAAAAGCTAAAGCGGCTCCTGATATAATTTCGTAAATCGGCATCTCGTTTTTCATTAATTGATTAAAACCTGATCTAATGGCATTCAAACCAGCTAATCTTGCAAAATACACACCTGTTATTGCCGTAAAAAAAATTAAAAAAATTGTATTAAAGGCACCAACTACACCCCCGACTTTAATCATTAAATAAATTTCTATTAAAGGTATGCTGATTATAAAAAGGATGAGAGCGTTCATTTGTCTTTTTAAATATATTTGTATACTATAGCAATTACGTATTATAATCAAAAAACATATGGGGAATCAATTTGGATTCATAGACATAATTTTGCTAGCAATGTTTGCTGGTTTTATTATTTTAAGACTTAGAAATATTTTAGGAAGAAAAACAGGCCATCAAAAAAAGCCAATGGGCGGGTATTTTCCTAAAGGGATGGAAGTGCTTAAAGATACAGAAAATAATGAAGCTATAAAAACAGGTAATGTTGATGAAGAAGCAAAAAAACAATTTTTAAAGGGTGCGGACGTAGCATATGAACAAATAATCACTTCCTTTGCAAAAGGAGATAAAAAATCTTTAAAAGGTTTATTGGGGAAGGGGTTGTTTAACGACTTTTCAGAAGTTATAGACGATAGAAAAAAAAAGGAACTTAAATATGAAACAATTTTTATAGGACTAAAATCATCAAAAATATTAGAATTCAAAAAAATAGAAAATATTTATAAAGTAACAGTTAATTTTGTTAGTGAAATAATTACTTGCGTTAAAAATAAAAATAATCAGATAATCGAGGGTAATCCAGATACAATAAAGACCGTTAATGACGTTTGGAAATTTTCAAAAAATATGTGGAGCCAAGACCCCACGTGGTACTTAGTCGAGACATCAAACAAATAGTGAAAAAAAAATACGCCGCTACATCCAAAGATAAAAAAGATTGGATAGATTTTACAAAACAAATTGATAATATTAACGTTAAAGAAGTTGATCTTTTACAGGAAAATATACAAACAAATAAAGTTCCAAAATTAGATTTGCATGGATCGTCATTGAACGAGGCAAATCGAAAGGTTAAGGAATTTGTAAATGAATCCTTTAACCAAGGATATAGAAAACTTTTAATTATAACGGGCAAGGGATTAAGATCAAAAGTGGATGAAAATCCTTACATTTCAGAAAAATTTAGTGTTTTGAAATATTCTGTACCGGAGTTTATTAAAAATGAAGAAAATTTAAATAAAAAAGTAATGAAAATATCAACAGCAGATAAAAAACATGGTGGGAATGGAGCTATTTATATTTTTTTAAAAAATAACAAAAAAATTAGAGAATAAATTTTGATAAATCAGTATCTTTAACAAGTTCGCCAAGATTTTTAATAACATAATTTTTATCAATTACAATTGTTTCACCGCCTTTGTCAGTTGCAGTGAAGCTAATTTCGTCCAACACTTTTTCAATAATAGTATGTAGCCTTCTTGCTCCAATATTTTCTATATTGGAGTTAACCTCGGTTGCTAATTTTGCAATTGTTTCAATTCCATCTTTGGGAAACTCAAGAGTTACTTTTTCTGTTTTTAAAAGTGCCTTGTATTGTTTAATTAAACTATTATCCGGTTCTTCTAAAATTCTTATGAAATCATCACTTGTTAAAGCGTTTAATTCTACCCTGATAGGTAATCTTCCCTGTAGTTCAGGTAATAAATCTGATGGTTTAGCAAGTTGAAATGCACCAGAAGCGATAAATAATATATGATCAGTTTTTATAGTACCATGTTTTGTGCTAACGGTCGTTCCCTCTATCAAGGGTAACAAATCTCTTTGGACACCTTCTCTTGAAACATCTCCTCCAATACGTTCTCCTCTTGCACATACTTTGTCGATTTCATCTAAAAAGACAATTCCATTGTCTTCAGTTGAAATTTTTGCCGTTTTTATAATTTTATCATCCTCAATCATTTTATCAGACTCTTCAGCAATCAAGATATCGTGTGATTCTTTTACTGTCATTTTTTTCTTTTTACCTTTTTTAATATTTTTTCCAAACATTTCGGTTATATTTACCATTCCAACATTTGCTCCTGGCATTCCAGGTATTTCAAAACTTGGCATATTTGGCGTATCATTTATTTCAATTTCGATTTTATTATTATCAAGATCACCACTTCTTAATCTTTTTCTAAAACTTTCTCTGGTAGCAATACTTGCTTTATTTCCTACAAGTGCATTAAGCACCCTTTCTTCTGCGGCCTGTTGAGCTTTAGAGTATACCTCTTTTCTCATTCTTTCTTTTTCAATAGCTATTGCAATTTCAAGCAAATCCCTAATTATTTGTTCTACATCCCTACCCACATAACCAACTTCTGTAAATCGTGTTGCTTCAACTTTTATAAAGGGTGCTTCAGCTAATTTAGAAAGCCTTCTTGATATTTCTGTTTTTCCTACACCAGTAGGTCCAATCATAAGAATGTTTTTTGGCAACACTTCATCTTTCATGTCGCCTTTTAATGCTTGTCTTCTCCATCTATTTCTTAGGGCAATTGCAACAGCTCTCTTTGCTGCATTTTGACCAATTACGTATCGATCTAATTCGGAAACTATTTCTCTAGGAGACAGAGATGAAACCACTGATTTTTCATCTGTCTCTTGTTTAGAGTCTCTTGTTGGCAATGGTGTTATATTTGTTTTTTGTTTCATTTACCTAAATTTTTTCTAAGGTTATATTATTATTTGTAAATACACATATTTCAGATGCAACCTGAATTGATTTTTTTGCAATCTCTTCTGCTGACATTTTAGAATCCATTAATACTTTTGCGGCAGCTATAGCATAGTTACCTCCTGAGCCTATTCCTATAATACCTTCCTCGGGCTCAAGTACATCTCCAGTGCCAGAAATTAAAAAACTTTTTTCTTTATCAGCGATTGCCATTAGAGCCTCTAATCTTCTTAAATATTTATCCGATCGCCAATCTTTTGCCAATTCAACAGCTGCTCTTGTAAGATTGCCAGCATGTTTTTCTAATTTAGCTTCTAATCTTTCAAACAAAGTAAAAGCATCAGCAGTCGATCCAGCAAATCCTGCAATGACATTTCTTTTCTCAATTTTTCGCACTTTGTTAGCAGTGCTTTTGATTACAGTATTGCCAAGACTAACCTGACCATCTCCAGCCACAACAACATCCTTATCTTTTCTGATCAGGACAATTGTAGTTCCATGCCAATTTGAACTGTTATTCATTGTACCAATGTATGTGGAGATTTATTTGGTATCTTCAAGTCTAAAAAATTCATTTTATTGATATATTCTTGAATTATTTATATACCCTGTTATTACAGGAGCCTCATATGGCAAGGAAAGCCAAGATAAACAGAAAAACTAAAGAGACAAATATAATTGTCGAAGTAAACATAGATGGAAAAGGATCTTACAAAATAGATACCAAAATAGGTTTTCTTAACCACATGTTGGAACAATTATCCAAACATTCCTTAATTGATTTAAAAATATTGGCAAAAGGTGACACACATATTGATTTGCATCACACAACCGAAGACACAGGAATTGCTATCGGTGAGTGCATAAAAAAAGCACTTGGTTCATCAAAAGGAATAAGAAGATATGCTCATGCTTTAATTCCTATGGATGAGACATTAACTCGAGTAACAATAGATGTTTCAAACAGGCCATATTTAATTTGGAAGGTAAAATTAAAAGTAGAAAAATTAGGAGAGATGGACACTGAGTTGTTTAAGGAATGGTTTCAAGCTTTTTCACAAGCTACCGGTATAACACTGCATATTGAAAATGTTTATGGAGATAATAGTCATCATATAATTGAGTCTTGTTTTAAAGGACTAGCAAGATCATTACGTGAAGCTTTAGAAATAGATAAAAGAATTAAAAATAAAATTCCTTCAACCAAGGGTGTTTTGTAAATTAAAAATGTCGATTACAGTAATTGACTACGGTTCTGGCAATTTAAAGTCAGCGGCTAAAGCACTCGAAGCTGCTGCCAATAATATCAATTCAGATTCAAAAATAATAGTTACATCTGATCCTGCAATAATTAAAGAATCCAAAAAGATAATTCTTCCAGGACAGGGATCTTTTAGAGATTGTTATTTAGGTGTAAAAAAAATTCCCGGATTAGAAGATACTTTAAACGAATTTGTTTTGGTTAAAAAAAAACCTATTTTTGGAATATGTGTTGGCATGCAACTATTTGCTAAAATTGGTTATGAATCTCAAGAAACAAAAGGTTTTGGTTGGATTAATGGATCAGTTAGAAAAATAAACAATATTAACAAAACACTTAAATTACCGCACATGGGATGGAATCAAATAGAATTTAAAAAAGATTTTACTCTTTTTTCTGGTCTTGAAAATAAATCTCATATGTATTTTGTTCATAGCTATGAATTAATAACAACACAAAAAGATTGTATTGTTGCCACTACTAATTATGGTAATTCAATTATTGTAGCGGTAGCAAAGGAAAATATTTTTGGTACACAATTTCATCCAGAAAAAAGTCAAAAAAATGGATTAATAATTTTAGAAAATTTTTTAAAGTGGGAGGTTTAAACGATTATCTTTCCAGCTATTGATATTAAAGGCGGCAAGTGCGTTAGGCTTATTAAGGGCGATTTCGAAAAAATGACTTCTTACAAAAATTTGCCAATTGACCAAGCTAAAAAATATTCTGAAAGTGGCTTTAATAACATTCATATCATAGATTTAGATGGTGCGCTTCAAGGTAAGCCAACTAATTCAAATGTCATTAAAGAAATAATTAAAAAAGTTAAATTAAAAATTCAAATTGGCGGGGGAATACGAACATTTGATGATGTAAATAACTGGATAGAAACAGGCGTCGACAGGGTTGTTATGGGTACTGCTGCTGTAGAAAATACAGATTTACTTAAAACCGCTTGCAATAAATTTAAAAATAAAATTGCTGTTGCCTTAGATGTTAAAGATGGCTTGATTGCTTTATCTGGGTGGAAAAAACAAACTAATATTTTTGCTATAGATTTTATAAATAAAATTCAAAATTTTGGTGTTTCTAGAATTATTTATACAGACATTAATAAAGACGGGACAAAAAAAGGACCAAATATAAAAGATACAATTGAATTATCTAGCAAAGTAAAAATTCCTTTGGTTATTTCTGGAGGAGTTTCTTCAATAGAAGATGTAAAAAAAATTAAATCATTAAATAATCCAAGTATTGAAGGTGTCATAGTGGGTAAATCGATTTATGATGGTGATATAAAAATTAATGACCTAGCGAAATTGATCTAAAATGCTGAAAAAAAGAATCATACCTTGTTTAGATGTAAAAAATGGAAGAGTAGTTAAAGGGATTAATTTTGTTAATTTAGTTGATGCTGGGGACCCTGTCGAACAAGCAAAAATATATGATGAGCAGGGAGCAGATGAACTATGTTTTTTAGATATTACAGCCTCAAATGAAAACAGAAATATTATATTAGATACTGTTAAAAAAACTGCAGAAAAATGTTTTATACCACTTACGGTTGGAGGAGGGGTGCGAACTTTAGAAGATATAAGAAATTTACTCTTGGCTGGCGCTGATAAAGTGTCAATAAATACTGCTGCGGTAAATAATAAAAATTTAGTTAAAGAGAGTTCTGAAAAATTTGGTTCTCAATGTATTGTTGTTGCGGTTGATGCGAAAAAAATAAGTGAAAATAAATGGGAAATTTTTACCCACGGTGGAAGAAAATCTACAGGCATTGATGCTTTAAAATTTGTAGAAAAAATGGAGTCATTAGGTGCTGGAGAAATACTACTTACCTCAATGGATAGAGATGGAACAAAAAAGGGTTATGATTTAGATTTGACTAAAAAAGTATCTAATCTTGTGAACATACCGGTAATTGCATCTGGAGGAGTTGGTAATTTAGAACACTTACATCAAGGAATTAAAATTGGCAAAGCTAGTGCTGTGCTAGCTGCATCAATTTTCCACTTTGGAGAACACACAATATTAGAAGCCAAACAATATTTGGACTCAAAAGGTATACCTGTTAGAATTTAATTATGTCAGAGACTATAGAGAAACTCATAAAAACAATTAAATCTAAAAAAGGGAGTGATGTTAAATCATCATATACTTCCTTTTTGTTGTCTAAAGGAAATGATCATTGTTTAAATAAACTTAAAGAGGAAATAGCAGAACTTGAAGAAGCAATTAAAAATAAAAAAAATATAACACATGAAACAGCAGATGTTATTTACCATTTGCTAGTTACTTTAGAATCCGCTGGTGTAAATTTTGATGATGTAATAACTGTGCTTAAAAAAAGAGAAGATACTTCAGGTTTTGAAGAAAAAAGAAATAGATAAATATGACTTATGACAAAAATAACATTTTTGCAAAAATTTTAAGAGGGGAAATTCCTTGTAAAAAAATTTATGAAGATGAATATGTGCTTGCATTTTACGATATTAATCCACAAAAAAAAATTCATGCTCTTGTTGTTTCCAAAGGTGAATATGTAAATTTAGATGATTTTTCGTCAAAAGCATCTGATAAAGAAATTTCAGGCTTAATAAAAGGAATAAGTTTAGTGGCAAAAAAAATTGGAGTCTCTGATGAGGTTAAAGGCGGAGGCTATAGATCCTTAGTTAATATTGGAGAAAATGGAGGACAAGAAGTTCCACATTTACACTTCCATATTTTTGGAGGCGAAAAAGTAGGAAAAATGGTTTCTTAAAGATCCTCTTCTTTTGGGATTTTAAAAAAATCATCTACAATTTGATTGTTAATTTTTAAATTATTAATTGTAAAACTAACATTGTTGGAATAAACGTCTTTTGTTTTCCAACCTTTAAATTCTAGTGAATTTTTGTCAAAAAGTATTTTTACCTTATTTGTTTTTTGATCGATAAATTCAAATTCGATTAAACCTGCATTTATTTCAGTTGGTTGATTTTTTCTTATTAAATTTATAATTTTCTCTTTTTTTAGAATAAAAAAAAGTGGAGTTAACTTTATAGGATAATAATAAATTTTTTTGTATTTTTTTTTTATTACAGCTACTGTTTTCCCATTAGAAATTATGGTCTTTTGTTTCAAATTTTGATAGTTACATTTCATAAGAAGAGGATATTTAATGAAACAATTTCCTATTTCTTCTTTATCTGAAATTTTCTGTTTAAAATCAAAAGATAAAGTTTTAATTGCTGTTAATTTATTGATAAGATTTTTTTGTAAATCTGCTAAAGAAACACTCGCAGAAAACAAGTATATGAAAAAAATATTTAATAGAAAAAATGATTTTTTTGTCAAGATAGACCTATAAAATTTCTCTTTTGCCTACATGATTAGCTTGACCTACGATACCTTCTTTTTCCATTGTCTCCATAATTCTTGCTGCTCTGTTATACCCAATTTGTAATTTTCTTTGTAGAAAACTTGTGGAAGCTTTTCCTTCTGCTTTAATAAGATCTACCGCTTTATTATATAATTCGTCTTTTTCCTCATCAATATTTTCCGTATTACCGTTTTCAAAGTCCTTAACCACAGTAATTTCATCAATGTAATTAGGTTCTCCTTGGGATCTTAAAAAGCTGTTTACCTTTTCTATTTCAGGTTCTGAAACGTATGGACCATGAATTCTTACTATTCTATTGGCTGAGGACATAAATAACATATCGCCTTTACCTAATAACTGTTCAGCTCCCTGTTCTCCCAAAATTGTTCTACTGTCAATTTTTGAACTTACTTGAAATGAAATTCGTGTTGGAAAATTTGCTTTAATAGTACCAGTTATAACGTCGACGCTTGGCCTTTGTGTTGCCATAATAATATGAATTCCAGCAGCTCGTGCCATCTGTGATAATCTTTGAATATAATTTTCTATTTCCTTTCCTGCTATTAACATTAAATCAGACATTTCGTCGACTATTACTACAATGTAAGGCATATGTTTTTTATGTTTAGAATTATAACCATCAATGTTTTTTACACCTACGCGTGTCATTAATTTGTATCTGTTTTCCATTTCTTTTACCGCCCAACCGAGTGCTGCTGTAGCTTTTCTAGATTCAGTGATAACAGGGCAAAGTAAATGCGGTATACCTTCGTAAGCAGAAAGTTCTAACATTTTCGGATCAATTAAAATTAAATTACATTTTTCAGGAGCATATTTATAAAGTAATGATAATATTATAGTGTTAATGCACACAGATTTTCCCGAACCAGTAGTTCCAGCTATTAATAAATGAGGCATTGCGAAAAGATCACCAACGACAGGGACGCCTGAAATACTTTTCCCCAAAGCTATTGGTAATTTTGTTTCCTTTTTATAAAACTTTTCATCTGCAATAATTTCATTTAAAAATACATTTTCTCTTTTAGAATTAGGAATCTCTATACCAATTGTGCTTTTACCGGGTACCGTTGCTACCCTTGCTGAAATTGAACTAGTGTTTCTTGCTATATCATCTGCCAAGTTGATTATTTTTGATACTTTTATGCCTGATGCCGGTTCAAATTCATATAAAGTTACAACAGGTCCACAGTTAATTCTTTTAATTTTACCATCAACACCAAAATCAAGTAAAATCTTTTCTAAAAATTCTGAATTTTTAGTCAATTCTGAATCATCAATATTTTTTTTATTTTTTAAATCAGGATTTTTTTCTAAAAAATTTATCACTGGCAATTTAAAAATATTGTCAGCGTTCCTCGTTTCTCTTTTATTTGAAAAAGGTAAAATTGGCTGTTTTTCTTTAGAAGCATTTTCTTCATAACTTTGTCTTTCTAAATGAACACGTGACACATTTGTATTGGTATCAACTTTTTTTTTATCTTTCATAAAAAAAGAGTTTATTTTTTTTATTATTATAAAAGGAAAAAGTAAAATTTTTACAATTTCATTTAGTTTAATATTTAGGCTTAATATAAAAAAAATGATTGTTAGTAAAACAAGACTATAAATTACATATTGATTTTCCATCAGGGGACTAAAGTAATAAATATTTTCTTTAATTGCTCGACCAACAAATCCACCGTTTCCATTATCGATTAGCCAGAATGAATCGTTATAGAAAATATTTAGAACAGTTGTTCCAAAAACTATGTAGATTAAAGTAAAAAAAATTTTTGTAATAAAATTACTTATTATTTTTTCAGTAGTAAGTTTTGTACCCCAATAAAAAAAGTTAATAACAAGAAAAATAGAAATTAATCCCAAAGACTGAAGTAGAAAATCTGATATAACACTGCCATAAAATCCTCCAACATTTTTAATTTCTGTATTTTCTGGCGTGTAGATGAAATTAGGATCGCTCGGAGAATAGCTAATAATTGATGCTATAAGAAAGATGCTAATAAGTATAAGTGATATGCCCGATAACTCAATTAGCCTATTTTTAATAATACTGTTAATTTTTATTAAAATTTGAGAATTCATTTTTCCAAATCAGCTAATTATCTTTTATCATTAATATTGCTGATAAAGGATTTAAATTTTAATTAAATATTAAAACTGATCGGTTTCTGTGGAATCTTTCATTGCTGTAGTAGAACTTTCTCCAGATAAAATATGCTAAAGACTTTGTTTATACTGATGCTCTAAACTTAAACGATAAAAATACAGAAGTGCCAATAGGAGTGAATTGTAGAACCTGTGATCGTATGGATTGCCAACAAAGGGCATTTCCTCCTCTTCACAAAAAATTTGATATTGATCTTAACAAAAGAGGAATATCAGTCTATGTTGCAGATTAGTATTTTTATAATATAATACATTTCTTAAATAAGCGGGAGTAGCTCAGTGGTAGAGCGAAACGTTGCCAACGTTTAGGTCGAGGGTTCAATTCCCTTCTCCCGCTCCA